>MEHZ011526320.1_pt1 | contig 43927 bp, 38 predicted proteins | sample 897221 | NCBI WGS metagenome assembly MEHZ01 (sample SAMN05514161, study PRJNA337945) | marine metagenome | isolation source: marine surface water | place: Arctic Ocean | collected 2007-12-13 | reverse complement strand
TAATGCTTTGTACTTATCGGATAAAATGTGATTTAAAGTATTTGTTGGCCATTTGGTAGCTTAGATTCAGGGGCGAGCAGTATAACATCTTTTCCTTCTGTAGCTCCTAAAACTAGACATTGACTTTCAAAATTTGCCACCTTTCGCGTTCCAATATTAACCACAGCAACTATTTGACGGTTAACTAATTCTTCTGAAGAATAACGATCAGTAATTTGGGCTGAAGATTTTAAAGTCCCCAGAGGGCCAAAATCAATTTGTAATTGAAAAGCAGGGTTTTTTGCCTCTGGAAAATCTTTAACAGAAAGAATCGTTCCCACGCGTAAGTCTATTTTTTCGAAAGTAGTATAGTCAATCATAAATACTATTTGATTGGTATAAAAATACTACTTTTAAATTCAGCTAAATAAAAAAAATGGCATTGACAGAATCATACATGCTTCCCCTGGGAACCCATGCCCCTAATTTCAATCTACCTGATGTAGTTGAAAACATAAACAAAAACCTGGAAGAACTCAAAGGTGAAAAAGGAACACTGGTAATTTTCATGTGCAATCACTGTCCCTATGTTATTCATCTTATGGAGGCGATTATTAAAAGTGCAAAAACTTTTTCAAAAGTTGGTGTCGCTACGATTGGTATTTCAAGCAATAGTTCTAAAACGCACCCTCAGGATGGGCCGGAGGAAATGAATAAATTGGCACTTGAAAAAAAATTCTCTTTTCCTTATTTATTTGATGCTGACCAAGAAGTCGCTCATCAATATCAAGCAGCATGTACTCCTGACTTTTATCTTTTTGATGAAAATTTGGAATTAATGTATAGAGGAAGATACGATGCTTCACGTCCAAAGAATGACATTTCCATTACAGGTGATGATCTTCATCAAGCTTGTGATAAAATGTTAAAAAAACAAAACCTAGACAGTCTACAATATCCTAGTTTAGGTTGTAATATTAAATGGCATCCTGGAAACAGTCCCGAGGAAAGAACTTAAAAGCTTACCAACTCTACTTCAAAGATTAAAGTTGCATCTGGAGGAATCACTCCACCTGCACCTTGTGCTCCATAACCTAGGTGACTTGGGATCACGAAACGAGCTCTAGCGCCTTTTTTAAGCAACAGAATTCCTTCATCCCATCCTAAAATAACTTTCCCTAATCCTACAGCAAATTCAATGGGCTGATCTCTTTGGTACGATGAGTCAAAAACAGTCCCATCTACTAATGTCCCTTTATAATGAACAGAAACCTTTGATCCTTTTGGGGGATGCTCACCGGTTCCTTCTTTAGTTATTGAGTAATACAAACCACTATCCGTTTTCTGCATCCCTTCCGTAAGGGAATGCATCGCTTTTTCAGCAGCCTCTCTTGCAGCTTCTTTTCTTGTTGCTCCACTTGAATTAAACTCTACAAATGCCTTTGATGCATTCCATACTTTCGCAGCATCGCCATGACGCTCAATATGTAAAGCATTAACGGTGTCTCCTTGTGCAATCGAATCAACGATGTCCTGGCCTTCAACAACATATCCAAAAACCGTATGTTTACCATCTAACCAATCAGTTGCACCGTGTGTAATGAAGAATTGACTTCCATTTGTTCCAGGACCAGAATTAGCCATAGAAAGAGTCCCTGCTTTATTGTGCTTTAGATCAGAATGAAATTCGTCATTGAATTGATATCCAGGACTTCCTGTTCCTGTTCCTTGTGGACAACCTCCTTGAATCATAAAATCGGTAATTACACGATGAAATTTTAATCCATCATAATAAGGAATCCCTTCGCCTTTATGATCATTTTTTTGTTTCCCTTCTGCTAAACTCACAAAATTTCCAACAGTCCCTGGAGTTTTATCATATGTAAGTTGAACTAGTATATCCCCTTTAGAGGTTTCGAATTTTGCGTAAATACCTTCCATAATAATTTTATTTGAAGGCAAAGATAATAAACCCCTTTAATCCCAAAAGTTTAATTGGCAATTTCGCTCATGAACTTCAAGCGATATAAACGTAACTCCTCCTCGTCATAATCTCCATCAAACTCAGCAAAGGCTTCCTTTATAGAGTCGGATTCAGCTTCGATAAAATAATGATATAATTCCTCAATTTGATCTTCATCAAAATGATCTTCGATGCAATAATCAATATTTAGGCGTGTTCCTGAAAATACGATAGTTTCCATCTCGGTAACTAACTTTTCCATATTCATTCCTTTTGCAGAGGCAATATCATCGAGTGGTAATTTTCTGTCAATATTTTGAATTAAATATAACTTGAGAGAAGAATTAATTCCTGTGCTTTTAACAATCAGATCGTCAGGCCGAACGATTTGATTTTCTTTAACATAAGAGTTAATCAATTTTAAAAAATGGCCTCCGTATCGATTTGCTTTACCTTCTCCCACACCATTTATATTAATCAACTCTTCGTGATTTATGGGATACTTAAGACACATGTCTTCCAGTGAGTATTCTTGAAAAACGGCATAGGGTGGAACGTGGCTTGTTTTAGCAACATCTTTACGTAAGCTTATCAAAAGCTTCATTAATGACAAATCAAGAATTCCTTGTGATTTATTCTGAATGACATTTACACTTGAAAGAGCGTCATAATTATGATCTTCTGTCATAAGAAATGACTCAGGTTTTGAATTAAAATTTATACCTCGTGAAGTGACTTTCAATATTCCATAGGTCACAATTTCTTTAAGTAAATATCCTTCAACTAAAGCTTGACGAATTAAAGCTGTCCAGAAGAAATCGCCTTTTTTAGCTCCCTTACCAAAAAAAATTGCCTTGTGTGTTTTATGAGATTGTATTAGAGCATTTTTTTCGCCAATTAAGGTTTTAACAACTTCCTTAGCTTTGTATTTTTCTTTTGTTAAAAGAACAGTCTCGATAAGTAAACTGAGTTCATTTTGTGCTTCAAAACGTTTTTTAGGAAAGCGCATATTGTCATCCATATCTCCTCCATCTCCAGTCTTATTGTCAAATTTTTCACCAAAATAATGAAGAATATATTTTCGCCTAGAGATAGAAGTCTCAGCATAAGCAACCATATCACCCAACAAAGCCATCCCAATTTCTTGTTCTGCCAAAGGCTTCCCTGACATGAATTTTTCTAATTTTTCAATGTCTTTATAAGCATAAAATGACAAACAATGACCTTCTCCACCATCACGCCCTGCACGACCTGTTTCTTGATAATAACTCTCAATACTTTTTGGAATGTCATTATGAATTACAAAGCGCACATCAGGTTTGTCAATACCCATTCCAAAAGCTATTGTAGCTACAATGACATCACAATCGTCTTTTAGAAATTGATCTTGATGATTAATCCTAGATTTTGAGTCTAAGCCAGCGTGATAAGGCAATGCATTTATTCCGTTTACCTGAAGCATTTGAGCTAATTCTTCCACGCGTTTTCTTGAGAGGCAATAAATTATTCCTGACTTTCCAGAATTTTCTTTGATGAAACGAATAATATCAGACTCTACTTCAGCTGTTTTAGAACGTACTTCATAGTATAAATTAGGACGATTAAAGGAGGCTTTGAATAATCTTGCACCAACAATGCCCAGATTTTTCATAATATCCTCTTGTACCTTTGGAGTTGCTGTTGCTGTTAAAGCAATAATCGGTATGGATTGTTCGAGCTGATTTAAAATTGCTCTAAGATTTCGATATTCAGGTCTAAAATCATGACCCCATTCTGAAATACAATGAGCTTCATCAACAGCTAGAAATGAAATTTTAACTGTTTTAAAAAAATCAATATTTGCTTGTTTAGATAAAGACTCAGGAGCAACATAAAGCAGTTTTGTTAAACCATTTCGAATGTCAGATTTAACTTGCTCTATAGCTGTTTTATTTAAAGAGGAATTTAACACATGGGCAATACCATCTTCAGAGGAAATACCACGTATGGCATCTACTTGATTTTTCATTAGTGCAATAAGTGGAGATACGACTATAGCAGTACCTTCTTGCATAAGAGCGGGAAGTTGATAACACAATGACTTGCCTCCCCCTGTAGGCATTATGACAAAACTATTTTCTTGATTAAGTAAATGGGAAATAACATTTTCTTGCAAGCCCTTAAAAGTTGAAAAACCAAAGTGCTTCTTTAATGCTTTTTTTAGATCTTCGGAATTCATTCAGATTTAAAATGAGTTATTAATTTAAAAGATATTTTCACTTTCTAATGTAACTCTTTTTATCTCGGTTTACAAATTAGAAACAAACTAAAATCATACATTTAAAGAAAAATAAGTAATAAGAATTTTATCTTATTTGAAAACAATTGTTTTTGATATTTTTGTTAAATATTTTAAAAAAAGTAATACAAACTAATGAATAAAACTCCCCCGAAAGATGAAATGTCTTTTTTGGATCACTTAGAAGAATTACGATGGCACTTAATTCGGTCGGTATTAGCTATTGTCATTATTGCAACAGTTGCTTTTGTTTTTAAAGATTTTATTTTTGATGTGCTCTTGTTTGGTCCTAAAAACAAAGACTTCATTACCTATCGCTGGTTTTGTTCTATATCTCAAACACTAGGTCAAGGAAATAGTTTTTGTATTGAGGAATTACCTTTCCGTATTCAAAGTAGAACGATGGCAGGGCAATTTTCAGCTCACCTTTGGACTTCTGTGCTCGCTGGATTTATTATATCCTTTCCTTACATTATTTATGAATTCTGGAAGTTTATAAGTCCAGGATTATATGAGAAAGAACGTAAAAATGCACGGGGTTTTATCTTTATAGCGTCGATATTATTCTTTCTCGGTGTTTTATTTGGATATTATATTGTCACACCTCTTTCAATCAACTTCCTGGGGAACTATTCTGTGAGTAGTGAGATCTTTAATGATTTTGATTTAAGTAGCTATATTGGTTTATTAAGGGCTTCTGTTTTAGCTTCAGGAATTATCTTTGAATTGCCAATAATAATTTATTTTTTGACACGTATAGGTATAGTTACTCCAGAATTTTTAAGGAAAAATAGAAAGATTTCGCTTGTAGTTGTTTTGAGTCTATCTGCTATAATCACCCCTCCTGATGTTGTTAGTCAAATTATAGTTAGCATTCCAATATTAATTCTTTACGAAGTAAGTATTCTAATTTCAAAAATAGTAACGAAAAATCAAAATAAATCCCTTAAAAATGTCTAATCTAGTTTTAGAATTAATCACTTCAGGAGTATTATAAATGAGAGGTTTATGAATAATAAGTTTGAGATATATAAACTAAGTTTTAGATTAGAAAAACAAGTCTTTATTATAAATAAAACGGACTTCTTACATTTATCTTTGTACTCATATTACTTCAGGATTACTTAGCTGTTGTTACTACATAAAATACCATTTATAAAACCGTTTTATGCATAACCTTTCTAAAACAGTAGTGATGAAAGCCCTAAAAATTTCTACTTTAGTAGGAGGAAAAATGATTATTTAATATACAAGAAGATAAAATGAAGTTAAGCGCAAGCAAAATAGAAAAAGCTTATAAGGGGCGTAAAGTAGTTAAAGGTATTTCTCTTGAAGTTTCTCAAGGCGAAATCGTTGGATTGCTGGGTCCTAATGGCGCTGGCAAAACAACTTCTTTTTATATGATTGTAGGACTAATCAAACCCAATAATGGCTCTATATTTCTAAATGATCAAGAGATTAGTAAATTCCCAATGTACAAAAGAGCGCAACTTGGTATTGGCTATTTAGCTCAAGAGGCTTCAGTATTTAGGAAATTAAGTGTTGAAGATAATATTTTAAGTGTATTACAGATGACTGAGCTTTCCAAATCAGCTCAAAAAGAAAAAATGGAATCCTTACTTGAAGAATTTGGATTGAATCATATCCGTAAAAACAGAGGAGACTTACTTTCCGGTGGAGAACGCAGAAGAACAGAAATTGCCCGTTCCTTGGCTACTGACCCAAAATTCGTTCTACTAGACGAACCCTTCGCAGGAGTAGATCCTGTTGCAGTTGAAGACATTCAGCGTATTGTTGCGCATTTAAAAAAGAAAAATATTGGTATTTTAATTACCGATCATAATGTTCAAGAAACTCTTGCCATTACTGACAAAACCTACCTTATGTTTGAGGGAAGTATACTTAAAGCAGGAACCCCTGAAGAATTAGCTTCTGATGAAATGGTAAGAAAAGTATATCTAGGACAAAATTTTGAGCTTCGTAAAAAGAAACTCTCTTTCTAAAAAACCTTGAAAGAAATGGAAGATTATTTGTTAACAATTGTCGAATATTAATTGTTTTTCGAATTAATGAGATTGATCTATAATACATGAATCACAATGAAATAAATCTTATCTAAAACTATTACGAATAATGTTTAAAAATAGATAAATTACAATCATTACTGGAACGGCTGCCCATTGTAAAAAGTAAAAAGAAGGCAATGCTAGAACAACTAAAAATAATTGAAATCCATATTGTTTTATATTAAAAGACTGGATTTTAAAAGAAAACAAAGACAATCGAACATTCATTAAAACAGCTGAAATAATTGATATAAATACCAAAGCGGTATAGGTGGAGAGAAAGGGCTTTAAAAATGCAAATAGTGGGTGTTCCATCAACAAAGGAAGCGCCACTATAAAAAGAGCATTGGCAGGTGCAGGTAAACCTTTAAACTCGTAACGTTGTTCGGTGTCAATGTTAAAATTGGAGAGGCGTACCGCCGCTCCAAGAGAAATCAAAAAACCGACCAAGGCAAAGGGTGCAAAAGAAAAGGTAAAATCATTTTGAAACACTACAATAGTGAAATCAATTTCACGAATACCTATCTCTAAAAAGAGCTTATACATAACAATTCCTGGAACTATTCCACTAGTAATAAGATCAGCCATTGAGTCAAATTGTAATCCAAACTGACTTTCTGCTTTGAGTAAGCGAGCAAAAAGACCATCGAATAAATCAAAGAAAGCACCAAGCAAAACCATCAAAAAAGCCGCCTCAAATAAATTCTTATAAGCTAAGGTAGCAGCGAAACATCCACAAAGGAAATTTAATGAGGTAAAAAAGTTAGGAATATTTCTTATAATAAGCCTCACAAATAAATATTTATAATTTTTGACAATATAGTGATTGCTAAAGCCCCAAAAAAATTTAAATTCGTGGAAATGTCTAAGACAATTAAACAACTTATACTAGCTATTGGGTCTGGAGTATTACTAGCAACTTCATGGCCAATCAATGGAATTACCCTGTTGGTCTTTGTGGGATTAATTCCGCTACTCTTCCTTGAAGACATTATTAGAAAGGATAATCAAAATAAAAAAGGGGTGCGTATCTTCTTATACAGCTTCCTCACTTTTCTTTTTTGGAATGGACTTACAACCTGGTGGTTAGTCAATTCTTCTTTATTTGGAATGTTATTTGCCATTTTATGTAATAGCCTTTTTTACTCTTTGGTGTTTCTATGTTTCTCATGGACCAAAGGAAGATTAGCAAATCGAAGTGGATATATATTTTTCATTGCATTGTGGATTGCCTTTGAAAAGTTCCATCTCGAGTGGGATTTTTCTTGGACTTGGCTTACCTTAGGAAACGTTTTTTCAGAAAAAATTTATTGGATTCAGTGGTATGAATATACCGGAGTTTATGGCGGTTCTCTATGGGTATTGGTTATCAATGTATGGATTTTTAGCATCTTGAAAAAACATGAATTATCATCAAGTTTAAAACCCTTAGTCAACAAACTAATTGGGCCTTTACTTTTCATCGCCCTACCTATAGTTGGCTCGCTTTTTCTATACCAACAGGTTTCCGATGATGAAAAGAATATTAAAGTTGCCCTTGTTCAACCAAACATTGATCCATATGATACCAAATATGAATTAACCAATTCAAAATTTTTATCCCTTTGGATGGATCAAACAAAACCATTTTTCAAAGATTCTCTTGATTATATTCTCTCCCCCGAAACCTATTTTCCTGAAGGCTATGGTGAGGAGTTAAAAGTATATCCAAAAAGTATCCTTCATCAAGATATTCAAAAAGAGTTAGCCGTAATTCCAGCGACCCAATTCATTAGTGGAATTCAGTATTATGACATTTATATTCAAGAAAAAGCCCCTTCGTTGTCGGCAAATTTAGTTAGAAAAGGACTTTGGATAGAATATTACAATTCTGCCTTAGGGGAACAATACAATCAAAAACCTCAGGTTTATCACAAATCAAAATTAGTTGTTGGTGTAGAGAATTTACCTATGAAATCTATGTTAAAACCTCTTTTGGGTGATCTGATGCTAGATCTAGGTGGGACGATTGCAAGTCGAATGACCCAAAGTAAAAGATCTATCTTTAACCACTCCGAACTCAAGGAAAAAGCAGCACCGATTATTTGCTGGGAATCTATTTTTGGAGAATTTGTTACAGGCTATGTTAAGGAAGGTGCCACTTTCTTGGCAGTTATTTCCAATGATGCTTGGTGGGGAGAAAGTCCAGGACATAAACAACTACTCAGTTACACACGTCTTAGAGCTATTGAAACCCGAAGAGATATTGCTCGAAGTGCCAATACTGGGATTTCCTGTATCATTGATGCAAGGGGTGAAATCCTAAAACAAACACTTTATAACACTAAAACGGTACTTATAGGAAATATTAGTTCCAGGAACAAAATGACCTTCTATGTTCGCTTTGGAGACATAATTTCCCGATGGGCAGGTTTTGTTGGCGTTTTATTTTTCTTGCTAGCTCTGAGTGGACGACTTAAAGAAAAAAGGACCATTACTAATTTTAAGAAAAGTTTATAAATAGTTCGGATTTAATATCTTTGATTTATCTAAACTCAAAAAACCAATAAACTAATAATCAAAGATAGAATATGAAAGAAAATAAAGTCTATACCAAGACCGGAGATACAGGTTTTACAAGTTTAATTTCTGGAGAAAGGGTACCCAAACACAACCTTCGAATCAAAACCTATGGAACTATTGATGAATTAATTGCCTGGCTAGGAATAATTCGAGATACAACAAAATTAGAAGAGGTACAGGGCTCTTTACTTAAAATTCAAAAACAATTAATGACAATTGCAGCCCAATTATCTGTTGATTCAGAAAAAAATATTCCAAAAAATTTAACGCTAATTAAAATGAACGCTGTCAAGTTCCTTGAACATGAAATTGATTCCCTTACTTTAAAACTAAAGCCATTAGAAAACTTTATAATCCCAGGAGGGCATATTTTAATTTCCTACGCCCACCTTGCAAGATGTGTATGCAGAAGAGCAGAAAGGCAGGTAACTGAACTTCAACAAGAAGCGTCAATCTCATCTATCTTAATTGTTTACATGAATCGCCTTTCAGACTATTTTTTTACACTTTCTAGAACTTTTGCGGCCGAATTAAAGATTGAAGAAATTAAATGGAGTGGAAACTAAACTCTTAAATTAGTTGCATAATTTGTATAAAAATCTATTTTTGCAAAAAATATAATACTATGTATTGGACTTTAGAACTTGCTTCCTACCTAAGTGATGCGCCATGGCCTGCCACTAAAGATGAACTCATTGACTTTTCAATTCGTACTGGAGCGCCCTTAGAAGTTGTTGAAAACTTACAGTCTATGGAGGACGAAGAAGATGTATATGAATCAATAGAGGAAATATGGCCTGATTTCCCCACAGAAGATGACTATCTCTGGAATGAAGATGAATACTAATGTATTCTATATAACGAATTTAAAAAGTCTTTTATTGAGGCTTTTTTTTTAGTTACTTTTGAATAATTAAAGAAAACACCTCAAAGAGTATATGAGTTTTTTAAATAGAATATTAAAGACATTTGTAGGAGATAAAACAAAAAAAGATTTAAGCAAGATAACCCCTTTGATTGCTGAAATTAATAAGCATCAAAAAATCTTCGAAAACTTTTCTCATGATGCACTTCGTCAAAAAACAATTGACTTTAAACAACAGATTAGAGCAGCCAGAAGCAGCATTGACATAAGCATAAGTCAGCTAAAAAAAGAAGCAACAGATACCAATGATATTGATGTTAAAGAGAGTTTGTATAAGCAAATCGACACTCAAGATGGGGAAGCTCACAAGGCTGTTGAACAAGTTCTAAACACTATCCTCCCTGAAGCATTTGCAGTAGTTAAAGAAACTGCAAAGCGATTTGTAGAAAACACTATAATTGAAGTAAATGCTACTGCTTATGACCGTGAGCTCTCACAAGCTAATAGTTACATCAAATTAGTAAGTGATAAAGCCCATTGGTCTAATTCTTGGGATGCTGCCGGAAAACCCATTATCTGGGACATGATTCACTACGATGTTCAACTCATTGGAGGAATTGCACTACACCAAGGTAAAATTGCTGAAATGCAAACTGGAGAAGGAAAAACTCTTGTAGCTACTCTTCCTGTTTACCTTAATGCATTGACAGGAAAAGGAGTACATCTTGTAACCGTAAATGATTATCTGGCTAAAAGAGATAGCGCTTGGATGGCACCAATCTTTCAGTTTCATGGATTGAGTATTGACTGTGTAGATTATCACAAGCCCAATAGTCAAGAAAGAAAAAATGCTTATTTAGCAGACATTACCTATGGTACAAACAACGAATTTGGTTTTGATTACCTCAGAGACAATATGGCAAATACTGCTGAAGATTTAGTTCAACGCAGACATAATTATGCGATTGTGGATGAAGTAGATTCGGTTTTGGTTGATGATGCAAGAACACCTCTCATTATTTCTGGACCCACTCCAGAAGGAGACCGGCACGAGTTTGACGTTTTAAAATCTAATATTGGGGATTTAGTGACAACACAAAAAAGTCTTCTTACGAGCTTATTAGCAGAGGCAAAATCGAGAATAAAAGCCGGTGATACTTCTGAGGGAGGGTTACTGCTTTACCGAGTTTTTAGAGGACTTCCAAAAAATAAAGCTTTAATAAAATTTCTGAGTGAAGAAGGTATAAAACAACTGCTTCAAAAAACAGAAAATCATTTCATGCAGGACAATAATCGTGAAATGCCAAAGGTTGACGAAGCCTTATATTTTGTGATTGATGAAAAAAATAATCAAATTGACTTAACAGAAAAAGGAATCGAGCTTCTTTCTGAAAACAATGACGACAAAAACTTTTTTATACTTCCTGATATTGGAGGAGAAATTGCCAAAATTGAAGCTCAAGAATTAGAAGCTAAAAAAGAAGCCTCCAAGAAGGATGTATTATTTAAAGATTTTGATATTAAAAGTGAACGAATTCATAGTATGAATCAGTTACTCAAAGCTTACACTCTTTTTGAAAAAGATGTGGAATATGTGGTCATGGAAAACAAGGTAAAAATTGTGGATGAACAAACTGGACGAATCATGGAGGGACGTCGATATTCAGATGGACTGCATCAAGCCATTGAAGCCAAAGAAAATGTGAAAATTGAAGCTGCTACCCAAACCTACGCGACAATAACACTTCAAAATTATTTCAGAATGTACGAGAAGCTTTCCGGAATGACAGGTACTGCTGCAACTGAGGCCGGGGAGTTTTGGGAAATATATGAATTAGATGTGATTGAAATTCCAACCAATAGATCTATCGCAAGAAAAGACGATGACGATCTAATCTATAAAACCAAGCGAGAGAAATATAACGCGGTAATTGAAAAAGTTACTGAACTTTCTTTAGCTGGAAGACCCGTTTTAATTGGTACAACTTCAGTTGAGATTTCAGAGCTCTTAAGTAAAATGCTAAATATTAGAAAAATTAAGCACAATGTCTTAAATGCTAAAATGCATAAAAAAGAAGCCGATATTGTAGCTGAAGCTGGAAATCCAGGGATCGTAACCATTGCAACTAATATGGCAGGTCGAGGAACGGATATCAAACTTTCTCAAATAGTGAAAGATGCAGGTGGTTTGGCAATTATTGGGACAGAGCGTCATGATTCACGAAGAGTAGATAGGCAGTTACGTGGTCGCTCTGGACGCCAAGGAGATACGGGAAGTTCACAATTCTATGTTTCATTAGAAGACAATCTAATGCGCCTTTTTGGCTCTGATCGAGTTGCCAAAGTGATGGACCGAATGGGATTAGAAGAAGGAGAAGTTATTCAACATTCCATGATGACTAAATCTATTGAAAGGGCACAAAAAAAAGTTGAAGAAAATAACTTTGGGATTCGTAAGCGCCTTTTAGAGTACGACGATGTAATGAGCGCTCAAAGAGAAGTTATTTATAAAAGACGAAAACACGCACTCAAAGGCTCACGCCTGAAGTTAGATGTTTTAAATATGCTATTTGACACTTGTGAAGATATTACACTTAACAACAAATCCGCAAATGATTATAAAAACTTTGAGTTTGAAATAATTACTAGCTTTTCCATGACTGCTCCCATTTCAGAAGAGCAGTTTTTAGAGACCTCTGAAAATGAATTAATCCACACCCTCTACAATGCCTTATTAAAGCATTATGAAGAAAAAACAGCTCTTAATGCAAAAACGGCTTTTCCAGTCATTAAAGATGTGTACGAACGTCCTGGGAATAAATTTGAGCGCATTGTCGTTCCCTTTACCGATGGGGTTAAATCATTGAATGTAGTAACCAACCTTAAAGATGCATACGAAAGTGAGGGGAAACATCTTATTGAAGATTTTGAGCGAAATATTACCCTAGCAATTATTGATGAAGCTTGGAAAGATCATTTACGTAAAATGGACGAATTAAAACAATCTGTTCAATTAGCCGTACACGAACAAAAAGATCCTTTGTTAATTTACAAATTTGAAGCTTTTGAATTATTCAAAAGTATGCTCAGTCAATTAAATAAAGAGGTTCTATCCTTTTTAATCAAAGGAAGTTTACCCAGTCAAAATCCTTCAAGCATTCAAGAAGCAAAACGAACAAAGAGCAAACAGAATTTAAATATCTCTAAAGACGAAGTATTGAATACAGAAGAGTTGGCCGCGCGCAATAGAGCTATTGGGGGCGGTGTCAGTCAAACTAATCGAAGAGTTATCGAAACTATCATTCGAGAGCAACCAAAAATTGGTAGAAATGAAAAAGTTACTATCAAAAATGTTACGTCAGGTGAGACAAAATCTGTGAAGTTTAAACAAGCTGAACCTTTATTAAAACAAGGGAGTTGGGTAATTAGTTCATAATTTCTTATTTTTATCAAAAAGAAAAAGGTATGAACACGTATGCAGCAGTTTTATTATGGGCAATTCCTGCTTTTTTAATTCTGGTATTAATAGAAATTGCTTACGGTCATTTTAAAAAAAAACAAACCTATACTTTCATGGACACCCTTTCGAGCCTTAGTTCGGGGATGACAAATATTATTAAAGATTCTTTAGGTTTAGCTTTTATTCTAATCTCATATCCTTTTATCTTAAAACACATTGGGGTATTCCAATTGGAAAGTTCTCTTTTGGTTTATATCATTGCTTTTATTTGTATTGATTTTGCATCCTATTGGGTACATCGATTAAACCACAAAGTGAATATTTTTTGGAACCAACACTTGATCCACCACAGCAGTGAAGAATTTAATTTGGCTTGTGCGTTACGTCAAAGTATTTCGAACCTAATTGGCTTTGGTGCTATTTTCTTGATACCTGCTGCACTCATGGGTGTGCCTGCCAAAGTGATTATCACCTTAACTCCGCTACATCTTTTCGCACAATTTTGGTATCATACTCAACATATTGGTAAATTAGGGTTTTTAGAATATATTTTAGTTACTCCCTCTCAGCATAGAGTTCATCATGCAATCAATCCTATTTATATAGATAAAAATTTAGCTGCCATTTTTTGTACTTGGGATAGATTATTCGGAACCTTTCAAGAAGAATTAGATTTTGAACCTCCTGTTTATGGAACGCTAAAGCCTTCTAAAAGCTGGAATCCCATTTGGATTAATTTTCAACATTTTTGGCAAATTACAATGGATGCTTGGTATGCAAAAAATTGGATAGATAAGCTTAAAATATGGTTTATGCCTACAGGTTGGAGACCCTTAGATGTTGTCGAAAGATTTCCCATAAACCCGAGATTAGTAGATGCGAATAATAAATATAATCCTCAATACTCAAGCAAATGGAAGATTATCGCTTTAATACATTTCGTTTCTATCAATTTAATTTTACTTTACTTACTTGGAAATTTTAGTGAACTAACGGTTTTGTTTCGTCTAAATTTAGGAGTCATTTTATTATTATCCATTTTTGGATTTACAGGACTCATGGACTTTTATAGTTGGGCCCCTATATTTGAGGTTTTTAGAGGACTCGTTGGGATTTTTATGCTTTTCCTTCCCGAATTTAAATTTTTAAGTTATGAATCTCCTCTTTTCTTTGGGTTTTATGTTTCATATTTTGTAATTACTACAGTTATAGGACTATGGTCTAGAAGCAGAGAATTAAATCGATCCTTAGCCCAATAAAATGGTAATTAATAAATTGGAATACCTCATTATAGGGCCTGCACATCCCTATAGGGGTGGAATCGCAGAAACACAACATGAATTAGCAAAAGCACTATTAAATAATGGTTTTACTGTTAAGCTGATTACCTTCACTAAATTATATCCGAAATTTTTATTCCCTGGAAGTAGCCCTTACAGCAAACTAGATTCTCCAGAAGAGTTAGACATTAAGCAAGAGATTCATGCATATTATCCGTGGCGTTGGAAAAAAATTGCACATCATATCAACAATCTAAAACCAAAAAATGTAATCTTTAGATATTACACACCTTTTTTGGCTCCTGTCTATTCAAATATTGCCAAAGGTTTAGAAATAGGCATTAAAAAAATTGCTCTGGTTGATAACTGGTTTCCACATGAATCAAATTTGTGGGACAATTCATTGAATAGATATTTTGGAAATCAAATGCATGGCTTTACAACCTTATCTACTCAAGTTGCTGATCAAATTAAAAAAGAATTTAATGTTCCTGTTTGGTCTGGGTTTCATCCAATTTCCTCAAACCTTCCTCCTGAAATTGAAAAACAAAAAGCAAGAGAGCTTTTACACTGGCCTTCGGAGACTAAGATCGTACTTTTCTTTGGGCTCATTAGGAAATATAAAGGCCTTGAATTACTCATCCAATCTTTTGGTAAATCACCTTTAAAAGAACAAGAGAATATTCATTTATATGTTGCGGGAGAATGTTACGAAAACCCAAACAAATATATGAGCTTAGTGAAAAAATTTAAGCTTAAAAATCGAGTAAAGCTTGATTTTAATTATAAAAATCCCAAAGAATCAGCACTACTTTTTTCAGCAGTAGATTGTGTCGCACAAACCTATAATTCAGCAACACAAAGTGGAGTAACACCTTATGCCTACTTTTATAACAAACCACTTTTAGTGAGTGATATCCCGGGGCTTAGTGACTTGATTAAAAATGATAATACAGGACTTTGTACTGCAAAAAATTCTCAGGCCATTGCAACTAAATTAGTTAATTTAATGGAAGAAATAAACTATGACGAATTTCAAAGAAATATCACAAAAGTTAAACACAATTATAAATGGAGTTCTTTTGTAAAACAATGGAATAGTTTCATTAAAAATATTTAAAACTGCTTAAATATTATAGTCCAATTAGAGTATCTTTCTTAAGTCAAATTAATTGGATAATGCATTTTAGAGTTACATTCCTTAATCTACTTTTATTCTCAAGTTTTCTTTATAGTCAAGTAAACACTCATGATTACAGATTATCCATTCAAAAAACAAACGAAAAAATAAAGATTGATAGTATTCTAGACGAAACCATATGGAAGAATGCTGCTGTTGCTAAAGATTTTTTTATGATTACGCCTGTAGATACAGGAAAGGCTAATCAGTTTTCTGAAGCAAGAATGAGTTTTGACGAAGAGAATATCTACATTTCTATTATTTTCTTTAACAATGATACCCAAGGGGAATATGTAGTCGAGTCTTTAAATGGAATCTAACCCTCAAATTAAATTATTGGCTTAATCTTTAACATCATGAATACCTCAAAACAACACTGGGAAACGGTTTTTACTACTAAAAGTCCACAAGAAGTAAGTTGGACCCAAACATACCCTTCCACTTCAATGGAATTGATTCAGGCGTTTCAACTTCCTAAATCAATAGCAATTATTGATATCGGGGGGGGGGACAGCCTTCTAGTAGATGCATTGATGAACGAAGGATATACCGACATTACAGTTTTAGATATTTCTGAAAAAGCATTATTTAGAGCTCAAAAAAGAATAGGTGAAAGGTCGAAGAAAATCAAATGGATTGTATGTGATATCAACAATTTTAAACCAAAAAGAAACTATGATTTATGGCATGATCGGGCTGCATTTCATTTTTTAATTCAAAAAGAAGAAATCAACAACTACACGAAAACCGTGAATAAATTTGTTTCAAATGCACTTGTTGTAGGTGCTTTTTCAAAAGATGGACCTAAAAAATGTAGTGGTTTGCAAATTACACAATATAGCTGTATCAGTATGGCTGAAAATTTTGAAAAGTTATTTACAGTTGAGGAATGTCGTTACGAGGATCATACAACTCCATTTAACACGAAACAAAATTTCACTTTTACTCGATTTAAAAAGAAAAAACAAAGTTAGCTTTTTACTTTAGCGATTTCCCTTTTAATGATTTTATTCCAAACTTGATATCCTTTTTCATTTAAATGAAGCTGATCCCCTGCAAACCATTGAGGCTTTGGCTGTCCATTTTCATCTAAAAATTCTGGAATAGTATCAATAAAATAAAGGTTTTTTGTTTTATCACAATAGGCTTTCATCAATCTATTAACAGTATTTATTTCAGGCCATAATTTCCATCTACTCTGTGTAGGAGTAACTGCTATTTGCATGATAGGAATCGAAGGGTGTTTAGCTCTTACTTGTTTTACAAAATATTTAAAAAGTTTAAGAATTTCTTCAGGAGTTCCATCTTTAGGAGACCCACTAATATCGTTTGCTACAAAACAAACAACCATACTCAACGAGTGCTCAGTTAATATGCGATCGGTAAAATAAACCATGTCTCTAAAATGTGCTCCTCCATATCCTCTTTGAATTACTGGATAAGGTTTCATGTCTTCTTCCAGTGTTTTCCATAAGCGGATACTGGAACTGCCAATAAATAGTATAGCATCTTCGGCATAGGTTACTGATTTATCCAAACGCTCAAAGGCTTCAATCTCTGGGTAAGCCCATTTTCTATTTTTTTCATCATACTGTTTTAGAGGAGAACAAGAAGTTAACAATAGTAGTCCAGCAAGAATAACTATAAATAAAGTTTGGTTTTTTTTAATCTGCATATATTGAGCTTATAATAAATAATCTGTACTTACAAAATTAGACTCCTTAGAATTTAATAAAGTTTCTAAAATCTCATTATTGTAGGGTGAATCTTTAGCTGCAACAAAAGTTCGGATTGAAAATGAACGTAGTGCATCATAAACACTCAAAGTCCCAACGGCTGAATTTTTTCGCCCTGCAAACGGATACACATCCGGTCCACGTTGACATGCAGAATTTAAATTCACACGACAAACCAAGTTGGCTAGAGTGTCAATAAGTGGTCCGATTTTTCGGACATCACGTCCAAACAAACTCACTTGTTGTCCATAGTCAGAAGCGGCCATAGCATCTAATGGCTCGTCAATCTCTTTATATGAAATCACCGGAATAACTGGGCCAAACTGTTCTTCGTGATATACATTCATTGTTTTGTCTACGGGATAGAGTACCGCGGGAAAACAATAGTTTTCTGTTACTTCACCACCACGTTTATTCAATACTTTTGCTCCTTTACTGATGGCATCATCTATCAACTCTTTGATATAATTGGGTTTTGAGGGCTCAGGTAATGGTGTTAAAAAAGTATCTTCCCAAGGCATTCCAAATTTAAGCTCATCAACAGCTTTAGAAAAACGTTGATTAAATTCATCTACTAAAGATTCGTGTACATACAATACTTTTAGTGCGGTACATCTTTGTCCATTAAAAGATAAGGTTCCCGAAATACATTCCTTAATGGTTAAATCTAAATCGGCATCTGGAAGAATAATTCCCGGATTTTTTGCTTCTAAACCCAATACTAGACGAAGTCTGTTTTTATTTGGATGCTCATCTTGAAGTGCAACTGCAGACGAACTATGCCCTATTAAAGCCAGTACATCAACTTTTCCTGTTTTCATGATCGGACTAGCTATTTTACGTCCTCTACCAAATACTATATTAACGACCCCAGGAGGAAAACTCTCTTGAAATGCTTTTAATAAAGGTGCTATTAAAAGTACTCCATGTTTTGCAGGTTTAAAAATTGCCGTGTTCCCCATAATAATTGCCGGAATCAACAAACAAAAAGTTTCATTTAGGGGATAATTATAAGGTCCCAAACAAAGTACAACTCCCAAAGGACCCCGTCGAATATGGGCATGAACTCCATCTTGTTTATCAAACTTAGCCCCTTTTCTGTCTAAGTTTTTATAGGCATCGATGGTATCTACGATATAATCTACAGTTCTGTCAAACTCTTTGTAGGAGTCTGACTTATTTTTACAGATTTCCCACATCAAAAGCTTGACAACCTCTTCTCTGTGTTCTTTCATTTTTTCAACAAAAGTCTCCATACATCTCAAACGATCACCAACTTTCATTGTAGGCCATATTCCCTGACCTCTTTGGAATGCCGTCTCAGCTGCCTTAAGTGCTTCCATAGCAGTTTCAGTTTCCATATCGGGTATTGATCCCAATAAAGTAGGAACTCTCTCACCTGATTCATTTAGTGTTTTGATCGTTGAAAAAACATCTGTGGTATTACCCTTCCATGTTTTTAACTGACCATTGATTAAATATTGATCACATACATGAGGCTGAACGTGAAATTCTGTTGGAACTTCATTTAAATTTACTTTCATAGTTTTTCTTTTTCTTAGCTTTCTTTATATCAAAAATTGAAATAAATTTTCTTTTTCATTTAAATAGTCAAATTTGAAGTTATGGTTTTTCATTCGTTCTACCAAAAACGGCAAATCATCCTTTGTTTTTAATTCTATACCTACTACAGCTGGTGCAATACTTCTGTTACTTTTCTTTGAAAATTGAAAATGAGTAATATCCTCATTTGGACTTAAAACTTCGTTTACAAACTGCTTTAAAGCTCCGGCTCTTTGAGGGAAATCTATGATAAAATAATGCTTGCGTTTTGCATACAATAATGCGCGCTCTTTAATTTCAGGCATTCTCAAAATATCATTATTCCCTCCACATAACAATACACCCACTCTCTTTCCTTTTAGATTAACACCAACAAGATCGAGGGCTGCAATTGCGAGGGCACCTGCAGGCTCTGTTACAATTCCTTCTTTATTATAAAGGTCTAAAATAGTTTGGCATATTTTTCCTTCGGGTACAGAAATAATCGTTTCTAAATTCTCCATACATATCTGAAAAGGCAAAGCACCTACTTGACGAACTGCGGCTCCATCAACAAAATGATCCATCTTATCTAAGGAAATTCGTTCTCTTTTTTTCAAAGACTGTTTCATAGATTGCGCACCTTCAGGTTCTACACCTATGATTTTTGTATTAGGTGACAAAGATTTAAAAACGGTAATAATTCCAGATATTAGTCCTCCACCTCCTATAGGCACCAATACATAATCAAAGCCCACAGGCTGTTGAGCTAACATTTCAATCGCAATAGATGCCTGACCTTCAATTACTTCTTTATCATCAAAAGGGTGGATAAAAGTTTTAACTTCTTTTTGAGCAGTTTCCAAAGCTACTTTCTGACATTCATCATAGCTATCTCCAATCAAAAGAGTTTGAACAAAGTTACCACCAAACATTTTGACTTGAGCCGTTTTCTGTTGGGGAGTGGTCGCAGGCATAAAGACAGTACCATTTATTTTTAAATGATTGCAAGCAAAAGCAAAACCTTGTGCATGATTTCCAGCACTAGCGCATACAATACCCATTTCTAGCTCTTTTTTACTCAAAGAAGCAATTTTATTGAAGGCGCCACGTATTTTAAAGGATCTTATTTGCTGTAAATCCTCCCTTTTTAGAAAAACAAAAGCACCAGTCGAATCAGACAAACGCTTATTGAGTTCTAGGGGTGTTTTTTTACAAACCTCTTTCAATTGAAGTATTGCACGTTGAACTCCTTCAAATGAAGGAAGTTGCTTTTTCATTACACAATTTTTTTCATCGCAACCATTGAAGCCCGGAGATCATATCCAATCATCTCAACAGGGTGGTATCGAATAATTTCATTTATATCAATCAATTGTTTATTGTCAACTCCAATATCATCATTAATTAAGCCGCTTCCAATTACCTCTTTTTTTATTCCTTTCATAAAGTCAATAAGTAAAGGTTTTGCAGCATGATCAAAAAGGTAACATCCATATTCTGCTGTATCAGAAATAATACGATTCATTTCAAATAATTTTTTACGTGCAATTGTATTTGCAATCAAAGGAGTTTCATGTAATGACTCATAGTATGCTGATTCTTCTTTAATTCCTGCAGCTACCATCGTATCAAAAGCTAGTTCTACTCCTGCACGAACAAAAGCAATCATCAAAATTCCATGATCAAAAAATTCTTGCTCTGGAATTTCCTGATCGGTAATAGGTGTTTTTTCAAAGGCAGTTTCTCCAGTAGCAGCTCTCCATGATAATAAATTCTTATCATCATTAGCCCAATCTTCCATCATTGTTTTTGAAAAGTATCCTGACATAATATCATCCATATGCTTTTCAAATAAAGGTGCTAAAATCTCTTTTAATTGTTCGGAAAGTTCAAAAGCTTTAAATTTTGCTGGATTAGACAAGCGATCCATCATGTTAGTGATCCCCCCATGCTTTAAAGCTTCGGTAATAGTTTCCCAACCATATTGAATCAATTTAGAAGCATAGGATGGATCAATTCCCTCTTCAACCATTTTATCAAAGCTAAGAATAGATCCTGTTTGAAGTATACCACAAAGTATAGTTTGTTCTCCCATTAAATCAGATTTCACTTCAGCAACAAAAGAAGATTCCAATACTCCTGCACGGTGTCCTCCTGTTGCAAAAGCATAAGCTTTCGCTTGAGCTAAGCCATGGTCTTGGGGATCATTTTCAGGATGAACTGCAATCAATGTAGGTACACCAAAACCACGCTTGTATTCCTCTCTTACTTCAGAACCAGGACATTTTGGAGCAACCATTATTACAGTCAAATCCTCTCTTATTTTAGTTCCTTCTTCTACAATATTAAAACCATGAGAATAAGATAATGTAGCTCCTTTTTTCATTAAAGGCATAACCGCTTTCACAACGGGTGTATGGTTTTTATCTGGAGTAAGATTAATTACAACATCAGCGGAGGGAATTAAAACCGCATAAGTACCTACGTTAAAATTATTAGATATTGCATTTTGATAAGAAACTCTTTTTTGTTCAATTGCACCATCACGTAAAGCGTATGAAATGTCTAAACCTGAGTCACGCATATTTAGCCCTTGATTAAGGCCTTGTGCACCACATCCTACAATAACTATTTTTTTTCCTTTTAAAACTTTAATACCATCATCAAATTCTGATGAATCCATAAAACGGCATTGTCCAAGTTGATTAAGTTGATCACGTAATGATAATTGATTGAAATAATTTGACATAATTTATATTAATTATTATTTTTTAAAGGTATTTAATATATCTGAGATACCCATTTTGGCTTTAGTAACTGATATTCGACCTGAACGAACAAATTGGAGAAGACCATAAGGGGCCAAGTCTTTCCGTAATTGCTCAGTTTCTGCTCTAAAACCTGTTTTTTCAATAACAAAAAATTCAGGTGAAACAGTGACAATAGTTGCATGACTTGATTTAATGATATTTTGAATTTGTCGTTCTTCAAATAAAGAAATTGATTTTACTTTATACAAAGCGTTTTCTTGGAAAATAGTTTCTTCATCGGTGTGATAATATGCTTTAATAACATCTATTTGTTTTTCAATTTGTTGCACAATTTTATGAACTTTATCTGTTGCTATATTTACGACAATTACAAATCGAAACACATTAGGTATTTCAGATTCAGATGTAGAAAAACTTTCTAGATTTATGTGTCTTTTTAAAAAAATTGCAGAAATACGATTAAGCAATCCTATATTATTTTCAGAATAAACTGATATGGTATATATTTTTTCTTCCATCTTATTCTAATCTAATATCTGAAACACTGGCACCTGTTGGAATCATCGGAAACACATTACCTTCTTTTTCAACACAAATTTCTAAGAAATAAGGTTTGTCTGATGCCATCATTTTTGCTACTGCTTGATCCAGATGTTGACGATTATCAACACGATCAGCTTCAATATAATATCCTTTAGCAATGGCTACAAAATCAGGATTAGTCATTTCTGTTGAGGCATAGCGATTATCAAAAAATAATTGCTGCCACTGACGAACCATTCCTAAAAAGTCATTATTTAAAATAACTATTTTTACAGCTACTTGCTGCTGAAAAATAGTTCCTAGCTCTTGGATAGTCATTTGAAAACCTCCATCTCCAATTACCGCAACAACCTCTCTGTTAGGAGCTCCCATTTTCGCTCCAATAGCTGCTGGAAGTGCAAAGCCCATAGTTCCTAGTCCACCAGAGGTAACATTACTTTTAGATTGATTAAACTTAGCATAACGACACGCTACCATTTGATGCTGGCCCACATCGGTTACAATTATCGCATCTCCATCTGAATGCTTATTGATCATCTCTATACTTTCCCCCATCGTTAAACCAGGTTTTGTGGGATTTAAGTCACCATGAATAACCTTTTCCTTTTCGATGGTATCCAAATCATCAAAACGTTTGATCCACATAGGATACTTTTTTGTTGAAATTTTATTGGTCAGTGCTTGTAAACTAATTTTACAATCACAAAGTAGGGTGACATCGGCTTTAACATTTTTATTGACTTCAGCCGGATCTAACTCCAAATGAATAACCTTAGCCTGTTTCGCATAGGTTTTTAAATCACCCGTCACGCGGTCATCAAAGCGCATTCCTACTGCTATTAATAAATCGCATTCATTGGTTAATAAATTAGTTGCATAATTTCCATGCATACCAACCATTCCCCTATTAGAAGGATGAGCAGTAGGCAAAGCGGAAAGACCCAAAATAGTCCAGGCTGCAGGAATACCAGACTTTTCTATAAAGTCCTTAAATTCTTTCTCTGCTTGACCTAAAATCACTCCTTGTCCCCAAATTACAAAAGGTTTTTTAGATTCACCGATTAATCGAACTGCTTCACTTAAACTTTCATTAATTAATTTAGGGTAGGGTTGGTAGCTTCTAATACCTGTACACTTTTCGTAAGAAAAATCAAACAATTCAAATTGCGCATCTTTGGTAATGTCAATTAATACGGGTCCAGGTCGTCCAGAACGAGCTATATAAAATGCTTTTGCCATGATTTCAGGAATTTCATTGGCTTTAGTAATTTGATAATTCCACTTGGTCACTGGTGTAGAAATTCCAATAATATCTGTTTCTTGAAAAGCATCTGAACCTAACAAATGAGATGCTACTTGTCCTGTAATACATACCATAGGGGTAGAATCTATCTGTGCATCAGCAATTCCCGTCACAAGGTTTGTTGCTCCAGGACCAGAAGTTGCAATTGCAACACCTACTTTCCCCGAAGTTCTCGCAAAACCTTGAGCAGCATGAGTCGCACCTTGCTCATGTCGGGTTAGGACATGATGTAATTGATCTTGAAATTTATAAATCTCATCATAAATAGGCATGATTGCTCCGCCGGGATAGCCATAGATCAATTTTATCTCTTCGGCTAACAAACACCTGATTACCGCTTCAGCTCCAGATATACGAAGTTTTGAACCCGTAGCTTTCAATTTTTCTCGTTTTACTTTTGTTTTCATATTTATTAGGAATCAGTAACACAACCTTCAGAAGCTGACGCTACACTCTTAATATATTTATATAACACCCCTTGTTTAAATTTGTAAGCTGGCTTTACCCAAGCTGCTTTTCTTTCAGCGATTTCGGCATCGCTCAACGCCACACTAATAGTATTTCTCTCGGCATCAATCGTGATTTCATCACCATCTTGAACTAATCCTATGACACCACCCTCTTGGGCCTCAGGAACAATATGTCCTACTACAAACCCATGTGTACCTCCTGAAAAACGTCCGTCGGTAATCAAGGCAACATTTTTTCCTAATCCAGCTCCTATGATGGCGGCAGTGGGTTTTAACATTTCGGGCATTCCGGGACCTCCCTTAGGTCCTTCGTAACGAATAACAACAACTTCTCCAGCTTTAACCTTGCCCTCAAGGATACCATCATTAGCATCGTATTCTCCATTAAAAACTCGAGCTGGACCTTTAAATAGCAACCCCTCTTTTCCTGTAATTTTTGCTACTGAACCGCCCGTGGCCAGATTACCTTTTAATATACGAATGTGTCCCGTCGCTTTAATAGGATGATCTATAGGTCGAATGATTTTTTGGTTTTCCTGTAAACTTGGAACACCTGCTAAATTTTCAGCTAAAGTTTTTCCGGTAACGGTCAAACAATCACCATGAAGCAATCCCTGTTCCAACATATACTTTAATACAGCAGGAACTCCTCCTACTTGATGAAGGTCTTTCATTAAATACTTTCCACTTGGCTTTAGATCTGCTAAAAACGGGGTGGTATCGCTAATTTTCTGAAAATCATCTATACTTAAATCTACTTGAGCTGCCTTGGCAATCGCTAAAAAGTGAAGTACTGCATTGGTAGAACCACCCAACACAGTAATCAATCGCATGGCATTTTCTAATGCTTTAAGGGTTACAATATCTCGTGGTTTTATATCAAGCTCCAAAAGGTTTCTAAAGTGAGCACCCAAAGCGAGACACTCTTCTTTTTTGTCTTTACTCACTGCTGGGTTAGACGCATTGTAAGGTAATGCCATTCCACAAGCCTCTATGGCAGAAGCCATAGTGTTGGCAGTATACATTCCACCACAAGCTCCCGCTCCAGGACAGGCATTTCTAATAACACTCTTAAACTCTTTTTCATCAATTTTTCCTGCTACTTTTTCACCCCATGCTTCAAAGGCAGAAACAACATCTAACTCTTTATCATTGTGACACCCAGCAGCAATGGTACCTCCATAAACCAAAATAGATGGACGGTTCAAACGTAACATCGCCATCAATGCTCCTGGCATATTTTTGTCACAACCTACTACGGTTACCACACCATCATAAGACATGGCTTGAACCACCGTTTCTACAGAATCAGCAATAACATCTCGTGAAGGTAAAGAGAATCTCATTCCGGGAGTTCCCATTGAAATTCCATCACTCACACCTATGGTATTAAAAACTAAACCTACTAATGATTGTGCGTTAATACCTAGTTTTATATCTTGTGCTAGCTCGTTAAGATGCATATTACAAGGATTCCCCTCATAACCAGTAGAAGCAATACCAATTAATGGTTTCTTAAAGTCTTCATTGGTCATCCCAATCGCATGCAACATAGCTTGAGCTGCCGGCTGAGTCGGGTCTTGGGTAACTGCTTTACTGAATTTATTAAGTTCCATAAATCTATTGTTACTCAAATTTAAATTATGTTTATTTTTTCACAAAAAAATGTATTGACTTGGTCCAATATTCAATCTCCAATAAAAGAACATAAGTTACTGGTTATCAATTCTTTTTGATTTATAATATAACACACTCAATCTCCATAAAAAGTGACACCCTTTTTTAGTTAACTTTACACAAAAAGAAAAGTGAAAAAAATTACCTCCACCCTAATCGAAGAAATTAAAGAAAATCAACTTGCTTTTTTTAAAAATCATAAGGTTAAGGGTGTGAAAATAAGAATTCAACATCTTAAAAAATTAAAGAAGGTCCTGGAGCAAAAAGAGGAGGCTATTTTTGATGCTCTCTATCAAGATCTCAAAAAGCCTATTTTTGAATCTTACACAAGTGAATTATTAATGGTTCAAAAAGAGCTAAACTTAATTATAAATAATCTAAATGAATGGGCAGCGCCAAAACGAGTAGATGGAAGTTTAATTAATTTTCCTTCTCAAGATTACATTCTCTCTGAGCCATACGGAGCGGTATTGTTAATTTCGCCATGGAACTATCCTTTTCAATTAGCAATGATTCCTTTTATAGGTGCAATTGCTGCAGGAAATACAACCGTAATTAAACCCTCAGAGTCTGCCCCTCATACCGCTCAAATTATAGAAGATATTGTAAGCGAAGTTTTTTTACCAGAATGGGCAAAAGTCATACAGGGGGATGCGAGCGTGGGTGCGGCCCTTTTAAAAACCCAATGGGATTATATTTTCTATACAGGAAGTACTGTAGTTGGAAAAATTGTTGCCAAAGCTGCTGCAGAGTTCTTAACCCCTACTACTTTAGAATTGGGCGGAAAAAGTCCTTGTGTTGTTGACGGTACAGCTCCAATTCAAAAGACAGCTCGTCGAATTATTTGGGGTAAATTTTTAAATTGCGGACAAACCTGCATTGCCCCTGATTACGTTCTAGTTAAAGAAGGGCACAAAAACGAGTTGGTTGTAGCTATGATTCAGGAAATTAAAAAAGCTTTTGGAAAAGACATACAGCTTTCTAAAGATTACGGGAGAATTATTCATCAAAAACATTTTGAAAAGCTGGTTCAAGACCTTGACAAGCAAACCCTTCTCTATGGAGGAAAACAAAATAAAGCTGACCTCTTTTTTGGCCCCACCCTTGTGGATGAACCCGACCTAAAAAGCAGCTTAATGGTGGATGAAATCTTTGGTCCTATTTTACCTATTTTGAGTTATGAAACTGAAGCTGATCTTGATCTAATTCTCTCCAAGCTTAAAAATCCATTGGCTTTTTACATCTTTAGCTCTAGAAAGAAATTTATCAATACTTTGGTACAACTATATACTTTTGGTGGTGGCGTTATCAATGATTCTGTTATCCACTTTACCAATAATAAACTTCCCTTTGGAGGAATAGGAAACAGCGGAATGGGTGCCTATCATGGTAAGTATAGCTTTGATGTCTTTACCCATGCAAAACCGGTGGTGAAACGCTCCTTTTGGTTTGACCTTCCTCAACGCTATGCCCCATATCCCAAATCACTTAGATCATTAAAATTTTTATTAAAAAAATTATAAGCATGAAAGAAAAAACAGTATCCGAAGCCGTGGCACACCGAAGGTCCACACGTATTTATGACACCCAGCAACCCATTAACAGCAAAGTAGTTCAAGAATGCATAAAACACGCAAGCTTGGCACCCACGAGCAGTAATTTACAGCTTTGGGAATTTTACCACATCACCTCAGAAGATCAAAAAAAGTTAGTAGCAGAGGCTTGTTTCAATCAGCCTGCAGCAAAAACAGCCCTCCAAATGGTCATTCCTGTTGTTCGTAGAGATTTATGGCACCAACGTGTCGCTGCTAATATTGATTTTATCAAAGCAGGATTTGTTAAAAATAATATGGTGGACCCTAAAACGCAGGAAAGAGCTTTGAGCTATTACCAAAAAATAATTCCCAAATTGTACAAAGGAGGAAATCCAATACGTGGTTTTATAATGAAACTTTTTATGGGATTGAGAGGGCTCAGTAAAACTACATATCGTGAAGTAAGTGCATCTGACCTTCGCGTGATAGGACATAAAAGCACTGCCCTTGCTTCTCAAAATTTTATGCTTAGCATGGCTGCTCAAGGTTATGACACGTGCCCCATGGAAGGCTTTGATTCCAAAAAATTAAAGCAAATTTTAAACCTTCCGACTAAAGCCGAAATCAGTATGGTAATAAGCTGTGGGATTCGTAAACCTGAAGGAATTTATGGAGAACGCTTCCGAATTCCTTTTGAAGAAGTTTATTTTGAGCAGTAAAGAATTCAAAGACTTAACATATAATACTAAACAGAACATAATTTATTCATTGTAATTTTCAAAGAGTTTTTTGTTTAACTCTTGCTACAAAAATAACCTCTGGTGGCTTTTGAAAATTCTTCAGGTTCAAAAATTACTGTTGCGATTTTGATCCAACTAAAAAGTAAAAAATTGCGCTTTAGGTGAAGGATAATTATTTTTCAATCCTTTTTCTAACCAAGCCCTAAAAGTTGCTACATCAGTATATTGTTTGGGTGAATTTAATAAATTACCATCGGAAGTCATTTGAACATAAAAAGGCTGGGAGGCAGTTTGAAAATTAATTGCTTGAAATGTGGCCCATTTTTTCCCTACCGTATTAATCTTTTTGATTCTTCCATCGGAGTACTGATAGTTAAACTGAGCATCTTTATCGAGCTCTTTTCTATCATCTACATAAAGGGAAATAATAATGTAATTTTCATTTAATAAAGAATAAACAGCTGGATCTGACCATACGTTTTCTTCCATCTTTCGGCAGTTGACACATGCCCAGCCCGTAAAATCAAGTAATATTATTTTATTTTTAGTGATTGCCACTTCAAGTCCCTTTTCATAATCTTTATAGCACTCTAAACCAAGAGGACAATCCGAATCCATTGAGCTTATACTATAAAACTCAGGGGGAGGGAAACCACTCAATATCTTTAATTGATTTTCATCAGAAAATAATCCATAAATAAGAAAGGCGGTAAACGATAAACTCATAACGGCAAAAACAACTCTGATAATTCCAATTTTTTGCTTGACTTCATCTTTAAAGCGAAATATTCCAAAAAGGTAAAGTGTTAAGAGTGATGAAATTAATGCCCATATCCCAATAAAAACTTCACGTTTTAAAAGGTCCCAATGCGCTACTAAATCAGCATTAGAAAGGAATTTAAGAGCCAAAGCTAATTCCAAAAATCCAAGAACAACTTTAACAGTTGTCATCCATCCCCCTGACTTAGGCATAGCCTTGAGCGTATTAGGGAAAAGCGCAAATAATCCAAAAGGAAGACCCAAAGCAAATCCAAAACCTAACATTCCTGTACTAAGCTGCATTGCACCTCCATTAGCAGTCAAAGAACCAGCTAATAATGAACCTAAAATAGGGCCGGTACATGAAAAAGAAACAATAGCTAAGGTAAGTGCCATAAAAAAGATTCCTACTCCACCTTTAAAATCTGACGCTTGATCCGACTTACTCCCCCATTGAGTTGGAAGAGTCAACTCATAAAATCCAAAAAAGGAAAATGCAAAAAAGACAAAGACTCCAAAAAAGATCATATTTAGGGTGACATTTGTCGCTATGGTGTTTAATATTTCTGGATTTATTGAATCTAAAAAATGAAAAGGCAAACTCAATAAGCCATAAATAAGAATTATAAAAAAAGTATACAGCAGAGCATTATAAACCCCTTTACTTTTTGTAGCAGCTTGTTTTAGGAAAAAGGAAACAGTTAGAGGAATCATAGGAAAAACACAAGGGGTTAGCAGTGCCAATAAACCTCCAATAAAGCCCAAAAAGAAAATATTCCAAATAGATTTAGACGTTTCATTTGTTAACTCAGTTTCTAGAAATTGGGTCTCTTTAAGATCGAGTTTTAGAGCTTTAGATAATACTTGGCTTCGTGCATCGGTGTTTAAAGAATTTTCAACTTCTTTTCCATCAAAAGAGAACACGAAGGTTTCGGTTCTAAAAACACAGAGTTTATCATCACAAACCTGATAATTTACCTCAACAGAAAGATTACTCAAATCTTTATCTTCCAATTCAATTTCCTGTCGAAAAGTTGCAGTGTCATTAAAATAGGTTAAATCCATTTCAAAAACCTTATCATAATCTGTAATGGAGTTGCTTTCTTTGACTTCTCCAATTCGCTTATATCCTTTTGGATTAAATATGAATTCGGTAGGAAAAGCTCCGTTTTTATTTGAAAATTGAGAATACAAATGCCAGTTAGTTTCAATTACTGCTTTAAAAACAAGAGTATATTGACGATTATTAGTTTGCTCTAATTGTATTTCCCAAAAAACAGGTTCTTTTTCTAGCTGTGCGTTTGCAACGATACACCAAAACAAAAATAACATCACTTTTATCTTCATATCACACTAATTAGTAAGGTAGTTTCTGTGCTATTATTTGCTACATATCTTCTGTCACAACGTCTCCCAATAACCCAAATAATTTGATCATCTGAACACAAAAGCCATTGTTTTTCTTTTTCCAAAAGAGAATACTTTTCATCTTTAAAAAATTTACTCAACAACTTTTTACCTTTCATACCAATGGGGTAAAAATAATCGCCTTTTTTGTATTTTCTTAGGAAAAGAGGTTTTTTTACTAACTTTTTATCTAGGGCCGCTTGATGAGAATGCCATATTTGTGAATTGGAGTAAACTCGAAACTCACACTTAAAATTAATCGGCAAATTTAAATCTAGATTATTTGGGTCAAAAGAAAATTGTTTTTCTTCAATTAAAGATTTTTCAATTAAAATCAAATAAGACCGATCCCTAATTAGACGATGAGTTTTCGAATAAAGTATTTTTCCGCTTTCAGAATTCAAAAGCTTTACAACTTGCCTTGAATCAAAGCCAAAAGGATAAAACCAATGATGGATACAAAATAAAAGAGAAGGAATTTCTAATAAACCTTTAACCTCAATTTGGAGGTATTCCTCTTCAGTTATAAAAAGTTTCTGCTTCAGCGATTCCAAAGAAGTTTGGATAAAATCATTTGTCATTGTTAAATGATCTAAGGTGGATTGAAAATTCTGCAATGCATTTGGGGACACTTCCTCCATGATAGGGATCACATGATGTCTAAACGCATTTCGCAAATAATCATCACTTGCATTTGAGCTATCTTCATGCCATATAATGTGTTGCTCTATAGCATATTGGATAAGTTCTTTTTTGGAAATGGAACGCAAAGGACGGAGTAGGTTTTTCTTTTCTTGAATACCCAATAAACCTGAAAACCCAGTCCCTCGGGTTGTATTAATTAAAAAAGTTTCTAGCTGATCATTGAGATGATGTGCAGTTAATACAAAATCAAAACCATGGCATTCTGTGATCTCATCAAACCAAAAATAACGGAGGTCTCTAGCTGCTACTTGAGTACTTTTTTTATGATATTTTTTGTATTCAATGGTGGTAAAATCTATAGAAAAAAAAGGAATTAAGTTACTATTACACCAAGCTTTAACTAAACCAGCGTCTGAATCACTTTCTTTACCTCTAAGTTGAAAATTACAATGGGCAATAGAAAAACGCACCTTGGCTTTGATCAAAAGATCAGCCAAGACACTACTATCAAGCCCTCCACTGTGGGCTAATAAAATTCGTCTTCCAACTAGCTTAGCCAAGTTGATATTTATTTTCTTTAAACCTTCCGCTCTCACATTACAAAAGTAAACATTAGTGAATCAAAAGAATACATTTCTGTAAAACGCCTTTTTTTAAATATTTTTTTGTTGTTTTAAAAAAAATATCCCACTTTTGTAGTGTTATGTTCAAAACAACTAAAAAATTTATTGCAATTAACGCGGCCTTACTCCCGCAATGCATATTTACAAGTCGCCCCGTGGGGGTGTGATTTTATATGGAGTATGGTGCGCCCTTCTCCCTTCTCGAACAAAACATTTTTTTTCAAATTATTATTTTATCATGAAAATATTACGCGCTAAAGCGGAACATATTATATATGCCAAAGACATAAGTCAGTGTATTGATGAATCGGCCAAAAATAGGGGTACTGGAATTGCTAGAAGAACTCCTGAATACATCGCTGGAAAAATTCAAAATGGTAACGCCGTTATTGCAATTGAAAATGACCTCTTTGCAGGATTCTGTTATATCGAAATATGGGGTCATGGTAAATATGTTGCCCACTCTGGACTCATTGTAGCTCCGGATCATAGAAGCAAAGGACTTGCCAAAAGAATTAAAAAAGAGGTTTTTGAACTTTCTTTAGAAAAATATCCTAAAGCAAAAATTTTTGGAATTACCACAGGAATGCCAGTAATGAAAATAAACTATGAACTGGGATATAAACCTGTTCATTTTTCTGAACTAACAGACGATCCAGAATTTTGGAAAGGATGTCAGACCTGTAAGAATTATGATATCCTAACAAGAACAGAACGTCAGATGTGTCTTTGTACGGGAATGCTGTATGATCCAAACCAAAAAACGGAATCAAAAAACTTTAACAATAAGGTTGCCTTGCGTTTAAAACAAATTAAAAAAACATTATTACCTAAAAAGAATAATTCATGAAGCTCTCAAAATTAGTTTTGGCTTACAGTGGTGGTTTAGACACTTCATACTCTCTGAGAAAACTTTCAAAAGAAGGTTATGAAGTTCATGCTGTGAGTATTAATACCGGTGGATTTTCAGAGAATGAAATTAAAGACATTGAAGAGAAATCGTATCAAATGGGAGCCCATATTTATAAAAATATAAATGCTTTAGATTCCTTTTACAATAAGATTGTAAAATATTTAATTTATGGAAATGTGTTACGAAACAACACCTATCCATTATCAGTAAGTGCGGAGCGTATTATTCAAGCAATTGAAATAGTGACTTATGCAAAAGTCATAGGTGCAAAATACATAGCACATGGCAGTACAGGTGCAGGCAATGATCAAGTACGTTTTGACATGATCTTTCAAGTAATGGCCCCAGAAATTAAAATTATCACTTTAATTAGGGATAATCAACTTTCAAGGGAAGACGAAATCGAATATTTAAAAACGCAAGGGATTGATGTCCCTTGGGAAAAAGCAAAATATTCCATTAATCAAGGATTATGGGGAACCAGTATCGGAGGTTCTCAAACCTTAACATCCGATCAACCCCTACCTGATTCTGCATATCCTAGTGCTTTAAAAAACGAAAAAGAAGAAAATATTTCCTTGACCTTTACAAAAGGTGAACTAACGAAAGTGAATGGTGAAAAAGGCTCACAAGTAGAATTAATTCAAATCCTACAACACCAAGCAAAACAATTTGCGATTGGCCGTGATATTCATGTTGGAGACACTATTATTGGAATCAAAGGTCGTGTAGGTTTTGAAGCGGCAGCACCTACTATAATTATAAAAGCACATCATCTTTTGGAAAAACACACCCTGAGTAAATGGCAACAATTCCAAAAGGAGCAATTGGCAAATTTTTATGGGATGCAACTCCATGAAGGACATTATTTAGATCCTGTAATGCGAGACATGGAAGCCTTTATGGAAAGCAGTCAAAAACAGGTAAATGGCTCAGTGTTTATAAAATTACATCCCTACCGATTTGATCTTTTGGGAATCCAATCTCCAAATGATCTTATGCAAGCAGAATTCGGAAGTTATGGTGAAATGAATAAAGGGTGGACTGCAGAAGAAGCTAAAGGCTTTATCAAATTGACAGCTAATGCCACTAAAATATACCAACATCTAAACAAAGAAAAATGAAAAGTGTAGGAATTATTGGAGGATCAGGATATACTGGAGGTGAGCTCATCAGATTAGTCATGCATCATCCCACTCTGGAGCTTGACTTTATCTACAGTACGACTCGTTCTGGGAAACCTGTTACATCTGCCCATCCTGATCTATTAGGAAGTTTAGATTTAATTTTTACTGAAACTGTAAATGCAGACGTTGATCTTCTTTACCTATGTTTAGGTCATGGAAATTCTCGCGCTTTTTTAGAACATCATTCTTTTTCAAAGAAAACAATTATTATTGATTTAGGTAATGATTTTAGACTTAACAGTGATTGTAAGCTTGGAGGAAGACAATTTATCTATGGTTTACCGGAATTGCAAAAAGAGGCTATTGAAAAGGCAACAGCAATTGCAAACCCAGGGTGTTTTGCTACTGCCATTCAGCTGGCATTACTACCATTGGCTAAAAATAATTTGATCCAAGACGCAGTCCACATAAATGCAACAACGGGGAGCACCGGTGCTGGAGTTGGGCTTAGTAGTACGAGTCATTTTAGCTGGAGAAACAACAATTTATCTTGGTACAAACCCTTTACTCATCAGCATTTAGATGAAATTCATCAAAGCCTAGAACAACTTAACTTTCAAAATGAGTTATTTTTTATGCCCCAAAGAGGTGCTTTTACTCGAGGTATTTTCGCAACTACCTATACTTCTTTTGAAGGTTCACTTGAAGAAATTAAGTTGCTTTATAAAAAATATTACGCTGCACATCCTTTTACGCAAATATCAGATGAGGAAATCAGCTTAAAATCAGTAGTAAATACTAACTTTTGTTTTCTTCATTTACACAAATACAAAAACACACTTTTAATAACTAGTGTTATCGATAATCTAATAAAAGGAGCCTCAGGGCAAGCGATACAGAACACCAATATATTAATGGGCTGGGAAGAAAACCTAGGACTTGAATTAAAAGCCTCCATTTTTTAAATAATTAAATATGAAAATAGCCATTATAGGAACGGGAAATTTAGGGTTAAGCATTGCCAAAGGATTGGTAATCAATAATACTCATACCACCCTCTACCTTTCCAAAAGGAACATAGATGTTCTTTTAAGTTGGAAAGAATACAAAAACGTATTTGTTACACAAGACAATAAAGAAGCGGTAATAAACTCAGATATCTTAATCTTTGCAGTACAGCCAAATCAATTTGATTTGATTTTAAATGAAGTCAAACCCCTATTAACGGATAAGCATGTTCTTATTTCAACCATAACAGGGTACCCTATAGATCGAATGGAATCTATTATTGGGAATCATCATCCCATTATTCGTTCGATGCCAAATACAGCTATTTCTGTAGGTAAATCAATGACTTGTTTGTGCAGTAATCATGTAGGCAAAAAAAAGCTTCCTATTGCTGAGGCGATTTATAATGGCTTGGGGACTAGTCTAACAATTGAGGAGACACACATGCAAGCAGCTACTGTATTGTGCGCAAGTGGAATTGCCTTTTGGATGCGCTTAATTCGAGCCACCACTCAAGGGGGAGTCCAGTTGGGTTTTGATGCTGAAATTGCTCTTAAAATGTCAATGCAAACCGCTATGGGAGCAGCAAGTTTACTGATTGAAACAGGCAGCCATCCTGAAGAAGAAATTGATCGAGTTACTACCCCCAAAGGTTGTACGATTACTGGATTAAATGAAATGGAACACCAAGGATTAAGTTCCTCTTTAATAAAAGGTTTGAACGCCTCCTTTAATAAGATTAACGATATTGCAAAAAAGTAAAACATAGCCATGAAACTATTTGATGTTTATCCTTTATATAATGTTACCCCAGTTCGCGCTAAAGATGTGTACATCTATGATGAAAATGAAACAGAATACCTTGATCTATATGGCGGTCATGCAGTAATTTCTATTGGACATTCACACCCCCATTATGTCAAAAAAATTAAAACCCAATTAGAACAACTTGGCTTTTATTCAAATGCCATTCAAAATCCTTTACAGCAACGATTAGCCGATGCAATAGGGGAACAATCTTGTTTACATAATTATGAATTATTTTTATGTAGCACTGGGGCTGAGGCTATTGAGAATGCCTTAAAGCTAGCTTCATTCCATACACAAAGAAAAAAAGTTATTGCCTTTCATAAATCATTTCATGGTAGAACTTCCGCTGCAGTTGCGGTAACAGATAGCCCATCGATTAACGCTCCTTTAAACCAACAGCAAGAAGTTACTTTTTTACCTTTTAATGATATCGAGGCTTTAACAAATACCCTAAAAACAAAAGACTATTGTGCAGTTATATTTGAAGCCATACAAGGCGTAGGTGGTTTGGATCAACCCTCAGATGATTTTGTTTTTGCGATGGAATCACTTTGCAAAAAATACGGTAGTTGTTTGATCGCTGACGAAGTACAATCAGGATTTAGCAGAACGGGGACTTTCTTTGCCTATCAAAAAAACAAAATTAGTCCACATATTATCACCATGGCCAAAGGCATGGGAAATGGTTTTCCTATTGGAGGTATATTGGTTCATCCTGAAATCAAATCTAAACATGGAATGTTAGGAACAACATTTGGTGGGAATCATCTTGCCTGTTGTGCTTCTTTAGCAGTATTAGATGTACTGAAAGAAGAGAACATTCAAGAAAGAACAATCGCTTTGGGGGATTATTTTAAAGAAAAAGCACAAGAAATTCCAGGATTAAAAAATATTAAAGGAAGAGGGTTAATGCTTGGTTTAGAATTTGACTTTGAAGTCGCTACACTTAGAAAAGAGTTAATCTACACACATCATATTTTTACTGGGGGAAGCGGTAATAAAAATCTCATTCGTATTTTACCTCCTCTAACGGTAAAAGAAAAACATTTTGATCTCTTTTTTGAAGCACTTAAGAGTGCACTAAATAAAATAAGAGAATACCAAGTATAATATTATGAAACATTTCCTTACCATAAATGATCTCACCAATCTAGACTTAGCTGTTGCAGAGGCAATTGCATTAAAAAAAGATCCTTATAAATTTAATAATATAGGGGAAAACAAAACTTTAGGGATGTTATTCTTTAACCCTAGTTTGCGAACACGCTTGAGTACTCAAAAAGCAGCACATCAATTAGGAATTCACACCATGATCATGAACTTTTCTAATGAAGCTTGGGCTTTAGAATTTGAGAATGGCACCAAAATGAGCGGTTTACGTTCAGAACACATAAAAGAAGCCGCGGCAGTTGTGTCACAATATTGCGATATAGTCGCTATTAGAGCCTTTGCATCTTTGACCGACAAAGAAGGTGATGAGGCAGAAAAGGTTATACATAACTTTGCTAAATATGCAAGTATTCCTGTAGTGAATATGGAAAGTGCAACCGCACATCCATTACAAGCTCTCGCAGATGCCATTACCATCAAAGAACATACTAAAATAAAACGCCCTAAGGTAGTTTTAACTTGGGCACCGCACCCCAAAGCACTCCCACATGCAGTTGCAAATTCTTTTACACGCATGGCCCAAAAATTAGATGTTAATTTTGTGATTGCCCAACCCGAAGGCTATGAATTAGATCCTAAAATAACCAAAAAAATACCTCTCTATCTCAATCAAGAAGAAGCTTTGGAAGGAGCTGATTTCGTTTATTCCAAAAACTGGTGTTCTTACACAGACTATGGGAAAGTCCATCCTACAGAAGACTCGTGGATGCTCACAGCGGAAAAACTAAAAAAAACTAATAATGCTAAATTTATGCATTGTTTGCCAGTAAGAAGAAATATTGTGGTTGCAGACGATGTGTTGGACAACCCTAATTCGTTAGTCGTTGAACAAGCAAATAATAGGACCTTTTCAGCACAAGTAGTTTTGAAAAAAATAGTTGAAAATGGATAAGCTACAAATTGTAAAAATTGGAGGAAATGTTATTAAGGACCAAAAGACACTAAAGGTATTTTTAGCTGATTTTAGTGAAATAAAAGTAGCTAAAATATTAGTCCATGGAGGTGGAAAAGAAGCCACACAAATGGCCGAAAAATTGGGGGTTCCTGTTCAACTCATTGAGGGAAGACGAATTACAAATTTACCAAACTTAGAAATAATTAGCATGTTATATGCAGGTAAATTAAATAAAACCATCGTTGCTCAATTACAGGCTTTCGATTGTAATGCCTTAGGTCTAAGTGGAGCAGACGGTAATAGTATTACCGCTAAAAAGCGCTCTCCAGAACCCATCGATTTTGGATTTGTAGGAGATGTTACCGCTGTAAACAAAGTCTTATTTAATACACTACTTACTCAAAACATTACTCCTGTTTGTTGCGCAATTACCCATGATAAAAAAGGACAATTACTAAATACAAATGCAGATACCATTGCTTCTGAAATTGCAATCGCAATGTCTTCTCATTTTGAAGTTACCCTAAGTTATTGCTTTGAAAAGAAAGGCGTTTTAATGGATGAAGAAGATGAGAATTCTGTAATTCCTACCATTACTAGTGAGAAGTATAAAATATTAAAAAAGGAAAAAAAGATACATTCAGGCATGCTTCCTAAAATCCACAATTGCTTTGAAGCCTTAAAAAAAGGTGTCACACAAGTGTGTATTGGAAATCCAAAAATGATTACTGGAAAAGTAAACCATACCCAAATTCAATTGTAATGATAACTCAAAAAGCAATAGAACTTTTGCAAGACTTAATTCGAATCGAATCCTTTTCAGAAAAGGAAAACAAAACTGCTGATCGAATTGTGACCTGGTTTCGTGAATATAATATTCCCTTTCACAGAAATGACAACAACGTTTGGGCAACCAACCAAGAGTTTAACACAGAATTGCCTACCCTTCTTCTTAATTCTCATCATGATACAGTGAAGCCCAATCAGGCGTATACCCGTGATCCTTTTTCTCCTGACATTATCGATGGTAAACTTTACGGTTTGGGTAGTAATGATGCTGGAGGTGCTTTAGTTTCTCTCATTGCACTTTTCACTCATTATTATGCTCATCCCAATCCAAAATACAATCTCTTAATCGCAGCAACTGCAGAAGAAGAGATTGCTGGAAAAAAGAGTTTGAGTGGACTGTTAGAGAAACTTCCTAAGATTGATTTTGCAATTGTGGGTGAACCAACTTTGATGGATTTAGCAATAGCCGAAAAAGGCTTAGTTGTTTTTGAAGCCCTTATCAAAGGTACTCCTAGTCACGCAGCACACCCCAATGCGGATAATCCACTTATGAAAATTCCAGCGGTGATACAAGCGATTGAATCCGTTCAATTTGATAAAGTTTCTCCAGTTTTGGGTCCTGTAAAAGTAACTCTTACCCAAATTGAAGCAGGAAGTCAGCACAATGTGGTTCCTTCAGAAGTGAGACTCGTTATCGATGTTCGCGTAAATGAATGTTATACTAACAGTGAAATAGAACAATATTTAAAAGCGATGCTTCCTTGCGAAATAAACGCTAGATCATTACGTTTAAAAAGCTCGTCTATTGATGTAACTCATCCTCTTATAAAAACGGGAATTGCTTTGGGTAAAAAAATCTATGGTTCCCCTACCCTCTCGGATCAAGCGGCTTTAGATTGCCCTTCATTAAAATTAGGCCCTGGAGATTCTACACGATCCCATTCGGCAGATGAATTTATTTATATTAAAGAAATTGAGGATGGAATTGCATTTTATATTGACCTTTTAAAAAATATCTTATAATATGAAACTTTGGCAAAAAGGGGCTACTGCCCACGAAAAGGTAGACGCATTTACAGTAGGAAAAGACCGTGAATACGATTTAGTTTTAGCGAAATTCGATTGTGAAGCTTCTGTGGCCCATGCCCAAATGTTGGGTTCTATTGGACTAATTACTCTTAATGAAGTTGAGCAACTTTGTGCTGTTTTAGAAAGTCTTAGGAGTGATGCCGAAAAGGGAAATTTTACTATTGAAGATGAATTTGAAGACATGCACTCCAAAATAGAGCATGTACTCACAGAAAAACTTGGTGATCTAGGAAAAAAAATTCATACCGCACGCTCTAGAAATGATCAAGTATTGGTTGCTATGCACTTGTATCTAAAGCAAGAATTGACAGAGATAAAAACCCAAACAATAGCCCTTTTTGATTTGTTGCTTACACTAGCTGATAAGCATCAAAAAGACTTAATTCCCGGGTATACACATTTACAAATTGCTATGCCTTCCTCAATCGGAATGTGGTTGTCCGCTTACGCTGAAAGTCTGATAGATGATTTGTATTTCTGGGAAGCAGCTTTCAAAATTGCAGATCAAAATCCGCTGGGAAGTGCGGCAGGATATGGAAGTGCCTTTCCAATTGACCGTGAACTTACTACAGAATTAATGGCTTTTAAACAGCTTAAAGTAAATGCTGTTGCAGCACAAATGAGTAGAGGAAAATTAGAGAAAAGTGCCGCCATGGCCTTATCTAGTATTGGCAATAGTCTATCCAAGATGTGTATGGATATTTGTCTTTATATGGGACAAGATTTTGATTTTATTTCCTTCCCTGCTGAATTAACTACTGGATCTAGCATTATGCCTCATAAAAAAAACCCTGATTTATTTGAATTAGTACGAGGTAAATGCAACACTCTTCAAGCGCTACCAAATCAGATGGCTTTATTGACTAACAACTTACCAAGTGGTTATCATCGAGAATTACAATTGGCCAAAGGCCCTATTATAGAAGGAGTACAGGAATTGAAAGCTTGTTTGGATATATTATTGTTTAGCCTTCCTAAAATACAAGTAAGCCAAAATTGCACCGAACAGAAAAAATATGATTATCTATTTAGTGTGGATACACTCAATGATGACGTGATAAAAGGAAAACCTTTTCGCGATGCATACCAGGATCTTGGGAAAGCAATTGAAAAAGGAAACTATATTCCCAATAGAAGTTTAAAGCATACTCATCTAGGTAGTATAGGTAACTTAGGACTCGATTATATTAAAGCTAAAATGAAACCTTTACGTTAGTATTGGGTTTGTATTAATATTCAAAGGGACATAAATTAAAAAGCGTCACAAGTTCTTAAATAATTAATCAAAAATCTCGATAATCCCAAGGGCCTCTATAGGATCGATCTAACATTAAATTAGCTCCCGGATCATTGATGAATTGTTCTGACTTTGGATTCCATTGTAAAGGTCTCTGAAGTGCATAGGCAATGTTGGCAATATTACATACAGTTGCTGTGCGGTGTCCAGTTTCAACATCACAGATTGGGCGTGTCCGATTTTTAATTGCATCGAGCCAATCCTTATAATGGTCTTCACTATTGTACACAAGGTTAGTATCAGTTTCTTTTAGTGAAGTATCTGCTAAAGAGGTATTGGGAAAAGTTTTTAAATAACCTCTACTGATTTCAAGACGTCCCTCAGAACCAATAAACTGAATCTCATTATTTCCATTACCCCATTTGGTATGGGTTACAGTAATTCCATTTTCATAGGAATAAATTAGTCCTTCAGTAGAAATACCTCCAGGTGGTCTAAAATATAATGGTCCCGTGTCATCCATGTCCAAAGCCCATTGTACAATGTCAAACATATGAGCGCCCCAATCAGTAATCATACCACCTCCAAAAGGGGTGTAATCACGCCACATACCCCAGCGTTTATCCTCTAAAGGGCAAGCTAAATCAAAATGATATCCTCGGTATGGAGCAGGTCCTATCCAAGCATTCCAATCTATTGAATCAGGGGTAGCTTGGGTAGGGAGGTCACAGGCTTTATATGGAGAACCAATAGCAACTTTAATTTCTTTTATTTCTCCTATATATCCATTGCGAATTAAATTTACACCATGGCGAAATCGATGCCAAGAACGCTGCATACTTCCAGTTTGAAACACACGATTATATTTACGCGCCGAGTCAACCATTGCTCTGCCCTCTGACACTGAACTCGATAACGGTTTTTCACAATAAATATCCTTACCTACTTTTGCAGAATCTACAGCCATTTGTGCATGCCAATGATCGGGTGAAGCAATTACTACAGCATCAATATCTTTTCTTTGGAGTAATTCTCTATAAGCTGTAATTTGATCTAAACTTTGAGAAGGTTTATTTTCTTTTGCTAATTTTTTCTGAAAAGTTTCGGTGAAAAAGTTCATTTTTTTTAAATCAACATCACTTACAGCAACCACCGAAGCACTGTCATAATTAACAAAATTGTTCATTAAACCAAGTCCTTGTTTTCCTGCCCCAATAAATCCTAATTGAATTTTATCATTCGGTGCAGTACCGGTAAATCCCAAAACATGGCTGGGTACAATGCTAAAAACAGTAGCTGAAGCCACAGTTTTATTAATAAAATCTCTTCTTTTCATTAATTATCTTTTAAGTTTTAATTTTAAATATAATAAAAAGTCAGCCTTATAAATCAGTTTTTGTGTTTTTCCTTATATCATCAAAGGTGAAAATTTATTTTTTTTATACTATTCCAGTATTTCTTAATTATTTGACTTAATTTATTATGTGTTAAGATATATTAGTAATGGTCCTTTATGAATTTTAAGTCTATCGATTGAATCTTTCTAAAAGCTCCTTGGTTTAAAAATATTCTTGTCTCTACATATTAGTATTGTATTTTTGTTTAAAGATTAAAATTCTTAATGAAACTAATTTTCTTTCTTTTATTTATCCCAATTTTTTCATTTGAAGGATGTACTAAGTCAGGACAAGAAGAATGTAGAGGAAAACAAAAAATAATTGCCTGTACTAAAGAATATCGACCTGTGTGTGGATGTGATGGAATTTCTTATTCAAATGCCTGTGTGGCTGATTCTCAAGGGGTTTTAGAATGGAATAAAGGTCCTTGTAACAACTAAAATATTATTTATTAAATATGCAGTGGTCTATTTTCAGTTGCAGCTAACGCGGCTTCTTTTACTGCCTCAGCATAGGTAGGGTGTGAGTGACTCATTCTTGCTATATCTTCTGCCGATGCTCTAAATTCCATTGCTGTAACGGCCTCTGCAATCAAATCAGCCGCACGGGCTCCAATCATGTGGACTCCTAAAATTTCATCAGTTTTAGCATCTGCAAGAATTTTTACAAAACCATCTGTATCCATACTAGCTCTGGCTCTTCCTAGGGCTCGCATTGGAAATTGACCTCTCTTATAATTTACTCCAGCTGCTTTTAATTCTTCTTCTGTTTTGCCAACCGCAGCTACTTCAGGCCAAGTATAAATAACATTAGGCACCAGGTTATAATCAATATGGGGTTTTTGACCTGCTAAAAATTCAGCAACAAGGACTCCTTCTTCTTCTGCCTTATGAGCTAACATAGCTCCTCGAACAACATCACCAATTGCATAAATATTAGAAGCTGTAGTTTGTAAGTGATCATTTACCTCTACTTGACCTCGATCATTTATTTGAACGCCAGCAGCAGTAACATTAAGTCCAGCTGTATTTGGTTTTCTACCCACAGAAACCAAACAATAATCTCCTTCAAAATGAACCTCAACTCCCTTTTTATCTTTAGCAGTGACAGAAACGACTTTTCCTTTACGTTCTACTTTGTTAACACCATGGGAGAGAAAAAATTTCACTCCTTGTTTTTTCATTACCTTCATCAACTCTTTAGACAATCCTGCATCCATGATTGGAGTAATACGGTCTGCATATTCAATTACAGAAACCTCAGCTCCCAAACGACGATATACCTGACCCAACTCTAAACCAATCACACCACCGCCAATTACCACAAGGTGCTTCGGGATTTCTTTGAGCTTTAGAGCTTCTGTTGAAGTTATGACGCGCTCTTTGTCAAGAGTAATAAACGGAAGACTTCCTGGTTTTGATCCTGTAGCAATGATACTATTTTTAGCTTCTATAGTTTGAGCATCTTTTCCATCAATTTTGATATGGGTTTGGTCTACAAAACTTGCAAGACCTTCAAAGGTGTCAATATTATTCTTTTGCATAAGATAATCAATTCCCTTTGTTGTTTGCTCCACAACTGCAGCCTTGCGATCAATCATTTGCTTAAAATTGATTTTAATCTCCCCTTGAATTTCAATACCGTGTTCAGAAAAATCCTTTTGAGCAGATTCAAAATGATGAGAAGAATCTAAAAGAGATTTTGACGGAATACATCCAACGTTTAAACATGTTCCTCCTAGAGTACTGTATTTTTCAATCAAGGCAGTTTTCATCCCAAGTTGGGCACAACGAATTGCAGCAACATAACCTCCAGGTCCAGATCCGATAATAGCAACATCAAATTTACTCATCATTTAATTTTTAAATATTTGCAGTTCAAAAATACGAATGTTTATTCCACTACCCTACTGTTTGAAATTTGATCTTTTAAATTTTAACATTTTTATTTGGTAGTATGCGCATTAGCAAGAGATTAATTCAATACATTGGCAGCACCTTAAATCGTATTGCCTTATGAAAAACATACTCATCCTCAGTATTTTCGCCTTATTTCTTGTTACCAGCAACTCCCTCGAATCACCAGAGATTACTCAATTTATTGGA
>MEHZ011565276.1_pt1 | contig 43951 bp, 46 predicted proteins | sample 897221 | NCBI WGS metagenome assembly MEHZ01 (sample SAMN05514161, study PRJNA337945) | marine metagenome | isolation source: marine surface water | place: Arctic Ocean | collected 2007-12-13 | reverse complement strand
ACCGTGACTTTCTCTGGATTGTTAGTAGCGACTTTGCCTGAGATGAATTTAAAAGCACCTTTTGATACTTTGACCGCGACATTCTGAGCCTCATCACTGAAGACAAACGCGTCTATTGTGAGTGAGGCATTAGCCCCGAGATTAATGGCGGTCTGGTCTTTGAGTAGGATCTGTACGCGAGAATTGACATCAGAATTAATGATGTCGTTTTCAAAGACGGGGGTGCCACTTTTGGCTGGTATTTCTACCGAATTACGAACGATGCTTGCAGTGCCAGAAAGTGCTGCTACAACACCGATGGTTTCCTGCGCCATCGCGAATGAGCTGGTGAGTAGCGCCAGCATTAGAAACGCACTAAAACGATAGGCGCTAAGTAGCTTCATGGCGGTGTCAGTTACTTAAAAGAAGCATACCTTCATTTTATCACGAACATTTTTTTGGTGATAAAGCGTGGAAGGCGGCGACATTCAGTATAATTTGCCACATCAACACTGCGCTCGACCTTCTTATGATAAGTCGTTTCACCTTTTGGCTTCTTTTTGTCTTACTTGTATTGTCTGCAGGCCTAAACGTCTATCAGATTCATGTCTTCTCGACGGAAGACCTGCGGATTGGGTCTTCAGGCGGCATTGAACAGTCGACGAGTGTTAGCATCAGACAAAACTTTGTTTTAGAGGTGGACATCGATAAAGATGGCTACAACACTGTGCGATCTAACCCATTCTGGGTGAAAGAAAAGCTGGGTAACATCTTGAATATCGAGGTCAAAAGATTCGACAGTTTGATACAAACGTTTTGTTATTACATCGAATCTGAAGGAATTGACGTTAAAAACTGCATTGATTCGGTGAACGTCTGGATTCAGCCGATAGATGGCCGAGAAGAAGCTTATATTGCTATCACAGGTGAGCCGATCGACTCAGCCGGAGTCGATGTCTCTAAGTTATGTAGAGAGCAAGTGTGTCGTTCCTTTCGCTTGATCCATTTATCACGGGAAGGTAAGAAAACATTCGTTGCTGGAGATTCTGGTTATCAAACGATTCAAACCAATGAAAAGAATTTGCGTTTCGGGCTTGTTAAGATAGGTCAAAGTGGCATCTTGGCCTTGACGAAGAAAGTCGATTGGTTTGGTGCAGACATTGCCACGACAGATCTCAGCATTTATCTCAGCACAGGCAGATCAATCCTAGAGGTGTTACGGATCCCAATAGCAGGGAGTTGGACTGATGCGGACTGCATGGATGTGGCTGAGGATGAGCCCATTAAATTTAAAGAAGAGTGCGGGAAGCAATTCAGTACGGATTTAGTAACGAATTTTAAAAAATCACCTTTTTGGTCACCAGGTGACCTGTTGCTAACGAATTCGTTAAATGCCAAAGGAACGCCGGTTCGAGTGGCATTTGATCGGAACGAAAATCAATATGCTATCCCTGACCAAATTTCCCCTGGTATTAAAGAGCTTATGGTGCTGCTCAGTTATCAACCACCCGGTAGAGGGTTTAATTCCGAAGTTACCGACGATGAGTAGTATTGTTTGTTGAGGTTCCTGTGTATCCTCGACAAAAGTGATTGTTCATACCTTTATTAGAATTGATGGGAATAACCATGAAAAAAATATTTGTTTTCTTAATTCTTTTGATTCCTACAGTAGTTCAAGCCAGGTCAATTGATTCTCTTCTCGTGGATGGCTTCGAGATCAAGTCCGCCGCTACTGTGGCTGCGGGCGGTATGTATTTCATATTGCAAAAAGGAGATGCAGCCTATTTTTGTCCAGCTCTAGATCCCAGTAAGGTAATGGATTGTCGCAGAGTGAAGGGAAAAGAGTAGTGCTTGTTTTCGCTAAGACTTAAGCCGATGCCGAGTCATGGCTTGTTGTGGTATTTGGGGGGGCTCCCACGATTAATCGTGATGTGCGGTATTACTGGTGCATTTGCATCGATGTCGCATGCTGAGACGTATGTGTGTCGCTCAGACAGGCCATCTGCGCCTTATGAGTTGACTTTAAAGGGCTCAGCTCAAGGTTTTGTTGAGACCCAGATAAACCCGATGATTGGTGACGTTGAGAGCCCGCTGGTGACACATGTAAATAGTGACTCAGTACTTGTGTTGAGTCGTGGCGCTGAGGTTGATGGGTTTGCCAGAGGGAGTATGATCCTTATTGATAAGACCTCGATGAGATTTGAGGCAGTATCTTTGGTTGTGGAGATCGCCAGTGAGAAAGGCAAAGACAAAGATGTGGAACGGAAATTTTTTAGTCGATCGGGCTTATGTGATTTTGAGCGCTAGTATTTTTAGTTGATTTTTTTGTAGGGTAGTGTGTGGGGGTTTATTAAAATAATTTCAATTAAATTGAAAAAGGAGTTTGTATGAAAGGTTCAGATTTGTTTGTAAAAGCACTAGAGGAAGAGGGCGTCGAATATATTTTTGGAATCCCTGGAGAAGAGAACTTAGATTTTCTTGACAGCCTATCGCGATCTAAAAAAATTAAATTAATCCTGACGCGGCACGAACAAGCGGCGGGTTTCATAGCTGCAGTTTATGGCAAGTTAACGGGTAAGACCGGTGTGTGTATTTCAACTCTAGGCCCCGGCGCCACCAACTTCACAACATCTGCGGCTTACGCTCAGCTCGGCGGCATGCCTATGATGATGATCACGGGACAAAAGCCCGTTAAGAAGTCAAAGCAAGGACGCTTTCAAATATTAGATGTCGTAGAGATGATGAAGCCCATCACGAAGTATGCGCATCAAATTGTTTCTGCAGACAATATCCCTAGTCGAGTACGTGAAGCGATTCGTTTGGCTGAAGAGGAAAAGCCGGGAGCGGTTCATTTGGAACTGCCTGAGGATATTGCCGACGAGCACTCAGACGAACTTCCGATCAAGGCCTCTTCTGTTCGAAGACCTGTTCCTGAAGACAAGTCTATCAAAGCAGCAGTAGATAAAATCGCAAAGGCAAAGCGTCCTATTTTGGTCGTTGGTGCCGGAGGTAATCGAAAACTCACCAGTAAAATGCTCACAGAGCTTGTGGAGCAAACAGGAATTCCTTTTGTCAGTACTCAGCTTGGTAAGGGTGTGATAGATGAGCGACATCCTCTGTTTATGGGGTGTGCTGCACTTTCGGCCAGTGATTATGTTCACAGAGCAATAGAGGCGGCAGATTTAATCATTAATGTCGGTCACGATGTTATCGAGAAGCCACCATTTTTTATGAGTCACGGTACGGCGAGGGACGAGGAGTCTAACCACTCGTCAGAAAATGATCCGGTTCTTGTTTCAGAGGGCACCCAGGTCATTCACATCTCGTTTAGAAGTGCTGAAGTTGACCCGGTCTATTTCCCACAGTTAGAAGTGGTGGGTGATATTGCAAATGCAATATGGCAAATCAAAACAGGACTGTCGGAAAGAAGTGACATGAAGTGGGACTTCACTCGAATGATGGAAGTTAAGGCGCATCACGATAAAAATATTGTCGAAGGCTCAGATGACCCACGTTTCCCTATATACCCACAGCGACTCGTGGCTGATATCCGCAAAGTGATGCCTGACGACGGGATGATTTGTTTGGATAACGGTGTCTATAAAATTTGGTTTGCCCGAAACTACACCGCCCACCAGTCAAATACAGTCTTGCTGGATAATGCGCTCGCAACAATGGGGGCAGGCTTACCATCTGCTATGGCATCTCATCTTGTCTATCCGGAACGTAAGGTCATGGCGATTTGTGGTGATGGTGGTTTCATGATGAATTCCCAAGAGATGGAAACTGCGGTTCGTCTGAAGATGAATATTGTTGTTTTGATTCTTAATGATTCGAGCTACGGAATGATTCGTTGGAAGCAGGCCAACATGGGCTTTGCTGATTGGGGACTTGAGTATGGCAACCCAGACTTTGTGAAATACGCTGAAAGTTATGGCGCGCACGGTCATCGTGTCAGCAGTTCGGAGAATCTTATGGAAACCCTTAATACGTGCTTATCAACACCTGGGGTTCACTTAATTGATTGTCCAGTGGATTATTCTGAAAACGATGAGATTTTGAATAACAAGATCAAAGCGGATAGCGCCAAGATTTAATTTTCACAGTGACATATTCAGCCAACGGCTCCTAGCACTTGTGTGTTGGGCCGTTGGTTTGACATTATTTGGAGAGAATTTATGCCCCAGTTAAGAGAGAAGTATCCGTATATTTTGGCAAATGAGCTGGTCTATGCCAACACTGATCTTGCGGTCACTGATAAATATTCGGGTGAGGTGGCTACAAAAGTAGCGCTGGCCGATGCGGTTGTCATTGATCAAGCCATTCAAGCGGCTGTGGATGCGTCAGAGGCTCTAGCCAGCATGGCAACTTATGAGCGACAGGCCGTCTTGGAACATTGTGTGATTCGGTTTCGAGAGCTTTTTGATGAGTTGGCTTATGCTTTGTGTGTGGAAGCCGGCAAGCCGATAAATGATGCGAGGGGTGAGGTCACTCGTTTGATCGATACTTTCAAAATCGCTGCTGAAGAATCCACGCGCTTTAACGGAGAACTACAAACACTAGACATCAGTGCTCGAGCACGAGGCTACAGTGGTATGTGGAAGCGCGTCCCCATTGGCCCATGCTCGTTTGTATCACCATTCAATTTCCCACTTAATTTAGCGGCGCATAAAATCGCACCTGCCATTGCGGTAGGTTGTTCCTTTGTGATGAAGCCCGCTTCGAGAACACCTCTCGGGGCAATTATGATTGGCGAAGTGTTAGCAGAGACTGATTTACCGAAAGGTGCATTTTCTATTTTGCCGTGTTCAAGAGATGGTGCGGATCTCTTCACCGTTGATGAGCGTTTGAAGTTATTGTCATTCACGGGATCCCCCGGAGTCGGTTGGGACTTGAAGGCTCGGTGCGGCAAGAAAAAAATTGTGTTGGAATTGGGTGGTAACGCCGCAGTGATCGTTGACGCTGATGCCGACCTTGATGACGCGGTAACCCGGATCACGTTCGGCGCATTTTATCAGTCGGGACAGTCGTGTATTGGGGTGCAAAGAATTATTATTCACGAAGACATTTATGACGCTTTGAAAGCTAAGCTCGTTGCAAAGGCTTCAAGTCTTATCAGCGGAGACCCTAAGGATGAGAAGACTTTTATCGGACCAATGATTGCAGAGAAAGAGGCTCAGCGTCTTGAGGGTTGGGTCAATGAAGCGCAGGCGTCTGGTGGTGTGATTCTTTGTGGGGGAAAAAGAAAAGGTGCCATGCTCGAGGCGACGTTAATAGAGAATGCGCCTTCGACTGCGAAGATTTGCACTGAGGAAGCGTTTGGTCCAGTAGCAGTGCTGCAGAAATTTAGCACATGGGACGAAGCACTAGACATGGTGAATGATTCTAAGTTTGGTCTTCAGGCAGGTATTTTCACTCGAGATTTTTATAAAATACAAAAGGCTTGGGATAAGCTTGATGTGGGTGGTGTTGTCGTTGGTGATGTCCCTTCGTATCGAGTTGATAACATGCCTTATGGCGGAGTGAAGGATTCTGGCTTAGGTAGAGAGGGCGTTAGATTTGCTATGGAAGACATGTCTGAGATACGTAACTTGGTCATCCGAACGATACCTACTGCATGATATTGATTTAGGTAACCTTAGCGCGCGCCTTAATCGGGTGCGCGTTTTTTTTAAGACTAAAGGCTTGGAGGGATCAGGTATTGTTTAGCAGGTATATGGTCGTTTGTGGTTTCTTCTTCTTGTGCGTGTTTAGTCACAGCGCACAAGCCATCGTCGATATTGAGTCGCTTAGAGAGCGTGCTGGAAATGAATCGGGGTGGTCGTCAGCTGGGAGTTTTGAGGCGTCTGGAGACTCAGGTAACTCAGATAGCACTGACGTCAATTTATCGGGCCTAATGCAGTATCGGAGTGATGGCTTCAGTAATTTATTCGTGATTGGAAGTGAGTACGGCAAAACTTCTGGGAACAGAAGTGCGGATGAGCATCTCCTGCATATTCGTCATTCACGTGTGCTATCAAGCCAGACTGATTGGGAAGGTTTTTATCAGCAGCAACAAAATGAGTTCACTCGTTTAGAAGAGCGCATATTGCTCGGGTCTGGTATTCGTTTACGTCTTATGGAACAAAAAAGCGCTACTTTTGTTTTGGGTATAGGTGGTTTTTATGAGTCTGAGCAAAACGAAGGCAATGCTACTAAAGAGATAGGCCGCTCTAATGTTTACCTCTCATTCCGAAAGAAAACTGAGAACAGTGTTTTGATGGTTACAACGGTTTATCTTCAAAACAAACTCGATGAGTTCTCCGACCAGCGTGCCGTTGGCGGTTTGTCGGTATCGATTCCGGCAACTTCGCATTTAGATTTTATTGTCTCTATTAATGTTGAGCATGATTCTCGTCCGCCCACTGGTATTGAGAAAACTGATTGGACGTATAAAACTGGCATTGGCTGGAAATTTTAGTACAAATCACGTTCGTTTTATTCTCCCCATTGCCTTCTGAGGCGCAAGAGCAGTTAGTAGAGCAGTCTAATAAGGTAAAATTGCTCCTTTGTGCGAGAACTTTAGTATTGCGCTCTGATTCGGATTTGATTGAGGTATAAATGATTAATGTAACGTTACCAGACGGTTCTGTAAGATCGTTTGAGGAGTCTCTGTCAGTAGGTGCGATTGCGCGATCGATTGCCCCAAGTTTGGGAAAAGCTGCTGTGGCAGGGCGCCTCGATGGAGATTTAGTTGATTTAAGTCATGTTGTGTCTGCAGACGCACAATTGGCTATTGTCACGACCACAGACGCTGAGGGTGTCGATGTGATTCGTCACTCAACAGCTCATTTGCTAGCACATGCCGTAAAAGAGTTATATCCGAGTGCGCAAGTGACAATTGGCCCAGTAATTGAGGACGGTTTTTATTACGATTTTTCCTTCGATCGAGCCTTCACGCCAGATGATTTGCTCGCGATTGAGAAAAAAATGAAGCAACTCTCTAAGAAAGATATGCGTATAGAGCGTTCTGTGCGTGATCGGGATGAGGCAAGTAATCATTTTCAGTCAATCGGAGAGGCATATAAAGCTGAAATTATTCGAGACCTACCCGAAGGTGAGGAGATTTCTCTCTATACTCAGGGTGACTTTACTGATTTGTGTCGTGGACCTCATGTGCCCTCTACGAGTAAGCTCAAGGCTTTTAAGCTGCTGAAGGTTGCTGGTGCTTACTGGCGGGGTAATTCAGATAATGCGATGCTCCAGCGAATTTACGGTACCGCCTGGGGGACGCAAGAAGATTTAGATGCTCATCTCTTCAAACTTGAGGAGGCCGAAAAGAGAGACCACAGAAAGCTTGGCCGACAGCTGGACTTGTTTCATAGTCAGGAGGAGGCGCCTGGCATGGTGTTTTGGCGCCCTAAGGGGTGGCGGTTATGGCAACAAGTCGAACAATACATGCGACGTGTCTATGAGGACAATGGCTACCAGGAGGTGAAGTGTCCTCAAATATTGGATGTGTCGCTTTGGAAGAAGTCTGGGCATTGGGATAACTTCCATGACAATATGTTTTTCACGGCCTCAGAGAATCGTGAGTATGCCGTGAAGCCTATGAATTGTCCTGGCCATGTGCAAATCTTTAATAGTAGTTTGCACAGTTATCGTGACCTACCGCTCCGTTATGGTGAGTTTGGTGGTTGTCATCGTAATGAGCCTTCTGGAGCGTTGCATGGCCTTATGCGCGTCAGGGCCTTCACTCAGGATGATGGGCATATTTTTTGTACGGATCAACAAATTGAAAAAGAAGTTGTTGATTTTCATAGGCTTGCGCTGAACACTTACGGTGACTTTGAGTTTAAAGATGTTGCGATTAAGTTGGCATTGAGACCTGAGAAGCGATTAGGTGATGACTCGGTTTGGGATCATGCGGAGGCGGCTCTTCGATCTGCGTTACAAACTTGTGGCGTGAGTTGGGAGGAGCTCCCTGGAGAAGGGGCCTTCTACGGACCAAAGATTGAATATCACTTAAAAGATTCAATTGGACGCTCTTGGCAGTGCGGCACGATTCAGGTTGATTTTATGATGCCTCAGAGGTTAGGGGCCGAGTATGTGTCTGAAGACAATGCTAGAAAAACCCCTGTGATGCTCCATCGAGCGATCGTTGGTTCTATGGAGCGGTTTATTGGGATTCTCATTGAGCACCATGCGGGTGCTATGCCACTTTGGCTATCGCCAATACAGATTGTTGTCATGACTGTGGCCGATCGTCACTCAGAATATGTGCAAGAAGTGGTAAAACAATTGATTTCTAGTGGTTTTAGGGTCGTATCCGACTTGAGAAACGAAAAGATAACCTATAAAATTCGCGAGCACAGTCTCCAGAAGCTCCCCTATCAACTCATCGTGGGTGACAAGGAAGTGGAAGCTAGCCAAGTTGCTGTTCGTTGCCGAGGTGGTGAGGACTTAGGGGCAATGCCATTGGAAACCCTTTACGAACGTTTGAATTCTGAGCTTAGCGCTAAGCGTTAGCTCTATTTTGTAGTTAAATTAATTTAGGAGGTTTAACCCATAGCTCGAGAAAAAGAAGCCCGAATTAATGAGGAGATTACGGCGCCTCAAATTAGACTGGTAGGTATCGAAGGAGAACCCATCGGAGTTATGGAAATTAGTCAGGCGCTTGCGAAGGCAGAAGAGGCTGAAATAGATCTCGTTGAGATAGCCCCTACTGCAATGCCGCCGGTGTGTCGTTTGATGGACTATGGAAAGTTCAAATATAACGAGCAAAAAAAGAAGCAGGATGCCAAGGCTAAGCAAAAACAAATACAGGTTAAGGAGATAAAATTTAGACCTGGAACGGATGATGGTGATTATCAAATCAAGCTTCGGAATCTAATTCGGTTCTTAACTGAGGGTGACAAAACCAAGGTGACATTACGTTTTAGAGGTCGTGAAATGGCGCACCAGAATCTTGGAGCGAAACTCTTGCAGAGAGTTAGAGATGACCTAGCGGATCATGGGCAAGTTGAGCAGTTTCCGAAAATGGAAGGCAGGCAAATGGTCATGGTGGTTGCTCCGCTAAAACCGGAGGAGAAGCTAAAGCGTCAGAAAATGAAGGCGGACGCGTTAGAGAGCGAGAAGCTAGAGAAATCGTTATAATTCGTCACCCGAGCTAATTAGCTCGGGTAAGAAGTTTTAAAACAAGGGATTGCAGGTTTAACAAGTACCCGTTAGTAGGGTCGCCTGACTGTCTTAAAAAAAGGGGGCTTAAATGCCAAAAATGAAAACCAAAAGAGGCGCAGCTAAGCGTTTCAAGGTCGGTGGTACTGGCCGGATCAAGAGAACTCAGGCTAATCTGAGGCACATCCTGACGAAGAAAACGACGAAACGGAAGCGCCATCTGCGCGGTACTGTTTCCGTGGCTGCTGGTGATCAAGCAGCTATTCGCGCAATGCTTCCGTACGCATAAAGGAGAGTCGAGATGCCAAGAGTTAAAAGAGGTGTAGTCGCCAAAGCGCGACACAAAAAAGTATTAGAGCAAGCGAAAGGTTTTCGCGGGCGAAGAAAGAACGTTTATCGAGTAGCGAAACAAGCTGTCATGAAGGCGGGGCAGTACGCGTATCGTGACAGACGAACGAAGAAACGAGAGTTTAGAGCGCTTTGGATCATACGTATCAATGCTGCTGCTCGTTTGTGTGGATTAACCTATAGCACTTTAATTAATGGGTTGAAGAAGGCCTCAATTGAAGTGGATCGTAAAGTGCTTGCAGATGTCGCGTACCACGATCCAGTTGCGTTTGAAAAGATAGCGGAACAAGCGCGTAGCGGTCTAGCCTCCTAGGTATTGATTGGAGAATAAAGGAGGCCAAGTTGGCCTCCTTTTTTGTTTGTGAAAGTGCCCATGCAAGAATTAGAAAATATAGTTACTGACGCAGAGCATGCTTTTCAAGCAGTCAAGACTCTGCCTGAACTTGATCAGGTAAAGGCTCGGTTTTTGGGTAAGCAAGGAGTGTTGTCGGAACTCAGAAAAGGTTTAGCGAAAGTTTCTGCTGAGGAGCGTCCCATCCTTGGTGCTAAATTTAATACACTCAAGACAGAATTAGAAAGCCTTTTAGAGCGCCGAAAAAATGACATCAAAACTCAGGCGCTGCAAGAACGCCTTGATAACGAAAAAATTGATGTCACGCTACCTGGTCGTAAACAATCTTTAGGTGGGTTGCACCCAGTCACGCGAACGCTAAACCGTGTGACGGACTTATTTTCCACAATGGGATTCAGTGTGGAGAGTGGTCCTGAGATCGAGAATGACTATTACAATTTCACGTCATTGAATCAGCCTGAGGATCATCCCGCTCGTTCGATGCACGATACGTTTTACCTAGAGGGTGAGCAGCACTTATTGAGAACCCATACCTCACCTATTCAGATTCGGTACATGGAACAGAATGAGCCACCTATTCGTATAGTGGCTCCAGGTAGAGTGTATCGCGTTGACTCCGACGCAACGCATTCACCCATGTTCCACCAAATTGAAGGGTTATGGATTGATGATAGGGCGACCTTTGCGGATTTAAAAGGTACGGTTCGAGAATTCTTAAGGCGATTTTTTGAGAATGATGATTTAGAAGTGCGCTTTCGACCATCATATTTTCCATTCACTGAGCCTTCAGCAGAGATTGATATGACATTTAAAGACGGCTGGTTGGAAATAGGTGGTTGTGGAATGGTTCATCCAAAGGTGCTTCGTAACGTGAATATTGACACCGAACGGTTTCAAGGATTTGCCTTTGGTATGGGTCTAGATCGCCTAGCTATGCTGCGCTATGGTGTGACAGACTTACGTCTTTTCTTCGAAAATGATTTGCGGTTTTTATCGCAGTTCTCCGAGTAACGTAAAGAGAATCTGTTATGAAATTTTCAGAAAATTGGTTGCGGTCTGCTTGCCCTACAACGCTTACGACTGATGAGCTATCTAATGCGTTGACTATGGCAGGACTAGAGGTGGAGTCAGTTGATCCTGTCTCAAAAAACTTAAATGGTGTAGTTGTCGGGCTTATTACAAAAACTAGGCCACATCCTAATGCTGACAAATTAAAAATATGTGACGTCGATGTCGGCGAGTCTGAACCGTTGCAAATTGTCTGTGGTGCACCTAATGCGGCAGAGGGTATGAAAGTGCCAACGGCATTGGTTAATGCTCAGTTGCCCAATGGGCTAGTAATTAAGCGCGCAAAACTCAGGGGTGAGTTATCTTTAGGGATGCTTTGCTCGGGGCGTGAACTAGAACTCGCCGATGATGATTCTGGTTTGATGTCACTGGCGAATGATTTGACCGTTGGTTCAGATATTCGAGATGTGTATGACTTAAATGACAATGTGTTTACGTTAAAGTTGACCGCGAATAGAGGTGATTGCTTATCCATTATGGGTATCGCGAGAGAGTTGCAAGCGATCAGCGGTGTTGCTGCTCAGTACCCAGAAGTGGAGGAGTTAAATTCGATTAAGCCGAAAGACCTTTCGGTCAATATCTCAGATGAAAAGGCATGCCCTTTATATCTAGGGTTAACCATGCGCGGTGTGAATTCTAGTGTTAAGACACCACCCCATATTTTGCAAAAATTAGAGCGGTCTGGTATCCGAGCGATCAGTGCGATCGTTGATTTAACAAATTATGTGATGTTGGAACTTGGTCAACCGATGCATGCGTTCGACCGAGATAAACTTAAAGGCAATATTTCGGTAAGGCACGGCCGAGTTGCTGAGACTTTGGATTTACTCAATGGGCAGCAATTAAAAATTTCTGAAGATATGCTGCTGATCGCGGACGAGTCAGGCCCTGTAGCGCTGGCTGGAATTATGGGTGGAGAGCCTACGGCTGTTGATGAGAACACGACAAATATTTTTCTTGAGGCTGCGGTGTTTTCCACGCACTCGGTCGCTGGAAAGTGGCGCTCACTTGGTTTTTCAACAGACGCACTCCATCGATTCGAGCGTGGAGTAGATCCGCAAGGATCCAGACGCGCATTATGGCGCTTAGCAAATCTAATTAGTCAAATTTGCGGTGGTAGTGTTGAAGCTTTGGCAGAGGCAGGTTCTAGTTTTGTTGATAAACCAGCTATAGTTTTTCGACCAGAACGTGTGCGGCGGTTGATTGGTATCGACATTGCCGTTTCGCGAATCAAACAAATCTTAGAGCGGTTAGACATGAGTGTGTCCTCTGACGGTGATACCTTTTTAGTCGTGCCGCCCAGCTATCGGTTTGATCTTGAGTTAGAGGAAGACCTTATCGAGGAAGTGGTTCGCATCGAGGGCTTTCATAAACTACCCAGCACTTTGCCGCTGTCTGAAGCATCGATGATGACTAGTAGTGAGCGCCCAGATTGGAATGAGCGATTCAAAAGATCTTTGGTTCAGCAAGGTTATCAGGAGGTCATTACTTATAGTTTTGTGGATCAGCCTCTTGAGGATGATTTCAGCGTAGCGCCTGGAGTAATCCGACTTGCTAATCCTATTGCTGAACAATATTCAGTGATGCGTACGAACCTGTTGGGGAGTCTTGCGTTAGTGTCGCAAAGAAATATAAATCACCGTATCGATCGGGTGCGTATTTTTGAAAGTAGTTTGTGTTTTGAACGGAGTCAGTCTGGTGAGATCATTCAGCATAGAATGATAGCGGGTATGGTCTCCGGCTCATCGCTTCCTGAGCAGTGGGGTGAGGCCAGCAGAAATGCAGATTTCTTTGATCTCAAGGGCGACCTAGAAAATATACTAGAAACCAGTCAATTGACCTTCGGGATTACTCATCATAAGAGTTTTCACCCAGGGAAGGTGGCATCGATTCTGGTCAACGGAGCAGAGATAGGGGTTCTGGGTGAATTGCACCCCGAGTTGAGTCAGAAATATGACCTTGATGCGAATACGGTTGCATTCGAATTGAATATTGATGCTTTGCCGAAATCGAATGTGCCAAACTATATGGCTTTTTCAAGATTTCCAGCAGTTCGACGTGACGTTGCGTTTGAGGTTGCGCTTGATATGGAGGTTGGACCAATCATTGCTTGTATAGCCGCTGGAAATATTCGGCACCTCTGCGATGTGACTCTTTTCGATATTTATTCGGGTAAAGGGGTGGCTGATCAGAAGAAAAGTTTAGCTTTCGCTATAATGTTCCAGGACATTGAAAAAACCCTTACAGATGAAGGAGTTGAGGAATCAGTGTCACAAGTGTTAGAGTTGGTAACAACGCGTTTTAATGCAACACAGAGAATATAAGGATAAATGAGATGACACTGACCAAAGCTGAATTGTCAGATCTTATTTTTGAAAAATTAGGACTGAATAAGACGGAAGCTAAAGATTTTGTAGAGGTTTTTTTTGAGGAAATTCGTATATGTTTAGAGAAGGGTGAGGATGTAAAACTCTCTGGATTCGGTAATTTCCAGTTGAGAGATAAAAGCCAGAGACCAGGTAGAAATCCAAAAACTGGAGAGGCAATTCCCATTTCAGCCAGACGTGTTGTTACGTTTCATCCAAGCCAAAAATTTAAACAGCGTGTAGAAGAGAGTCGTGGCACGCATCCAGACGAGGGTTAGAAGTTTTAGGGTGAACGTTGGTTTATTCGATACCAGATAAGCGTTATTTCACTATCGGAGAGGTCAGTAAGCTCTGCGGTGTTAAGTCGCACGTGTTGCGCTACTGGGAACAAGAGTTTCCGGAACTGCAATCCATTGATCGCCGATCGAGACGTCGTTACTACCAAAAAAAAGAAGTACTTCTCGTTTTGAGAATCAAGGAGCTGCTTAGAGAGGATGGCTTCACAATCAACGGGGCTCGTTTAAAATTAAACGCTTCTGTCACGAACAGAAAGAATCAAGAGGCCGTGCCTTATTTGTCTTTAGAGCCGGCAGAATTGGAAGAGATTCTCTCGATACTTCGAGGAAGTTAAAGGTCCGTCTGATATAATTTTGTATCTAAAGTATTAATCGTCGGGGCGTAGCGCAGCCTGGTAGCGTACCTGCATGGGGTGCAGGGGGTCGTGAGTTCGAATCTCACCGTCCCGACCATTGATTTCAAGCAGATTAGACCTTGGTTGGAAAACCGCTACCTATGATTAAAAAACACAAAAACCACGCTCCTCTTATATGAAAATACTTATCAGTAATGATGATGGCTTCTTCGCTCCGGGATTGAAGGCCCTCGTTCAATCAATGATGGAAATTGGAGATGTTGTCGTTGTCGCGCCTAATAAAGACTATAGCGGAGCAAGCAACTCATTAACCCTCGATAGGCCGTTAGTGGTGAATCAGCACGAAAGCAATATCTATTCAGTGAATGGGACTCCCGTGGATTGTGTTCATTTGGCTATTACGGGTCTATTGGATGTCGTCCCAGATATTGTTGTTTCCGGAATCAATAATGGTGCAAATATGGGTGAAGATACAATTTATAGTGGAACGGTTGCTGCAGCGATGGAAGGTTTTATGTTGGGCGTCCCCTCCATTGCGGTATCGCTTGCCAGCAAAAAAAGTCAGAATTTTTTGACTGCAGCGAAAGTCGCTCAAGACATAGTGATGGGCTTTGAAGATATTGCGATGCAACCCCCATTCTTGTTAAATGTAAATGTCCCTGATATTGAGTCGGGCAGTATCTCTGGAACACAAATCACACGGTTGGGTCGTCGACACAAATCAGAAGGTGTCGTTGAAACTAAGAATCCACGTGGGCAAACTGTGTATTGGATCGGTGCTGCGGGAGCAGTGAAAGATAAGAGCAGTGGCACTGATTTTGATGCGATTGAGCGAAACTGCGTTTCGGTTACACCGCTCCAAGTGGACTTAACCGATGCGACTGTCGGTGGTCGATTCGATTTTCTCAGTCGTTAGCATTGCCAATAGATAGGTTTTTTTAAAATCGTGAGCTTTTCTGGAGAGAATAAGGTCGGGATAGGGATGACTTCTGATCGGACGAGACGACGAATGGTCGATCGGTTACGACAAGAAGGTATCTCTGACGAGGCTGTTCTTCAGGCGCTGAGCGTGGTTCCTAGGCACTTATTTGTAGAAGAAGCTTTAGCAAGTCGGGCTTATGATGATGTGTCTTTGCCTATTGGATCTGGACAAACGATTTCGAGACCACTGACTGTGGCCCGTTCTTGTGAGCTTGCGCGAGCTGGTTCACCACTAAATCGTGTTCTTGAAATAGGCACAGGTTGTGGATACCAGGCTGCCGTTTTGTCGCGAATAGCAAAAGAAGTGTATTCGATCGAACGGATTGGTACGCTGCTCAGTGGCGCTAGAATTCGACTGCGGTCGTTGAAATGTCACAATGTTCGTGTGAAGCATGCAGATGGTTCGGAGGCTTTAGATTCATTGTTTCCGTTAGACGCGATCGTTGTCGCTGCGGGAGCTTCGACCCTTCCGGAGCACTTGATTGAGCTCTTAGTGCCGCAAGGGCGGCTTATTATTCCACTTGGCATTACAAAACAATATCTTACCGAGGTGATTAAACTCGAATCAGGATATGACGTTAAAAAGCATGAAGAAGTCAGTTTTGTTCCATTCCTCAGTGGGGTTGTTGTAAAGTAAGGCGCATGCGAGAGCTGTTGAATTCAAGATTATTTTTTTTGCTAATGGGTCTAGCTATTATTGTGGCGCTGCATGGCTGTGGCACCACGAAGAGCTCTGCACCCATACGTGACTATTCTCCAGCGCCGGATGTGTCTTCAGGCGCGGCTAAGCCAGACAAAAAAAATAAAGTTAAGCGCCGCGATACGAAGGAGGTTAAGCGTCCGTTGGCGTCGGCTGGGCAGAGTACAGGTTATCAAGTCAAGCCAGGAGATACGCTCTACAGCATCTCTATTCAATTTGGGGTGGATTATAAAGAGCTTGCACGGTTTAACGGTGTTGATGTCACGAATGTAATTCATGTGGGGCAATTGCTAAAGATTCCTAAGGTGTCTGCCCAAAGTCAAACAGAAGCCATATCTGCTGATAGGGTAGATAAGCCAGTTGTTGAATCCATAGGGCCACCCAGCAGTTGGAGATGGCCGACGAGTGGCTCCCTCGACTATCGTTTTATGGAACGAGTCAGTGAGCGTGGAAAGGGCATCGGAATTCGCGTCTCAAAGGAAACCCCGGTTTATGCTGCGGCACCCGGTAAGGTTGTCTATAGTGGCAGTGGACTCCGTGGGTATGGCAAATTATTGATCATCAAACATGACGAAGATTTTCTAAGTGTCTACGCACACAATAGCCAACTTTTGTCGAGTGAGGGGCAGTTCATTGCTCAAGGGCAGCAAGTCGCGATTGTCGGAGGTGGGGGGTACAGTGATACGCTTCACTTCGAGGTTAGATTGAAAGGTAAGCCCGTAGATCCACTCAGATACCTTCCTAAGCGATAAGGTTTCGTGTCTCTATCTAGGCGGGATATGATCCTGGTTAATAACCCTTAAACGATAATGGTGTGATTCGTAAGCGCCTCACCTTTGACATCGAAGGTCATCTCAGAGAGTTCAATTTTCAAAGCATCCGAACTGATCAACAGTAAAGATGTGGCGCGTGTTCCGTATTCATTTGAGGTAATGAACATGGGAGATAGAGTGCGCTCCCACGCTGGGTCAACACCTGTATCGGGAAGTGCCTCATCGTGTGGTTGAGTTGTATTTGACATCAAGGTTACGACTTCATCGAAGGGGATCACCTCATTATTCTTGATTAAAGTTGCGAATGATTTTTTCCCACTCGTCACCTTCGGCCAATTCGTATCGAGTAGGTGATTACTCAGGCCATAAATCCCCGGTTTTTCAATGGATTGCGTCTGTGGCATCCCCTCTGGCTGCCTATTGGTCACGTAGTACATTGATGACGAATCTCCGACGAGTAGATTAAATCCATTGTAGGACTCGGCCATTTTTCCGATTGACAAAGCGAAGGCTTGAGGCGATTGATCGCTGGTTAAAAAGTTTTTTGTTAAATTCCCTCGTGATTCTTTGCGAGTCGATGTGGTTTTTCGTTCTCTAAAATTTGTCACTATGGCCCAGCGTCCGGATTTGGTGACGCCCATCCATGTGCCTGATTGTTCTAAATCTCGACCTGCAATGATGTTTGGGTAATCTTTCCAGCGATGTATTGGGGCAGCGGGGCGATTATGGTATTCATCCCGATTCGAGGCAACGATTAGGGGGTATTGGGGGTGCATGCCCCAGGCGAATAAGACAAGGCACATTTGTTAAATAACCTTTAATTCTTCAATTTGACCTGAATTCTGTGTGGTGAGGTGCTGCTCGTGAACGTGTTCCGATTGGACAACTGCAAGCCCCTCGTACACATTAGTTTTATCGGAAGAGGGAGCGCTGTCACATACAAGACCGTATGTGGTTCCACTTGAGTTCAAAAGAGCCGTCCCGGCGCCGAGCGGTATATTCGATTTAAATTGGCATAGTTTTCTTTTTACGGAACCAAGATATTTGGTGCGGGCGACAATCTCTTGCCCTGGATAACAACCTTTTGTGAAGCTCACGCCATCTCCCTTGTCCAGGTTGATCATCTGCGGCAGGAACTGCTCTTTTGTCTCATCGCCGATATTTACGATTCCATTACGGATGGTCTCAAGTCGCCACAGGTCCTCTCCATATATTGTGTGTGTGACTGTTAACGCCTCCCACAGTGGTTCTAAAAACTCAAATGGACAGACTAATATGGCCTGCGTAGCATTTAAAGGCATGATGTGACTTCCTGAGCTTGGATTTATCTCAGGAAGGACTCGCATTCCTTCTTTAGTAATAAACCCAATAGTCGCAGCTTTTTCATTAATGACAAGTTTGACTTTTGCTCTCAGGATAAAACGAGATAGCCTTAATACGAATTCGCTTGCTAAATCATCAGGAAGCAGTAAGTTGAAATTGTCCCCATCGCGAAAGATATATGGTGTTGCAATTAAACGTCCCTTAGGGTTGCAGTAGCCTGATCGGGCCATTTTTTTATCGGCTAAATTCTTAATGTCACTCGTTAGTTGGGAGTCTAAAAAGGCTGTTGCGTCATCCCCGCTGACATGTACAACAGAGATATCCATTAACGGCGTGATGATTGATTTTCCGGCTAAAGGGTCTTTCGCTGCAGGGTCACGCTCTTTAATTCGATCGTTTGTTCGGTCCAGAAGATTCGACCATTTTGACTTCATGTAATCTGATTTTTGCGGCATCATTAAATTTTAGGTTGGCAAGTAGTGTTTAAAGCCGTTGTTTCCAACTCTGGATAATCAGTACTGAAGTGCAGGCCGCGACTCTCTTTGCGTTTGAGCGCGCAGCGCACAATCAGTTCCGACACGGCCACGAGATTTCTTAGTTCTAAAAGATCACGGGTTACTCTGAAATTTGAATAGTAATCCCTGATTTCTTCTTGAAGTAATTGCAGTCGGCGGTTCGCACGTTCAAGTCGTTTGGTTGTTCTTACGATACCGACGTAGTTCCACATAAAACGCCTGAGCTCATCCCAATTGTGGGCAATGATAACTTCTTCATCCGAATCGGTGACGCGACTTTCGTCCCATTCCTTCACCGCTTCTAACGCCAATTGTTCTTGAGTGAGTATGTGTTTTGTCGCTTGCTCTGCAAAAACCAAACACTCAAGCAGTGAATTACTTGCAAGGCGGTTTGCGCCATGAAGTCCGGTATGGGCAGTCTCGCCGATCGCATAAAGTCCATTAATGTCTGTCAGTCCCTCGATAGATGTATTAAGCCCACCACATGTGTAGTGAGCGGCTGGGACGACTGGAATGGGTTCTTTAGAAGCGTCTATCCCAAGCTCTAAGCACCGATTATAAATGTTGGGGAAATGCTCTTGGATGAAGGCTGCCCCTCTGTGTGAAATATCCAAGTAAACACAATCGACGCCATGTTTTTTCATCTCCGCATCTATACTCCTCGCGACAATGTCACGCGGCGCTAGCTCTGCGCGAGCATCGTGGTCGGGCATAAAACGGTGACCATTCGGTAGCAATAATAAACCACCTTCTCCTCGAACGGCTTCAGAGATCAAGAAGGATTTTGCCTCAGGGTGATACAGACAGGTTGGGTGAAACTGTATGAATTCCATGTTGGATACACTGCATCCAGCGCGCCATCCAATCGCAATGCCATCCCCAGTGGATGTGTCTGGATTGGTCGTATACAGATACGTTTTTCCTGCGCCACCCGTGGCTAGAATGACCGTGGGAGCCTGGATGGCGACCACCAGATCTTTATTTGAATCTAAAACGTAGATGCCGCAGCACTGCATTTTATTGGAGATGGGGTCTTTTTCAGTGATCAGATCGATGCCTACGTGATTCTCTAAAATGGTGATATTGGGGTGAGCACGAACCCGTTCTTCAAGGGTCGTTTGGACCGCGTGCCCGGTCGCATCATCTGCGTGAATAATCCTTCGAAAACTATGGCCTCCCTCCATGGTCAGGTGAAGCCCTGAGGACGTGTTGTTATCTTTAGTGAAATTCACACCTTGATCGATGAGCCATTCAATCCCTTGGGCACCTCTCTCAACCACCAAGCGAGTGACATCAAAGTCGCTTAGGTAGGCTCCAGCAATCATGGTGTCTTCAATGTGAGATTCATGCGTATCAAACGCGTCGACAACTGCCGCAATGCCGCCCTGGGCCCAGTTGCTCGCGCCGTCGGGCATGCTTTTTTTAGTTACGACAGCGACTCTCCGGTGTGGGGCGAGCTTCAGTGCACTGGCTAAACCAGCTAATCCACTGCCTAAAATGACTATGTCAAAACTGATCACTAGTGTAAGTTCTTTGATTGGATAGATTTTTGGCTAGAGTAACGCAATTACTAGCGTCGGATCAGCTTATTTTGACATGATTTAAATATGTTAAATATTGAGTATGTTCGGGGAACTCATTCCATTATTTGGTGCTCATACACTTACGTATAAAAATACTAGGGGTAACATCATGGACTTATCACTCAATACCTATTTAAATGTTCCAGCGAATACCAGCAAGAAACAACAATCTGGTAAGCTCGTCGTTATGTCGGAAAGAGAAAAAGACAACGTTCTTGTATTGCGGGTCCAACGCGGTGATAAAGTCGCGTTTGAGCTGTTATTTACGAAGTATCAACGCAGAGTAAGTCGTTTAGTCTCGAGATTTATTCGTTCTGAGGCAGAGGTTGAGGATGTCGTTCAGGACTCCTTCATCAAGGCCTATAAAGCTTTGGCAAATTTTCGTGGAGACAGTGCGTTCTACACCTGGTTGTATCGAATAGCTGTCAATACTGCTAAAAATTATCTTGTAGCAGCGTCGAAACGCCCCATATCGCTAAGCCAGTTTGAAAAAAATGATGACGATGATTTTGAAGAAGATCGATTCATCAGTAACAGCACAACTCCTGAGTCAGAGCTGATTACAAAGCAGATCGCTGAGACCGTGAACAAAACAATTGACGAATTGCCTGCCGATCTGCGGGAGGCGATTATGTTGCGCGAAATTGAAGGTATGAGCTATGAGGATATTGCAGAAGCAATGGAATGTCCCATTGGTACGGTGAGATCCCGAATTTTTAGAGCTCGCGAGGCAATTTCACAAAAGATTAAGCCGATGTTAGACGTGGGAGAGGGTAAACGATGGTAAATAAAGAGCATATTTCTGGTCTCATGGATGGCGAGATGGGAGGTGAGCAGGAGGCTGCGGCGTATCAAGCGATCAAAAAATCAGTCGATGCAAGAGAGGTATGGCGCACTTATCATGTGATTGGTGACGTGATTCGTTCTGAGGGGCGTGCGGGGCTGTCACAAAGCCGTTTTCATGAGGCTTTGGCGGCGGAGCCGACATTAGTTGCTCCAATGATCAGTAGGATCAAGAAGCCGACTGAGTATTCCTGGATGAAGATTGCTGCTTCGTTTGCGGTCATGGCCGTTGTCGGGTGGTTGGGGGTTGCAGAGAATAGTCCAGTTGAGGTTCGAATAGCAAAACGAGATTTCGTGTCACAGGAGCAGCAAGTTGCTTTAGAAGAAGTGTATGAAGCTGGGATTGCGGAATATTTAGCAGCACATGAACAAGTCAATCCGCGAGGTTTGAGTTCTGGTGCTCTATTGAACAAGTCGGACGAGTAACGAGGCAATACCTAACCTTATGTGGAAATTTTTTCTTAGCCTAACGCTCGCTTTTCTCACCACAGCCTCGAGTATTCACGCCCAAGCGAAGTCGGTCCAGCTGAGTCAGCAGGATGCTTTAACTGCATTACAGCAAGTTGCCTATGCTGGGCAGACGTTAAATTATACGGGTGTATTTGTGATCCAAAAAGGAGATCTCTTCGAGACCTGCCGCATCACTCATCACGGCAGCGGGCCTAAAGAGTTGGAGAAGATAGTGCGTCTAGATGGCGATCAGCTGGAAATAACGCGCGTGGATGACAATGTTTTGGTGTATGTGCCAGACGATAAATACTTGAGAAGTAAAGCTGGTGTTCAAGAGCGGAGCTTCCCATCCCTAACCTCCAATCAACTGTCCACAGTAGGGGAAAACTACGATGTTTATGTAGGGGATGTGGACCGTATTGCGGGGCGGTTTGCAACGCACATCACGCTGTTGCCTCGGGACAAATTACGGTACCGACACGAACTTTGGGTAGATCAAAAGACAGGGCTACAAATTAAAGCTCAGATGTACTCGGAACGTAACGAATTAGTTGAGCAAATTATGTTTACTGAGGTGAACATAGGAAATCATGTAACCGAGGTGATGACTAGATCCGTCTATGAAGAGGCTGCCCTGACTTGGAGAATGGACCGGGGCGCGAGGAAGCAGTTGGGCGGTTCGTCCCTCGATAAGGCATGGTCGGTGAGTAAGCCACCGTCAGGGTTCAAACAAGTCATGAATTCGCAAAAAAGGATAGGTCATAAAGGTTCAAGGATTCATCTGGTCTTCTCAGACGGGTTCGCTGCGGTTTCGGTGTTTATCGATTCTCGTAGTGTGCGCGGTTTTAGCGCTGGACTAGGTAAACAAGGATCTTTAAACATCTACCGTCGAGTTGTTGACGACCAATTTGTGACAGTTCTTGGTGATGCCCCAGTAAATACTGTGAAGCAGATCGGCGATTCGTTGGTAAGGAATTAAAAAAATTCGGTTAGATAAAAAGTAGTTAATAGGATTATTGAAGGAGAGGTAAACGTGAACGTTGCATTCAGAATTATTTTTGGTTTTTTTGCTCTACTACATATTTCACAAGTCGCAGCGGTTGAATTACCAAGTTTTGCTGATTTAGTTGAAGAGCAAGGTGTAAAAGTGGTCAACATCAGTACGAAAACTACGATTGATCAACCGAATAATATTCCTGTCCCTGAAGATGATCCTTTTTACGATTTTTTTCGACGGTTCGCGCCTCCTGAAGGCGCTCAACGAGAGTCTCGTTCACTTGGTTCAGGATTCATCATCAGTGAAGATGGATACATATTAACCAATTCACACGTCGTTGCAGCAGCCGATGATATAACCGTCAAACTGAATGACAAACGTGAATATACGGCCAAATTGATTGGTATTGATAAGCGAACTGATGTTGCTGTGATTAAAATTGATGCTTCGGATCTGCCGTTCGTAAGTATTGGTGACCCCGACAAGCTTCGTGTCGGCGATTGGGTTTTGGCTATTGGCTCTCCTTTTGGATTTGAGAGTACGGTGACCGCAGGTATCGTTAGCGCGAAAGGGCGCTCGTTACCACAGGAAAACTATGTCCCTTTTATCCAAACAGATGTGGCGATCAATCCCGGCAATTCGGGTGGCCCTTTGTTTAATTTGAACGGTGAAGTTGTCGGCATTAATGCCCAAATTTATAGCCGAACAGGTGGTTTTATGGGTCTCTCTTTTGCGATCCCGATTGATGTTGCTGTGGATGTTGCTAACCAGTTAAAAACTGATGGCCGGGTCAGGCGTGGTCGAATTGGCGTTGTGATCCAAGAAGTCACAGCAGAATTAGCTGATTCCTTTGGTCTAGATAAGCCGCGAGGGGCTCTTGTCAGTCGTGTAGAGAAAGGTCAGGCTGCAAGCAAAGCAGGCATACAAACCTCAGATATCATTCTTACTTTTGATGGAAGCAACGTGGAGACCTCAAATGATCTTCCTCGCATCGTTGGTCAAACTCGCCCGGGTAAAAAAGTAGATGTTGAAGTGTGGCGAGACAAACGATCACGGACGCTCAGCCTGACGGTTGGGGAGATTCCTGCCGATATCACGTCGGAATCTAAAAAAGAAGAGAGTAAAAATGTTTCTATGAATGTAATTGACGAATTGGGGCTAATGGTTTCCGATATGGATATGCAAGAACTCAAGCAACTTGAGCTTGATAGTGGGGTCAAGATAGATCGGGTAGCTGGGGTCGGCGAGCAAGCAGGGCTGCGTCCCGGCGATATCGTCCTCGCCTTAAATAACGATGACGTTGAGTCGGTCTCACAATTTAAATTATTAATGGAGCGTTATAAGGATGCGAGGAGCGTTGCTCTATTGATTCAAAGAGGTGGTGGTTCGTTGTATGTCCCCATACGACTGAAATCGAAGTAAACCGTGTTCATCCGTTAAGACGTATCTAGAAAAGGGGGAATCCGGTAGAATTCCCCCTTTAATAATTGGTGGGCACGTTGTCGTGCTTTCTTAATGCGGCATATCAGAAATTTTTCAATTATCGCCCATATTGATCATGGGAAATCCACGTTAGCTGACCGTTTCATTCAGACGTGTGGCGGGCTAAGTGATCGTGAAATGGAGTCGCAGGTGCTTGACTCTATGGATTTAGAGCGAGAGCGTGGAATTACGATTAAGGCCCAAACTGCAACATTGAGCTTTAAGGCGGATGATGGCGAGACCTATCAACTTAATTTAATTGATACACCGGGTCATGTGGATTTCTCGTATGAGGTCTCCAGGTCATTATCTGCGTGTGAGGGTGCATTGCTTGTTGTTGATGCGTCCCAAGGAGTAGAGGCTCAAACAGTCGCTAACTGTTATACCGCCATTGATCTGGGTGTGGACGTGATCCCGGTCCTCAATAAAATTGATCTTCCGTCCGCTGACCCGGATCGAGTGATTGAAGAAATAGAGGATATTGTAGGAATACCTGCGGTTGGGGCGTTAACCGCCAGCGCTAAGACAGGACAAGGTATTTTAGAACTCTTGAATATGGTGGTTCGAGATGTTCCACCGCCAAAAGGTGATCCCAAGGCACCTCTAAAGGCTCTGATTGTTGACTCTTGGTTCGATAACTACGTCGGTGTAGTTATGCTCATTCGAATGATTGATGGTGAGATTAAAGCCAAAGATCAGATTATGCTGATGTCTAATAAAACGACTCATCAATGTGAGAAAGTGGGCATCTTTACACCACGATCAGTCGTTTGTGACAAGTTGTCAGCGGGTGAGGTGGGTTTTGTGATCTCTGGAGTCAAGGAACTCAAAGCTGCTAAGGTAGGAGACACCATTACCTCGGCAAGAAACCCCGCGACAGTGGCACTTCCTGGTTTTAAGGAGGTTCAGCCTCAGGTATTTGCCGGATTGTACCCTGTGGAGTCGAATGAATATGATGCGCTAAGAGACGCGTTAGAGAAGCTTCAGCTCAACGATGCCAGTTTACGTTTTGAAGCCGAAACGTCTCAAGCGCTCGGCTTTGGTTTCCGGTGTGGGTTTCTGGGTTTGCTCCATTTAGATATTGTTCAAGAGAGGCTTGAGCGAGAGTACGATATGAACCTCATTACTACTGCGCCAACGGTGGTTTATCAGGTGCTTATGAAAGATGGTTCCATCTTTGAAATTGAAAATCCTTCAAAATTACCCGACCTAGGAAAAGTAGATGAAATTCGGGAGCCGATCATTACGGCTAATATTTTGCTTCCCCAAGATTACGTCGGACCTGTGATGACGCTTTGTAATAATAAGCGCGGTATACAGAAGAATATGCAGTATTTGGGTCGACAGGTGATGCTCACTTTTGAGCTTCCGCTCAATGAGGTCGTACTTGATTTTTTTGATAAGCTCAAATCAGTATCCAGGGGATACGCATCGCTTGACTATGAGTTCAAAGAGTATCGTACCGATGACCTGTGTAAATTAGATATTTTGATTAACGGTGAGCGAGTGGATGCATTGTCTTTAATCGTTCACCGGGCGAATTCTCTCGCCAGAGGTCGTGACTTAGCCTCCCGTATGCGTGCATTGATACCGAGGCAGATGTTTGATGTTGCGGTGCAAGCGGCTATCGGCTCTCAAATTGTCGCAAGAGAGAATGTTAAGGCGCTACGTAAAAACGTGCTAGCAAAGTGCTACGGCGGGGATATTTCACGTAAGAAAAAGTTGTTAGAAAAACAAAAAGCAGGCAAACGCCGTATGAAGCAAGTTGGTGCTGTAGAAATTCCTCAGGAGGCGTTTCTTGCCATCTTACAGGTAGATTGAACTTAAAAGACCACAAGGAATTTAAATGAAATTTGCAATCTTGATGCTGTCATTGCTCGTGATCACCGGATTGGTCGTACTTATTGACCGCGTATGGTTGGCGAAGAAAAGAGCAAGCGTTAGAGAGCCATGGTGGGTTGAATATTCAAAGAGTTTTTTCCCCGTTATCCTTGCTGTATTTTTACTCAGATCATTCCTTGTGGAGCCTTTTAAGATTCCATCTGGTTCGATGATCCCGACGTTACTTGTTGGCGATTACATTTTGGTTACCAAGTCGAGTTATGGCATCAGAGTGCCAATTCTCAATACGAAATTGATTCCGACGGGAGATGTCGAGCGTGGGGATATCGTGGTATTTCGTTATCCGAGAGATGAAACGCTGGACTATATTAAACGAGTTGTAGGGTTGCCCGGAGACAGAATAGAGTACAGGGACAAGAGGCTCACGATTAACGGGAAAGCGGTAGAAACCACGCGTTTGGACGACTATCAGTATTCAGACAAAGCCTCTTACACGTCAGCATGGCAATTCAAAGAAAAATTTGGCGATAAAGAGCATTTGATGTTGGTAGAACCTGAAGAGCCAAGTGTGCGTTTGATGGGCGTCAGACAATTTATCGGTCGAGATAAATGTGTGTTCAGTGAAACTGGTTTTATATGCACAATACCTGACGATCACTACTTTATGATGGGTGATAATCGAGATTCGAGTTCGGATAGTCGGTATTGGGGATTTGTGCCGGACGATCATATTATCGGCCGAGCCTTTATGGTTGTTTGGAATGCTGGAGAGTTTTCCAGATCGGGTACTTGGTTAAAATAATCCAGTATTTATTCTAGTTTTTCGCAAAGGGCGTAGATGCATGAGCTAGAGAGCAGATTTAAGTATGAATTCCGAAATCCAAATCTTTTGGAAGAGGCGTTAACGCACAGGTCCTTCGGCTCATTAAACAATGAGCGATTAGAATTTTTGGGTGATGCGGTGCTTAATCTTGTTATTGGACGTCTGTTGTTCGAGCGTTATCTGGGCTTGCCCGAGGGAGAGTTGACCCGTGTTAGGTCTGTGCTCGTTAATCAAGATGGACTCACGCATATTGCAGGAGACCTTGAGCTCGGGAAATATTTGAAATTAGGGGCTGGGGAATTTAAGACCGGTGGTAACAAGAGGCCTTCGATTCTCTCCGACGCGGTGGAAGCTTTGTTCGGGGCTATTTATGTGGACTCAGGTTTTGAGTCGGTTGAACGCGTGATCACGGAACTGTATTCCGTCTACTTGGATAATATCGATCCTAGTTTGCTCAGTAAGGATCCAAAGACAAAGTTACAGGAGTATTTGCAGGCAAGGCATGTAGCCTTACCTGAATACCGGGTGTTCGATGTGCTTGGTGAGGCACACGATCAAGACTTTATTGTTGAGTGCCGAATTGAATCTATGGACGTAACCGCTCGGGGTGGTGGCCGCAATAGACGATCAGCCGAGCAAGAAGCAGCTCAATTGGCTTATGACTTAATTACAGAAAAACATATTGGAGACAATCGATGAGTGGGATTTCAGTTTCCGATCAGGAGCAACAGACCTCAGGTTTATTAATCGGATCAACAGCGGTGATCGGTGTTCCAAACGCTGGGAAATCAAGCTTATTAAATGCGTTATTGGGGACGAAGCTGAGTATTGTGTCTCGTAAGGCTCAGACGACACGCCATAAAATTCTCGGAGTTTATTCCGATGAAAAATCACAGATTCGATTCCTAGATACGCCTGGATTTCAATTGACGTATAAATCAATGCTCAATAGCGCCATGAATCGGTCAGTATCCAGCAGCCTTGCTGAGGTTGACGTGGTGATATTAGTTTTAGAGGCGGGGTTGATTCAAAAGGATGATCTGAAATTGATTGAGATGTTTCCTGAAAATGTCCCGGTGATATGTGTCATCAGTAAGATTGATCAACTGACGTCGCCCAATGAGTTGTTGCCATTTATTGATCGGGTAAAGTCGCTGTACGAATTTTCCGAGATTATTCCTACGAGCTCACGTCGTGTTATTGGCTTAGACGTTTTAATTGGTGCTATCCAGTCAAAGTTGTCGAAAGGTCAACCCATATATGAAGAGGACACCTTAACGGATAGACCAGAGAGGTTTTTTGCTGCTGAAATTATTCGTGAAAAATTATTCCATTTAATGGGCGATGAAATACCTTACGGGGTTACAGTGGAAATTGAGGAGTTCAAAATCAACAAAGGGCTTCGAAGTATTAATGCGACGATTGTGGTTGCTAAGGATGCGCATAAGGGAATGATCATTGGGGCGCAAGGTAGCAAATTGAAAACCATTGGAACAAAAGCTCGGATTGAGATGGAGCAATTTTTTGATGGTAAAGTTTTTTTAAAATTGTGGGTGAAAGTGAAAAAAGGTTGGGTCGATGATTCTCAATCCGTTAAATATTTTGGTTATGAATGAAGCCTGATGTCGGATCAATCTCGAAAGACTGAGGAGGAAGCATTTGTTCTGCACTCGTATTCATATCGAGAGACCAGTCTCATTGTCGAATTGTTTTCAAAACAGTTCGGTCGAATCGGTGTCGTGGCCAAGGGCGCTAGACGACCTAATTCTCTATTACGTAGTGCGCTTCAATCGTTCCAACCGTTGTATGTCTCATGGGGCGGCCGAGCGGAATTAAAGACTCTATATGGCGCTGAACTGCGCTTTGGCTTGGCTCGTTTAAAAGGTACAGCCTTGATGAGTGGTTTTTATATCAACGAGTTGATCTTAAAACTGCTCATAAGAGATGATCCTCACGAACGTTTATTCGAAGTCTATGAAGGCGCGATTCAAGCACTGAGTGAAAAAAAACCAGAGGTTGAGAAAATTCTACGTCGGTTTGAGCGTGTGTTGCTTACTGAACTCGGTTATGGAATAACGCTTACTCACGATGTTAAAACGCAAAGAGAGATCCAGGAAAATGAGGTTTATACTTATATAATGGGACGTGGGCCTGCTCGTATTAATCCTGATGAAAAAATTGATCTGAAGTTATCGGGTAGAGCGTTGATGGATATTTCTAACGATAATTTAGATGACCCAACAACGTTGTCACAGTGTAAATTACTGATGCGTTCCTTGATGAATCATCATTTGGGTAATAAGTCTTTACATACCAGACGATTACTCATCGATCTACAATCAAATTAACTGTTTTGGTTATGACCAAGTTAAGTGTAAACGTCAATAAAATCGCCTTATTGCGAAATGCCCGGATGCTTGAGCGTCCAGATGTCATACGTCTTGCTTATTTGGCTCTTAAGTCTGGAGCCTCTGGAATTACTATTCACCCTAGACCTGATGAGCGGCACATTCGTGGACGCGATGTAGAACCGCTCTCACGAGTGGTGGGGCAGTTCCAAGGTGCTGAATTTAATATTGAGGGAAATCCGTTTCATCAACTCATGGACGTCGTGCGAGCGGTCTCACCCCATCAAGCTACTTTGGTTCCAGATGATGTGTCCGCGGCAACATCTGACCATGGTTGGGATCTCAGCGTGGATGGGAGGCGTCTAGAGCCGATCATTAAAGAGTTGAAGAGCCTGGGTATAAGGGTGAGTTTGTTTATGGATCCATCGCCTGAGCAGATGGTGTTGGCTAAAGAGCTTGGCGCTGATCGAGTGGAGCTTTATACCGAAAGTTATGCCGATGCTTACGACTCTGAAGATCAGATTAGGGTCACAAGTATGTATAGAGAATCGGCTTTTCGGGCGACTGAGCTTGGTCTTGAAGTTAACGCAGGGCATGACCTAAATCTTGATAACTTATCGTATTTCTTGACTGAGGTTAATCCCGTACAAGAAGTGTCCATTGGCCATGCTTTAACAGCTGATGCGTTGGAATATGGCATGGAAAATGCCGTGCGGCGCTATTTGATCGAAATTGAAAAGTCTTACTCCTAAATGATTTTTGGAATCGGGTTAGATCTTTTAAATATGACTCGGGTCGAGCGACTCTTTGATAGGTACGGTGACCGGTTCGTTGAGCATGTGCTCACAGATGAGGAGAGCCTACAGTTTCAAGCTGCACGGCGGAAGATTCATTACCTCGCAACACGATTTTCTGGGAAAGAAGCTATCGCGAAAGCTTTGGGTACGGGGTTGAGGTCTCCAGTAACTTTGCATTCGATCAGTATCATCAGTAGTGAGCTCGGAAAGCCAGATCTATTTTTTGACTTTAAGCTGAAACAGCACTTGGCTGACAATAAAATCGGTCCGATCTTCGTGAGTTTTAGTCACGAAGGAGATATGCTCAGTGCCTACGCTATAGCTGAGTCGTTAGGATGAGTATGGCGGGGCGAGTCATTTTAGACATTGCCGGGTTTGAGTTAACTGATAGGGATCGGGAGCGATTAGTTCATCCCAGGTGCGCTGGCGTTATATTGTTTGCGCGCAACTTCAAAAATAAATCACAGCTACAACAACTTGTTCTGGACATGAAATCCATCAAGCAGGAGCCGCTGATGGTTTGTGTGGATCAAGAAGGTGGTCGGGTTCAGCGCTTCCAGGAAGAGTTTACGAGAATTCCCCCAATGGATATGTTGGGCCGACTCTGGGATCAGGATCAAAATCATGCATGTGCCATTGCGCGTCACATCGGAATCATTCTTGGTTCGGAATTAAAAGCTATTGGTATTGATTTGACCTTTGCTCCAGTACTCGACATCAATCGAAAGAACAGCTCAGTTATTGGTGACCGGGCTTTTCATGAAGATCATGAAGCGATATCTGAGCTCGGACGTAAACTGGTTGAGGGCTTGAGGCTTTCTGGTGTGGGTTCAGTGGGTAAGCATTTCCCAGGCCATGGAGGTGTTTCTGAGGACACACATGAGGATGAGGCTATAGACACACGAGATATATCAGAGATGCTTAGTCAAGATATTCGACCTTTTGATGCGTTGACTCCTTCGCTCACTGGCATCATGCCTGCTCATGTTACGTTTCCGAGCGTAGACGCTGATCCAGCATGCTTTTCCAGTAAATGGTTACGAGAAATCCTAAGGGATCATCTTGGATTTGAGGGGTTGGTGTTTAGTGATGATTTGTCTATGAAAGCAGCCACCTTGATGGGTGATATGGCCTTAAGATCATCTAAAGCCTTTGAGGCAGGGTGTGACCTGGTCCTTGTGTGTAACGACCCAGATGCTGCTGATGACGCGTTATCAGCATGTATGAATATAGATTTCTCGGACGATCAAGATGTCGCTAAAAAAATGCGAGGGCTCATTGAAATGCCCATTAGTATTTCAATAAGCTCAGTGGAGTACAAGGTATCATCCAAGGAGCTTATGCGAACGCTGGCTGCAAATATTAATTAGTTAGATCGCTCCATATACTCACCGGTATCGGTGTTGACCTTGATTTTCTCGCCAGTTTCAACGAACTGGGGGACGGACACGTTGATACCTGTTTCCAATTTTGCTGGTTTATAAGATCCCGTGGCTGTGGCACCCTTGATGCCGGGTTCTGTATCGCTGATTGTTAGAACAACTGATGTTGGCAATTCAATTCCGATCGGTCGCTCATTATGCATGTTCACTCTAACGTCCCCGTTTGGCAGCAAGTAACCCGCTTGACCCTCTAAAAAATCAGCAGGTAAATTGAGCTGCTCGTAGTTCTCTTGATCCATGAAGACGTAATTGTCGCCGTCTTGGTAGAGGTATTGCATGTCACGTGTCTCTACGAATGCGCGTTCTATTTTTTCATCGGTTCGAATACGTTCATTCCGTTTGGTCCCGCCTTCGACATCTTTAAGCTCGAGTTGCATGAATGCTCCACCACGGCCACCAACGTGAACATGGTACGATTTAACAACTCGCCAAACTCGTTTGTCGAGTTCAATTAAATTTCCTACACGAACTTCGGTTGCAAGGACTTTTGCCACGGTACCCTCGATCAAATTAAAGATGAAAGATGAGATTCTACATCATATCAATTCCGCAACAGGTCGTTAAGCGCTGATGCCCGTTTCAAAACAGGCCTTCAATTTAGATTGTCGCAAGTGCCCACGACTGGCGAATTTCCTGGATGAGGTGAGGGATGATCGTCCCGATTATTTCGCACGTCCAGTTCCATCCTTTGGGGATTCCAATGCTCGTTTGCTGATAGTGGGTCTCGCACCAGGAATGCATGGCGCAAACCGAACGGGCCGCCCCTTTACTGGCGATCATGCTGGTGTTCTTTTGTTTCAAACGCTTTATGACTTAGAGTTTTCAACACGCCCTGTATCTGAATCTGCATCCGATGGTCTTGAGCTTAAAGATTGTCGCATTACTAACGCTGTGCGGTGTTTGCCGCCTCAAAACAAGCCGGTTGGGTCTGAGGTGAATAACTGTAATGAGTTCCTTCTGGAAGAATTACAGCGGGTCCCTAAAGCGGGAGTTGTCATAGCGCTCGGCTCAGTTGCGCATTCTGCGGTATTAAAAGCCCTTAATCTTAAGCAATCTCTGTATCCATTCGGTCATGAATCGATGCATGAGCTCAATTCCGATTTACGCATGATCGATAGTTATCACTGCTCCAGATACAACACGCAAACTCGACGGTTAACACACGAGATGTTCAAGAGTGTTTTTGTAAAAGTCAGAGAGTTGCTCAATCAAAAATGACGAGAGTGAACAAGGAATCAGGATTTAGTGGCCTCTTAGAGGCCAAGCGTTTGCCAGGTCTTCCAGGCGTCTACCGCATGCTGGGTCAGGACGATAGTGTTTTGTATGTCGGTAAGGCCGTGAATCTGAAAAAAAGAGTGATGTCTTACTTCCGAAAAGAAGGGAGTTTGTCGCCTCGAATTCAATTAATGGTTAAGCAAATTATTCGTATTGAATCCACAGTGACCCGATCAGAGTCTGAAGCATTGCTTTTAGAAAATAGTCTAATTAAGTCCTTAAAGCCAAAATACAATATCGTCTTCAGAGATGATAAATCATACCCCTACATCGTGCTGACCAAGCATGTGTTCCCTAAACTCAGTACGTATCGAGGGTCTATTGTGACCAAGGATAGGTTTTTTGGGCCATTCACAAACACCTATGCTGTGAGAGAAAGCATCCATCTTTTACAAAAGGTATTTCGATTGCGTACTTGTGAAGATAATGTGTTTTCTAATCGATCGCGTCCGTGTTTGCTTTATCAAATTCAACGTTGTTCGGGACCATGTGTGAAGCAAATATCAGAAGAAGACTATAGGAGCGATGTCACGAATGCATCGTTGTTTCTACAGGGTAAAGAAAATGAGGTGATTCATTCGTTAGAGAGTGAAATGCTCGATTACTCCGAGGACATGCAATTTGAACGTGCTGCAGTATTTCGGGATCGTATTCGTGCACTTACTAAGGTCCGCGAAACTCAATTCGTGACTGGCAGTGGAAATAGAAATGTCGATATCGTTACGGTGGCCAGCATAGATGGCTTGGTTGGCATCAATCTAACCGTTATACGTGGAGGATCACACCGTGGGGACAAGGTGTTTTATCCAAAAAATGCCTCGGAGCAAGATGAGTGTGATGCGTTGGAAGCATTTCTCACGCATCATTATCAAGTGGGTGATGTTCCTGACGAGATCGTGATCAATAAAAAAATTGATAAGGATGTTTTCATCAAGCATTTTCAGCAATCTTTTGAGCGGAAAGTTCGCATTAACGATAACCCTATATCGGAACGTCGGATGTGGTTAAAAATGTCTGAACGAAATGTTGAATTATCTATTCAGCAGCAATTGAGAACAAAAGAGACTCAAATGGACCGTCTGGTGGCGCTTCAAACCGCGTTAGGGCTAGAGGGGCACTTGAGTCGGATTGAGTGTTTTGATATCAGCCATACGATGGGAGAGGCCACGGTAGCCTCATGCGTCGTTTATGATCGAGGGGAAATGCAATTTGGTGAGTACAGACGATTCAATATCGATAACATTACCCCTGGCGACGACTACGCCGCCATGAATCAAGTTGTATCTCGTCGGTATCAACGGGTTATTACCGGGGAGGGTAAGCTCCCAGATCTCATATTAATTGACGGGGGCAAGGGGCAATTATCGTCATCATTAAGTGCTCTTAGTGAATTAGGTTTGGATGACCTGGCTGTGATCGGTGTTGGCAAAGGTGAAGAGCGAAAGGCGGGGAAAGAGACGCTGATCAATGCTCGAACGGGTGAGGTGATACAACTACACCCGCACGATTCTGGTCTCCATTTGATACAACAGATTCGTGATGAGTCCCATCGATTTGCTATTCAGGGGCATCGAAAAAGGCGTGATAAGAAGCGAACTCAATCTCGGCTTGAGGATATTGAGGGTATCGGGGCTAAGCGCAGACAAAGGCTACTTTCTCAGTTTGGGGGTGTTAAGGAGGTCGCTGCAGCGAGCATTGAAGAGATTGCTAAGGTTGACGGTATTAGCAAGAAACTTGCAGAACACATCTATCGGCAGTTACATTAATGGCATACATGCGCTCATCATTACCAAATTTATTAACGTGGGGACGGATCTTTTTGATCCCGATGCTCATTTGCGTGTTCTATATACCTGATTTGGTACTGCCTTCGTCAGAGAAGAATTTAACTGCCGCGTTTATTTTCACGCTTGCAGCGATCACGGATTGGCTGGATGGCTTTTTGGCGCGAAAATTTAATCAAACAACACGGTTTGGTGCTTTTCTTGATCCTGTAGCAGATAAGTTGATGGTTACGACTGCATTAGTGATTTTGGTGTGGTTAGATCGTGTCGGCATTTTTGTAGCTGCAATCATTATAGGTAGGGAGCTTGCCATTTCAGCTCTTCGTGAGTGGATGGCCCTCATTGGAGAGAGTCGTGGGGTTGCAGTTTCTTTTGTCGGAAAACTTAAGACAGCCGCTCAAATGGTTTCGATCATCTTGCTGTTTTTGTATGAGCCGATTTACTTTGTCCCGACTTATGAATTGGGCACCTTGTTGGTTTATGTTGCAGTGGTGCTCACCGTTTGGTCAATGTTCTACTATATTAAACGGGCGTCATCGATCCTCGCGGCTAATTCCAAATAAACTGTTGCAAGCCGCTGCCTAAGCCATTAATTATGTTTTATTAAACTTAAACTGTAGATGGGGGTGTAAAAAATCACTGATGGATCAATCACTTGTATCCTTGATTTGCATTAAGCGTGAAATGGTCATAAAATCACGCCCTCTTAAAGCGGGAATAGCTCAGTTGGTAGAGCGCAACCTTGCCAAGGTTGAGGTCGCGAGTTCGAGCCTCGTTTCCCGCTCCAAGATCCAATTGGGAAAATGGGTAAGTATGTTGGCCCTAGTGCCACAGACACCGTTTTCCCTTTTTGGTTTTAACGTCTCACAATGAGCGTATTCAATAAGAGTTTGTTGATTCGCTGCTGAGAACATAGGCGGGATGGCAGAGTGGTTATGCAGCGGCCTGCAAAGCCGTGGACGCCGGTTCGATTCCGACTCCCGCCTCCATTTCAGAGTGACGACGTTTAGCGGTAATGGTGCGCCCGGGTGGCGAAATTGGTAGACGCACGGGACTTAAAATCCCGGGCCCCTTAAAGGCGTGCCGGTTCGATTCCGGCCCTGGGCACCAGTCCTCCTAGATGAGTCTCTAGTCATGTACTACAGATCGATTTGCAACGACTCCATATGTAAATAACAAAGTTCTCGATGGTTACCTAAAACAATGGAATTAATTCGATCTTCTCAAAATAAAACGATACAACGAATCCAAAGATTGATTAAATCCCGATCAGCTCGTCGTGATTCGGGATTTTTAGTGTTAGATGGTATTCATCTTGTTGAGGAATGTGTCCGACACAATTACCTTGAGGAGCTTCAAGTTTTTGTCGAAGACCCCATCACGAGCGAAGAAATCAGTTTGCTTATTCAAGATGCTTCTGAGGCGGTTTCAATCACTTTGGTTGAATCCCAGATCTTTAAAAAATTGTCGACGACAAAGTCTTCTCAGGGCATTGTTGCTATCGGTCGATTGAAACAAAAGCAACATTTGAATAACGAGGTTAAGTTTGCACTGGCTGTGGATGGCATTCAGGATCCAGGAAACCTGGGTTCGATTTTGCGTTCGGCTGCTGCTTTCTCGGTAGATACCGTTTATTTGTCTGCAGGGACGGTTGATGCGTATTCGCCCAAAACTTTACGTGGAGGGATGGGTGCCCAATTTCGGCTCACTATCATTGAAGAGTCAGACCTAAGTTCGGTCATTGATGAATTTCCTGGGCGAACTATTGGAACATCTTCCCTAAGAGGTCAGGCTCTTGACGGTATTGATTTTTCTGGACAATTACTCTTGCTCGTAGGCAGCGAAGGCGGCGGATTGACTGACGCGTTGTTGGATCAGGTAGACGACATTGTTTCCATCCCTTTAGCAAATAATGTTGAATCACTGAATGTCGGCAGTGCGGTTGCTATACTGTGTTATCACAAGGCGCGAACTTAATTAGGTAGTTCATCTGTTCATTGCGGCTTAAGTGTTGTTCGATAGCCTAGGGATGTCGCCTGAAGGATCATTATTCCGCCAGATGCTAGACTCTCCAAGTGAATTGACAAGAATTAACCGTTAAATTAAGTGGGGGACATTATCTCGCCGCACAATTCCTTTGTAATTTTTAGCTTGCTCGCACTGCTGATCTTCCCGATGATCGGATTTTGTGATGAGGACTATGACGTCTGCGTTACCAGTTTTGGGTCCAATGAAACCTTGTCGTTTGATTCTCTTGAGCAGATTGCCAAGAGTGGTGTGACCGATGCTCAGTATTGTCTCGCCGTTGTGTATCACGAGGGTAAGAATGTCCCGCGTGATCGGGTCAAAGCTGCATCCTGGTATTTGAGTGCTGGACAAAGAGGGCATTTAGAGGCTCAGTATTGGCTTTGTGTCATTTACCGGGAAGGTATTGGCGTCGAGGCCAATGCGCTTGAGTCGTTGTATTGGTGTGAGAGAGCTGCAAACAGAAATCACCCAAGCGCTTTATATGCGCTTGGGCAATGGTATTACGGTGGCTATGGTCGAAACAAATTTACAGATTATTTAAACGCATACATCTGGTTCTCGAGGGCAGTTATGGCAGGTGAAGAGGCTGGAGCAGACATGATTCGCTTGCTGGAGGATCAAATGACCGATCTTCAGATCCTCGAAGCCAGCAAATTATTAGAGCGCGGTTTACCTTAACGCGATACACCACGGTGGGCGTTATTTTTTGTGGTAACTACTGAACACTGTATGCTCCTCACCGACAATAAGTAACACATCGAAAGGGTCTTGACGGCCTTGGTAATCTGGCCCATCCATACCAGGACTACCCACCGGCATCCCTGGAACTGATAACCCGACTGCATCTGGTTTGAGCGCGAGAAGTTTTCGGATGTCATCAGCGGGTACATGCCCCTCAATCACGTAACCCTCGATGATTCCGGTATGGCATGAGCCATATTTTTGTGGCATACCCACTTGCGATCGAATGCTATTGTTACCTGTATCATTGAGTGCCACTTTGAACCCATTAGCTTCAAGGTGCGTCACCCAGTCTTTACAACATCCACATGAGGGACTCTTCCACACTTCAATGAGTGTTTTATCTTTTGCCAAGACCGCCCCAAATGGAATGGTTAGACAAGATAGCGTTAAAAATCGCAAAGCATCTCTTCTTAACATTTTCATTTCTCCTGTTATTTTTTAAATTGTAACTATTCTTTCGTTGATGCAAATGCTTGTAGCGCTAATGATCTTGAATTCGATAAGCTGATGATCGGCTTAGGATAGGTGATACCCAAGGTCACTTCCGCCGATCTTAAGACGTCTGAAGGAGCCTCCCATGGATTACACAGGTATTTATTGGGTAGCATCGCTATTTCTGGTATGTATTGGCGAATATATGCCCCGCTGGGATCAAACTTCTGGCCTTGTGTGACCGGGTTAAATATCCGAAAGTAAGGTGCTGCATCAGCTCCGCAGCCGGCAACCCATTGCCAACCAGCACTGTTGTTCGCTAAATCAGCATCGAATAGGCAGTCCCAAAACCATCTCTCTCCATGTCGCCAATCCAGCAGGAGGTTTTTGACGAGAAAGGAGCCAACGACCATTCTAACTCTATTGTGCATCGTTCCCGTTGCCCACAGCTCACGCATCCCAGCGTCTACAAAGGGAATGCCCGTTAGACCTCTTTGCCATGCAGTCAGATGATCCGTGTCCGAACTCCATGGAAATTTGTCAAATTTTTTCTGCAGGTTTGTTGTCGGTAGATCTGGATTGTAGAACAGTAAATTATGGGAAAACTCTCGCCACCCCAATTCACTGCAAAAATGGTCGACATTCTCGTCCATGGGGCGATTGCGAGCCTCATGCCAAGCCTGGTTTGGTGATAACTCCCCGAAATGAAGGTGCGGCGACAGAGATGAAACATGAGTCTCAGCTGGAAAGTTTCGACCCTCTTTATATTTCTTGATTCCTGAAGCTATAAATTTATTGAGACGTTTTTTTGCACCAGCTTCTCCAATCTCCCAATGGTCTAATAGGGGTTCGCACCAGGGGATTGAGGGCATGAGGTTGAGCGAGTCAACGGAAGTTGGTTCTTGGTGCTCTAGAATGCTCAGTTTTAGGGGTTTAGACAGAGGTTTTCTTGGCTCTGGGGCATTGAGGCATCCTTTTCTAAAAAAAGGTGTGAACACACGGTAGGGTGTTTTATCAGCCTTATGAATATCCCAGGGCTCCCAAAGCAGCGATCCGTTATGCGAGTCAGCCATGACACCCGACTCTTTCAGTAATGTCTTGAGCTCTGTGTCCCGCTTTATTGCCCAAGGTTCATACTGGCGATTCCAACACACCTGTGTAATGTTGTATCGAGCAACTAACTGGGGTATCAGTTCTAGCGGGTCACCAGAAAGTACAACTAAGTGACCATCCAGACTCTTATTGAGGGATTGGAGTGAGTGATGGAGCCAAACACGGCTCGCTGACCCTAATTTTAAGTCTCCAGCATGAGTCTCATCGTGCACAAAAATTGGCAAAATCGTACCCGTACGGACTGCACTGCTGAGCGCAGGATTATCTGAGAGTCGTAAATCATTCCTAAACCAAAGGATGTTTCTGTTTGAGTTCATCTAATTTATGGTGCGTTTGAGAATGGTCATAGGGGTTGATCAACTATAATTAGCGCTAAGATTAAGGATATCTGAAATACCTGTTTCCGGACATTTTAAATATGCTGCTTGGTTAAGACGTTTTAATCACCCAGTTTACATGGACCTATTTTTTAGCGAAAAATTCAAAAATATGACGATTTTAGTAACGGGTGGTTCTGGGTTTATTGGTTCAAATTTTATTCGTATGGTGTTGAAAAACTCCGATGAGCGGGTCGTGAACATCGATAAGTTAACGTATGCGGGTAACTCAGAGAATTTGGCCGAAGTGGCGCACCTCAGTAAGTACACGTTTATCCATGGTGATATTGGGGATGCTGAGTTGCTTGGAACGCTTTTATTGAAGCATCAACCTCAAGCGGTCATTAACTTTGCAGCAGAGTCTCATGTAGATCGATCTATTGTTTCTCCGGAAGATTTTATATCTACGAATGTCGTTGGCTTATTTCGTTTGCTTCATGCGAGCAAAGACTATTGGAGCAAGCTATCAAGTGCAGAACAAAATGCTTTTCGTTTTTTACAAGTTTCAACCGACGAGGTCTATGGATCACTAGCACCCAACGATCCAGAGTTTTCAGAAATGAATCGGTTTGAGCCCAACAGCCCGTATAGTGCCAGTAAGGCCTCTGCGGATCATTTGGTTCGTGCTTATCATCACACTTATGGTTTTCCAACACTCACGACTAATTGCTCCAATAACTATGGGCCGTTTCAGTTTCCCGAGAAGCTCATTCCTTTAATGATATTGAACGCCCTCGAAGGAAAGAGATTGCCGATTTACGGAGATGGACAACAGATAAGGGATTGGCTTTATGTTGGGGATCACTGTGACGCAATCCAGTGTGTTTTGAACGGTGGTGTCACGGGAGAAACGTACAACATCGGCGGCCAATCTGAGATGACGAATTTAGAGGTAGTCTCGAAAGTCTGTCAAGTTCTTGGTGAGTTAGCACCCCTCAGCGATGGGGGTTCTTACGATGATTTAATTGAATATGTCACTGATCGGCCGGGACACGATCGTCGTTATGCGGTGGATATTACTAAGATCAATCGCGAGCTTGGGTGGCAGCCAACACAGAGTTTCGAAACAGGCATAAAAGAGACTGTCCAGTGGTATTTAGAGCATCAAGGGTGGATCGACCGGGTGCGCAGTGGTGAGTATCGAGACTGGGTAGCACAACAATACGGATGAGAGTTCTAGTTTTTGGTGCTAAGGGACAAGTCGGTTCGGAGTTAAAACGCATCCTCGGACCTGAAGACTCTGTGCGCTTTGCAAGTCGGCTAGAAGCTGATTTCACCAAACCACAAATGATTGAACAACTCATTGAAGAGTTTCGACCTTCTCATATTATTAATGCGGCCGCTTACACATTTGTGGATCAAGCCGAAATTGAAGAAGCGTTGGCATTCGTGGTTAACGCCGAGGCACTTCAGTTTATGGCGTCCTGTGCGTTGAAGGTTGACGCGATGCTTGTTCATTATTCAACGGATTATGTGTTTGATGGCTCGAGTCAAATGTCTTATGAAGAAAGTGATACGCCAAACCCATTGGGGGTTTATGGTAAGTCAAAACTGTTGGGTGAAGTCTATATTCAAGAATCGGGATGTCGTTACCTGATCTTGCGCACGAGTTGGGTGATATCGGCTACAGGGAATAATTTCATTAAAACTATTCTTAAGCTCGCTAAAGTTAATGAGCAATTATCGGTGGTTAATGACCAGATTGGTGCACCCACATCGGCGGATCTCATTGCGCGTGTGACCTGTGATTTGATTCAAAAAGATGAGCAAGATCAGATAAGTAGTGAGATTTACCATTTATCTTCTAGTGGTGAGGCAAGCTGGTTTGATGTGGCTGTGCATGCGATTAATCGAGCGATCAATGCCGGTGTATCTCTTGCCTGCGATCCGAATAACGTTTCACCTATTCCTACCTCCGAGTACCCGACGCGTGCCGCTAGGCCAGCAAACTCACGACTCAATAGTGACAAGCTTGAAACGCTGCTCGCGCTGAACATGCCCTACTGGACAGATGGGGTAGACGGTACAATTGATGAATTGATCAGAAAAGGTTTGTTGAAATGAAAGAACGAAAAGGCATCATTCTCGCCGGCGGTTCGGGAACGCGTTTGTATCCTATGACCAATGTTGTCTCAAAACAGCTGTTGCCTGTTTTCGATAAGCCGATGATTTATTATCCGCTGTCTACATTGATGTTGGCTGGCATACGTGAAGTATTGGTGATTTCAACGCCTGAGGATCTACCTCGTTTTGAACAACTGCTTGGAACGGGTGAGCAGTGGGGCATTGAAATTCAGTATCAACTTCAGCCTTCTCCCGACGGCATTGCGCAAGCATTGATCATTGGTGAAAAATTCTTGGCCAATTCGCCGTCCGCATTAATTCTTGGCGATAATATTTTTCATGGTTCAGGGTTCGGTGAAAAGCTCCAGGAAATATCGCATGATTTAACGCGAAATTTAACGTTATTTGCATGTCAGGTTCATGATCCAGAACGTTATGGTGTTGCTGAAATTGGGCGAGATGGACAGTTAATTGGTATCGAAGAAAAACCGAAAATGCCTAAATCCAACTATGCCGTGACTGGGCTGTACTTTTATGATGAGGATGCGCCGAAACTTGCGGGAGAACTGAACCCGTCGGATAGGGGGGAGCTTGAAATTACTGGTTTAAATAATATGTATCTCAAGCGCTCACAAGTGCATGTGGAGCGCTTGGATCGTGGCCACGTTTGGTTTGACACTGGAACACCTGAGAGTCTGTCTGAGGCGTCACAATACGTGCAGGCGGTCGAGCATCGGCAGGGGATGAAAATTCACTGTCCTGAGGAAATAGCGCTGCGTAAAGGGTGGGTGGAGCCTGATCAGATCATCAAACAGGCGAAACGCTTGGCTAATAGTGCGTATGGGCGTTATCTGAACAAGATGGCAGAGGATTTTAAACGTGAAATTGACTGATACGGCACTGCCCGGAGTAAAGCTAATTGAGCCCACTATTTTTAATGATGAGCGAGGTTGTTTCTACGAGAGTTTTAATTTAGAACGATTCCGCTCCGTTGTAGGTCAGCCCGAGATTGATTTTGTACAAGACAACCATTCCGTTTCTAAAGCTGGTGTCCTAAGGGGCATTCACTATCAAACGAATCCTATGGCACAGGGCAAGCTCGTTAGAGTTTTGATTGGAGAAATCTTTGATGTTGCGGTCGATTTAAGAAAGGAATCGAAATTTTTTGGACGTTGTGCCTCAGTGTTTTTGAGTGCTTCGAATAGAAAACAACTGTGGATCCCTGAAGGATTTGGCCATGGTTTTTTAGCACTATCCGAAAAAGTGGAAGTGTTATATAAAACGACAAATTACTATTCGAGTGCTAACGAAGTTTGTATTCGTTGGGATGATCCAGATTTGGGTATCGAATGGCCAAAGCTTGAACAGCCATATGCAGTTTCTGAAAAAGATGCGAAAGGTGTAGGGCTCGGGCAAGCTGAGTTTTTTTAAATTTGACCGATTGTTATCTACCTATCAATTACGGTTGAATCTCGCTGCCATCCCACGCGAAACATTTGCCGGTTTGTGAGGGTGTGAGTTCTGAGAAAACATTAATTAACTGAGTGGCGGCTACTTCTGGCGTAAAACAGTTCTTGGTCGTGTCGTTGATGAACCGCTCTGAGAACTTTGTTTTTACTGTGCCAGGATGCAAGCCCACGACAACGCTCTGTTTATTTTTTCGTTTCAGCTCAAGAGATGCTGTTTTGATGAACATATTCAGTGCCGCCTTGGCCATACGGTAGGCATACCATCCACCCAGTCGGTTATCGGAAATACTTCCGATTCGTGCAGAGAGCGCGCCGAACGTCGGGTTCGAAGAAGCTTTTAATAAAAGGAAAAAATGTTTGAATATCAATGCAGGAATAATTGCGTTGATTCTTATGTTTTCGAGAAGTTCTATCTCGGTAATGTCATTCACGCTTTTTTCCGGCTTAGGAGAGACTGCAGTCAATACCCCAGAGGCAATTAATAATAGGTCGATACACGGATGTTGCTCACCAAACTCATTGGACAGTCGTGAGAGTTCATATTCATCCGCATAGTTACACACGTGTAAATTGACGTTCGACTGTCTTGGTTCTTGATTGATCTGTGTTCTTGAGATACCCGAAACGGTCGCGTTCGGATGTTTCTCAGCGAGTTGTTGGATGAGAGCGTTGCCAATCGCTCCTGATGAACCAAACACAACAATGTGTCTGAATGTTTTATTTCGGGTCTCTGTCATTAGATGTTAATCCCGCCAAAATTCTTGCAAGTTAAAGACATGTATTCTGACTAGTTAAACTTGTCACGTTAAAATACTGATTTTACTGTTTTGTTACCGATGCGCGTGATTGTTAAGGAATATTTTGATGGGTCTTGAGGTTATAGGGAATCTATGTTGGCGTTTATTAGGCTGAAGCGAAGCTTCAGCAGTATTTTTCTCATTCTGAGCTATTTTTTAATAGCCAGTCTGTCGCATGCTGCGGATCCGATTGGTGTGTTATCGGTTGTTATCGGTTCTGTGTCTATTGAGCGTGAAGGTGCGGTGATTGAGGCGGAGTCTAAGGCAAAGGTTTTTGAGGACGATGTCATTGTTACGGGTGGAAAGAGTCGAGCCCAAGTGTTGTTGCTTGATCAAACGGCAATCAATATCAGTCAGAACGCGGAGCTTCAGCTAGACAAGTTTGTCTTTGGTACTGACGATGATGCTGTCTCGCTCAAGGTAACCAAAGGCACGTTCAGGTTCATTTCTGGAAAAGTAGCGACGAAGACCCCTGAGAAAGTGAATGTAGAGACGCCAGTTGCAACGATTGGTGTTCGGGGTACTGAGTTTATTGGACAAATCGGTGCGGCGGAATCGGTCATTGCATTATTTAATGGAAAGATTGAGGTGGCAAATGACAGCTACACACAACAAGTTGGAGTGCCTGGATTTGGCGTGACGATCGATCCGGTGGGTTTAATCAGTGCACCTGTGAAGTTGCCGCAGGAACAGTTAAGTGCTTTGGTGGATGCTGTGTCGACACGTAAGGAAGTGCTTGACAATGAGACGGCGGATCAGCCTGAGAGTCGTAAAGAAGACGAAGAAGACGAAGAAGAGAGTGAAGAAGAAGAGGGTGACGAAGAAGAGGGTGACGAAGAAGAGGGTGACGAAGAAGAGGGTGACGAAGAAGAGAGTGACGAAGAAGAGAGTGACGAAGAAGAGAGTGACGAAGAAGAGAGTGACGAAGAAGAGAGTGAAGAAGAAGGCGGTGACGAAGAAGAAGGCGGAGACGAAGAAGAGAGCGGTGGTGACGAAGAAGAGAGCGGTGGTGACGAAGAAGAGAGCGGTGGTGACGAAGAAGAGAGCG
>MEHZ011543009.1_pt1 | contig 44198 bp, 40 predicted proteins | sample 897221 | NCBI WGS metagenome assembly MEHZ01 (sample SAMN05514161, study PRJNA337945) | marine metagenome | isolation source: marine surface water | place: Arctic Ocean | collected 2007-12-13 | reverse complement strand
AGACTATCGTTTCCTTTTTTATTAATACAATAAAGTAAAGATTTTATTTCGGGAAATTCATTTTTTAAAAAGTCTAAAAGTAATCGTCTTTTTTCTTGATCTTCTTTAAAAAATTGAATTAAAACCATTAGTTCTCCACCCAAAGTATTTCGAATCATCAGGGTTCTTAAAAAGCCTTTTTGCTCTCTGGTGTCAAAAAAATCAAGTTGCTGTTGAATGGCGAATAATTTTATAGCATTTCTAATTTTATTGGAAGGATCGGCTTGTAAATGACAATGGTGGATATCTACAATTTTATCCCACATTCCAGGTTTATGAAATCCTAATCCATTTCGTTCAATTTTATTTTCTCCGGCTATTTCCTCGGAAGTTAACCAGCGTTTGTTAGAAAAAGAAAACTCCATTTTATTACGATAGTAGTAGGGATTTTTCGATGCAGCTATAGGAAGAACAGTTTCTATATCTATCTTGCCTATATTACTTAAGTTGTGTAGCACTCCTTTTTCTTTAAAACTTAATTGACCTTCATAGGATAGATGTTGTAATTTACAACCACCACAAACTCCAAAATGATCACACGGTGGAACTGTTCTTTGAGGAGATTTTTTTATCCATTTTATTGGATTTGCTTCAAAATATCGTCTACCTTTTTTATAAACTTGAACATCTACAACATCACCAGGTATAACATCTTTTATAAAGTAAACAGCACCTTCTTTATTTTTTGCAACTCCGAGTCCTTTGGCGTTAATATCCACGACATGAAGTTCAGTTTCAATACGATCTACTTTTTTTCTTGACATGTTGCAAATGTAAAGGGCTTACTAAAATAAATCGTCATTTCTTCTAGGTTTTTGGAGGCTATATTTAGTATTTTTGTGTAATTAATCAAATTTTTCTAACTAGTGTCTCAAATTAAGCTCAGCATATGGAAACTTTAAAACATTCACAGCCATTTATTGACTTAGAACACCTTCACGGAGCTCATGATTATCATCCTCTTCCTGTCGTATTAGAACGTGGTGAAGGAGTTTATTTATGGGATGTCGGTGGGAAAAAATATTTTGATTTTCTTTCAGCCTATTCCGCTGTAAATCAAGGACATTGCCACCCTAGGATCGTGAATGCTTTGCAAAAACAAGCTGAAATTTTAACCTTAACATCAAGAGCCTTTCACAATAACAAATTGGGAAAATATATGGAGTATATCACAAACTATTTTAAGTTTGAAAGAATCTTACCCTCCAATACAGGCGCAGAGGCCGTAGAAGCAGCAATAAAAATAACGAGAAAATGGGGGTATACACAAAAAAATATTTCTAAAAATAAAGCTGAAATTATAGTCTGTTCTCAAAATTTTCACGGACGAACATCAACTATTATTTCTTTTTCTAGCGATCCAGAATCAAAAAACCACTTTGGACCTCATGCACCCGGTTTTATAACAATTCCCTATAATGATACGGAGGCTTTGGAGTCAATATTGGAAACAAATCCTAACATTGCAGGATTTTTAGTTGAACCAATACAAGGAGAGGCCGGAGTTTATACTCCTGATGAAGATTTTATTTATAAGTCAAAGAAACTTTGTTCTGAATATAATGTTTTGTTTATCGCAGACGAAATTCAAACAGGTATTGGTAGAACAGGTTCTTTATTAGCAATTTGTGGCAATTGCACTTGTTTGGGTCATTGTGAGAGTCAAGCGGCAACCTATGTAAGACCTGATATTTTGATTTTGGGAAAAGCCATAAGTGGTGGTACATATCCTGTTTCTGCTGTCTTGTGCGACAGTCATATCATTGATGTGATTCAGCCAGGTCAGCATGGAAGTACTTTTGGTGGAAATCCGATGGCATGTAGTGTTGCAATGGAAGCCTTGGAAGTGATTAAAGATGAAAAATTAACACAAAATGCCAGACGTTTAGGGAAACTTTTTAGAGAGACTTTACAGTCTTATATAAGCACAAGTAATATTGTAGATAGAGTTAGAGGAAAAGGTCTTTTAAATGCTATTGTTATAAATGATACTGAAGAAAGTAAAACAGCTTGGAATATTTGCATTAAGTTGAAAGAAAACGGTCTTTTAGCTAAACCAACGCATGGTAATATCATTAGATTTGCTCCTCCGCTAGTTATAACTGAGAAACAACTTAATGAATGTATTGACATTATCATAAAAACATTAAAGACTTTTGAAGTTTAAGTATTTAAAATAACTTTTATATGAATGTATATTTTGATAATGCTGCAACAACCCCTCTAAGAAAAGAAGTTATTCAATCAATTTCTAACATTATGGCAGACTGCTTTGGAAATCCTTCTTCAGTTCATGCCTTTGGTAGAATGGCAAAAACAAGTGTCGAATCAGCGCGGAGGGGAATAGCTAAATTATTGAATGCAGAGCCTCAGGAAATTATATTTACCTCAGGAGGTACAGAGTCTGACAACATGATTCTTAAATGTGCAGTTAATGATTTAGAGGTAACTACGATTATTTCGTCGAAAATAGAACATCATGCAGTTATTCATGCAATTGAAGCTCTTAAGACAAATAATGGAATTAATACCCTATACGTTGAAACAAAAAAAGATGGATCTATAGATATTAAACATCTAAGAACTTTATTACAGTCGGACAATTCTAAGAAGCTAGTTTCATTGATGCATGTTAATAATGAAATAGGAAACATTCTTGATTTAGATGCTGTTGGTAAATTATGTCATGAGCACAATGCTTTGTTTCACACAGATGCAGTTCAAGGTGTGGGACACTTTACTTATGATATGGAAATACTCCCCATAGATTTTCTTTCTGCTTCAGGGCATAAATTCCATGGACCAAAAGGAGTGGGCTTCTCTTTCGTTAGAAAAAATTCAGGTCTTCAGCCCTTCATTCATGGTGGCTCTCAAGAGCGAGGGATGCGAGCCGGAACTGAGTCAGTCCATAATATAGTGGGTATGAATAGAGCACTTGAACTTGCCTATGAAAATTTAGAAGAAGATAAGGCTAAAGTGTTAGGACTGAAAAATTACTTCATTGATAAATTAAAGGAACTTTTTCCAGATGTAATTTTTAATGGTCTTTCTGGAATTGAAAATAAAAGTACTTATACACTCATTAATGTTGCTCTTCCTATACCTTCAGATAAAGCTTTAATGTTAGACTTTCATCTCGATTTAAAAGGAATAGCCTGTTCCAAAGGGAGTGCTTGTCAGTCTGGAAGTAGCTCAGGATCTCATGTACTAAAAAAAATCCAAGATTTACCAGCTAAAAACTGGTCTTCATTGCGTTTTTCTTTTTCAATTTTCAATACAAAAGAAGACGTGAATTATTTAATCCAAGTTTTTAAAGAATTCATAGGGTAAATAGATTTCTATTTTTTATTTACGATAAAAGTCAATGGATAGGGATGTCTTATTCCCAACCAAATCATCGGCCTCAATATTCAATTTGTTGAGAGGTTCCTCAAATTCAAGATCGTTTAGATCAAAAATCAAAGTATTGTTTTTTGGTTCATATTCTAATAAAATCCAATTCCCGTTGATTTCTCCCCTGTAAGACTTAATACCTGTGTAGTCATCTTTAATTTTAAATTTTAAAAAGGTATAATTTGATATCCATTGCGCGTTTTTAAAATTTAAAGGAATAATTTCAGGAGAAATAGAATCTCTACTAATTAGAAATTTCCCAAGTGTTTTCGATTCCCCCACTATATTATCGCCCTCTTTTTTTGCACTTATAAAATGACTTTTGTCATTTTTAGAAATTCTGGCAATAAAAGATTGCACTTTTTGTAAGCTATCTATTTTAGGAATTTTAAAACTGATTTCAAAGGCTTTTTTCAATGGAAAAAAGTCTTTTCCAACCATAAGTGTATCTCCTTTTTTTTCTATTTTGACAGTGGTTTTTTGAAAAAAAGAATCTTTTTGAAAATAGGCTGAAGTTGAATCAAAATCAAATAAGTATTCTTTTAAGGGATCTAATAAATCCTCTTTATTTTCTTGTCTTTTTTGGGATGCTTCAACACCAGAGATATAAGTTTCTATATAGGAAGAGTTCCCATTATAATCAGTTACCTTAATAAGAAGTTGATATGATTTGTTGGGTATTAATTTTAAAGTGCCATCAGAAGGGGATTCCGCCAAAAAACTAAACTCACTTTTAGGATGAACAGCAAAACGTTGAATTCTATTTTTATTTTGTTTTAAATTAGGGTAATCAATAATTAGATTAATACTTTTTGAATCTTCAAATAAAATACGATCCATGGCATATGAAAACTTCTCTTTACCGTTGAGTCTTAATGACGCACTGTAGATTCCATTTTTATTGTAAGAATGATTTTGTCTATCAAAAAGACGAAGCCCTACCTGAATAGAACCTCCAGCTTTTATAGCTGAAGTAGTGAAAACACTGTCATTTTTTCTTTTAAGTTGATATTCTTTTTTCGAGTGGAAATTATCATTATTTGAATAGAGATAGAATTTTTGAATTTGGGGACGTTTAGTGTCTTCGATTGTTAAAGGGAATTGCATAGGATTTATCGGACTTTGATCCCTAGAATCTCTTATTTCAAAATGAAGATGGGGTCCACTAGATCCCCCTGTATTTCCAGAATACCCGATCAATTCCCCTAATTCAATCTTTAAATCCTCTTCTTTGGGAAACAATTGAATGGTATAAGACTCTTTTAGATACTGTTTTTCTTTAACGAAGGCTTCAATTTTAGGCGCAAATTTTTTTAGGTGTGCATAGACTGAAGTAGTTCCATCAAAATGTTGAATGTAAAGAACTTTTCCATAGCCACTTAAACTCACTCTAATTCTTTTAACATACCCCGATTGAACACTTTTGATTTTCAAGCCTTCTCTTCCTTGAGTCTTTATATCTATTCCCGCATGAAAATGATTACCTCTAAGTTCGCCGAAAGTACCGGATAACAGTATGGGAATATCAAGGGGTGCAATCCAGTTTTTTTTATCTTGCGCAAATGAAGGGATACTTGTTAGTATCAAAAGAATGAAAAGAGTAAAGGGTTTAATAATTATTGAGATATTATTTATTTGACTGCAAGATAAAAAATGAATTTTTTGTTTTTTAGATTTTCGATTATAAATAATAGACTTATTGTTAAAATTTATAAAACTGTTCCAGCATCTGATGCTTATAAGAAAAGATTAAATAACTTTGTTATTGAAGTAAGTTATTACATTTTTCACGATGGAAAGAAATAAATTATCGATTACCGTTTTAGAAAAAAAAATTATTGAACTTCTCAATAAACTTAAAAGTAACCATCTTAATTTATTAACTTTTCAAGAGCAAAATGAAGTTTTGAAAATTCAAAATAGTGATTTGAAAAAGCAGTTGTCTTTAATTACAGAAGAAAATAAGTCATTAAAAATTACTAATAATTTACTCGGTAGTAATGAAGGTAGACAAGAAACAAAAAGTAAAATAAACAGTTTAATTAAAGAAGTTGAAAATTGTATTCAGCAGGTGTCAGAAATGAAATAATCTTATGAGTGATCTATTAAAAATAAAACTTAAAATTGGAAATAGAGTATATCCATTATCTGTTGCACCAGAGCAAGAGGCATCTCTAAGGGCTTCAGCAAAGAAGATTGAAGCAACAATTATTCAACTTGAAAAAAATTATGCCGTTAAAGATAAGCAAGATGTTCTCGCGATGTGTTCACTTCAATACTCATCTCAATTATAGCAAAGAGAAACGAACTATACACCTCAAAATGGTGACGATAATATAAAAGTAAAGGAGCTAATTGATATGATAGACGTTCATTTAGCTGCATATTAAGTTCTAATAACAATAATACAAAACTGCCTGTATTAGTATTTTTTTGATAAACTCAACGAGCTTTTAATTCAGAGAGGTGAGTTTTCATTGTAAAAGCAAGCTGCCTTGAGCAGATCCTTGACCAGTGATGTAGCCTCAAACTTGATTTTTAGGAGTTTATACAAAGAGCAAGCTAATATGGGCTTTTTTTATTTTATTAAAAATAATAATGGGTTCGATCTTTATACATTTTGTAATTGTGTTAGTTGCATTATTTATTGGGATTTTTCTAAAGACTTTATTGAGAAGTGAAAAGAATAAAGAAATGAAGGAAATCGCAAAAAAATTATAAGATATACTTCAAAAAAAGAGCTTTAAGCTGAAGCCTTTTTCTAAAAAAAAATATACTTCAAGCAAAGAACACTTTATTGAGCTGAAGTCAAATCATGAGCTTAAAGTTAATAATAGAGAATGTAAAATTCTAGAAGGTGAAAATCAATTACGTAAAAAAGAAAATATATTTAAAAAAGAATATCGGATTAATAATGAGTTTAAAAAGAATTTAGAACGTAAAAATGAAGTTTTAAGTCAAAAGCTAGTTAAAGATGAGAGTTACTTGTTTTTATTTAGGGTGAGTGTATTTCTGATGGTCATGCAGCAGGACTTTCTTTTGATATTTCTCAAAAAATTCAAATTGACATGACCTATCCCGATCAATTTAAAGTTACTGGTATTAAAGAAACACGATCTGTTAATGTTGTAAAATAGAATGGTATTACATTAAAAGAACTATGTAAACTAAACCTGCAATTGCACCACCAGATATGGGACCAAAAATAGGAACCCAACTATAAGACCAATCTGCATTTTTGTTTTTTCTAGGGAGCATTTGATATATTAAACGGGGTCCAAAATCACGAGCAGGATTAATTGCATATCCTGTTGTCCCTCCTAATGCAATTCCAATTACCCAAACAACAATTCCTATAGGTAGAGCATCTATAGACCCAATACCAAAATTTTGAACTTCTGTTCCACTTATTTCAATATTTGGACCTACAATAAATAAGGCAGCAAAAACAAGCATAAAAGTTCCTATGGCCTCACTAAATAGGTTGTTTTTAATATTCCTGATGGCTGGACCAGTACAGAAAGTACTTCGCACAGCTTCTTCATCATTAGTTGCTCGATAATGATCGATATAGGTTAAATAAGCAAGCCAACTACCAAACATCGCTCCTAAAACTTGCGAAATAATATAAAATGGCACAATTGACCATGAAAATTTACCAGCTATTGCAAGGCCAAAAGTAACGGCTGGATTAAGATGTCCGCCGCTGGATTCGCCGGTTACAAAAACGGCAACAAAAACAGCAAACCCCCAGGCACTTGTAATTAATATCCAAGGACTTTTTTCTTCTTCTGCAAGTGTATTTTTTAAATTAACATTTGCATTCACTCCTGCACCAAGAAGAAGTATAATAGCAGTTCCAATAAATTCTGCGACATAAGGATTCATTAACATAATTGATATTTTTTAATTAAATTATTAAATTGTTTTAGTTCATTTTTGATCCATGCATTATCATGCCCTAATTTTTTTGCAATAATGGAAGCCACTTTAGGTGCAATTTTTTCAGTTTCAAATGCATCTAAAAATAAACAACGAGTTCTTCGGGCTAAAACATCTTCCAAGTTAATAGCCATTTCTTCTTGAATCGCCCAAATAATTTGATTTTCAGTTATAAAGAATTTTTCTGATAATGATACTAATGCCTTTTTAGCATTTATTGCTATTATTTTTTTTGATTCAGTACCATAATAATGCATCGGATCATTCCAATCCGAATGGGTTTCATATCCGAATATTGGAAGAGTTTTTGTGTTACATTGCCTTTCGGGTAAACCACCTACAGCTTGTAGGGTATTCACAGTATCTTCTGCAATTTTACGATATGTTGTCCATTTCCCCCCTAAAACACTGATTAATCCACTGGTGCTCACAATAATTTTATGATGTCTAGAAATTTCTTTTGTACTTTCTTTGTTTTTTTCCGAAGCTGCCAAAGGGCGTAATCCTGCGAAAACACTTTTAACATCTTTTCGAGTTGGTTTTTTTGTCATGTATGCCCCAGCGTTTTTCAAAATAAATTCAATTTCACTATCTAAAGCTATAGGTTCTTCTAAGGTTTCATTTATAGGTGTATCTGTAGTTCCTAAAACGACATAATCATTCCATGGAACCGCGAACAGAACTCTACCGTCCGAGGTTTGTGGAACCATTATCGCATGATCTCCATTTAAAAAGGATTTTTCAATAACTAAATGTACTCCTTGTGAGGGGCGAATCATAGGTTTCGCATTTGGTTGATCTAATGCAATAATTTCATCAGAAAAAACTCCTGTAGCATTAATGACAACTTTACTTTTTATATTTTTCTTCTTTCCGCTTATTTGATCTTCTATTCTAACGCCAGTGATAAGTTCGTTTTCTTTATTTATACCATTCACATTAATATAATTTATTAAACAGGCTCCCTCTTGACTTGCCGTTAATGCCATACTAATTGCCATTCGGGCGTCGTCAAATTGGCCATCATTATAAATTACTCCTCCATTTAGTCCCTCTTGGCTAACATTGGGAATTAATGCCAAGGTTTCTTCACGATTTAAAATAGTGGAGGGACCCAACCCTAACTTACCAGCCATCATGTCATAAACCTTTAATCCAATTCCATAAAATGGACTAGTCCACCATTCGTATGAAGGGATAACAAAGCTTAAATCTCGAACTAAATGAGGAGCATTTATTCGCATAATTCCTCGCTCTTTAAGGGCTTCTATAACTAGAGAAATATCCCCATTTTGTAAGTACCTTACCCCACCATGAACCAATTTAGTACTTCTTGAAGAGGTTCCTTTAGCAAAATCATTTTTTTCTAAAAGAAGTGTTTTGTAGCCTCGATTTGCAGAATCAATAGCAACTCCAAGCCCTGATGCACCACCACCGATGATGATAACATCCCATTCGTCAACTTTATCAAGTTCTTCTAGGTTAAGTTTTCTATTCATTTTTAATTTTTTGTCACCTGACTAATCTTATTTTTCCAGGTTTCAATTATTATTTTATTTTGTTTTCCTTTTTTGGGATTAAATTTTTTATCTATTTCCCAAATAGATGATAAACTTTCTATCGAGGGCCAATATCCGGAAGCTAAACCTGCAAAAAAGGCAACACCTAAAGCTGTAGTTTCTGTAGTTTTTGGTCTAATTACCTCTACTTGGAGTAAATCGGATTGGATTTGCATTAACAAATCATTTGTACTACCTCCGCCATCTACTTTTAATATTTTAAATGTAGTGTTTGCATCTTTCTGCATTTCTATAACTATTTCTCGTGTTCGCATCGCTATGGCTTCAAGTGAAGCTCTCGCAATATGACCTTTTTGTGTCCCCCTTGTAATTCCCATGATAGACCCAGTAGCATGTGGATCCCAGTAGGGTGCACCCAGACCAGCAAGAGCAGGAATAAAGGTTACGCCACCATTATTTTCAACTGTTTTTGCTAATGCTTCGATTTCTGGAGCAGATTTGATAATTCCTAATTGATCTCTTAACCACTGAACCACTGCTCCTGCAACAAACACACTACCTTCCAAAGCATAGGTTACCTTACCATTTATTTGGTAACCAATGGTTGTCAGCATTCTGTTTTTTGAAATCACTGGATTTTCACCTGTATTCATAATACAGAAACATCCTGTACCGTAAGTGTTTTTTACATCACCAGGGTTTATACACATTTGCCCAAAAAGTGCTGCTTGTTGATCCCCTGCGATTCCTGCGATCGAAATTTCATGATCAAAAAGACTCTGAGTTGTCATTCCAACAGCCTCGGAGGACGAAACCACTTTTGGAAGGATTGATTTTGGTACTTCAAGGATGTCTAAGAGTTCTTTATCCCATTCTAAAGTATGGATGTTAAATAATAAAGTTCTGCTTGCATTGGTTGAATCTGTCACATGAACTTTTCCACCTGTAAGATTCCAAATCAACCAACTGTCAATGGTGCCAAAAGCGAGTTCACCATTCTGAGCTTGTTTTCTTAATTTGGGATCTTGATCTAAAATCCATTTGATTTTTGTGCCTGAGAAATAGGCATCAAGTAAAAGACCAGTTTTTTTGTAAAACAGATCTGATTTACCATTTTTTGAAAGAGTATCACAAATTGAAGTAGTCCTTCTGTCTTGCCAAACAATTGCATTACAAACAGGTTTACCTGTTTTTCTATTCCAAAGAACAGTAGTTTCTCTTTGGTTGGTTATTCCCATGGCATGAATCTGTGAAGCTTTTGTATTAGTTTTTTTTAAAACCTCTCTGATGGCTAACAATTGGGTATTCCATATTTCCATTGCATCATGTTCAACCCAACTTTCTTTAGGAAAGTATTGAGTGAATTCATGTTGGGAAACCCCAATTGTTAATCCGTTTTGATCAAATATTATAGCTCTAGAGCTCGTGGTGCCAGCATCTACGGCAAGTATATAATTATTCATTAAATGATTTTCTATAAATGAAAAGTGAAGTTATAAATATAAGAACATTTTATTTTAAAAGGGAAAAAGTATTTCATATATAGCTTATTCTTCAAGTTATTCTAAATTTGTTTAAGTAAAAAAAAACAAATGCTTTTAGAAGTTTGTGTAACCTCAATAGCCTCTATTAAAAATGCCTTCTCTGCAGGCGTTGACCGAGTTGAGCTATGTTCTGCATTAGGTACAGGTGGAGTAACACCATCGTATGGTCTGATAAAAGAATCAGTGGAATTGGATATCCTTCCCGTTCATTGTTTAATTCGTCCTAGAGAGGGTCATTTTATATACTCTATTGATGAAGTGGCTATTATTGAACAAGATATTCTAACTGCTAAAAAATTAGGATGTAAAGGGGTAGTGGTTGGAGCAGTTACTCCTGAATTTCACTTGGATCTAAAACTATTAAAGAGATGGAAATCGTTAGCTGGATCAATGTATGTGACTTTTCATAGGGCGTTTGATGTTGTTAAAGAACCCATTCAAGCACTTGAACAATTAATCGATTTAGATTTTGATTGTATTCTCAGTTCCGGACAAGAAGAAAAAGCATTAGACGGATTTTCTAATTTAGAATTATGGAATAAAAAACTAGGAGATCAAATACTCATTATGCCCGGTAGTGGAATAAGTAAAAACAATTGTATCAAATTTAGGAAATCTGAATTTAAAGCTTTGCACCTTTCTGGATCAGTAGCTATTGAATCTATATCAATTCCAAACGGAGTAAATAAAAGCATGTCGTTCTTACAACAAGAAATCCTTGAAAGCAATCCCTCAGTTTTGAAAAAAGTAGTGCAGTTACTCAAAGCTAATTAAATAGCATAGCAATTCCGCCAAGCGCAGTAAAAAGTAAAATTAGCTTACGATAACTATTATCATTTATTTTTTTGACTATAAAAACTCCCGATACTAATCCCAAAATTACAAATGGAACTAATTCTACGCTTTTTAAAATTGAAATTTTATTTATAGTTTCCCAATTCCAAATATGAAAAGGTAATTTAAAAGTATTAATTAGAAAGAAAAGCCATGCAGCAGTTCCGATAAAAGTATTTTTAGGTAGACGCATAGCTAAAAAATATATATTTGAAAATGCACCTGCCAAATTTCCCACCATGGTAGTAAAGCCTGCTAAAATCCCCATGGAGCTTGCAAAAGTCCAATGTGAGGGTATAGATTTATCTTTTTTATTTTCCCAATACCACATTAATGCAACACTAAAAAGAATAATTCCAGCCATACCATATTTGAAAATACTTTCAGAAATCAATTTACCACCAACCACTCCCATAAGAACCCCTAAGATCATCCATGGCAAAAGTTTGATAATATAATTCCATTGCACATGTCTTTTGTAATATGTTATAGCAAAAACATCCCCAACAATTAAGAGAGGCATCAAAACACCGGTAGAATTTCTAGCATCATAAACCAAAGCGAAGCCAGTAACAATTAGTACAGCAATACCTTTTAACCCTGATTTAGAGATTCCTAAAAGAAAAGCACAAAAAGCTGCCAACAAAAAATCTGAATTCGAAAGTGTTCCCAGAATACTTAAATTATAATTATTTGGCTTAAATATAATACTAATTTTATGTTTGTGATTTATCACGAATAACTCAAACATTTGTTAATCTTTGTAAAAAAAAGTTGAATTACCCCTTTTTCAAATCAGTTCAATTTATGTTATTAAGTACATTTTCTTTTGCATTAATGAATGCATTAGTGAAGTATTTGGTTGATTATCCAACTTTGCAATTAGTTTTCTTTAGGTCAATTGGTTCACTGATAATAACTTTTAGTTTTTTGAAAGCTAAAGGAATTCCACAGTGGGGAAATCAAAAAAAACTGCTCATTCTACGTTCAGTTTTTGGAGTTACTTCAATGATCTTGTTTTTTTTGGGAATTCATTATATAACTGTTGGAAGTGCGGTTACTCTTCGTTATGTTTCACCAATTTTCGCAGCTTTATTAGCTTTTTTTTTGTTGAAGGAAGTCATTAAACCCATTCAATGGCTATTTTTTTTAATGGCATTTATAGGAGTTTTTTTAATAAAAAGTTATGATGTTTCAGGATCTAATTTTGGTGTTTTTATAGTTTTATTAGCTGCCTTTTTTTCTGCAATTGTTTACATTTTATTGTCTAAAATTGGTAATGGAGATCATCCCGTAGTCGTAGTACATTATTTTATGTTGCTAGCAACACTAGTAGGAGCAGTCGGTTGTGTTTTTCATTGGATCACACCCACATTAAATGATTTTTGTTTATTATTTAGTTTGGGGATATTTGGTTTTTTTGGACAATTATTTATGACCAAAGCGTTTCAAAATGCAGAGGTCCATTTAGTCGCTCCTTTTAAGTATGTAGAAGTACTTTTCACACTCTTTTTTGGTATCTTTTTTTTGAAAGAGACTTATAATTTCTTTCATCTTTTTGGAACTTTTTTAGTAATTTTTGGGCTTGTTTTGAATGTATTTTACAAGTCGAAACGAGGATAATAATTTAAAAAAAACCAACTAAAGTGGTTTTAATTTGATTTTGTAAGTTTAATTAGACCATTCCTTTATGGATTTTGTATTTAAACGAACGTAATCCATATTTCCAGCCTCTTGAGCAAGTTTTAATGATGTTTTTGCTGCGGCAATAGCGATATCTTTTTCATTTAATTGTGCTAAGATTAGAGATTGTTGACGGTACATCCAAAATTTATCTGGATCCATTTCAATTGCTTTTGCGATCCATTTCTTGGCCTGGTTAAGGTCTTGATTTGATTGTCTATAATAAATTGCAGCGTTATAGTAATCTCTACTTTTAGGATCTTTTTTTATAGTTTTCGTAATAGAGGACATCATTTTAGAATGCGTTGGTACCTCAATTGGTATGCTAACTTTAGTGTTTTCCCACTTAATATTTATGTTAGCACCGTTATTATATAAATCATCCAACGAAATTGTGAATGACTCTATTGTATTTTTTAACTGTATTATTTCAGTTTCCACGACTACAGCAATTGATTCAGTATTCCATTTTTCAGGAAGTCCCCAGTTGTCTGTTTCAGTATAAAAGAATACTTCCCACATTGATTTTCCTGGACGTATAAAAAGTGAATAGGTTCCAGCATCTAAATTTTTCCCACCTACTTTAACTGGATCTGAAAAACTTAAAGTTGAATTTTCATTTGCACCTGCTCTCCAAATTTCACCCATTGGAACCAATTCCCCCATGATTTTCCGATCACGTTTTGCGGGACGAGAATAATCTATTGTAATATTTGTTAGTCCAACAACCTGCTCTATTTTAGCGGAAGGACTGGATTGTAGTGTTTGAATTTGAGCCAAACCATATGAACAAACAAATACTAGTAAATATTTCATTTTTTTCATTTTAAAATTTAATCAAATATAGTTTTTTGTTTCAGTCTGACTTTTTTTTAAAAGAATATCACAAGTTTTGTTTAACTAATTCTAATAATAGTTAAACATTATGTATATTTGATTTAATTAAGTTAAAGTAAAATGAAAATTTATCGTCTTCATACAAAACAAAAACTACCTATTTCTCAAAAGAAAGCATGGAATTTTTTGTCTAACCCAATAAATCTTAAACTAATTACACCAGATTATATGGGTTTCAAAATCTTGAACGGTACAACTGAAAAGATGTATGCAGGACAAATAATACAATACATGGTTTATCCTCTTATGAATATTGCAACTAAATGGGTTACCGAAATCACCCATGTTGATGAGGGAAATTATTTTGTAGATGAGCAACGATTTGGACCATATTCCCTTTGGCATCATAAGCATTTTATTAAGCCCATTAAAAATGGAGTTGAGATGATTGATATTATTGACTATAAATTACCCTTTGGATTCTTAGGTCAAATATTTCATCCTATTATAGTTGCACCCAAACTCAAAGAAATTTTTGAATATAGAAAACAAGCTCTAATTAAGCTATTTGGAATATACATATAATGATTGAAAATAAAAATATATTAATTATTGGAGGAAGTTCAGGGATTGGACTTGCTTTAGCTGAATTATTGGCACCAAAAAATTCAGTTTATGTTGCATCACGAACAAACGAATCACTTGCCAAACTAAATGTGAATCATATTACTTATGATGCTACTTTAGATGAACTCGATTTGTCTCTTTTACCTGAAAACTTAGATGGTTTTGTTTATTGCCCTGGGTCCATTAATCTTCGCCCTTTTAAAGGACTTAAAACAGAAGCCTTTGTTGCTGATTTTGAAATAAATGTAATTGGAGCCGTCAAAGCGTTAAAGTCCGTTTTAAGTTTATTAAATGCAAGTAGTAACCCTGCAGTAGTATTTTACAGTACTGTAGCAGTTCAGACAGGAATGCCTTTTCACAGTTCAGTTGCAGCCTCGAAAGGAGCAATAGAAGGATTAACAAGATCTCTTGCCGCTGAGTTTGCTCCTAAAATTCGTGTTAATGCAATTGCACCATCAATGGTTGATACACCCTTAGCTTCTAAATTTCTAAATAATGAAATAAAATTAGATAAAGCAAACAGTCGTCACCCTTTAGGTAGAGTTGGAAATGCTGATGAAATCGCAAAAAGTACTGCATTTTTATTAGGTGAAGAAAGTGGTTGGATGACCGGAAGAATATTACAAATAGATGGCGGAATAGGGAATTTAAAAACCTGAAAAGTGAATGGAAAAGGTCACACTATTTTGGTTTAGAAGAGATCTAAGAATTGAAGATAATTGTGGCCTATATCATGCCTTAAAAGGAGAAAATAAGGTAATTCCTATTTTTATATTTGACACAGAAATACTTAAAAAACTACCTAAGCATGATGCTAGAGTAGAAATGATTTTATTAGCCTTGGGTACCATCGATGTTGCTATGAAGAGGAACCGATGTAAAATTGGGAAATATCATGGAAAACCTGAGGCTATTTTTTCAAAATTAATTCACAAATGGAACGTTGAAAAGGTTATTTGTAATAGAGATTATGAGCCTTATGCTACAGACAGAGACGAGAACATTAGAAAGCTCCTGGCAAGTGAGGGCATAAATCTAGAAACTTATAAAGATCAGGTTATTTTTGAAAAAAATGAGGTTGTTAAAAAGGACTGCACCCCCTACAAAGTCTACACGCCTTTTTCACGGAAATGGCTAGAAAAATATCAAGAAAAGCCACTTATTTTTTATCCTTCAGAACTGCATTTAGATAAATTAGCTCCTATTGAAAACCTTCCCGACCTATCCCTTATTGACTTGGGATTTAAAACCAGTTCAATTACTCAACCTCAGTATCTTTTTAATGATAAATTAATTGATGACTATGAGGCAACACGTAATTTCCCTTCATTAAACAATACCTCACGTTTAGGAGCTCATTTGCGTTTTGGAACCGTTAGTATTCGTAAGCTAGTAAATCAAGCATCATTAAGGCTTAATAATACTTTTCTGAAAGAGTTGATTTGGAGAGAATTTTTTATGCAAATTTTATGGCACTTTCCTCACACTCAACAACAAAGTTTTAAATCAAAATACGATAGAATCATTTGGAGGAACAATCCTAATGAGTTTGAAAAATGGTGTAAAGGTGAGACAGGTTATCCGCTTGTAGATGCTGGTATGCGTGAATTGAATGAAACTGGATTTATGCACAATAGAGTAAGAATGTTAGTAGGAAGCTTTTTGTGTAAACATCTTTTAATTGATTGGCGTTGGGGGGAGGCTTATTTTGCCGAAAAATTATTTGATTATGAAATGTCAAGTAATGTTGGAAATTGGCAATGGGTTGCTGGTTGTGGAGTTGATGCAGCACCTTATTTTAGAATTTTCAATCCCTCAGAACAAGTTAAAAAGTTTGATAAAGATTTAAAGTATATTAAAAAATGGGTTATCAATTTTCAGGAGCTTAATTACCCATTACCTATAGTTGATCATAAGTTTGCACGAGAGCGCTGTTTAAAAGTTTATAAAGAAGCGTTAAGTATCGTATGAAAATGGTATTGAAACAAAATTTTCCAGAGAAAATTTGCCACACTTGTAGACGTCCATTTAGTTGGAGGAAGAAATGGGAAAGAGATTGGGAATCAGTAAAATATTGTAGTAAAAAATGTAAAACAATATGAAAACTGCTTTGGTATGGTTGCGAAACGATCTTCGTTTTCAAGACCAAAATTCTTTTTATAAATCGTGTAAAGATTTTGATAGGGTAGTAGCTTATTTCGCTTTTGAACCAAAAGATTATGAAAAGACAGCATGGGGATTTCAAAAAACAGGTAAATTTAGGATTCAATTTCTTTTGGAAACCCTAAAATCACTAGATATAGAATTAAAACAAAATAATATTTCTCTTATTGTGGAAAATAGATCTGCAGTTACGGGAATCCCTATATGGATTGAAGAGCTCCAAGCGTCATCTCTCTTTTATCAAGAAGAATGGACTAAGGAAGAAAAGACTGTTTCTTGTAATGTTTGTAGTCGTCTTTCTGAAAATATTGAAATCAATTCTCATTTTGATCAATTTTTATTTCACCCCGAAGATATCCACATTGATATTGATAATATTCCTCAGGTTTTTACGGCTTTTAGGAAAAAGTGTGAAAAGTACAGTGAGATTAGATCATGTTTTAATAGGCCAAAACTTTTGGACAACATTTCTTTATTAGAAAAAACACCAATCATACCTGTATTAGAAGATTTTGGTCATTCGCCTTTTGAGCTTCATCCAAATTCAGTATTTCCATTTAAAGGAGGTACTCATGAAGGTTTGGATCATTTAAATAATTATTTTTGGAATTCAAAACGACTTTCTTTTTATAAGAAAACAAGAAACGGTTTAGTCGGCGTAAACTATAGTTCTAAATTCTCACCTTGGTTAGCTAATGGTTCACTTTCTGCAAGAATGATATATTGGGAAGTCAAGCGTTATGAGGAAGAAGTTGATAAGAATGACTCTACTTATTGGCTCATTTTTGAATTGATCTGGAGAGATTATTTTAAATATATTTCCTTAAAACATGGGAATTCAATTTTTCTTTTAGGGGGAATCCTAAATAAAGAATATACTTGGAATTCAAAACCTGAATTTTTTCTCAAGTGGATTGAGGGTGAAACTACTGAACCATTTGTTAATGCAAATATGATAGAGCTTAAAAAAACAGGATTTATGAGCAATCGTGGAAGGCAAAATGTTGCGAGTTATTTTGCGAAAAATATGATGATGGATTGGCGAATGGGGGCTGCTTATTTTGAAAAAGAACTTATCGATTATGATGTCCATAGCAATTGGGGTAATTGGATGTATGTTGCTGGAGTAGGGAATGATCCCAGAGATAGACAATTTAATATTAAGTTACAATCAGAGCGGTATGATCAAAAAGGTCATTACCAAAAACTTTGGTTACAAAACACCTTATTTTAATGATTTTACGATTACTTCTTGGAGATCAATTGAATAGTAACCACTCTTGGTTCGAAAAGTCAGATGATTCAGTTTGTTATGTTATGATGGAGGTGCAACAAGAAACCAACCATATAAAACATCATGTGCAGAAGGTAGTTGCTTTTTTTAAAGCAATGCGACAGTTTAAAGTTGAGTTAGAACAAAAAGGACATCGTGTACATTATCTAACATTGGATAATAATGAAAATTTACAGAGTATTCCTGAAAATATTTCAAAGCTTGTCAAAGTATATAAGGCTACTTTTTTTGAATATCAACTTCCGGATGAATTCAGACTGGACCAACAATTAAAAGATTTTTGTGATACGCTAACAATACCCTCAGGCTCAGTAGACACTGAACATTTTTTGACTTCAAGAGTTTTTTTAACTTCTTTTTTTGAAGGTAAAAAGCAATCAGTAATGGAGTTTTTTTACCGAAGAATTCGAAAGGACTATAATTTACTAATGGATGGAGAAAATCCTTCAGGGGGTGCCTGGAATTTTGATAAAAATAACAGAAATAAATGGAAAGGAACTCCTGAAATTCCAAAGCCATACAAAGTTGCCCCTAAGAATTTAGAATCCCTATCCCAACTTTTAGAGGATCAAAAAATTGAAACTCTTGGAACGCTAGACTCGAATTTTTTTTTATATCCAGAATCAAGAAAGGAGGCACTTTTTCAATTGGAGTATTTCAATAATCATTTATTAAAGAATTTTGGCAGCTATCAAGATGCAATGCATACTAATGAAGTCAACTTATTTCATTCGAGATTATCTTTTGCTTTAAACACAAAAATGCTTTCTCCCTTAGAGGTTGTTCAATCAGCCATCAATTATTATGATCAGAATGTAGATGAAATTGACATTTCCCAGGTTGAGGGTTTTGTTAGACAGATTATTGGATGGAGAGAGTATATGCGAGGAATTTATTGGAGAGAAATGCCTAATTATCGTGAGAAGAATGCCCTTGACAATCACAATCCACTTCCTGAATTTTATTGGACTGCCAAAACAAAAATGAATTGTTTACAACAAAGTATTCAAAACTCCTTAGATAATGCTTATGCCCATCATATTCAACGTTTGATGATAACAGGAAATTTTGCTTTACTTACTCAAGTTCATCCTGATGAAGTAGATCGCTGGTATTTGGGTATTTATGCCGATGCTGTAGAATGGGTGCAATTGCCCAATACTCGTGGAATGAGTCAGTGGGCAGATGGTGGAATAGTAGCAACAAAACCCTATGTTTCAGCTGCTGCATATATCAATAAGATGAGCAATTATTGTGATGAATGTAAGTATGATAAGAAAAAAAGAGTCGGTGAAGATGCATGTCCTTTCAACAGTCTTTACTGGAATTTTTTAGATGACAAAAAACATTTTTTTTCTAATAACATTCGTATGGCAATGATGCTACGATTACTCGAAAAAATACCCCCTACAGAATTAATTGCACTTAAAGAGAGAGCCTATAAAATCATTTCCCATCCTGATGAATTCTGAGAAAATAAAACTTTCTGTTGTTTGGCTGAAAAGAGACTTGCGCCTTGCAGATCATGAAGCACTTTACCATGCGTTATCATCCAAAAAGCCTTGTCTTATATTATATGTGTTTGAAGAGATACTTCTAAATGATTTTCACTACAGTTCAAGACATTTTAACTTCATCAAACAATCCCTTATTGATATAAATAATCAATTAGCTATTTTAAACACTCAAGTACTTTGTGTAAAAGGATCGGTTATAGAAGTCCTAGAGGTGCTTTTAAAAAAGTATTCAATTGTTTTGTATTCTCATCAAGAAACAGGAATTGGACTCACTTTTGATCGTGATAAAGAGCTAAAGCTTTGGGCCGATTCTGGAGGTATTCAATGGTATGAGTTTTTACAGCAAGGAGTTTTTAGAAGACTTCCTAATCGAAAAAAATGGATTCATTTATGGACGTCGCATATGAACCGTCCTATTTTTAATTTTTCTCCAATTAATGACCAGCTACTTTCCAAAGCGAGTATTGCTTCGTTGGAAAAAGATTTAGTAGTTATGGATTTACAAACCTCTAAATCAAAGTGGTTTCAGCCAGGGGGAGAGCAAAATGCAAAACGCTATCTCAATTCCTTCTTTGAAGGACGTTATTTAAATTATCAAAAGTATATTTCAAAACCAGATTTGGCAAGAAAAAGTTGTAGTCGTTTGTCACCATACATTGCTTGGGGCAATATTTCTATGCGTCAAGTATTACAAAGAACAGAAGAGGAGAAGGAAAATGGAAAAATAAGTAGTGCACTCTCTCCTTTTGGTTCTCGTTTGCGTTGGCAGGCCCATTTTATTCAGAAGTTTGAAATGGAATGTCGGATGGAGTATGAAAGTATAAATAAAGGTTACCACGCACTTGTTAAAGAGAAAGATCAGGATTATTTAAATGCATGGGAAAAAGGTCAAACGGGAATACCGATGGTAGATGCAGCTATGCGTTGTTTGGTAACTACCGGCTATTTAAACTTTCGAATGCGTGCCTTGGTGGTTTCCTTTGTCATTCATCAATTATGGCAACCATGGCAAGCGATCTCTGGTTTTTTAGCACGTCAGTTTTTAGATTTTGAACCTGGAATACATTTTCCTCAAATTCAAATGCAGGCTGGAGAAACTGGCATCAATACTCTTAGAATATATAACCCAGTAAAAAATGGTATTGAACATGACCCAGAAGGTAAATTCGTCCTTCAATGGATTCCAGAACTAAGTAAATTACCTCAACGTTTTTTGCATACACCCTGGGAAATCACCTCAATGGAGTCAATACTTTATGATTTTAAGCAAGGTGAAGATTATCCTAATCCAATTGTTGATATTGAAAAGACTAGATTAAAGGCAAGTCAAACGCTATGGAATTTAAAAAATAATAGCTTAGTAAAAAAAGAGAGTAAACGTATTTTAAATCGGCATACGCTGCCCAATAGAAGTTAAAATGAAAGTTAAAGTAGAATTAGATGAAGTTCAAATTGATCGAATTATTGAAATGGCATGGGAAGACAGAACACCTTTTGATGCCATATTACTGCAATTTGGTTTAAAAGAACAACAAGTGATTACACTTATGCGAAGGGAATTGAAACCTTCTAGTTTTAAGTTGTGGAGAGCCAGGGTTCAAGGAAGAAAAACAAAACATAGTAAGAGTCGTTCTGAAACGGTCGATCGATTTAAATGCTCAAGACAGCGCAATATCAGTAATAATAAAGTTTCTAAGCGTTAATTTTCCTTAAAGTCATTTTATAAAACTACATATTAAATCAAAGTAGATTTAACATCAGAGTAAAATAAATTGAAAGTTAAACTTTATTCAGATTTATGTTCTAGTTCATTGGATTTCTTGAGAAATAAAATGGAGGCAGAGAAGAATTTAGGATTTAATTCGCTTTATTTTTGCTCCAATATTTTTTAATCGATTTTCGATATCCTCATACCCTCTGTCAATTTGCTCGATATTATGTATTATACTTGTTCCGTTGGCAGATAGAGCAGCAATGAGTAGAGAGATTCCCGCTCTAATATCTGGAGAGGTAAGAGTTGCCGAGTTAAGTTTTGATTCAAAATCATTACCTATTACAGATGCCCTATGCGGGTCACATAAAATGATTTTAGCACCCATGTCAATAAGTTTGTCTACAAAAAACAAGCGACTTTCAAACATTTTTTGGTGTATTAGTACACTTCCCCTAGCTTGGGTAGCGATTACCAAAACAATACTTAGTAAATCTGGTGTAAAACCAGGCCAAGGTGCGTCAGAAATTGTAGGGATGGAGCCATCTATGTAACTCTGCACTTCATATCCTTTAGTATGGGCTGGAATAAAAATATCATCACCATTTTTGGTAAGTGTTATTCCAAGCTTTCTAAAAACACTAGGTATTTGACCTAAATGTTTCCAACATACGTTTTTGATGGTAATCTCACTTTGTGTCATAGCAGCCAAGCCAATCCAACTTCCAATTTCAATCATATCAGGGAGTAAAGTGTGCTCTGTTCCCCCAAGGCCTTTGGCTCCTTTTATTGTTAACAAGTTAGAACCTATCCCACTAATGTCAGCTCCCATCCTGTTGAGCATGTGGCAGAGTTGCTGTAAATAGGGTTCGCAAGCGGCATTATAAATAGTGGTAGTTCCTTCAGCTAAAACAGCTGCCATTAAAATATTAGCCGTTCCTGTAACAGAAGCTTCATCGAGGAGCAAATCGGTACCAATTAATTTTTTTGCTTTAACACTGTAGAAATAATCTTCTTTATTGTAATCAAAAGAAGCGCCTAGTTTAATTAAACCCTCAAAATGGGTGTCGAGGCGACGTCTTCCAATTTTATCTCCCCCAGGACGAGGAATACTTCCTTTTCCAAAACGTGCTAAGAGTGGTCCAACCAGCATAATAGAACCTCTGAGTCCTTTACCATCAATTTTAAATTGATCGGAAGTCAAATAATCTAAATCAATATCATCCGCTTGGAAACGATAACTTCCTTTGCTAATTTTTTTGATTTTTACACTAAAATTCCTCAATAGTTGAATGAGCTTGTTAACATCGACAATGTCAGGAATGTTATGAATGTTAATTACCTCTGAAGTAAGCAAAACAGCACATAAAATCTGTAAAGCCTCATTTTTAGCTCCCTGTGGAGTAATGGAGCCTTTTAATGTGTGACCGCCTTCAATAACAAATGATTCCATGGATTATTTAGTATCGTTTTCTGTTGTTTCTTTTTGGACTTTTCGTCATGTTACTTTTGGGGCCATTTCCGTTTTTAGTTTTTAATTTCAATAATTCCGAAGACTCTGTCAAGGGAAGTTGAGTAGCTACAACTTTAAGTTTTCCGTCGGAAAGTTCGTCTAGATGTGATAATATCACGGAATCTTCGACGGTATCTTTATTCCATCCCAAAAAACATTTTTTCATATGATTAGCAATGGTAAATACTAAAACTTCTTTGAGTTCATTATCTTCCCAGCCTTGAGCTACATCAATCATTCGTTTAATATTATTTCCATAAAAACGATATTTAGGAAAATTTTGAGGGTAAGGTAATTTTCCTGGCTTTGCGGCTAATACTTCAGCTTGAGGTTTTTCAAAGGGACTCTCTACATCAATGTCAAAATTAGCCATGATAAAGAATTGATCCCAAAGTTTGTGTTGGAAATCTGGCACATCTCTTAAATGAGGATTTAAATTCCCCATCACTCCAATTATGGCTTTTGCTTTTTTATTCCGTTCGACAGCATCTTTTTCAGCCATGGCTTGTTCAATCATGATGTGAATATGTCTTCCATATTCAGGGATAATTAATTGCTTACGTTTAGTATTGTACTGCAGGGTTTCCATAAAAAAGAGTGATAGTTGTTGAGTGTAATTCAATAATTGTGCAAAATAATAAAATCAATTGAATCAACACTACTTTTGGTTAAAATTACAAAGCCATTATTCCCTCGAGAGCACTAGCCTTTTTATATACTGAGACTACAGCTGCAGGAGAATTCATCCTAACTTTAATAGTCAAACTTGTAAATTTGTTTTTACTTGATAATTTTTCTGAAAATTCAGCTTCTTCATTATCGAAAAGTTTTTTTAATTTACCTAAATGATGAGATTCTGATTTCACTACAAACTTGAACATATAAATACCAGGCCAGATTTGTGATTTAGCGAGTTGCTCACTAAATCTTAAATAAAATTCTTCTGACTTAGTATTTTTTTGTGACAAGGCGATTACTTTTGTGTAAATATACTGGTTTTATAATTTTTAAAAAATGCTTTTATGCAGAACCGAAAAATTGTTATAAGTGGAGGTCCAGGAACTGGTAAAACGAGTCTTATTAAAGGAATTTGTAATCAAGGATATACTGTTTTTAAAGAATATTCTAGAACTATTATTGAAGAAGGTAAACTGAAAGGAAAAGCAAATTTTTTTTTATCGAATCCTTACGAATTTAGTGAGCTGCTTTTTTTAGGACGAAAAGAGCAATTTGAAAAAGCTAATTCAATTATTTTTGATTCCAATAGGCCCTATCTATTTTTTGATAGGGGTATTCATGACACTTATGCTTATCTTGATGCACTTGGTAAATCTGATTTTTATTGGAAAGATAAAGTGAGTCCCTTTAAATATGATCTCATTTTTTTATTAGATCCTTGGAAGTCTATTTATAAAAAAGATGCACAAAGAATGGAAACTTTTGAGGAGGCTTTGGAGTATTTCCCTTTTATTAAAAAAGTTTATGAACAGAACCATTCTGTTGTAATTGTTCCTAAAGTTAGTATTGAAAAACGCGTTGCATTTATTTTAAATTATCTAAAAGATTGGAATGAATAAGATTGAACTCCTTAATAAATATTGGGGTTTCACTGAGTTTAAGCCCTTACAAGAAGAAATCATAACTTCTGTTTTGACAGGGAATGACACCTTAGCCATCTTACCCACAGGAGGTGGTAAATCTCTATGTTATCAATTATCGGCATTACTTTTAGAAGGCACTGTTCTAGTAGTATCTCCCTTAATTGCTTTAATGGAGGATCAGGTTAAAAGTCTTGAGAAAAAAGGAATTAAGGCAATGTATTTTGAATCCCATTCAAAAAGTTTGCCTCTTTCCCAGCAATTAGATAATTGTATTTACGGAAATTATAAAGTGGTTTATATTTCACCAGAAAGATTCACTAATGAAATATTTATTAAACAAATTGCTCATGCTTCTCTATCCTTAATTGCTGTTGATGAGGCACATTGTATTTCTGAATGGGGACATGATTTTAGGCCTGCTTTTCGAAAAATAGCTAAGATTAGAACAGTTTTTCCTGACCTACCAATTTTAGCGCTTACCGCTTCTGCAACACCAAAGGTTATTCAAGATATAAAGGATCAATTATTGTTTAATAATACTAAGCTTTTTCAGCAGTCTTTTGAACGACCAAACTTGGCTTATAAAATTTGGAACACAGAAGATAAATATAATTCAGCTGCTCAAATTTTAAAATTCTATTCAGGCAGCAGCATAATTTATTGTAATACTCGAAAAAAAGCAGAACAGTTGGCTCATTTTTTATATGAAGCTGGTATTTCTTCTGATTTTTTTCATGGTGGATTAGATTCTGAAGAAAAGAAGTTAAAACTTCAGCGATGGCATCAGGGTTCAATAATTAATATGACTGCAACTAGTGCATTTGGAATGGGTATTGATAAAGCAAATGTTAGGACAGTAATTCATATGGAACTTCCCAGAAGTTTAGAGCAATATTATCAAGAAACTGGAAGAGCAGGAAGAGACGGTAATCCTGCAAAAGCATTTTTATTATTTAATGATGGAGCAGCTGAACAACTTAAAAATGATTTTCTAAATCAACTTCCTACAGATCAAGAACTGATATCTACTTATAAAGATTTATGTAACTTTTTTGAAATTGGTTATGGCGAGGGAAATGAAGAATTATTCATTTTGGATTTTGATTATTTTTGTGAGCGTTATAATCGAAATAAAATTAAAACATTACAAATTTTAGAACAGTTTGATAGAGAAGGTATCTTTTCATTAAATGCAATTAAAGAAAAGTACATTCGAATTGAATCCAAGTGTTCCCCTGCTCAAGCAATAGATTTTATTAAACAACAAAATTTAATAACTCAGATATTAGAATTGTTGATGAGGCAACATCCCTATTTTTTTAATGAGATTACGATGATTGAACCATCTAAAATATGTGACTTTTTAAAACTCTCAAAACAACTTTTCTGGGAAGCTTTGGAACAACTTCAACAAGGTGGATTTATTCGTTATTCTATTCCAAGTGCAAATTTTTATTTAATACCTCAAACACCAAGAGAAGATCAATACACAATAAGACCTGTTTTAAATAACGCTAAAGCCTTATATCAACAAAAGAAGTTTAAAATTGAAGCAATGATTTCTTTTGCCCTTGATTTTGATTCCTGTAAGCGGAATATAATTTTGAGATATTTTGGATCGACACCTGAAGGGTTTTGCCAAAAATGTTCTTCCATAACTTGCAATAAGAAGTTAGATACAGAGCCTGATTTCGAAATTAAATTAATTAGTATTTTAAAAGTGAAACCACATTCAATTCACGAGCTCAAGCAAAAATTGTATTTTGAGCCATTAGCTTTACAAATCATTTTAGAACGTTTACTAAAACAGAAAAAAATTAAACAAAGCGAAACACAGAAATATTATTGGATAAATGAATAAAAACTACATACTCCCCAAGATTATATTTTTTGGCACTCCAGAATTTGCTCGATTTTGTTTAGAAAAATTGGTAAATGATGGCTTTTCTATTCTTGCAGTGGTTACCGCTCCAGACAGAAAAGCAGGTAGAGGAAAGAAAATTAAATCTTCAGCGGTTAAGATTTATAGTGAAGAACAAAAATTAACCATACTCCAGCCTGAAAATCTAAAAGATTCTTCTTTTATAGACCAGTTAATAAGAATAGCTCCTGATGTTCAGGTGGTTGTGGCCTTTAGGATGTTGCCTAAATTAGTTTGGCAAATTCCTAATTTAGGAACTATTAATTTACACGCCTCTTTACTTCCAAATTATCGTGGAGCTGCACCTATAAATTGGGTGTTAATTAATGGTGAAATAAAAACAGGAGTTACCACCTTTATTATTAATCAGCAAATAGATACAGGAGGAATTTTATTGCAAAGCGGTATTACTATTCGAGAGAATGAAAATGTAAAAACATTACATGATCGTTTGTTAGCAATTGGAGCTCCCTTAATTGTAGATACATTAATTGGGTTAACCGAAAATTCTTTAACACCTAAATATCAAGAAATGATTGGTGATGAAAATATAGCTCCAAAGCTAACTCCAGAGAATACTTGTCTAAATTTTAATGATTCATTGACCCAACTTGCAAATAAAGTTAGAGGATTGAGTCCATATCCTGGCGCCTGGTCTTTATTTAGTAATAAGGGTGAAGAAGGAAGAATTAAAATTTTTAAGTCTTCAAGTGAGTATCTAACACACACAAATACTGTGGGACAAATTTGTATTAAAGAGGGAAAAATTTTAATTGCAACTCAAGAGGGATACTTAAATTGTTTAGAGATTCAACTTCCCAACAAGAAGCGGATGTCTTCTGAAGCCTTATTAAATGGATATTCTTTTGATAAAAACGCTATGATTTTACTCTAGTTTTCACTATCATTATCAACAAATAACCCAACTTATTAACAAAACAGCTTATTTTTAGCAGTTTTTCTTTTCTACTATTAAAATCCATATAAATTTGTTAAATAACCTTAAAATAAAATATTATGAACAAAACAGAATTAATAGACGCAATGGCAGCTGATGCTGGAATTTCTAAAGCAGCTGCAAAAAAAGCACTTGAATCTTTTTTAGGAAGCGTTGGTGGTACTCTTAAAAAAGGAGGACGTGTTTCTCTTGTTGGATTTGGATCTTGGTCTGTATCTAGAAGAGCAGCTCGTGATGGTAGAAACCCACAAACAGGAGCTACAATTAAAATTGCAGCTAAAAATGTTGTAAAGTTTAAAGCAGGTGCTGAGTTATCTGGTTCAGTAAACTAAATCTAAAAAATTGATTTATAAAAAAGCTCCCTAGCGGAGCTTTTTTTATATCTTAGGATTAATGAAAACTGGAGAATTTCTTATTGCAACACCCAACATTATTGGAGATAATAACTTTCAAAGAGCTGTTGTACTTTTAGTAGATGACAAAAAATCAGGTGCTATAGGGTTTATCCTTAACAAAAAATTGAATTATACCTTAGATGAATTGATGGAGGGTTTTTCAGTAAAAGTCCCATTGTATTTTGGAGGTCCTGTCGAGCAGGATAGTCTTTTTTTTATTCATACTCAGGCTGACTTAATTCCTAATAGTACATTTATTTCCAACAATTTCTATTGGAGTAGTGACTATAAAAAGATAATTGAACTTATTAATAAGGAAAAAATAAAAGAAGACCAGATACAGTTTTTTTTAGGTTATTCAGGCTGGAGTGACAATCAACTCGAAAATGAAATTGAAAGTAAATCTTGGGTTTTGGCAGATCCTACATCAGATGTTAATTGGATTTTAAATAGTTGCACCAGTTTATGGAGGGAACATATGACTGCTTTAGGGGGGAAATACTTACTTTGGTCTAATACTCCAGAAAATCCAAATTGGAATTAGTCCAGTTGTTCGAGAAATCTTTCAAAAACCAAACCTACCCGCAACTGAGAGTAAGTTGTTTTTCTATAATTAGTTATTGGTTGTACTCCATTTTCAATTGAGAGAATGATAATTTCTTCCGACTTTTGAAGTTCAAAAGGATTAACAGCTTGCTCTACAAGAGAGTAGTCCTGCTGTTCATTAACAACCCATTGATTGAAAGCAGCCCGAATAGCAAAATCTTGACAGCCCGAATCTAAATTGGGACTTAAGATTAAATTCCCTTGAACTAAATAAAGTGAACCTGAAGTTGCCTCTACAAGGTTTTTCTGATCATTCAACAATATACAATCTTCCAATCCATTTTCCTCTGCATATGTTTCGGAAATCTCTCTAATAGTCAGATTAGTGCTAGATAAGTTAGAAAAAAAACCACTAGCAATCCATTCTTCTTTATATAAATCTACAGTATATATGTCATCTGAGTTTAAAGAAAAGGAAGGAATTTTATCCACTATAATTATAAAAAAAACTCCTATATCATTTTTTATAAATTTAAGATGAATTAATTGATCATCATTTGAAGGGAGGTTTTTATTAAGTGTTTTTAATATTTCATTACTTAAGTACTCCATAGTAAACTCCAATGGAATATTAAATCGATGTCTTCGAAGGGCAGCAATTATTCTAAAATAATGGGTTTCCCAAAGCAGAATATTTCCTTTAGAAAATCTAAGTTTTTCTTCTATCGAAAAACCCTTAAACAAATTAAGAATAATAGCTTCATCAAAATCTGAAGGACTTGAAACTAATTTACCATTGCAGTTTATCATTAATATTAATTAACTGGCACCTAAGACCTGCTTTAAATCTGAGACTAGATTATTCCAAAGCATTTTTGATTCTTCAATTTCATCTTCCACTTCAAAATCAGTAATGATTAGAGACACGTCTTTGGTAATTTCGTCTACCTGAATTTTAAATTCAAAATAATATTTATCAAAATCATCTTCATCGTTTAACCATTGAAACCGTACCCTATCGTTATTCTTTTTTTGAATTAATTTAGCCTGCTCTTCCGAGTCATCCCAAATAAATTCAAATAGTTCACCTCTTGAATTCACGTTATCAGCAAACCATTCTGAAAGTCCAGATGGAGTAGATAAATACTGAAATAGTAATTGTGGTGATGAATGGAAATCATATTCTATAGAGTAACTTTTTTTATTGCTCATGTTATTTTTTTCAAGTTCCCAATATATTGAAAAAAGTGGAGGTTGCATATTTATTTTAAATTATTTTCAAAGGTGTTGTTATAGGCGAATTATGTTTTTATATTTGCATGCCAAATAGGCGAGGTAGCTCAGCTGGTTAGAGCGTCGGATTCATAACCCGGAGGTCGGGGGATCGTGCCCCCCTCTCGCTACAAAAAAAAACCGAGTTTTTTATTCGGTTTTTTTTTATAAAAAATAAATTGAAAAAGTTTGTTTTATTTTCATTGTTTTCTTTTAAATCATAGCTTACTATATTTTATTGATTAAATTAGAATTATATAAAATAATCTTAGAAACAGTAATATTTATTTTAAATTAAGATAATTTCAATACAATTAATAATCAGAATAAATTTTAACAAATACTATATTCCTCTCATATATTTTTAGTAATAATTTAATTGCAGTGAATGGGAATCGATTAGTCCAAAGAATTATTTTTTACAAAAAAAACAATGTTAAACCTTTCAATGCTTTTAGAAAATAGTGCTCGAAGTACACCAAATAAAAAGGCATTAATTTTCGACAAATCATATATTAATTTTATTGATTTAAATAATAGGGCTAATCAAGTTGCAAATGCTTTAAAGGATAATTCCATTGACAAAGGAGATCGAATAGGCATAATTTCACCAAACCTGCCTTACTTTCCAATAATTTATTATGGTATTCTAAAAGCCGGGGGAATAGTTGTTCCAATGAGTATTATGTTGAAAGCAAATGAAATTGCTTATTTCATAAAAGATGCAGGCCTAAAAATTATTTTTGTTTATGAAGGAAGTCCCGAACTACCTATTCTTAAAGAAACTTTAGGTGCCTTGAAAAAAACGAATAATAATACTCAATTAGTAATAATTAAAAACAAGGAAAATTTAGAAGACTATCAACAAGATGGAGAATCATTTGAATCCTTTATTGACAAGAACATATACTTTGATACTGTAAATACTGAATCAAATGATCCAGCTGTGATTATTTATACTTCTGGTACTACTGGAAGGAGTAAAGGAGCAATTTTAACACATTCTAATTTGGCGTGGAATGCTGATGTTGGTCGACACTCATTTAAATTCAATCAAGACGATATCGTTCTAACCGCACTGCCGATGTTTCATATTTTTGGACAAACCTGTTTGATGAATACTGCCATCATGGAAGGAATTTCTAATGTGCTTATTGAAAAATTCGAACCTGATGAAGTTCTAAATCAAATAGGAATAAATAAAGTAACTATTTTTGCTGGTGTCCCCACAATGTTTTGGGCTTTTTGTAATACTGGATTTAAAGAAAGTTTTATTTCAAAACAGCAGAATGAAAAAAAATGGCGTTTAGCAATATCTGGTGGTGCAGCCCTTCCCGTTGAACTACTTAAAAACTTTGAAAAGGATTTCAACATTCCAATTTTTGAGGGCTATGGAATGTCAGAAGGGTCACCCATGGTAACATTCAATTTACCTGGGTATAAACGTAAAGTAGGTTCAATTGGTTTTCCAGTTTGGGGGGTTGAGGTTAAGGTTGTTGATCAACAAGATAATTCTCTTCCAAAAGGAGAAATTGGACAATTACTATACAAAGGACATAATGTGATGAAAGGTTATTTTAATAACCCTGAGGCAACTAAAGAAGCATTAAAGGGAGGATGGATGCATTCTGGGGATATGGGTTATGAAGATGAGGATGGGTATTTTTATATCGTTGATCGAATTAAAGATATGATTATCAGGGGGGGGTATAACGTTTATCCTAGAGAATTAGAAGAAGTCATGATAACACATCCCAGCATTTCGCTTGTTGCTGTTATTGGAGTTCCAGACGATCGCTTGGGCGAAGAAATAAAAGCATTTGTAATAAAAAGTTCAGTTATAGAATTATCTAAAGCAGAACTTTTAGTTTGGGTACGGGAAAGAATAGCTAACCATAAATACCCCAGGATAATTGAGTTTGTCGAAGAACTTCCTCTGAGTGCAACAGGAAAAATTTTAAAAAGAGAATTACGGTAATTCGAAAAAAAAAATTGGAATAAATTATTTTAAAGTGGAATATAGACCACTAATATACTTTGTAATATAAAGTAAACTACAAACGGAATTACCAGATATCCCATCACATCTCGAGCTTGAATTTTAGTACCTGCGCCCATAATGGGTAATACCAATAATAAGTAGAATGGTTGCAGTAAATTAGTAAGACTTTCACCATAGGCTATCGATAATGAAGCACGTGATAGCATTTGTGTTATAGTCTCCTGAGGAAGTCCTGCACCAATTGTTTTGACTGCATCAAGTACACTAGGTCCTATAACAGCAAATTCTCCTCCGCCCGATGGAATTGCAAAGTTGACAACTCCTCCCAATAAAAAAGCAAAAAAGGGGTAACTATCTACAGTTGCAATTTTTGATAAACTAGCCGCTAGATTTTCACCTAAGCCTGTATTTATCATAATTCCCATAATACCGGCATAGAATGGGAATTGGAATAAAATACTTGATATATTACTACTTGTTTTACGCATTGCAATGCCGAATCGAATTGGACTTTGGTGGAGTAAAAGCCCAATTAAAATGAAAATAAAAATCATAATATTGAGATTTAAATCAAATCCCTTCATTACAAAATGGCGTACTACATATATAGCACCGAAAATTCCGATAATTAAAACAAGAATAAAGCTATTGTTTAATTTATCTGACAATGCCCATGAGGAAAGGGTTTGAATTTCTGCTTCTTCTTTTATCGTCACTTCTTTTTGGACTGTAGTATCAAGAAAATCAATTAATTCATGTCGATCAGATGATTTTGGACTTAGGGCAAGCATCAATAAGGGTGTTACAATAATATATAATAACATAATTGAAATATTTAGTACAGAACCTAAGGTAATAGAAGTTGAGATGGTTTGTTGAAGGATATTGGATTCGATAAGATAATTTGCATCTGTATTCAGCAATAAGGGTATGGAACTAGATAGCCCAGTGGACCAGCTGTTATTTGAAAAATAAGCACAGGCAATTAAAAAAGGGTAATGGATCCCTTTTACTTTTTGAGCAAGGGTACGAGCCAAAACAGCAGCAACCACAACCCATCCCCAACTAATTATGGAAGCTAAAAGGCCAAAAAGAGTAACGAAAAAATATACTTGAGTGGGCGTTTTTATGAAGTGAGTTAACCGATTAATTTGTTTACTAACATAAGGAGACAACGCTATAGTATATCCCGTGACTATTAAGAGCACCATTTGCATTCCAAACTCTAGAAGCATCCAAAATCCCTTATACCAGGCGTCTAATAACTCAAAAAAATCAATTGGAAGTGTAGCTAAAGCAATGCCTCCAATGAGAAGTGTCAACAACAAAGCAAATACAAACGCATCGGGCATGTTTTTTCTGAAAAGGGCAGAAAATTTTTCCCCTAATTTTGATATCATTTTTTTACAGAATATTAAAATTTAAATAAAGAGTCTTTAAATATAGTTTTTTTGTAATTCATGAAAAGAATTTCTAACCCTACTTCTTTTTTTATATTTACAATTAGTATTCGTAAACCTAATAAATTTAAATGATTTTAATTTTAAAGAAATGTTCAAGGTATATTCTAGGATTTTCAATATTACTTAATACATATCCCTTTTTTTCTCAATCAAGTAATCAATCCAAAACCGAGCCAAAATCAATACCTGCGCCTTCTTGCCCTTCTTGTGAAATCGAAGGTTCCAAAACCGATATTAACCTTGGAGCAATTCCATGGCCAGCTTTTAAGGGAGGAGATTTGTTAAGAATTAACTCGTTAACTCCAATTAAATACGAACAACCTGAAGGTGCCTATCCCAATTCATATTGGAATATTGCTCCCTGGTGGATGAATAAAGGGGTTGATCCTTGGAGTGAGTATCCATTTTGGGGGGAAGACTACATTCAGCCCGAACATGATTTTAAATCTTGTGTTGATGATACTTTACGTTGGATGTGTGGCTATTCTTACACCGTAGATATTCCGAAAAGTTATATTAAAGAAAAAAAGTATCCTTTAATTATTTTTTTACACGGTAGCATTGTGTCTAGGGCAAAGAGTTTCGTGTATCGAGAAAGTACTCGAACCGAATTTTATAAACCAGAAAGTGATCCTTACATATATGTTGCTCCAACAAAGCTAGAGATAGATTGGGACCCAAATAAAATTAAAGATCTAATTGAAAATATCAAAGAAAATATCAATATTGATGGAGATAGAATTTATCTTACGGGATTAAGTATGGGAGGGAGAGGAACTTTTATAGTTGCAGCTGCTCTTCCCGATACTTTTGCTGCCTTAATGCCATTATCTGTTCATCACACACCTTTTAACTATTTACATTTAGCAAAAAAAGTCAAAGACCATCCTATTTGGATGTTTCATGGAGATATTGATAAAGTATCCTCTTATAATAATGCTAAAGAAATGGAAGCTATTTTGCTTGAAAAGGGAGCTAATGTTAGATTTCGTACCGAGGAGAATACTGGACATTGGGGTTGGAATGACATATATAATGATCCTGAGGTTGTAAATTGGTTGTTGTCTTGGAGGAGGTAAAAGAGTGAGAAGGTTAAAGAACTATTTAAAAGGTTTAATTATTTGCTCCTATTTGCCCTGCAATAAAACCAGTTGACCAAGCTGCTTGGAAATTATAGCCACCGGTTATAGCGTCAATATTGAGTACTTCCCCGGCAAAATAAAGCCCTTTTTTAGATTTGCTTTCCATTGTTTTTAAATGAATAGAATCTAGGTTAACCCCACCACAAGTCACAAACTCTTCTTTGAATGTAGTTTTTCCAGAGATGGCATATGCATCGTTAGTAAGAAGCTCTACAAGTTGGCGCCCTTTCTTTTTCCCTAATTCATTCCATTTTTTATCTGCTGTAATCTCCATTTTTTCAACCAAATATTGCCATAAGCGTTGAGGTAAAGGAAATACTTTTTGCTTGCTCACGACTTTTTGGGGATGTTCCAGGGCAAAGGCTTGCAATTGATTAAATAGAATTTCGGTATTTCGTTCTCCCACCCAATTTATCTGAATTTCAAAATTGTATTGGCATTCTGCTAGGGCAGGAGCACCAAAAGCAGAGGCTTTTAGTATTGCTGGACCACTCATGCCCCAATGAGTAATTAACAAGGCTCCTTCAGTTTCTATGTTGTGTCCTTTAATTTTTACTTTGGCATGATCTACTGTAACTCCCATCAGTCGCGTAATTGGATTTTTTGGCATATTAAAAGTGAAAAGAGAGGGGAGTGGGGGAGCAATAGAATGCCCTAAGTCTTCGAGCCATTGAAATCCTTGTAATTTAGGACTACCCCCAGTGGCGATAACAACAGCGTCAAAAAGCTGTCCTTGAGGCTCTTTTGAAAAATTTATTTTCCATCTGTCATCCACTTTTGTAAGACTTCTTACAGCAGCTTGGTAGATAATGTTTACCCCCAGCTTTTCTGCTTCTTTTTCTAGGCAGTTGATAATGCTTTGCGATTGATTGGATACAGGAAATACTCTTCCGTCAGCCTCTGTTTTGAGCGCAACACCCCGATTTTCAAACCACGCCTGGGTATCAGTTGTATTAAAGCGATAAAAAATATTTTTCAATTGCTTCCCCCCCCTTGGATAGGCATTACATAAATTGTTGATTTCTGAAGTTGAATTGGTAACATTACAGCGACCTCCGCCAGAGATCTTAACTTTGGCAAGAACTTTTGATGTTTTTTCAAAAAGACTAACTGATGCTTTAGGATGATGAGTTTTTACTGATAAAGCAGCAAAAAAGCCAGCAGCTCCTCCACCAATAACAGCAACTTTTTTAATATTTATCACTCTTAATTTTTTATAATTTTAATTATTGTATCAAAAGAAATTACTTTTTCTCCTGCAGTAGTTGAAACGCTAAAGCCAAAAGTATGGTTAATATGGCACCAATTACATTCAGCCAGAGAAAGCTCACAACATCATAACAAAAAAGAAATAATATTATAGCTTCTGAGATTAGGGCAGCCCAAAAAACTGCTTTTCCTTGAACGTGTTTAATGAAGATTGCCACTAGGAAAATCCCTAAGATAGTCCCATAAAAAACAGAACCAATAATATTGACTAGTTGAATTAGGTTTTCAAACAAATTCCCGACACTAGCAAAAAGAATAGCGATGATTCCCCAAATCAGTGTAAAAGTTTTGGATGCATTAACATAGTGTGCTGCGGATTTTTTCTCTACATTACGTTGGTACAAATCTACGGTTGTAGTTGCAGCCAAGGCATTCAATTCAGAGGCTGTTGAGCTCATGGCAGCTGAAAAAATAACTGCTAATAAAAGACCAATTAATCCGGTTGGAAGATAACCTAAGATAAAGGAAATAAACACATAGTCCTTATCATTAGTCTCTTGATCGGGTGCAACCGAGCGAATCAAATCTTTAGCTTTTTGGCGTTGTATTTTTTCAGTCTGGGTGAGTTGGTCCAATTGCTCTTCAAAATCAGCTTCATCTGTGGAGTTGAGGAGTAAGGTTTTAATATCATTTTGGGTACTGCGATTCTCCATTTCCAATTTATTAAAAGCTACTGCAGACTTAGAGTTCTGAACGGCTAAAATAGCTTTAGGATTGAAGTTTAGTGGGGCTGGTTCAAATTGATAAAATACAAAAACCATGACGCCTACTAAGAGTATAAAAAATTGCATGGGAATTTTTAAAACTCCATTCATGATCAACCCCATTTGACTTTCTTTGAGGGATTTTCCAGAGAGATAGCGTTGAACTTGGGATTGATCCGTTCCAAAATAAGATAATGCCAAAAACAGTCCCCCAGTAAGTCCACTCCAAAACGTATAGCGGCTGTTAAGGTCAATGCTAAAATCTAAAACATTCAATTTTCCAGCTTTTCCAGCTAGATGAAGGGCTTTGTTAAATCCAATTCCCTCTGGAAATCGGGATATGATGAATCCAAAAGCGATAAACATCCCCAGAAATATGATGAACATCTGTTGCTTTTGGGTAACATTTACGGCTTTTGTTCCCCCGATCATGGTATAGGTAATTACTAAAGTTCCCACCATTACAACTAATATTTTTAAATCCCAACCCAATACCACACTCAAAATTATAGCTGGGGCATAGATGGTAATTCCAGCTGCCAGTCCGCGTTGAACTAAAAATAACAGGGCAGTTAGTGTACGTACTTGAAGATTGAAACGTTTTTCTAAAAACTCATAGGCTGTATAGACATTCAGTCGGTGGTATACAGGAATAAAAAAGAGGCAAATAATGAGCATGGCAAAAGGCAGTCCAAAATAAAACTGTACAAAGCCCATTCCGTCATGAAATGCTTGCCCTGGAGTGGATAGAAAAGTGATGGCACTTGCTTGTGTTGCCATTACAGATAAACCTACTGTCCACCAGCGTGCTTCATTTCCGCCTTTTAGGTATTCGTTTATGTTCTTATGGCTATTATTTTTCCATACGCCATATAATACTATAAAAGCCAAGGTGGCACCCAATATGATCCAGTCCAGTAGTTGCATTAGCTATACATAAACATAAATTGACAAAAACCAATCCAGTAGAGGAGGTTCATCAATATTAAGATAAAATAGGTAGATCTTTTCATTGACCGTAAGAAATTAAGTTTACAAATAAACGATATGCTCCGGGAACGCCTGCTGGGAGTTCTCTAAAAAAGCTAAGTCCAGTAAAAATAAACTTTCCTTTACCATAATCCGCAACAAGAAGACTTCCTTGCTTTGGAGTTTCTTTTGGGTCCTGCATTGCTATAAGTGGCTGATAGGAAGCATCCCATGAATTAGAAAAATACAAACCACGTTCTTGTACCCATCCTTCAAAATCTTCAGATGTAATTTTGTTAGGACTGTTAAGTATTGGATGCTTAGGATGTAAAAAAGTGATTTTTGCATTTTCGTCTGTCACACGATCTCTAGAAAATTTTATAGGATAAGGACCTGCAATATTTCCATCAAAGCCACGACTGGTGTTGTATTGGACAATTACTGTTCCTCCCTGCTCAATATATTCCCAAAGAATTTTATTTTTAAAAGTTAAGTCTTTAGAGACGTTAAATGCTCGAATCCCAACGACTAGGGTAGGGAAACCAATTATATTCTCTAAGCGTAATTCTTCTATGTCAAACTCGGTAACTTCAATTCCAATATTTCGTAAACTCTCAGCAACTTTATCTCCGGCTCCTTTTAAGTATGCTATGTGATTTACGTTAGTTTTTATATCAATTTTAACTGCCTTTGTTTCGTTAGGAGAAACCAAATATTGCTTTGATATATGTGGATATTCAATTTCTTGTAATTGCATACTATAGTTTTGGTTGTCTACAGTAGCAAGAGCACTAAACACTCCAGTTGTAGTTCCTTTTGGCGGAGTGACTTCAAAGTTAAATGCTTTAGAAGCACCTGCCATCGCGATATGAAAAGGTTGAGATACAGGACTAACTTTCCAGCCTAAAGGGGTTTTCAGTTTAACGGTTCCCCTAGAATTAGAAGAATGAGAAGTAACTGATAAGCGAACTTTTTTGGTCCTTTCGTCATTAAAGAAAACAAGACTTTCATCCAGTTGAGTAGTAATTTTAGGTAATAATTGAAAATTTTCAGCGACTTCTCCTACTACACGATCGGTGGTTCTATAATATAAAGGAATCTCTATTTTTAAAGGGGTACCTTCTACTATCAAATGAAAAACTGCTTGAATGGGATTAGGTGTTTCGGGGAGACCTTTTAATACTTTATTGTTAACTTTATAATTCCCAATGTCTCCTTTTTCTAATAACCAATAAGGAGTTGTCTGAGTTTTAGGTAGGTTAATGTTTTCTCTTTTAATCCAAATTTTGGTAGGTGTTAAATTTTCATTCACATTTAAGCTTACTGCACCTTCAATTTTTGAAATGGAAACTTTAAGTGGACTTGGATTGATAGCTTTCAGATTAATGGATAACTCCGTGTTGGCCACCCCAGTTGGGTGAGTGGTGTTAAATTGTAATTTTAATCCCAAACAATCTTGAATTAAACTTTTTACTTCCTCAAGTTTTAATTGACGCCAATGGGAATTTTCAAGGGTTTTGATTTTATTGAAAATTTGTAGGAGCTGTGGTACAATTGTGTAAGGATTTTCTAAATCAAAATCAGCTTGCAACTTTTCTACCATCTCACCAATATCTACTCTATTTGAAACACGGCTCCAATGAGTGTCGATTCCAGCAAATGGATCATTATTATTAAGGGTAGCTCCATTTATAAGTTCTAAATATTCTTTCTGACTTCCAAATTCAGGACTACTGCCAAAACCTTGAGATTTATGCTGGCTACGACTTTTAGAAGCTACCTCTGCATTTGAGCGGCCTAATACCATGTCCATTGGATTACTCTCTATGGTAATCATATTTGTCTTGTCTGCTTGTTCAAATTTTTCTTTACTCCCATAGGCCCACCATGAAGTATTGTAAAATTGTCTTTTGGGTTGCCAAACGGATACTGTATTTAATTGCTCCGGATATGCATTTGGATTCCCTGCTAAATCAAAAGCAAGCTTACTCAAAATAGCAGAGCTGGTATGGTGTCCGTGATTACTCCCGGGGGTCCTGTGGTCAAAACGATGAATTATTATATCGGGCTGAAACGATCGAATGCGATAAACAATTTGTGCTAAAATTTCTTCTTTGTTCCAAATAGCAAGTGTTTCATCGGGATGTTTGGAATAACCAAAATCATTGGCTGTGGTAAAAAATTGTTGTCCCCCATCTAAATTACGAGCCTCTAGAAGTTCTTGTGTACGAATTAATCCTAAACTTTCACTTAACTCGGTACCGATTAAATTTTGCCCTCCATCCCCACGGGTCATAGATAGATATGCCGTTCTGTAATTGTAATGATTTGAAAATAATGAAATTAGACGTGTGTTTTCATCATCAGGATGAGCCGCTACGTAGAGAACAGATCCAAGAGTGTTTAGCTTTTTTAGTTTTTTAAAAATTTCTGAACTACTTTGTGCGGTGAGATTTTGAGAAAGAATCAGAAGGAATAAGAAGTATGTCTTTTTCATTTAATTTATTTTAAACCCAAGGAATCTCTAAAATGTTCATCTCCAATATGGTTTAGAGTCCAGTAGGGTAATTTAAGTGTTTTAATTCTTATGGCAGTTGTGATTTGGTTGGGATTTTTAAGATCTTTTTCTTCCCATCCAATAATTTCATGGGGAACTTCTTTAGAAAATGAAATTGAAAATTCTCGATTTAATTCTGGGTAGGTTAGTTTATAAATATTATTGTATTGCCCTTTTTCTATACTCCCTTCAGCTTTATATGGTTTAATAGGTTTATGTTTTAATCTAATGTATTCAAACGAGGGAAGAATCTTCAGAGTTCCCAGAGGTAATTGGTCGGGTTGCGTCCGAATCCAGTTCCAAATTTCATCCTCGGTAAGTATATCTTGCAGCGATAATTTTTCATCTGCTTCTCCTTCAAAATAGGAGTTACTAGAAATCTCCAGCTTTTCTTTTCGGTTTAATTGAGTGTAGGCTTGTCCACACCATTCTTGAACGGAGGTAGTTATTTTTGCCAATGGTTTAGTATGTCCCAAGAATGTAAAAAGGCTCGTCATGATAGAATAGGGGTAGATTCCTGTATTAAATTTTTTTGTTCTGTTTAATTTTAAAACTATTTGTGAGGCTTTTGACTTTTTGTTGGCTTTAACCTGTTCTTTGGTAAGGAAATCTTCTATTACATAAATCAAAACAGCATGTCCTTCGCGTGGAGAGTCGTAGCGTGATTGAGTTAGTTGATAACTACTTAGCTCTGCAGTTCCATCAAACCAATAGTTTTTAAAATCTTGTGAAAGGGAAAAAGGTTCAACGCGCCCATTTTTCTCTTGCGGTTGACATCCCAAAACAATAAATAAGAATAAAAAAAGCGAATATTTCATAGGCTTGATGGTATTTTGAATTTTTAAAAGAGTTATTCTTTCGTGATAATTTCTTTAATTTTCTCCAATACTTGAGCTACAGGTAATCCTATAATATTAGTATAACTCCCTGAAATAGAGAGGATATTTTGAACGCCAAAAGAATCTTGAATTCCATAGGCACCAGCTTTGTCCATTGGAGAGCCTGTTCTAATATAGCTTTGAATTGTCTCATCTGAAAGTGATCCAAAAGTAACTTCGGAAATTTCATGGATGCAATCCCACTTATTTTTTTGTAAAAATCCAACTGCTGTAATTACTTGATGTGTATTGTCGGATAGGGATTGAAGTATCTGAGTCGCTTCTTCTCTATTTTTTGGTTTTCCAAGGTATTTGTTCTTATTCCAAACTATAGTATCTGCTGTGATGATAATTTCATCTTTTTTAATAATGGCTTTGAAAGGTTTCGCTTTTTGTTTTGCTATGTATTGGGCAATTTCAACTCCTTTTAGTACATCAGGAAAATTTTCATCTATAGAAAGTACTTTCTTAGAAAAATCAATTTCCATTTCTTCGAAAAATTTTTGCCTCCTTGGGGAGCCTGAAGCAAGTATGATTTTATATCCACGAGTATCCATATTAATCCTTTCCAGCACCAATATCCAAACGCCATTTTCCTTGAACACGTAATACTTGTTCTATAATTTCTCTAACACATCCTTCTCCACCATTTTTATGAGAGACATAGTCAGCCATGTTTTTTACGTCAGAAACAGCATCCGCAGGGCAACAGCCCAATCCAACTTTCTCCATTACAGGGATATCAGGAACATCGTCACCTACATATAGAATGGTTTCTGGATCTAGGTCATAATTATCCAACAAGTCTTGAAAAGCATCTAATTTATAATGGATTCCCATGTAGATATCAAATACACCTAATTCTTTAAAACGTTCTTCAACTCCTTGATTTCTACCTCCTGAAATAACAACTATTTTGTATCCTTGAACTAAAGCACATTTCATTGCATAACCATCTTTGGTATCAAAAGAACGAAGGAGTTCACCCTCATTGGTAATTAATATTTTACCATCAGTAAGCACACCATCAACATCAAAAATAAATGTTTTGATAGAGGGTAATAAGTTTTTATAATTTTTCATTTAAATGATGCTTTAGGATCGCAGAAGTTAAGGTTGCATAAACCTTTTTTAATACTGGATCTTTAATTAACTCAAGGTGTCTTTTCAGGGTGTTTTTATCGTTTCTTAAAGCAGGTCCTGATTGTGCGTCATGAGGTGAAATTTTGTCAATTTTATTAAAGGTTTCTCTAATTAATGGACGTAATAAATCAAAAGATAGCCTATTGTCTTTACAGAATAAGGAGGCTTGTGTAAATAAATGATTGGTAAAATTATTCACAATTACAGCCGCTAAATGTAATTTTTCTCTTTGTTTAGAATTAATGTCAATTGACTTAGCCTTAATACTGTTTGTTAATTTATAAATCAACTGCTTATCCGATAATTTGCTTGTTTCAATACCAAAAGTTACTTCAGAAAAATCAATTTCTTGTTTATTATTAAAACTTTGAATTGGATACCATACACCACGCCTAGTATGACGACTCAATTCATCTATAGAAATACTTCCAGCTGTATGAATTAATAAAATATCTAAAGGCAGTTTTTTAGATATACTCGATATCACGTCATCAGAAACTGCTAGAATATAAAGATCTGCTTTTTTAATCGTTTCTAACGAGTTTGTTAATGCAATTCCCTCTGGACTTAATAGATTAGTTTGAGAACGATTATACCATTGAATTAGATCAATAGTCTTATTATTCACAAAAGATCTATACAATTGTTTACCAAGTTTTCCAGCACCAAGTAGAATAACTTTCATAGTTGATTTGTAAAAATACTAAACCTAAATGACGAATAAGAAAGGAATAACTGTTTTTATTTTTTTTCCTTTTTTAGGTAAGATAAATCAATAATTAATATTTATTAAAAGGATGTTTTTTTAAATTTAAAATTCATTGAAAGGTTCCCCTTACATGCTTTATATTTGTACTCTAGGTTAATTAATTTTGATGAAAAAACAGCTATTTAAATATCTCTTTTCAACACGCTTAACAGCAATGCTTTTTATACTTTACCCGACTGCAATGGCTTTTGGAACTTTTATAGAAAGTTGGTATAGCACAGATACCGCAAAAATATGGATATATAACGCTCTATGGTTTGAATTGATAATGGTCTTTATGGCAATTAATTTTTTTGGTAATATTTTTAAATATCGCTTGCTTCGAAAAGAAAAATGGGCAACATTAATGATACACCTATCATTTTTATTAATCCTATTGGGAGCGTTTATAACACGCTACATCGGTTATGAAGGGATGATGCCAATAAGAGAAGGAGTTACAGAAAATCAATTTCTGACCGAAAAAACTTACTTAACGGTTTATGTTGATGGTAAAATTAATGAGGAACCTAGAAGAAAAAAATTAGAAAACGATCTGCTACTCTCTGAGCACGTAAATAATTACTTTAGTTGGAATAATGATTTTAACGGCCAAGATTTTAGTATCTCTTATGTGGATTTTATGGAAAATGCTACAGAGGGACTCGTGATTGACGAATCTGGTGAACGTTATCTTAAAATAGTCGAAGCAGGCGACGGAAACCGACATGATCATTATTTAAAAGAGGGAGAGATAGCAAACATCCATAATATTTTATTTACTCTTAATAAATTCCAAGCTGGTGCAATTAATATACGTTTAGACAAAGGACTGTATTTTATCACTTCACCTTTCGAAGGCGATTATATGAGAATGGCTGATCAATTTAAAGGTACTTTGGAAGCAGATTCCGAATCTCCTTTGCAACTCCGGTCTCTTTATACTCTTCCTAATTTTCAATTTGTTATTCCAGAGCCTGCGCTTCGTGGAAAATTTGATATAGTCAAAGCTGAAGATCAAAGTGATGCCATACAAAATGCCCTAAGTTTAGAGGTTTCCTCAAATGGAGAGGTAGAATTAATTACTCTTTTAGGTGGCAAAGGAATCTCAAATGATCCAAAACAAATCACTGTTGGAGGGCTTGATTTTAATTTGAAATTTGGATCCTTGTCTAGGGAACTTCCTTTTAAAATTAAATTGAATGATTTTATTGCAGAAAAATACCCTGGTACTGAAAAGAGCTATTCTTCTTTTATGAGTAAGGTTACTTTAGAGGATCAAACTGTTTTTGATTACGATATATATATGAATCATGTTTTAGATCACCGAGGATATCGTTTTTTTCAAGCTTCTTTTAATCCAGATGAAAAAGGAACTATTCTTTCTGTAAATCATGACCAATGGGGTACTTGGATTACTTATGCGGGTTATATTTTGCTTTATTTAAGTATGATTGGAATTTTCTTTATTGGAAAAACTCGATTTAAAGACTTATCAAATTCTTTAGAGAAAATTAATTTTAAAAAGAAAGCGCTTACCGTTGGTTTAATCTTATTGGGACTAAATGGATTTTCAGTAAAAGCACAAGATCTTGTACATGAACAAAAAAGTGCAATTGACTTTGATTCTATTATTCAAGCTGATGCATTTTCATTAGAACATGCCGAAAAATTTGGAGAGTTAATTATTCAAGATGCTGGTGGACGAATGAAACCAGCAAACACCTTTTCTTCTGAATTGTTGCGAAAAGTAAGTAAAAGCGATACTTACAAAGGATTAAATTCTGATCAAGTATTATTGTCAATAATGAATAATCCTGCTGTATGGTATAATGTTCCCTTGATTTATTTAAAGCGGGGAAACGATAGTATTCGAAAACTTGTTGGTATTCAATTAAAAGAGTCAATTTTCAAAAAAAAAGGTGAATACGCTCCTTTGCTTTCTTTTTTTGATAATCAGGGTAACTATAAATTAGCAGGTCCTCTTGAGGATGCCTATCGCGCGTCTGTTCC
>MEHZ011420103.1_pt1 | contig 44292 bp, 44 predicted proteins | sample 897221 | NCBI WGS metagenome assembly MEHZ01 (sample SAMN05514161, study PRJNA337945) | marine metagenome | isolation source: marine surface water | place: Arctic Ocean | collected 2007-12-13 | reverse complement strand
GCTTAGAATCGACAGGCTGCGGGCATACAGCCGTTTCCCCGCGATCGTGGGGACAACACCCCGCCGGCTGCGTGTGAACAGTGACACGCCCAGTTCGTCTTCAAGGTTGCGGATCTGTACGGAGAGGGCGGGCTGGGTGCAGTTCGCCCGTCGGGCGGCGCGTGAAAAGCTGCCTTCCTCGTAAACGGTCACGAATTGATCCAGCTGCCGAAGGTCCATGCCTTACTATAAGGCAGAACTATTGAATTTTGCAGAACCTATAAATCAGGCTGCCGCCGCGGATGCTTTCGCGACCACCCGGGTCCAGGCCGCTGCGGTTCGGTGCAGGGCTTCTTCAAGGCGTCCGACCAACTCTCTCGCAGCCGGTGAAAGCGGGTTCTGGGTTTGGTGCACCAGGAAATACTCGAGAGTGGTTTGTAAATCTTCCAGCGGGTTGACGATGTAGTCGCCCTGGTTGAGATCCCGGACAATGGTGGTAACGGGGAAAATTCCCGAGAAGTCGGAGTTCCGAATGAATTCCAGAGAACCAAAAAGCCCGTCGATTTCGATGATCCGCTCAATCTTGATGTTGCCGACCTTGATGTAGCGTTCGATCAGCGTGCGCAAACTGTGCTGGGAGGATGGCATTACGAGCTTAATTGGTGGCAACTCGGCGAGAATGACGGGTTCTAGATGACGGCGACCGGTGTCTCGACCCGAAATCATGGCGAGGGGCTCAGAGGAGAGCACGCGCATTTCGAGACCGTCATGGCGCGGCGGTTCGGTGACAACAGCAAAGTCGAGTTCTCCGGACATCACCCAGTCCGTCAGGGTGCCACTGAAGGCCTCAACAACCCGGACATCCACATTGGGCAAGGCGTTTGTGAAGGGGGGGAGCACTTCGGCCAACGCGCCCTTGGTTATGGTCGGTATCAAACCGACATTAAGCGCGCCGGACACCCCGGTCGCAAATTCGCGCATGTTCTGCGCGGCGCTCTCGACGTCACCCAGGATGCGGCGGCAATCTTGGTAAAAACGCTCGCCGGCGGCCGTCGGGCGCACCCCGCGCGCGTGGCGTTCGAACAGCACCACACCGACCGAATCTTCTAGGTTCTTGATTTGCAGACTGAGGCTCGGCTGCGCCACCCGCAGACGGTTGGCGGCGCTGTTGATGCTGCCATCCTCATAGACGGCCACAAAGGTGCGAATTTGCTTTAAATCCATGACTTACCTCTCACCCGCGCCCACTCCTAAGGTATATGAAAGCGCTATAGCTTGCATTGCAACTTCGTATTTGTGGGTATGGCTAGGTCGCCGTATGGTAATATAGAATCAAAACGCCTTTTGAAAAGGAGCCAGAAATGGCCAAACCCAAAGTCATCGTCCAGCTTTACCCGATGTTCCCCGCCGATGGCGAAGAGGACCGGAAGGCCAAGCGTCCGCTCGGCAACGACAGCGACATGTATCACAAGATTGTTCATGAATGGACTGAGATCGTTAAGGAAGCCGACGAAATGGGCGTTTGGGGGCTCGGCACGATCGAGCATCACTTCCATTCCGAAGGTTACGAAGTTGGTCCGAACCCGGGCGTCCTGAACGCCTATTGGGCCGGTCAGGTAAAGAACGCGCATGTTGGCGCCATGGGCTATGTGGCCGCGACCCACGATCCGCTGCGGATCGCTGAGGAAACCGCGATCATTGACCATCTGACCAAGGGCAAGTTCTTCGTCGGCTTTGCCCGCGGATACCAGTCCCGCTGGGCCAATGTGATGGGCCAGTTTACTGAATCTCCTGCAACGGTGTCCGATGGTAGCGCTGCTGATGAGCGCAACCGTCAGATCTTTGAAGAGCGCGTGGGTATGGTGATCGAAGCCTGGACCCAGGAAAGCGTCCGCGTGAAGGGCGAGTTCTACGAAGCGCCGTACCCCTATGAAACCGGTGTCGAAGGCTACCCTGCCTACGAAATCGCCCGGGATGCTGGTGCGGAAGGCGAAATCGGACCTGACGGCAGTGTGCAACGCGTCTGTGTTGTGCCCAAGCCCTACCAGAAGCCGCATCCGCCGGTATTCGTGGCGGCTTCCAAGAGCCAGGCCTCGATCGATTTCTGTGCCCGTAACGGCTTTAACCCGACCTACTTCATGCCCACCAAGGGCGTGGTCGAGCTGTCGCATTATTATGAGAGAGTTGCGAAGGAAACCGGCTTCAACGTGCAGCTTGGGCAGAACCAGAACATCGTGCGCTGGCCGCATTTTGCTGCTGATGCTGCGGGATATGACAAGAAGCTGCGTGAGTATGATCTCGATATCTACAAAAACTTCTACGGCCCGTTCTTCCCGCAATTTCCGCAAGGCACGGACGACGAACTTCTCGTCGGTATGAAGGAATCAGGCATCTTCATCGGTGGAACGGTCGATGAGGCCATTGCCGAGTGGAAGTCTATCTACGAGCAGGTGCCGTGTGAGTACATCACGCTGATCTGGCATTGGGCACAGCAGCCCAAGGAAGACATGCTCGAAGAGCTGCAGATCTTCATGGACAAGGTCCTTCCTGAGCTCGATACCCCGGACTTCGAGCCGGTGAGTCTCGCTGCGGAATAGCAGTTCAGTTATTGAGATTGAAAAGGCCGCGTCGGGAAACCGCCGCGGCCTTTTTATTGACCGGTCCGTGCGGAAGGGCAATTCTGAGCGGGGGAGAAAATATGATTCGAGATAAACTGGGCATCGCGGTCATCGGGTGCGGACGTATTGGCGGATTGCGCGCGAGCCTGTCCTCGACCCATCCGAGCGTAAATTTTCTGGCGTTGTCCGATCGCGAACAAAAGCAAGCCGATGTGCTCGCCCAACGCACGGGCGCGGACGTTGTGACCACCGACAATATGGCCGCGATCACCGATGATCGGGTGGATGCGGTCTTTGTTTCCACACCGGAGCACGACCATCGGGATTCGATCGTGGCCGCGCTGGAAGCCGGGAAGGCGGTTTTTGTCGAGAAGCCGATCGCGCTGACCCTGGAGGATACCGATATCATTATTGAGGCTGCCGAACGGACCGGCAGTGAGCTGCGGGTTGGTTATTCCCGGCGCCATGACCGGCGCTGGATGATGACCAAGGAACAGATTCTACAGGGCCGGCTCGGTGAAATTCTCGGGATACAGTCCCGGGTCTACAACACCCGGGCCCAGCTGATGGAAATTCTGAAACGCTCGCCTGATGCCACGCCCGTCACCGATGTGCTGACCTATTACGTGGATATGGCGTGCTGGTTCCTGGAGGGGATTCGCCCGGTCGAAGTGGTGGCGCGCTCCAAGTACAAGATATTCAAGGAGCTCGGTTACAACGCGGCCGATGTGACCTGGGCGATCATCACCTTCGAGAACGGCGCGGTGGTCAATCTGGGGGTCAGCTACGCGCTGCCGGCGACCTATCCGACCATTGGCCAAAGCTCCCGGTTCGAAATCATCGGCGATGAAGGGGTCGTGTTGCTCGATGCGGACAACAAGGACAGCCTGCTCTACACCGACCGCGGTGCGCCACACACTTATGTGCCCGACCACAACATCAATATGATGTTCATGCAGACCACCTCGGCAGCGGATTTCGCGGTCGGGGACTATTGGGGTGCGGTGGCCAGTGAGACCCGCTCCTGGCTTGATCACCTGATGACCGGTCGTCCGAGCCCGCACACGACCGCGCGTGAGGCGCGGCGAACCCTGGCGGTGACCCTGGCGATCGAGGAAGCCGCTGCGACCGGCCAGTCCGTCACCCTGGATGGGTAACGCCCGTGGCAGACGACGCGCGGTTTGATTTTATTGTCGTCGGTGCCGGCAGCGCGGGATGCGTGCTGGCCAATCGCCTGAGCGAGAATGGACGGCATTCGGTGCTTCTGCTCGAAGCCGGTGGGGAAGACCGCAGCCCGTGGATCCATATTCCGTTGGGCTACGGCAAGCATTTCAACGATCCCCGGGTGAACTGGCTGTATGAGAGCGAACCCCATCCGGCCACCGGGAATCGCGCCTTGCCCGAGCCCCGTGGCAAGGTTCTGGGCGGGTCCAGTTCGATCAACGGGCTGGTCTATGTGCGTGGAGATCACAGCGATTACGATTTGTGGCGCCAGCTCGGTAATCCCGGCTGGGGCTTTGATGATGTGCTGCCGTATTTTCGCAAGGCCGAAGCCAGCAACGGGGCGAAGATGCGTATCACGGTGTCGACGGCCCCCTGACCGTAGCCGACGCACCAGAACCCCATCCGCTTTGTGATGCGTTTATTGCAGCGGGCGTGGCACAGGGCTATCCGCGCAATCCGGATTTCAACGGGGCGAGCCTCGAGGGGTTTGGCTATCTGCAGTTCAACCTTAAGCGCGGCCGGCGGGCGAGCACGGCGACGGCCTATCTGCGCCCGGCGCGTCGCCGGCGCAATGTGCACGTGGTGACCCATGCACATGTCATGCGCGTGCGCTTCGATGGCCGGCGCGCCACGGGGGTTGAATATGTACGCAACGGGGTGCCCCAGGTGGCCCATGCCACCAGTGAGGTTATCCTGGCCGGAGGGGCGATCAATTCACCCCAGTTGCTGCAGCTTTCCGGCGTTGGCCCTGCAGCCCACTTGCAGAAACACGGCATCCAAGTAGTCGCCGACTGCGCGGGCGTGGGAGCGAACCTGCAGGATCACTACAACGCCCGGCTGGTGTATCGCTGCACACAGCCGATCACCCTGAACGACGTGGTCGGTCATCCCTTGCGCGGCGCAGCGACGGTGCTGCGTTACGCCTTTGGCCGAAAAGGGTTTCTGACGGTCGGGGCGTCGAGCGCTGCCGGTTTCTTCCGCGCGGATGCCGCCGCGGTAGCGCCAGACATCCAGGCCGGGATCGCGCTGTTCAGCACCGATAAGGCCGGGACGGGGCTGCATCCGTTCTCCGGGTTTTCGATCATCTTGCGTTTGCTGCGCCCCGAAAGCCGGGGCACGGTGATGATCGAGAGTGCTGATCCTTTTCAGGCGCCGATTATCCAACCCAATTATCTGGCAGCGACTTGCGACGAAGACTTGCTGGTCGAGGGTTTGTTGACGATGCGAAAGCTCGCCGAGACGTCAGCCATGCAGCCCTATGTGGAATCTGAACACCTGCCGGGGCCTGCCTGTGAGAGCGCGGCGGATATGCGTGAGTTCGTTCGTCAACGCGGCGGAACGAGCTGCCACCCTGTGGGCACGTGCCGGATGGGGGATGACCCGGAAGCGGTCGTCGATGCACGCTTGCGTGTTCACGGTCTCGACGGGCTGCGGGTGGTCAATGCCTCGGTGATGCCGCGGATCGTATCGGGGAACACCAATGCGCCGACGATCATGATCGCGGAGAAGGCAGCGGACATGATCTTTGAGGATGTCGTGCAATGAAACAGATCAGTGTGGGGGTTATCGGGACTGGCTGGGTTGGAGGCATTCGTGCGAATGCCTGCGCGACCAGCCCGATTGTCGGCGAGCTGCATATTGCCGAGACCAATCCGGCGCGGGCAGCCGAGATTGGTGCAGAGACTGAAGCCGCTCATGTAACCGATGACTGGCGCCAGCTGGTCAACACCGCGTCAATCGACGCGATCATCATTGCCTCGACCCCGGAATCGGCCCGCTACCCAATCGTGAAGGCCGCGCTTGAGGCTGGCAAGCATGTGCTGATTGAAAAACCCATCGCGCCGACACCGGCGGAAGCCGATGAAGCGATTGCGATCGCGGAAGCTGGCGGGCTGCAGATCGCGGTGGGTTATACGCGCCGCTTCGATCCGAAATACGCCTTCCTCAACGAGGCCATCAAGTCAGGCCGTATCGGTGACCCGGTGACCTGTCTGGTGAGCCGGAATATCACCCGGGAAATCGGGGCCAAGATCAAAGGTCGTTCGAAAATGTCCCCGGCTGCGATGGGCGGCACTCATTCGATCGATTTCCTGCTCTGGTGCCTGCAGCCGCGCCTGCCGGTGCTGGTCTATTCGCAACAATCGGGAAAATTGTTCAATCAGGTCAGTGACACGCCGGATCACCAGTGGATCATGGTGACCATGGATGACGGGACGACGATCACTGCCGGTTCGGGCTGGGTGTTGCCACTGGGTTACCCCCAGTATTCCCAAAGCTGGATCGAGGTCGTGGGCACAGAAGGGACCCTGACCGTTGATGACACCCATCGCGACGTTCGCATAAACACGGTGGAAGATGGCATTCGCTATCCGCTCTCCTCGATGCCCGGCGAGCAGGTGGATCATGTGTTTGCCGGGGCGATGGTGGATGAGACCCTGCACTTCGTTCGGGCGATCGCCTTTGACCAGCCGGTGCTGGCCAAAGCGCGCGAGGCACGGCTTGTTATGGATGTCACGGTGGCGGCGGATAAGTCCGCCGAAACAGGCCGCGCGATAGAGTTGCGCTAAAGCGCGATAGTACAATATGGTAGCGCTATCTCATCAAGCGAGACGGCATGCCCGAGTATAAAAACCAGTCCCTGGAACGCGGATTCCAAATTCTTGAATATCTCGATTCAAGTCCGTCGGGGCGGGCTGTCTCCGAGGTCGCCCGCGCGACCGGCTTGCACCGCGCCACCGCGCATCGGTTACTCGAAGTACTGTGTGGTCTGGGTTATGCCTACAAAGCCGAGGACCGACGCTACTGGATTGGCTATGCGATGCATGTGTTTGGGCGTCAGGCGAGCGTGGTTACCCGTATGAGCCATCACGCCCATCCGCATTTGGTCAAACTAGCCCATGAAGTCGACGAGACCGTTAATCTGGCCTTTTTGGAAGGTATTCAGGCGGTGGTGGTCGACCGGGTTTCCACGGAGCAGGCGCATCGGTCCGACGTGCAGATCGGCGGCTATTTCGATGCCCATGCATCAAGCCTCGGCAAGGCCTTGCTCTCCATGCGAACCGCCGAAGATGTTCGGGCGAACTACAAGGTCACACGGCTCAACTCCTACACCCAGACGACGATCACCGATCTGAACGGGTTGCTGCGTGAACTGGCCGAGATCCGTCGCCTTGGCTACGCGGTGAACAATGAGGAACGCTCACCGGGCATTCGTTCGGTCGCCGCGCCGGTCGTAAACCCCCATGGTCAGGCAACGTTTGCGATTTCTGTTACCGGTCCACGGGCGCGATTGAACGATGCGCGTATCGCGCGTATCGGGGCGCGGCTTCAGGAAGTGGCCCGCGATATTCGCGACCAGCTCACACTGCGGGTCGCCCGCAGCTGAGCAGAACGTCAGCCGATTGCGGCGGCGTCGCGTAGTTTCTTGATTTTTGCCTCGTCATAGCCGAGCATGTCGCGCAGGACCTCATCTGTGTGCTGTCCGAGCAGGGGTGGGTGATGACGATAGGTGACTGGTGTTTCTGATAGTTTGAGCGGACTGGCGATCAAGGTCGCACCGTCCGGTCCGGCGAGCGGATGCGGGACGTTGACCACCATCTCGCGTGCCTTGACGTGGGGGTCTTCAAACACCTGGTCGAGGGTATTGATGGGGCCGCAGCCAATCTTGTTCTTCTCCAGTTCTTCGAGCCAATAGGCCGAAGATTTCCGTTTCATGATGGCTTGCAGATGGTCCACCACTTCCGTGCGATTACCCACCCGTGCCGCGTTGGTCGCAAAGGTCGGGTTTTCGGGCAGGTCCGGTTCGCCGAGGATGCCCGCAAAGACTTTGAACTGATTGTCGTTGCCCACCGCCACAACGATGTGGCCATCGGCGGTTTCGAACACCTGGTAGGGGACGATGTTGGGGTGGGCATTTCCCAGCCGTTCGGCCTGGCCTGAATGAATGAAGTTCATGCCCTGATTAACAAGCCAGGCAACCTGGGTGTCGAGCATGCCGATATCGATGTACTGGCCCTGGCCGGTGACCGCTGCGTGGCGGAGAGCGCCATTCACCGCGACGGCGGCAAACATGCCGGACATGATATCGGCGATCGGCACACCAACCTTCTGCGGTTCGCCTTCGGCTTCGCCGGTCAGGGACATGATCCCGCCCATGCCCTGGATCAGGAAATCATAGCCGGGCCGGGTCGCGTAGGGGCCGGTTTGACCGAACCCGGTGATTGAACAATAGACGAGCTTGGGGTTGGCTTCTTTCAGGTCGTCATAGCCGAGTCCGTATTTGGCCAGATTGCCGGTCTTGAAATTCTCGACCAGGACATCGGCTTTCATGGCGATTTCGCGCACGATGGCCTGACCGGTCTCGCTGCTCAGGTCGATTTCCACCGAGCGCTTGTTGCGGTTGGCGCTCATAAAATAGGCGCTCTCGCTGCTAGCTTCTCCGTCCGGGCCGGCCATAAAGGGCGGCGCGAACCGGCGCGTGTCGTCACCGGAACCGGGGCGCTCGATCTTGATTACATCGGCGCCAAGGTCTCCGAGCATCTGGGTGCAATAGGGACCGGCAAGGACGCGGGTCAGGTCGAGGACGGTAATGCCGGAAAGGGCGCCTGTGGGTTCGGACATTCTGAATTCTCCATGATCGGGCGCATTGGCGACCGGTGGACTGATGTGGAGGGGTTTGAATAGTGCATTCGCGCGTCCCGCTCAACGGCACGGTAATTTCGTTCGTCCAGCGAACGCTGGCGCTGCCGTGAATTGACTTTTGACAGGTGGACGCACATTTAGAGCGCGACCTTTTGCAATGCCTGCCGTTCTCATCGTTGAATGCGGGCCTCTAGATACGGAGAAATCATGTCAGGAGAAGAAGCACTCGCCGCGGCCCGGGCCCGGATTGAGGATTATCGCAGCCGGATGAGTACGCTCGATGACAATGCGCGAGACCTGATTTTCCGTGAATCACGCAACCACAACTGGTGGCAGGAGCGAGATGTTTCAGACGACCAGCTGCGTGAGATCTATGATCTGGTGAAGTTTGCCCCGACCAGCGCCAACACTCAGCCCATGCGGATCACCTTTTTGCGCTCGCAGGAAGCCAAGGAGCGGCTGGCGCCGGCTCTGATGGGCCCGAATGTCGAGAAGACGATGAAGGCGCCGGTTGTCGCGATCCTCGGATACGACAACACCTTCTGGAAAAATTTCCAGCGTTTCTATCCTATCCGTCCCGAGATGGCCGACCGTTACAAGGAAAACCCGGACATTGCAGAGAGTTTTTCCTACCAGCAGGCAACGCTGCAGGGCGCTTATTTCATTCTTGCCGTTCGCGCGGTTGGCCTGGATTCCGGTGCCATGGGTGGCTTTGATGTGGGCAAGGTGAATGAGGAATTCTTCAAGGATTCACCGGTGCAGGCAAACTTCCTCTGCAATATCGGTTATGGCGATCTTGAGGGCATCAAAGGCCCGCGTCTTGATCGGTACGCATTCGACGAGGTTTGCGAAATCATCTGATTTCGTTTGATTTATTTGTGTGAAAACGGCGGTGCGTCGGTGCCGCCGTTTTTTTTGTGCCTAACGTGGCAGCAGAGCGGTCATTTTACGTGATGCGTCGCGCAGCGTTGAGAGGAAATGTGTCGTCATTTCGTCGAGCCTGCTCCGCGCGGCATGGGTTCCGACATTAAGCGCAGCCAGAATACGTCCGTTCCGATCATAAATCGGCACCGCAAGCGAACGCAGTCCGGTTTCCAGCTCCTGGTCGACCAGTGCGTAGCCCTTGAGTCGTGCGGTTTCGATCGTTTCGCGTAATTCGCCAGGGTCGGTTTTGGTGTGTTCGGTAAACTTATGCGGATCAATTTCTGCGAGATACTGGTCGAGACTGTCGGGCGGTTGATGGGACAGCAGCACGCGTCCCAGTGAGGTCACATGGGCGGGGAGGCGGGTGCCGATGTTGAGGTTGATCGACATAATCCGGACAGCGGAAACGCGCGCGACATAGACCACGTTCTTTCCGTCGAGGACCGCGGCCGAACAACTTTCCTGCAATTCGTGGACGACGTCTTTCATTGCCGGTTGTGTAATCTGCCACCAGTTCTGGGATGACAGGTAGGCGTAGCCGAGTCCGAGGACTTGTGGCGTGAGGGAAAATTTACGGCCGTCACTGCGTACATGGCCCAGGTTTTCGAGCGTCAGAAGAAATCGCCGGGCTGTAGCGCGAGTTGTCGTGGTGGCCTCGGCAACTTCACTGATAGTCATTTCGGGCGTGTCGGGGCCGAACGCCTGAATCACCGCGAGCCCGCGTTCCAGGGACTTCACGAATTCAGTGTTGGGAGAACGAGTAGACATGGGCTGGTCTGCGAAATAGATAAGAGTGCGTATAAAGAACTAATGTTTGCATAACGAACTTAGCGAATTGGAAATTTGCTGTCGATGCAATTCTCTACAGGTTTTGCACCCCGAAACAGAGCCCCAGTGCGGTTGCGAAGGCCTACAATTTCAGCGCATTCTGCGGGTAATTAAATATGGCGCTGACGGGTATCAAAGCCCGAAAGTGGAACAGGAGAATGTGAATGCGAGATCTAACCGAAGCCAATGTGACCGATGCGGTCCTGAATGTGATCGCGGAGGACACCAATCCGCGCCTCAAACAGATCATGGAGGCGTTGACCCGGCACGCTCATGACTTCATTCGTGAAGTTAACCTGAGCCCCGATGAACTGCTCTATGCGGCACGGTTTATTCAGAATGTTGGCCATATCTCAGACGACAAGCGTGAAGAAGGCGTGCTGCTCGGTGACGTGCTGGGGATGACGGCACTGGTCGAAATTCTCGGCGATCGGGTGCGGACCGGCGCGACTGAATCCAGCCTCCTGGGGCCGTTTTATCGTGAAGGTGCGCCCGCCCGCGAGATGGGATTTGATATTTCCCTCAATGATGATGAGGGCGAGGACGCTTTCCTGCAGGGCCGTGTTCTTGATGGCGAGGGTAACCCGATCGAGGGCGTTATTCTCGATCTGTGGCAAACCTCTCCGAACATGTTCTACGAGGCCCAGGTGGGGCAGCCGAAGGACTATGAGGACTACGCCTATCGCGGCAAGTTCAAGACCGGTGCTGACGGACGTTACTGGTTCCGGTCCCGCAAGCCTGTCGACTATCCTGTGCCCACGGACGGCCCGGTTGGTCTTATCCTGCATGGGACGGGCCGCCATTCATGGCGTCCGGCGCATTTGCACTATCTCATCTACAAGGATGGCTACCAGACCATCCAGACCGAGATGTTCAACAGCGACAGCAAGTATCTGGATTCCGACGCCGTGTTCGGTGTGAAGGAATCGCTGATCATTCCTTACGCGAAGGTCGAGGATGCGGCGCGGGCCGAAGAGTACGGCTTTAGCGGCGCGTTTTATGAGGGCGTTTTCGACTTCGTGATGAAGGACGATGCCAGTGTGAAGGATGCAGAGGCTGCCTATAGCGAACGTGCGAGCATGAGCTCGTCCTAGTTTGAAAACGTTACGTGAGCCGGCGCCGCCTGCAATGCGGCGCCGGATTGCGTTTGAACAGGAGACCATATGATGGATATGAAAATCGGCTGGATAGGTGCGGGAAAGATGGGCGGCCCCATGAGTTGCAACATCATGACGGCAGGTGGCCAGGTGACGGTGTTCGATCCGGTCCCTGAAAATGTCGCTGGTGTCGTGGCTGCTGGTGGTACTGCTGCGGCTTCAAATGTCGCGCTCGCGGCGGATTCCGAAATTGTGTTTTCCATGATCCCCAACGACGCGGTGCTGAGGTCCGCGACATTGGGGGGGGCAGGGATTTTCGCCGTTATGAAGCCCGGCAGCATTTATGTGGATATGAGTACGGTGTCACCGGAGGTCTCTGCGGAGGTTTCGGCTGCCGCGGAAGCCGCTGGAATTGCTTATTTGCGGGCACCGGTATCGGGGAGTATCGCGCTTGCCGAGGTGGGAAAGCTGACGATCATGGTGTCGGGACCTGCGGCAGCCTATGAGCGCTGCGAGCCGATCTTCGATGCGATGGGGGCCCAGAATTTCTATCTCGGGGACGGTGACCAGGCGCGCTACCTCAAACTGGTCATCAATCTTCTGGTTGGAACCACCGGGGCCGTGTTGGCTGAGGCGCTCACATTGGGCCGGAAAGGTGGGCTGGACTGGAACCAGATGATCGACGTGATCGGTGTCAGTGCGGCCGCGTCGCCCTATATTCAGTACAATGTTGCGCCGCTGAAGGCGCGGGACTTCACGCCGCAGTTCACCACTGAGCAGATGGTCAAGGATTCAAGACTGATCAGTGAAGCGGGTCATGCAGCAGGAGTGCCGCTCGCCATCGGGGATGCCATGCTGGCCACGTTCGAGCAGACGATCGAAGCGGGCTACGGTGGAGAGAATCTCACGGCGGCGATCAAGATGATCGAAGCCAAATCCGGGTTGGACGAGCTCTAGAGCGCCTCGGCGCCGGTTTCGCCCGTTCGCACGCGTACCGCGTTCTCGAGGTCGAGGACAAAGATCTTGCCGTCGCCGATCTTCTCGGTGTTGGCAGCGTTGCGGATTGCTTCGACGACGCTATCGGCGACCGCGTCATCGACGGCGACCTCGATTTTGACCTTGGGAACAAAGTTCACCTGATATTCGGCACCGCGGTAAATTTCGGTTTGACCCTTCTGACGCCCGTAGCCTTTGACTTCGCTGGCCGTCATGCCCTCGATGCCGACGCCAGCAAGCGCTTCGCGAACTTCGTCGAGCTTATGCGGTTTGATAATTGCGACAATGAATTTCATGTCATTTCCAGTCTTGTTGGGGATGACACCGGGCTTTCCGGTGCCATCCCACAGTCAACTTCATCACGCGGGGCTACATACTGTGATAGCCGCGTTCGCCGTGCATTGCGAGATCGAGGCCCTGGACCTCGGTTTCTTCGTCGACCCGGAACTTGCAAAACTTCTTCACCACTGTGGCGATGATGAATGTCAGGACCCCGGACCAGACGGCCACAACGGCTATGCCGAATGCCTGGATGCCAAGCTGGCTGCCCACGGTCATGCCTTCGGAAAGTCCATTTCCGCCAAGCGTGACGGAGACAAAGAACGCGACCAGCAGCGTGCCGAGCGCACCGCCGATCCCATGCACCGCAAACACGTCCAGGGAATCGTCGATCTTCAAACGCTGTTTTACAAGCTGGGTGATAAAGTAGCAGACAATGCCGCCGGCCAGGCCGAGGCAAAGTCCCCCAATCGGACCAACGGATCCCGAAGCCGGCGTTATGGTCGCGAGACCCGCGACCATGCCTGTTACAGCCCCGATCAAGCTTGCCTTGCGGTAGCGGATCAACTCCATCACCGACCAGGCGATGGCACCCGCGGCCGCTGCAATATGCGTCACGGTCATGGCCAGTGCGGCCCCACCATCTGCGGCGAGAGCGGAGCCGGCATTGAAGCCGAACCAGCCAACCCACAGCATAGCAGCCCCGATCATGGTCATGCCCGGATTGTGCGGCGGTTGCACTTCATTGGGAAAGCCACGACGTGGCCCCAACATCATCGCTAGCACGAGCGCCGAAGTACCCGCGGTCACATGGACAACGACGCCACCGGCGAAGTCGATCAGGCCCATTTCGGCGAGGAACCCGCCACCCCAGACCCAGTGCACGACCGGGGCATAAACGAGGGCCACCCAAATCAGTGAGAACACGATGACGAAGGAGAAATGAATGCGTTCGGGATAGGCGCCCACAATCAGCGCCGGGGTGATGATCGCGAAGGTCATCTGGAACATAAAGAACAGGTTTTCCGGAATGGTGCCGGCCATCGTGTCGATGTCGACGCCGGAAAGGAAAGACTTTCCAAGCCCGCCCCACCAGGCATTTCCGTCTCCGAATGCGATCGAATAGGCGACCACAAACCAGAGAATTGAAACTGTCGCCGCGATGGCAAAACAATTCATAAGAACCGACAGCACATTCTGGGCACGCACCAATCCCGCATAAAATAATGCGAGCCCGGGAAGCGTCATGAAAAGCACCAGTGCCGTCGAAGTTAGAATCCAGGCCGTATCGGCTCCGCTCATGATTCAACTCCTGAGTTTAAGTTGTTGATATTTTTATTATTTCAACTGGGCGCCCAACATCTTCAGCATAGGACACCTGTCCTTTTGCACCAGCCATAGCTGGCGCATTGCCAATTTTGTGAGGCCCCCGATACGGCTTGATTGCATTCATATTTCTTATTTTGCCGCCCGTAGGCTATGCGGGGATAATATCTGGCTGGGTTGTGTTCGCAAGGGGGCGTGGTGGTGCAGATTAGCGTGAATAATGTGGATATCTGCCTGAACCGCCAATTATTGTGCGCCCTGTTCGAGCACGCGCTTGCAGCCGCGGATCCCGTGCGCTGTGTGCGCGATCATTTGCCCTCTATTCCCGAGCGCGGACGCATTGTCGTGGTGGGGGCTGGCAAAGCGTCTGCCGCCATGGCGCGTGGCGTAGAGGAGGCGGCAAAAGCGGGCGGTTGGTTTGACCGACTGGAAGGGATTGTGGTCACCAGGTACGCCCATGGCTTGGATTGCGGACGGATCGAGATCGTTGAAGCCTCCCATCCTGTACCTGATGCGGCCGGAGAAGCGGCAGCTAACCGTATTCTCGCTCTGGTTCGCGAGCTGAACGAACGTGATCTTTTGCTTTGCCTGGTTTCCGGGGGTGGTTCGGCGTTGCTGGCACTGCCGGCCGAAGGTGTAAGCGCGGCCGAAAAAGCTGAGGTTAACCGGGCCTTGCTGCGGTCTGGCGCCCCGATTGGACACATGAACTGCGTGCGCAAGCATATTTCCGCCATCAAGGGAGGCCGCTTGGCCGCCCAAGCTTATCCGGCACGAGTCGTCTCGCTGATGATCTCGGATGTGCCCGGTGATGATCCTTCTGTGATCGCGTCCGGACCAACGGTTCCCGACCCGACCACTTCATCCGAAGCGTTGGCATTGTTTGAGCGTTACGCAATCGCGTTGCCCGAGAGCATTCGGGGGCTGCTTGCCGGGGAGGCGGGGGAAACACCCAAACCCTGCGATACGATTTTCGACAGGGTCGAGAACATTATCGTGGCCCGACCGGCTGATATGATCGTGGCGACCGCGGATCATGCCGAAAGCCTGGGCCTGAAAGTTGTCTCCCTGGGGGCTGACCTTGAGGGAGAGGCACGCGATCTTGGTGCCGAACACGCCCGTCTGGCCCGACGTTTGAAGCAGGAGCGAGCCGCAGACCTTCCGCTGGTCATAATCTCAGGTGGGGAAACCACCGTGACGGTCCGCGGCGAGGGAAAAGGCGGTCGCAATGCAGAGTATGCACTTGGCCTTGCGGTTGGTCTGGAGGGCGAGTCGGGAATATACGCCATCGCCTGTGACACGGACGGCATCGACGGGGTAGAGGACAACGCCGGCGTTATCGTCACACCAGATACAATCAACCGCGTGGAACAAGCCGGTTTGTCTGCCCAGGATGTTCTGGACAGGAATGATGCCTATAGCCTGTTTGCAGTTATTCAGGATTTGGTCACGACAGGACCCACACGAACCAACGTCAATGATTTTAGGGCCATTCTGATAAGGCCCGACTAATTTATCAGTTGAACAATAGGGTTGTGCGCGATGGTGCGCTCAGTTATTTATAATTTGATAAGTAATATGACCCCGCCACACCAGTCACAAGAACCCGCTATGACCCCGTCCAATGTAGATAGTTCCGAAGCCGCTTCCCGCGAGACGGTATTGGCACGCGCCAAAGAGCTTTTGCCTATCCTGGCTGAACGCTCTGAAGCTGCATCCGAGCAGCGTCGCTTGCCCAAAGAAAATGTTCGGGATTTTCACGATGCCGGGCTGTTCAAAATTCTGCAGCCCAAACGGGTCGGGGGCCTGGAACTCGATTTAGGCATGCTGGTCGATGTGGGGGCGGTCGTATCGCGAGCTTGCGCCTCGAGCGGCTGGAATGTGTCCAATCTGGCCAGCCATCACTGGATGCTGGCGATGTGGCCAAAAGCGGCCCAGGACGAAGTCTGGGGCAAAAACGGCGAAACCGCAGACACGCTGATCTGTGCGTCGGTGATATTCCCCGCCGGGCGCGCCAAGCGCGTTGATGGGGGGTATCTGCTGAGCGGCCGCTGGCCGTTCTGTTCGGGTATCGATCCGAGCGAGTGGAATATGCTCGGCGGCATGGTCGAGGCTGATGACGATCACCCCGAAAAAGAGGCGCGCATGTTCCTGTTGCGCAAATCCGAGCATGAGGTGATCGACACCTGGTTTACCTCGGGATTGCAGGGCACCGGCTCGAAGGATTCAGCTGCGGATGAGATTTTTGTCCCCGAGCATATGACCGTTTCCGCGGATGACGTGAAGGGTGGTCCGACGCCGGGAAGTGAGGTTAATCCCGGTGCGCTCTACCAGATTCCGGTCATCGCACCCTTCGCCTATGTCCTGTCGGGAACCCCGCTGGGGATCGCCGAAGGTGTGTATCAAAACTACGTCGACGGCATGAAGTCCCGGACCGCGAATTACACCGGGGCGCGGATCGCCGATCTTCAGAATGTTCAGATCAAGGTCGCCGAAGCCGGTGCGGCCATCGAAGCAGCACGGCTGATGATGATTGGCGATTGCGACCTGTCGATGGATATCGCCGGACGCGGCGAAATTCCGGATCTGGAGACCAAGGCCAAATTCCGCCGCAACGGGGCCTATAGCGCCAATCTCTGCATCGAGGCGGTCAACAAGCTGTATCAGGCCAGTGGCGGGGGCGGCATCTATACCCGCAACCCGATTGCACGGGCTTTCCGGGATATTCATGCAGCGCGGGGTCATATCGCCTTCAATATGGATATCGCGGGTGCGACCTTCGGTCGGATCGCGCTTGGGCTCGGTTCGGATAATCCGGTCCTCTAGCTTGAGCAAAACCGCGGAGACCACCCGACAACGGCTTTCCCCTGCGGAACGCGAACGTCTTATCGTTGACGGCGCGATCGCATTTTTCGCTGAGGTGGGTCTGTCGGGTCAAACCCGCGAACTGGCGCAGCGGCTCGGTGTGACCCAACCGTTGATCTATCGATATTTCCCGACCAAGCAGGATTTGATCGAACGGGTGCACGAAGAAATCTTCGTTGGCCGCTGGCGTCCTGAATGGACCACCTTGATAGCCGATCGCGAGCGTTCGCTGCGCGACCGGTTGATAGCGTTCTACGGTGTCTATGCGCGCGACGTCCTGACCTATGAGTGGATCCGCATCTACATGTTTGCCGGGCTGGCTGGTGAGGACATCAACCGGCGCTACATCTCCTTGTTGGAGGATCAGCTTCTGACCCCCATCGCGTGTGAGGTGAGGGCAGACGCGGGCGCACCAACACCGTCCGAATTACCGATTACCGGGCTGGAGATCGAGGCGGCGTGGCACATACATGCGGCGGTTTTCTATTATTTTGTACGCAAGCACATTTATGGCGCAAAGACAGAGCCCGATCTGGCGGCGTTCATTGAGGATGCGGTTGATCGCACCCTGGAAGGGGCGTTGGACGTTACAGCGCGCACGCTCACGTCATCCTAATTCATGAAAAAGGCCGGCCATTTCTGCCCGGCCCTTCGATTGATAATAATTTCCGATGCTCGGTTATGCAGCTTGCTTCCGCGCCTGGCGCTTGGCCTTCCAGGTCTGGATGTCGAGCTTGAAGTGCATGTAATAGACTTTCGGGAAGACAATCAGGATATCGAACAAGGCGACCCATCCACCCTTGAAGGTGACCGGGATCGTGATGAACGGTGATGCTCCGAGGATCGCGACGTGTTCATCGGGGTTGATGGTGTCCCGATTTTCCAGCGCACGTTCTACATGGTGGGCAAACGACCAGTCGGCCCGGTACGTCACCTGACCTTCCGGGTTGATCACATAGACCGTGTTGGGAAGCAGGCCCCAATCGTGATGCCATTTCCCTTCGACGTCATCGACGATGATCTTGCGATTTTCGGCGTAGTCGTCGCGGTTGCGCTTGGCGTATTCGATTTTGCCGTCGATCGTCGTCGCCTGTTTGGCTTTCTCGCCCGGATGGGCCTCGCGGACATAAACCACCAGCCATTCAACGTCGGAAAACTTTTCCTTCAGCTTGGCAAAGGGCTTTACGTTCTTGACGTACATCGGGCAGGTCAGGCTGCCGGATTCGATCACCAGCCATTTACCCTTGTAATCGTTCAGGGAGACTTCCTTGCCGTCTAGATCGGTCAGCGTGTAGTCGTAATTTACGGTTTCACCGGCTTTCGGGCCTGGGAAATACCCAAGCTCGTAATTGCTCATCTTGAAACGCGGATAGGCGTAGGAATCCCCACGGGCGGGAGCAGACATTGATCTTAGTCTCCTTATCGGAAGTTACTTCCTAATGGACAACACACTGTGGTCATAAGTTACCCTAATTGTAACGATTCTTGAGCTGCGTCGGAAGCAAACCTTTGATCATGACAGTCATGTGCGACAGTTATGGGGCAGAATCTCTTAAGGATAGAGCGACTTACCTAAATGCTGTTCACGGCAGTGTGAAGAGAACTCAGACGCTGGTCCAGCCGCCGTCGATGGTAAGACTCGCCCCGGTAATCAGCTCGGAGGCCGGTGAGGCCAGGAACACGACGGATCCCGTGACGTCGGAAATCTTGCCCATGCGACCCATCGGTATCCGATCCATCACGAATTGCCGGAATTCCGGGTTCTCAAACATCGGCGCCGTCATCGGGGTCTCGACGAAGGTGGGGCCAATGCAATTGCTGCGGATGTTCTGGGGTGCCAGCTCGGCGGCCACGGCTTTGCTCATGCCTTCGACGGCGTGCTTGGTGGCGCAATAGACGGTCCGGTTGGGAGAGCCCACATGGCCCATCTGGGAGGACATGTGGATCATCGATCCGCCGCGCCCACCGGCTAGCATCCGCCGGGCGGCGGCCTGGGCGACGATGAACATCGATTTGATGTTGAGGTCGAGAAGAAAATCGAGGTTTTCCTCGGAGACATTGATGAAGGGCTCAGGGCGATTGGCGCCGGCATTGTTGAACAGAATGTCGATGCGCTCGAGGCTTTCGATGCGTTCGGTCACCTGGGAGAGATCGGTGACATCGCAGACGATCGGTGTGGCCTTGCCGCCGGCGGCGCGAATCTCTTTGGTCACGGCATTGAGTTCTGCCTCGGTGCGACTGACAAGCACCACCTCCGCACCGGCATCGGCCAGCGAAAGTGCAACACCACGCCCGATGCCGCGCCCGGCGCCACTAGCGAGGGCGACCAGGCCGTCCAGGCGCAGGGACGGCGTTGTCAGGTTGTTTGCTTCGGCAACACTCATGTCATTCACTCCACGTAACATTGTCTAAATACTGGTGATTGCATTCTTGCAATCCGAATTTGGTGCGACCATAACCGACGCCAAGTTCGGTTGTAAGACCGGCTTTCGAGTTTCAAAATTTATAATCAGGACAGTCGAGGGAACGAATAATGGCCAAGAAAGCGACGGCGAAGAAAGCGACTACAAAGAAGCCGGCAGCGAAACGCACCGCGAGCAAAAAGAATAAGCTGCTCACCAAAGCGGACGTTATGCGCAAATGCCGACAGCTTAATAACTGGGGCAGGTGGGGCAAGGACGATCAGCTCGGTGTGCTCAATTACATCACCCCGGAGATGATCACTGACGCCGCCAAGCTGGTGAAAAAAGGCAAGGTTTTCCGTCTGGGGCTGAACCTGGATGAGGATGGTCCGCAGAACGGCCTGTTCGGCGGCCGCTGGAACCCGATGCATCAGATGCTGGCCACTGGTACGGACGCCGTGCAAGGCATTCAGGAGCCGCTTGCTGGCATGCGCTATGCCGATGATGCGATCAACCTGCCGACCCAATGCGCCACCCAATGGGATGCGCTGGCTCATGTCTTTACGGACGACAAGATGTGGAACGGGTATGACGCGACCCTCGTCGACGTTCGTGGCGCCCACAAGAACGGTATCGAGCACTTCGCCGACAAGATGGTCGGTCGCGGCGTTCTCCTTGACGTGGCCAAGATGAAGGGCAAGAAGCGCCTGGCTGATGGTGAGGAAATTACCATTGCAGATCTGGAAAAGACCGCAAAGAAGCAGGGCGTGGAAGTGCGTCGTGGTGACTTCGTGATCTTCAACACCGGTCAGATGGCCGATTGCCTCGATAAGGGTGATTGGGGTGGATACGCCGGTGGTGATGCACCGGGGTTGGCGTTTGAGACGGCCGACTGGATTCACAAGAAAGAGATTTCGGGTATCTGCTCCGATACCTGGGGTATCGAAGTGCGTCCGAACCGCAGTGTTCCGGGCCTCAATCAGCCCTGGCATTGGGTCACCATCCCGCATATCGGGATCGTGCATGGTGAAATCTGGTATTTGCGTGAGTTGGTCGAGGATTGTGCGGAAGATGGGGTTTACGAATTCTTCCTGTCCGCACCGCCGCTGGTCATCACCCGAGGCACCGGATCACCGATTAACCCCCAGGCCATCAAGTAGCCTGACGAAAATATGTGTGCCTAGGGGCCATGTTCCATTGGAGCATGGCCCCTTTGTTTTGCTAGGTTTTGTTCTTTAAGAAATACGGCAAGGCGCATAAGCGCTGCCAAACACGCATTCGGGGGAGAGCTGAAATGCATAAATATGACGACCCGCAGTACCGTTTTGACATGGGAATGATCAAAGAGAAGTCCGAGCGCAACAAGAACTGGGGCAAGTGGGGTCCGGACGACGAATGGGGCACCATCAATTTTGCTGGTGACGAAGAGCGCAAGGCTGCGGCCGGCCTGGTCAAGCGCGGAGAAGTGTTTGCTCTCGGCCTGAACTTCGACAGCGACGGCCCGCAGAACGGTTTGTTCGGCGGCCGCTGGAACCCGATCCACACCATGCTTGCGACCGGTACGGATGCGGTTCAGGGCAAGCAAACGGTGCCGGGTAAGAAATACCCCAGCCAGTATGCTGACGACGCCGTGTCTCTGCCGCTGCAGTGCGGTACCCAGTGGGACGCGCTCGGCCATGTCTTCAACAATGACAAAATGTGGAACGGCTATGACGCCACGTTGGTTGGTTCCAACGGTGCCGAGAAGAACGCGATCCACAAGATGCGTAACAAGATGGTCGGCCGCGGCATATTGCTCGACATCGCCCGTTGGGCGGGAGTTGATTCTCTTGACGATGGCACGGCGATCGACGCGGAAGATCTGGATGCCTGCGCCAAGGCGCAAGGCGTGGAGATCAAGCGCGGTGACTTCGTGATCTACCGCACCGGTCACATGGAGCGGTGCCTGAAGAACAGAGAATGGGGTGGCTATGCCGGCGGTGAAGCCCCGGGCGTGTCGTTCCATACCTGCGACTGGATGCACGATATGGAGATCGCGGCGATCTGTGCGGATACATGGGGCTGTGAGGTTATTCCGAACGAGACCGATGATGTGTTCCAGCCTTGGCACTGGATCGTGATCCCACAGATCGGCATCACCATGGGCGAGATTTTCTATCTCAAGGACCTCGCCAATGATTGCGCGAATGACGGTGTGTACGAATTCATGTTCGTCGCGCCGCCGCTGCCGATCACCCGTGGTGTCGGCTCACCGATCAACCCGCAGGCGATCAAGTAGTTCCTGCGTCAAAATTGCACGAGTAGAGGGCGGTTCCGGGGTTGCCGGTGCCGCCCTCCGTGTTTAAGAAATGATAATTCTGAAAACCAAGGAAGTATCAAATGGCTATCGAAATTTTGAAAGCGGGTATGGACTCCGAAGCGACGGATGAAGCCGACTCGAAGGTCCGTGAAATCGTTGAGGATATCCTCAACGAGGTGAAGACCCGCGGCGACGCTGCGGTCCGCGAGTTGTCGGAGAAGTTCGATAAATGGTCGCCGGAAAGCTTTCGTCTTTCTGATGCCGAGATCAAGGAGCTTATGGACTCGCTGCCCGAGCAGACGATTGACGACATCAAGTTCGCCCAGGAGCAGGTGCGCAACTTCGCCCAGGTCCAGCGTGACTCAATGCACGACGTGGAGGTCGAAACCATTCCCGGTGTTCGCCTGGGTCATAAGAATATTCCGGTCAACAGCGTCGGCTGTTACGTCCCCGGCGGACGGTACCCGATGGTGGCCTCAGCCCATATGTCGATCGTCACAGCGAAAGTCGCCGGCGTGAAGCGCGTGATCGCTTGTACCCCGCCGAACCAGGGCGGCCCACATGCCGCAACCATCGCTGCGATGTATCTTGCCGGTGCTGACGAAATTTATTGCATGGGTGGCGTTCAAGCTGTTGCGGCCATGGGGCTGGGGACCGAGACAATCGATCCCTGCGTCATGCTGGTCGGCCCGGGTAACTCGTATGTGGCCGAAGCCAAACGTCAGCTCTATGGCAAGGTCGGGATCGATCTGTTCGCCGGTCCGACGGAAGTTCTCGTGGTCGCCGATCACACGGCTGATGTTGAGATGGTTGTGGTTGATCTGCTGGGGCAGGCTGAACATGGCCCGAATTCACCCGCAGCGGTCATTACCGATTCTCGTGAGCTGGCCGAAGCTATTCCTGCTGAGATCGAACGCCAGCTCAAGATCCTCCCGACAGCCGATATCGCTTCGGTCGCGTGGAAGGATTACGGCCAGATCATCCTTTGCGATACCCGTGACGAAATGCGCGACGAGGCCGACCGCATCGCCTATGAGCATGTGGAAATCCTGACGGAGGACCCGCGCTGGTATCTGGATAATTTGACCAATTTCGGGGCGCTGTTCATTGGCCCCGAAACTAATGTTGCATATGGCGACAAGGTTATTGGTACCAACCACACCCTGCCCACGAAAGGCGCGGCGCGCTACACGGGCGGCCTGTGGGTTGGCAAGTTTATGAAGACCTGCACCTATCAGCAGATCACCGAAGAGGCGAGTGCTGTGATCGGTGATTACTGCTCACGCCTGTGCGAGGTCGAGCGCTTCTGGGGTCATAAGGAACAGGCCGATCTGCGTCTGCGCCGTTACGCCGGTCGCAACATCGGCATCGGGGCGACCGACGCCGCCGAATAGAATATTCCCATGTGGAAATGAGAAGAGGGCGGTCCGGTCAGGCCGCTCCTTTTCTTAATTTCGTATAAGTCGGCAACAAAAAAGGGCGACCCGAGGGTCGCCCTTTTCCGTTTCGAGTAGCCGAGGCTACTTGATGGTGTAGTCATGCACCGGCGTGGCACCGTTCTTTTTCGCCAATTCATAGAGGCGATTGAACGTGGCTTTTCCCGGGAAGCCCTTTTTCTCGTACTCAGCGGCCTTCTGCTGGACCCACGGCTCGACAGCTTTGGCCATCTTGTTTCGCTCGTCATCACCGAGATCGCGAACCGTCACACCCTGCTTCTTGAGGTTTACAAGAGCGGAGCTGAACTTGCGTACGCCTTCGTCTTCAACCGCAACGTTGTAGACACCGGTCTCTTCCGTGATGATCTTCTTCACGGAGTCAGGCAGCTTGGCCCAGGTGTCGTTGTTGACGGTCACCGGATACGCAACCACCGAGCCCCAGCCCATGGTCGTGTAGTACTTGGCAACTTCGCCGAACTTAAAGCCGAAATACGGAGCCGGGAAAATCACGACACCCGAATACACGCCCGACTGCAGGGCGTTGTAGACTTCGTTCAGGTTGGTCTGGACCTTGGAGGCACCTGCATAGTCAAGCCAGGGAAGGTTAGGACCGGCAGCACCGATCTTTACGCCCTTGAGCTCTTCCATTTTCGTCCATGGGAACTTTGTGCCCAAGCCGTAATCATCGAACGCACCATTGGCGATATAGGTCTGGTTATAGTTGTCCGAGAATACCTTGTAGAAGTAATCAAACTCCTTATGGATCTGACGCGAGGTCGGACCCATGATCTTCGGATCACCCGAGATGAATGGGTTGAAGTAGTTCATGTTGTGGACGAACAGCTTGGTCGGCTCAAAGCACGAGCACATCGCGCCGATATCGACCAGGCCTTTCTGAGTAGATTCGAGAACCTCGAACAGGTTGGCTATCGTGCCACCATAACCCTCAATGAACCGAACCGTGTGATCGGTTTCCGCTGCGACGCGCTTGGTCACGTTCGGAACGAAGGTTTTGTTGAGCTGGTTCACGCTGGCAAGCGGCGCAGACGGATGGCCGGCAGCGATGCGCAGGTTGAAGTTATCGGCTAGGGCCGAGGTTTGGGCCATGACCAGACCCGCGGTCAAGGCACCAGCCGTCAAAAAGGACTTTGTTATTGTTGAATTGAGCTTCACCAGGTTTTCTCCCTTGGCAATTCTGTTGTGGCCTGTTTGGCCTGATTGGTTTTGGGGAACGCACTTGATAAATACTAATGATAGTGTGAAGCGGTTCGGCGGTGGTGTGAAGTACTTTTCGCAACAAGTTTCAGGGATGTATATTAGCAAATATGCATAAAAAAGGGCGACCCGAGGGCCGCCCTTTTCAATTTCAATGTAGCGGAAGCTACTTGATCGTGTACTCGTGAACCGGCGCGGCGCCGTTCTCTTTGGACAGTTCGAGCAGACGCTTGAACGTGGCCTTGCCCGGGAAGCCCTTGGCTTCGTACTCAGCGGCCTTCTCGTTGACCCACGGCTCAATGGCGAGAGCCATCCTGCCACGCTCGTCGTCGCCGAGATCGCGGACCGTCACGCCCTGCTTCTTGAGGTTCTCAAGAGCCGAGGAGTACTTACGGACGCCTTCGTCTTCAACAGCAGTCTGGTAGACACCCATCTCTTCCGTGACGATCTTCTTCACGGAGTCAGGCAGCTTGGCCCAGGTCTTGTTGTTGACGGTCACCGGGTAGGCGAGAACCGAACCCCAGCCCATGGTCGTGTAGTACTTGGCCACTTCGCCGAACTTGAAGCCGAAATACGGAGCCGGGAAAATCACGACACCGGAGAACACACCCGACTGGAGAGCGTTGTAGACTTCGTTCAGGTTGGTCTGGACCTTGGAGGCACCAGCATAGTCGAGCCAGGGAAGGTTCGGACCGGCAGCACCGATCTTTACGCCCTTGAGCTCTTCCATTTTGGTCCACGGGAACTTCGTACCCAGGCCGTAATCGTCGAATGCACCGCCGCCAATATAGGTCTGGCCGTACTGATCAAAGATCGTGCTGAAGTAATCGAACTCCTTATGAATCTGACGCGTGGTCGGACCCATGATCTTCGGATCGCCCGAGATGAACGGATTGAAGTAGTTCAGGTTGTGGACGAACAGCTTGGTCGGCTCGAAGCACGAGCACATCGCGCCAATGTCGACCAGGCCCTTCTGGGTGGATTCGAGAACCTCGAACAGATTGGCGATCGTGCCGCCATAACCTTCGATGAACCGAATTGTGTGATCGGTTTCGGCCGCGACACGCTTGGTCACGTTCGGAACGAAGGTCTTGTTGAGCTGGTTCACGGTCGCGAGCGGGGCGGCCGGATGGCCAGCTGCGATGCGAATGTTGAAGTTATCGGCGAGGGCCGAGGTGGTGGTCGCTGTCGCTGCGACGGCCATCAGGCCTGCGGCGGCAAAACTTACGAGGTTTTTACGTGCTGTCACTGAAAATCTCCCTTGGACAAACTTTTGAACAAATTTAATTTTGAAGCAACGAAAAGATGTGACCGATTTGGGCGATTGGCTTTCCGTGAATCGTCGGCACAAAAGCAGGATTCACACGTAAAAGCTAGAGAGAGGCGAGGATTTGTTTGCACTTCGATTCGAACGCGAATCAGTTTCCAGAACCTCCTTTACTGTCACCTTCTGACATCATTGCCAATTCCATACGCATTAGCCTGATACGGCATTGTGGCAACATCATCACGGGTGTTTGATAAGAAGAGGGCGGGCAGAAGGTAAAAAAAGGCAAAACGGTAAGATCGTTGATTTTACATAGGCTTTCATTCTGTTAGGTTCGCCCACGGATTCGCGCGGGAGGGCATGAATCCTGTAATTTGCATTACTGTTGTGACCAGCAGTGGTGTTCAAAGGGAGGCGTTTATGGTCGATCGGGTCGTTTATACTGTCACGCGTGTTTGCAGCACGATTGCTGCATTCTGGGCATTGGCGCTGGCATTTTTGATTCTCTACGATATTACCGGGCGGACATTCTTCAATTCTCCCTTTGATGGAACAATTGAGATCGTCGCGAACTCGATGGTTTCGATCCTGTTCCTGCAGATGCCGTACACGATTTATCGTGGCGCTCATCTTCGCACGACTGTGGTCTATCAGAACGTGAGCGCGACGGCCCGGCGGATGATCGACATTCTTGTCGGCGTGCTTGGTGTCTGGTTCTTCCTATCGATCGCGTATGGCAGCTTCGAAGATATGGTCATCGGTTGGAAAGTTGATGAACGGGAAGGCGAGGGCTCGATCAGTGTTCCCATCTATCCGGTTCGCACGATGATCTTCATCTTTGCGCTGATATCGGCCTTTACCTATCTCGTGCTACTCGCCCATTTCGTGTTTGGTGGCGAAGCGATCACGGAAGAGGAAGAAGGCAAGGTCGACGCGGTTTCCGGATCGCATATCTAATAATTTAAACCAAAACCCGTCCGCAGCGTGCCACTGGCCACGTCGGAACAAAACGGGATAGGGGGCGTACTAAAATGGATCCAACTTCAGCCGTACTATTAATGCTGGTAGTGCTGATTCTTGCCGTCGTCGGCGGAATTCACATCGGTATTTCGCTTGGCGTGAGTGCACTCGTCGGCACATGGATAATGTTCGGCTCGTACGAGCTGGCCGCAGGCCAGGTGGGCAGTACATCGTTCTTTGCGCTTCGGGATTTCGTCTTTGCGGTGATTCCTCTGTTTGTGCTTATGGGCGAGTTCGTCAGCAGATCGGGATCTGCAGCTGATCTCTATCGAGTCATGAATTTTGGCTTGAAGCGTATTCCCGGACGACTCGCGGTTGCGACGGTCGCGGGCAACGCGGTGTTCGCCGCGGTGACTGGAACGAGCCTTGCTTCGGCGGCGGCGTTCTCGCGTTTGGCCTATCCGGAAATGATGAAAGCCGGCTACAGCCGTAAATTTGCTTTGGGATCGGTCGCCGGTAGTGCGTGTCTCGGAATGCTGATTCCGCCGAGCGTGCTCCTGATCATCTGGGGCATCGTTACGGAAATCTCGATTGGTTTCCTCTTTCTCGCTGGCATTATTCCCGGTTTGGTGCTCGCGCTTTTGATGGCGTTCTATTGTTCTGGTACGGCGATGATCAAGCCGTCCTTGGCACCGGCTGTCGATTTGTCGAATGAAAAGCTCACCACACAGGAAATGATCAGTGGCGGTGGCGTGATCTTCCTGATCGTTGCGGTGCTGGGCAGCATCTGGGTGGGACTTGCTACACCGTCTGAAGCCGCTGCGCTCGGTGCGTTGTTTGGTCTGGTGCTCGCAATAATCAAGGGCGTGCGCTGGGAAGGTATCCGCGAATCCATTATCGACTCCGGGAAGGTCATTGCGCCCATTCTGTTCCTGCTTTTGACGGCTCAGATGTACGCACGGCTTCTGACGACCGGCGGCGTGGTCAACTTGATCACGGACACGGTTGGCGGTGCGGGGATTGATCCGAATGTGGCAATCCTGATGATGATTGTGATCTGGCTCGTGCTTGGCACGCTGCTGGATTCCGGTTCAATCATCTTGCTTACGGTTCCGATCTTCTGGCCGATCGCCCAGAACTTTGGCTACAACGAGTATCAGTTTGCGATCATGGGGATCTTGGCGATTGAAGCTGGATTGCTGACACCGCCGGTCGGATTACTCGTATACGCGGTGAAGGGCGCTGTGCCGGATAAATCGGTTCAGTTGTCGGAGATTTTTGCCGGTTCAATACCCTATTGGATCCTGATCCTGATCACGCTGTTGCTCGTCTGGATCCTGCCGGAAATGACGACCGAGCCGATCACCTGGAGCTCGGGAATCATCTTTAACCATCAGATTGGTTTCTCTTTCCGATGATTTGAAACCCAATCGGGTCTAAAATGGCGGCGATGTCTTCGAGAGGAGGCATCGCCGCTTTTTTTGTGTGATGCTGCGTACAATGCCAAAGATGTGGAGACCAAAGGATGAGTGACGATATCGAGATTATGCCCCGTGACGACATGATGAAGCGGGTGGCGTATTGGAAGGACCAGAAACCGAATTCGCAGATGTTTGTGGATACCCGCTTGCCGGAATACGAACGTGATCTCTATTCGATCATTGGCCAGGGGGTGGCCGAAGACCCGCACAACCCGGTGGCCATCACCGACGTTGATGGGTTTCATATCGCCTATATCGGGTCCGAACCGGGCAAGGGCGCGTCATTTCATTCGCATCCCACCGTCGAAGTGTTTATCCCGCTCACCGGATCGTGGTCGATCTACTGGAATCAGGGAGATGACCGGGAAGAAGTGATCCTGGGGCCAATGGACTGCATCTCTGTGCCCCCCAACGTCATGCGGGGCTTCTACAATGCGGGGAATTCCCATGCGTTGATGATCGGAATTGTCGGCGGGACCGAAGCGTCGAAAGTCGACTGGCCGGAAGATATTCTGGATCAGGCGCGGGCCACCGGTCTCAAACTCGATGCAGACGGCAATATCATCGAATCGGCAGCTGCCGAATAGGGGAATGAAAACGGGCGCCTCGGCGGCCGTTTATTCATTGAGGTTGCGGCGGTTGACCTAGCCGCGGCGCTCTCCGGCTACCGTCTCGATCGCATCAACGATCGCCTGGTAGCCAGTGCAGCGGCAGTAATTGCCCGAGATGAATTCCCGAATTTCCTCGCGCGACGGCGTATCGTTCTTGGCCAGTAGCTCCTGGGCGGTCAGCAGCATGCCCGGGGTGCAGAACCCGCATTGCACGGCGTTGCGCTCGTGGAACGCTTTCTGGAGATCGGCAATTTCGCCGTTGTCCGAAAGTCCCTCGATAGTCTCGACCGATGCGCCTTCGGCCTGGGCTGCGAGCATCAGGCACCCGCGTACGATATCGCCATCGACGCGAATGGTGCAGGCACCACAGACACCATGCTCGCAGCCGACATGGCTGCCGGTGAGCTCCAGCTCATAGCGGACGAAATCGACGAGGTTGGTCCGGGCGGGAACGCGCCGGCTGACCTGCTGGCCGTTGACGTTCAGTGTGATGTCGACGTTCTGGTCCATGTTTATTCTCCGCGCGTCTAGGAAGTGAGTTCTTCGAGCGCGCGCTTGGTCAGCACACGGGCGAGATGCATCTTCATTTCTGCCGGACCGTTGAGGTCGGGCATCGGGTCAAGATCGGCGTCCAGCGCTTCCTGCGCCCGCTTGATCGTCTCGTGATTATTGGGTTGGCCGTTCAGGGCGTCGCTTGCGCTGGTTGCCAAAATCGGCTGGTCGCCGGCACCAAAAAATCCCACCCGCATATCGGCGAAGGTGTCACCGTCGAACCAACCCTGCATGGCAATGCCCACAATCGCGTAGTCACCGTGACGACGTGCCAGTTCGATGAATGCGGTGCGTTCGCCGTCCTGAATAACGGGGATTTCGGCACCCACGAGAAGTTCGTTTTCTTTCAGTTCGGTTTCGAACAGGCCCTGAAAAAAGTCATTTGCGGCAACTGTGCGTTTGCCGTCGCGCCCCTGGAGGACAAAGCGAGCACCAAGAGCACGTGTAACCGCAGGCAATTCAGCTGCCGGATCGGCAAAGGCAATGGATCCACCAAATGTGCCCCGATTGCGAATGGCCTGATGGGCCACATGAGGCATGGTCTTGGTGATAAGCGGGGCGTGGGTTCGCACAGCATCTGATTCGAGAACCTGTGCGTGGCGGGCCAGCGCACCGATTTTCAATGTGTCGCCTTCCACGGAGATATCCGACATACCGTCGAGGTGATTGATGTCGATCAGCACCGTAGGAGCCGAGAGACGCATGTTCAGGGTTGCCATCAGACTCTGGCCACCGGCCAGAATGCGGGCGTCGTCACCATGCTCGTCGAGCAGATCAAAAACCTGATCGAGCGCCTCGGCACGAACGTAGGCAAATGGGGCGGGCTTCAACGTGCTTCTCCCTCAGGAACTCTATGGAACAGTGCCAGGATTAAGTAAGGTTCCGGCACATATGTTTTCTACGCATTTGCGGTTCCCAAGTCTATGCGAACCATATGCCGATGCCTATGTTGCGCCGCTCCTACGTCACAGTTTACCCAAAGGTTTTTCATGGCAGATGCAAAAGTTCAGGTGAAGAAAGCGGTTTACACCTTGGTCGGCGAAGCGGTGTCGCATTCGCGAACGAATATCAGCGTACGTGACGTCAAAGTCATCACGGATGAGCCGCTCGAGCGCGATGGCACCAATGTCGGCGCGTCACCGACGGAAACCATGATGGCGGCACTGATCGGCTGCACCAACAACGTGGCCACGCGGATCGCACATCACAAGAAACTCAATTTCGAAATTCAGACGATCGAATGTGACGTTGAGTTCGACCGTCGTGGTGTCATTCTGGCAGAGCCCATTTCGGTTCCGTTTCCGAATATCACGCTCACGATCAATGTGAAGACGGATGCCACGCCCGAGCAACTGGCCGAAGTTGAGGAAATGCTGCCGATCTACTGCCCGGTTGCTAAAGTGTTTCGTGAAGCCGGCAGCAATGTCGTCGAAAAGTGGAACGTGATTAGCTAAACACTGAACAAATAGGGGCGATTATGGCGCTTACGATCTGGGGACGAACAACGTCGTCCAACGTGCAGAAACTTCTCTGGGGCTGCGCGGAGATGAGTGTCGCCTATGACCGCCCCGATATGGCGGGTGCGTTTGGGTTCACCGATGAATATCTGGCGATGAACCCGAACCGCCTTGTTCCAACCATCGATGATGATGGCTTTATCCTGTGGGAATCGAATGCCTGCCTGCGCTACCTGTCCGAAAAACACGGGCGCGGCACGCTATGGCCCGAAGACCCGCATGTTCGCGCTGATGCAGATCGCTGGATGGATTGGCAGACGGCAACGTTCTGGCCAGCCCTGCGGCCGGTCTTTCATCAATTGATCCGCACGCCGCTCGAGAAGCAAAACCCGGACATGATCGCGGCCGGGGTGAAATCAGCCGGTGAAATCAGTGCCGTACTCGATCATTTCCTCGACGGCCGGGACTTTGTGGCGGGCAACGACTTCACCATGGGGGATATCCCCATCGGGGGCGTAATCTATCGCTGGTACGCGATGGATATCGACCGTCCCGACCGTCCCAACATTCGAAAATGGTATGACCGGCTCTCCGAGCGCGCAGGCTATGCCGAACACGTCCAGATCCCGCTGTCGTAGGGCAGGCCTAACTCCAGAGCTTCTCCGAAGCCATCGCCGCGCCTTCGGTCATCGCCTTGAACTTCATCCAGACGATGTTGCGATCGACTTGCACACGTCCGGCAAAGGTCCCAAAACCACAATCGCCGCCGACGATAACGTTCTCTCGGCCGACAACACTTGCGTAGTTTTGGATGCGGTCGCTGACCAGTTCGGGATGCTCGACGAAGTTGGACGTGGTGTCGATTACGCCCGGGACGATGAATTTGCCTTCGGGCATTTTGACGTCGCGCCAGACCTTCCATTCATGCTCATGACGCGGATTGGCCCCGGGGAAGGAGACCGCTGCTGGTTTGGCGCCCATGATGATATCCACGATATCGACCAGGGGGACGTCTTCGTGATGCGGGCCCATCGTGCTGGCCCAGCAGACATGCATTCGCATCTTGTCTGCCGAAATATCGCGAACGGCATGATTTAGTGCGTCCACATGCATCGAGATTTCCTTACGGAAATCTTCGAGCGAGAGATGTTTGAAAATCGTGTGCCGACTAAGTGCCAGATCAGGGCAGTCGAGCTGAAGTACGAGACCGGCATCAACGATGGCCTCGTACTCACGCTTCATGACCTCGGCCAGCGCGAAGATGTATTCCTCTTCGGTGCCGTAATGCAGATTGGGCAGGAACCGGGCGATCTGGCCCGGTGACGGTGACGTCATGAAGAAGTCTTCGGCGTTGGCTTGTCCGATCACACTTGCCGCGCGGTCGATATCGGCCTGGGCTGAATCCCAATCCAGCCAGCCGACGTCGCCTGTGCAGGCCGGGCGATGGGTGAGGGGGGTGACAAAGGGCTTGAGAATCTCGGCGAGCTCGGGAAACTCTTCTTCATCCGCAGTCATGGGGATTGTCTGGTTCGGGCCGCCATAGCCAGTCAGCCGGTCTTTTACGTGGATCGTGTAATCCGCACGTCCCTGTTCGCCGTCATTGATGACATCAAGGCCCGCATCGACCTGTTTCTGCACAACATCGGCGACAGCGCGGCCAACGGCCTCATCGAATCCATCGAGTTTGGTGCCGGGGTTCTTTTCGCCCTCCATCAGGAGGTCCACGACGTCATGTGGTCGTGGCAAGCTGCCGGTGTGTGTGGTGAGAATTCGGGCCGTACTGCGCTTCATCATAAGTCCTCGTGTTCATGTTCCCGTTACTCAGGATTCGTCGCGAAATTAGCACATTTAAAATCCTAAATGGCAATTTTGCCTATCGGAAGCGAAAGCCCGGAGCCGAGGATGATTTCGAGGGTTTTGCGCAAATGGGCATGATGGGCGGCAACAGCAGCCTCCACGTCACCGGCCAGAACCTTGTCCATCAGTTCCTTGTGTTCGTCGCCCTCCGCACGGGCGGGATAACTGATGTCCACGGCAAGATGGCGATAGCGAAGCGCCTGGTCGGCCAGCAGGTTGCAATAAGTGAGAAGGCGGGGTGACCCGCAATTATTCAGGATCGCCATGTGGAAGCCGTGATGCAGGGCTTCCCATTCGGGATTGAACAGGTAGCTTTTTGCATCCGCAGAACGGGGCGTGCGCGAGAGGCGATGAAAGGCGATCAGGATCGCTTCTTCCCATTCTGAGGTCGTATTATCCATGGCAGCACGAATGGCCGTTTCTTCGGCCCAGCATCGCACCCGAATGAGATCGGTGAGGTCTTCTTCGCCGATCCCGGCAACATGGAAGCCCTTCTGGTCTTCGAAGCAGACGAGTTTTTCAGCGGAGAGGCGGTTCAGAGCTTCGCGGACCGGACTGACCCCAACCTGGTAGCGGCTGCGCAGCTCATCAGTGCCCAGTTTGTGGCCGGGGGTGAGTTCGCCGACAATGATGTCATTGCGTAATTGGTCGTACACCGCTGTGGCGGCGGTTGGGCCACCGGCGCGGCTGTCTCGAACGGGGTTTTGTTTGCCTGCCACCATGGTGCTCCAGCCCATCCTTGTTCGGTTTACAAGCGTGGGGTGAGGGCAACTATATTCCAAAATAGTTCAACTGCTAGAATAATTTCGAATATCGTTGACACAATGACGTGAAAACCGTTTCTATCATCCGAACCAGATGCGCCGTCCAAGAAGCGCCACACATTTAGTTTTGGGTCCAACCCACAGGGAGAAAGCCATGATCAATACCAAATCCATCGCCAAGAAGTTCGGTGCCGTCAGCATCGGCGCGCTGATGGCGTCTGTGGCGTTTGCCGCACCGTCTTCGGCTGCAGAGAAAATCAAGATCGCTGCGATCGACGGCTATTCGCCGAAGTCGCTCTGGGTCGCTGAATTCATCAAGTATTACATCCCCGAGATCGACAAGCGCCTGGCCAAGACCGGCAATTACGAGATCGAGTGGAACCAGGCCTGGGGCCAGATTGTGAAAGTTCGCGGTGTGCTCGGTGGTTTGCAGAAGGGCCTCGGCGACATTGGCGTCGTGACCACGGTCTTCCATGCGGACAAGGTGCCGTTGCAGCTGGTCGCTTACGCGACTCCGTTCGTGAGCAACGATCCGGGCCTCGTGGCCAAGACCGTTGATGGCCTTGCCGACAAGCATCCCGAATTCAAAGCTGCCTTCAACAAGTTCAATCAAGTCTATCTGACCAATCTGGCCGTGCTGGATACCTACCAGATTTTTTCGAAAGACAAGGTTTCACAGCTTTCTGACATGAAGGGCCTGAAGCTTGGTAGTGCGGGCCTGAACCTTCGCTGGCTCGAAGGCTTCGGTGCTGCTGGTGTCGCGGGTAGTCTCGTGACCTATCACAACAAGGTGGGCACGGGCGTTCTCGATGGTTTCATGCTGTGGCCGGAAGCCGTTGTTGGTCGCAAGATTTACGAAGTTGCGCCTTACATGCTCAAAGCCGATCTTGGCACGGCCAACTCGAAGGTGATCTCGGTCAACAAGGACACCTGGGAAGCCCTGCCGGACGAAGTGAAGAACGCCATGCAGGAAGCCTCGATCGGTTATCGCGATCAGATGGGTGTCAAAGCCCTTGAGCTTGCGGATGCCAGCTACAAGGCTTTCACGAAAAATGGGGGCACGATCACTAAGCTGAGCCAGGCTCAGCGTCAGCAGTGGGCCGACAATATGCCCAACGTCGCCAAGGACTGGGTTGCTGCACGCGAGAAGGAAGGCAATCCGGGTAAGGTGGTTATGAAGTCCTACATGGACACCATGCGCGCTGCCAATCAGCCGATCCTGCGTCAGTGGGACAAAGACTCAGGCTCCTGAGCCTGAACGGAAAGTAGGTTCGAAATGACGGATCTGACCGAGGGGGCGCCACCGACCAGTGGCGCCCCTCAAGATTTGCTGGATCGTACCCTGACTGTGATGAACACGATCGGGTCACTTTGGATTTTTGTCCTGATGGTGATGATCGATACGGATGCGTTCAGTCGCACCGTGCTTAATCATCCGATCCATGGCGTCAACGAGCTCGTTGAGATGTCGATCATTGCGATCGTTTTCATGCAGCTTGGTGATGCGACCCGGAAGGGGCGGTTGACCCGTTCGGACGGTTTCTATGGCCTTGTCCAGCGCCGCAATCCCCGTGCCGGACATGTCATGGGGGCCATCTTTGATTTCCTGGGCGTGGTGTTCCTTTTGATCGTCCTGTACGGCGTGATCCCGGAACTCTATGACGCCTGGCGCCTGAATTACTTTGTTGGCGAAGAGGGGCTGTTCACGGTTCCCGAATGGCCCATCAAGGCGATCCTCGTGCTGGGTTGCATCGTGACCATGCTGCAGTTTTTGAAATTCGCTATCCGACACGTTGTGCCGGCATGGCGCGGCACGTCTTAGCGGGCCCCGGAAAGGTTTACCGAAGATGGGTGGTATTGAGGTTGGAATTGCCTCGGTCGCGGTGATCGTGTTCCTGATCTACATGGGGTTGTACATCCCTGTGGCGCTCGGGCTGGTTTCGTTCATGGGTGTTTGGCTGATCCGCGGCAATCCGGATATTGCCGTGGCGCTGTTGTCTGAATCGATTGCAGATACCGTCTCCGAACTTGTGTTTGCTTCCGTGCCGCTCTTCGCCCTGATGGGGCTGATTGTGAGCAAGGCAGGCCTGGGTAAGGATGTTTACGAAGTCGCTAATTTCGCCTTCTACCGGGTTCGCGGGGGACTCGGCATTGCGACCGTTGCGGCCAATGCAATTTTCGCCTCGATCACCGGCTCGTCGATAGCTTCAGCCTCTGTCTTCACCCGCGTCGCGGTGCCGGAAATGCGCCGGTTTGGTTACAAGCCGCGCTTCACTGTCGGGGTCGTTGCCGGGTCGTCCGTGCTGGGCATGCTGATCCCGCCAAGCGCGATGCTGATTATTTACGCCATCGTGACCGAGCAATCCGTCGGGCGGATGTTCATCGCCGGAATTATTCCGGGCATCTTGCTGGCGTTCTGCTTCGGCATTCTCATTCTCTTCCTCGCTTACACTTTCCCGAAATATGTTGGTGGGCAGGATTCAGCCTCTGTTGCTGCTGAAGACTGGGCCAACCTTACCGGACTGGATCTCCTGAAAAAGATCGTCCCGGTTATCGTGTTGGTGTTTGTGGTGCTCGGGGGCATTTATGGTGGCTTCGTCACGCCGACAGAAGCCGGGGCGGCGGGCTCACTGGCCGCGCTCGTCATCGCTTTGCTCAAGAAGAGCTTCACCTGGAGCGATCTCTGGGAAGTGCTCGTCGAAACCGGTTACATCACCGCGACGATCCTGTTCCTGATTACGACGGCGTCCATGTACAGCCGGATGCTGGGCGTGGCCGCGCTGCCGACCGTGTTTGGTGAATGGCTGACCGGTTTTGATCTGACCCTGATCCAATTGATGGTGATCTATGTCCTGCTGATGGTGGCGCTGGGAACGATCATTGAGACGGCGTCCATTATCCTGATCGTGGTGCCGCTGTTTCTGGTTGTGCTCGACAGCTTCAATGTCGATTTGGTCTGGTTTGGAATTATCACGGTGGTGGGTGCGGAGATCGGCTTGTTAACGCCGCCGCTGGGAATATCGTGTTTCGTCATCAAAAGCGCGATCAACGATCCAACGGTCAGTTTGGCGGATATCTTTGCCGGGGCATTCCCGTTTGCGGTGATGATGTTCATCGTCCTGATGGTGCTGATCGCCTTTCCGCAGCTCAGCTTGTACCTGCTTTCCATCGGCTGGGTTTAACGACCCGCCGTCTGGTTTTCCGTCGTGTGTTTGCCCATAATTGCGGTCAGCTAACACCCGAGGGAAAACATGCAGATTTTCAAGGATCGCGTTCCATATTCCGCCATTGTCGATCGTCCGGCCTGGAAGCTGCCGGATGGCAAGCGCATGGCCGTCTGGATCATCGCCAACGTCGAAGACTGGGACATTTCCCGACCGATGCCGCGCACGGTTCTGCCGCCTCCCATGGGTGTGCCTCTGTTGCCGGATCTGCCGAACTGGTCCTGGCACGAATACGGCATGCGGGTGGGGTTCTGGCGCGTTCGCGATGCCCTGCGTGACCGCGGCATCCGGCCGACCATGGCGATCAATGGCCGGGTCTGTGAGAATTATCCTCGAATCGCTGAAGCCGCTCTGGAGCTCGATTGGGAGTTCATGGGACACGGCTATCTGCAGGGGCCGATGCACAAGCATGACGATCAGCAGGAGCAAATCGACCGGGCCGTAGCCGCGATCGAGAAATTCTCGGGCAAGAAAGTACGTGGCTGGGAAAGCCCCGGCCTGACAGAAACCTTCCAGACCGTCGATTTCCTGCGCCGGGCAGGGGTGGAGTATGTCGCCGATTGGGTGTTTGACGACCAGCCGGTCGAAATAGAAACCACCGACGGGCCCATGTTGTCCGTGCCCTACACCGTTGAAACGAACGACATCACCATGATGGCGTTGCAGCAGCACACTTCGGACGAGATGTTCAAACGGTCGAAGGATCAGTTCGATCGGCTGTATCAGGAGAGCGAGGATTCTGCCCGAATCATGTCGATCAGCCTGCACATGTATCTCACTGGCGCGGCCCACCGGATCAAGTATTTCGAGGACATTCTGGATTACATCCTCGGACATTCTGATGTCGCCATAGTGCCGGGCGAAGAGATCATGGATTGGTTTCGTGCTGCCCATAGTACCGGGACACCGGCATAATCCCCCGCGGAAAGTTCTGACCCATGGCTTTGCTTCTAACGCCGCCCGTTGAGGGCACGCTCCAGACATGGCGCGACGGCATTCTGGCCGAAATTCCGGATCTGGAAATCCGGCTTTGGCCCGATGTGGGAGACCCGTCAGATATCCACTATCTGTTGATCGGGCGGTTCGACCTTGCCGATCTGCCCGAAATGCCGAATTTGCGCTTCCTGATGCCCATGTTTGCAGGAATTGATCATCTCGTGGCGCACCCGAACATGCCCGACGTGCCGATCGTGCGTACCGGCCCGCCGGAAGGTGACCCGGCGATGACGGAGTATGCAGTGCTCCACGTGCTACGCCACCATCGCCACATGCCGGACTATCTTGCGCAGCAGGCGCGTAAGGAATGGACAGTGATCCCTCAGAAATTGCCGCGTAACCAACGCGTTGGGTTCATGGGGTTCGGGACGATGGCCGAACAGCCGGCGCGGGCGCTCCATGGGATGGAGTTTGATGTGGCGGCCTGGGTTCGCAAGGAGCGTCAGGATAAGGATATTGAAATGTTCTGTGGCCCGGATTCGCTTTCCGCGTTTCTGGGACGTACCGACATTCTGGTCTGCCTGCTGCCCCTGACCGGGGATACCGAAGGCATCCTGAATACCGAATTGTTTGCGCAATTGCCCCAGGGAGCAGCATTGATCAATCTTGGTCGGGGCGCGCATCTGGTCGACGATGATCTGATTGAGGCACTGGATTCCGGGCATTTGTCCGCCGCAACGCTGGATGCGACCAAGCCGGAACCCTTGCCGGGCGACAGCCCGCTCTGGGACCACAAGCGTGTTACGATCATGCCCCACACAGCCCGCCGGGTACGCCCGGACACTGTTGGCCCGCAGGTCGCGACAGCCGTCCGTCTTGATAGGGCGGGAGAACCACAACTTTGGGCCGTTGACCGGTCCGCTGGATATTAGAGGAAAATTCCGATGGCACTGACCGACGAACAAGTCGCAACCGCAGCTGATCTGCTTGTGAAGACGTTTCAGGCCCGCACGACTATTGATGCACTGCCCGAAGGGTGTGGTCCAGCCAATGCTGCTGAAGCTGTTCAGGTGCAAATTGCGATGCTCGAACGTCTTGGCCTGGAAGCAGCCGGTTACAAGGCCGGGTTCACCAACCCGCCGATGCTGGAGAAAGCTGGTCCAGATGGGCCGATGTTTGGTGTCATGTTTCGGGATTTTACGATTGCCAGCGGTGGTTCGCTGAAGCGTTCGGATGTGGGGCCGGGCGCTCTGATCGAAGCCGAAATCTCGTTTCGTATGGGGTCAAATCTGCCGGCGCGTGAGGGCGGATACAGTGATGACGAGGTGATGGCCGCTGTCGACAGCGCCATTATTGGTATCGAGTTCGCGGTGCCGCGTCTGAACAACCCGATGGGACAACCGATGGTGCATCTGGCTGCTGATAATGGCGCGGCCATGGCTTATGCGGCGGGCCCGGATATCTCTGACTGGCAGTCCCGCGATCTCCGACAGCTCGATATCGAGCTGCTGTTCGACGGTGAGAAAGTCTCGGAGGGCCTGCCGTTACCCGCGCGTTGCGACGAGCGCTGGGCGCTGGCCCAGACGGTCAATCATTTTTCGGCCCGCGGTATCGGGATGCGTGCGGGAGACCTGATCACGACCGGGGCCGCGGCAACACCGATCCCGCTTGGTGCGTCAGCTGACGTGGTGGCGCGGTTTGCCGGCGTGGGCGACGTCCACGTGACCATCGAGGGCTGATGATCACGCGCTTCCTGTCTTCTGTTTTTGTTTTGATGGTCACGCTGGGCGGTGTTGCCCATGCGGCTGATAGCGATATCGAGGCGCTACGCAAGAAGCTGCTGCCCGGCATCAAGGGCAAGGACAACCGCCGGATCATCGACACCAGCGACTATCCGTGGAGCGCCATTGGCCGGGTGAACACCCGTTTGGGCGGGTTCTGTACCGGAACGGTGATCGGTCCCCGCGAAGTTCTGACCGCTGCGCATTGTTTGTGGAACAAGTGCACGCGGCGCTGGCTGGTTCCCGAGGCGCTTAACTTTCTTGCCGGCTATCGACGCGGGGAGTTTGTCGCCGATGGCAAGGTGGTCTCTTACACGCTGGCCGACCCGCTGGTGACACCCCGCGACGGTGCGCGGTTCCGGCCCAACGACTGGGCTATCGTTCGCCTCACGGAGCCGATCGACAGGGTGACCGGCGTTTTGCCGTTGGGTATTTCGGGCACCCCCGTTCGCGAGTACCTGCAAGCGGGCTAAAGCAAAAACAAGCCACATATCCTGACCGTTGATGAGGGCTGTGAAGTTGATGATAGGCCTCGTCCGGGCCGGCTGCTATTGTATCGGTGTGACGCGGTAAGTGGGGATTCCGGATCCCCGACCCCCGATCCTCGGCATAGCCGGGGATTCACTTGTGGTGCTGGGGGGTCATATCGCGACCCGTCGGCCAAAACCGGCGAAAGTACCAGAATTGCGATTCCGATCGTTTCGATTTCGGATGCGGCGCGCTAAAACTATCCTGCCCTTGTCTCCGGGCAATTCATGACATACCTGTGTTGCATCCCTTATCTGGACACGAAACTACTATGGCTGAAGCCGACACGATGACGAATTCACCTGTTCTCGATGCCCTGAACAATCGGGCCTCTATGCCGCCGCGACTGTTCAGCGACGAAGTTCCTCCCCGTGAAGATGTCGAGCGGATGCTCGAGGCCGCGATGAGCGCCCCCGATCATGGTGCCGTCCGCCCGTGGCGGTTCCACATCATCGAAGGCGAGGCACGAAATCGGCTCGGCGATCTGTTTGCTGAAGTGGTGCTTGATCGCGACCCGTTCGCGCCGACTTCGGCCATCGAGAAAGCCAAAGCGCGCCCGTTGCGCGCGCCGTTGATTATTACCGTTTGTGCCAAGGTTGATCCGTCACGTGCGCCCAAAATTCCCGTGGTTGAGCAGGTCGTTACCGTCGCAGCGGCGATGGAGCATCTCGTGATTGCCGCCCAGGCGATGGGCTATGGCGCGATCATCCTGACAGGTACGAATGCTCATGCGGGCAAGGTCCGCGCGGCCTTTGGCCTGGACCGTGAAGATGAACTTCTGGGGTTCGTATATATCGGTTGTGCCGACGAGCCAGCACCCGCGAAGGAGCGCCCTGACGCTGCGGACTACACCAGTATGTGGACCGGCTGAGGTAACCCAAGCCTCCTTCGAGACGGCGCTTTGCGCCTCCTCAGGATGAGGATTATGGGAAACTGCCGGCTGCGGCCGAGCATCCTTCGAGACGGCGCTTCGTGCTTCCTCAGGATGAGGTTTGTGGAATATTGATAATCCTCATCCTGAGGAGCACGCGATAGCGTGCGTCTCGAAGGAGGGCTGAGGAACGCTCATGACAGCATTCGTCTACATCTTAAGATGTTCGGATGGCAGTTATCACGTTGGGTCCACACGATCATCTCTTGAGGCGCGCGTCGCTGAACACAATGCGGGAACCTTCGGGGGTTACACCTGGAGTCGTCGTCCGGTGGAGCTTGTGTTTCACGAATCCTCTGAGAGGATCACTGACGCTATTGCCGCTGAACGCCAGCTCAAAGGCTGGTCGCGAGCGAAGAAGGAAGCGCTGATCAACGGAGATGCTTCAGCAGGCCGCAAAACGTAGAACCGGGTTTTCCTAATTATCGTTCGAGACGCACGCTAACGCGTGCTCCTCAGGATGAGGATTGTACAAACTTCATCCTGAGGAGGCGCAGAGCGCCGCCTCGAAGGATGTTTAGAAGAGTTTCCCTAGAAGGTTTCGTTCCAGTGCACCATCGGCAGCCCGGCTACCGGTGAGGTGAAGTAGGGCAGGTTGGTCGAGCGCAGGCTTCCCACATAGACCGTCTTGAGGTCGGGTCCGCCGAAGGTCACTGAAGCGCACCATTTGGCGATGTCGCCGCCGCATTCGAGCAGCAGCTCTGCGGTGACTTCGCTTTTCTGGAAAGCGTCGTTGAGCTTCTTCACTTCGGCCGGGTTGGAATCATCAAAGATGATGTGCAAATCACCATCCGGCTTGATGGCAAAGAGGCCGTCATTCATGACATGGGTGCCCCAGAGGTTGCCGAAGCTGTCAAAGGCGATGCCGTCGATCAGGCGACCGTGATCGGTCGGGCCGTAAATTTCCTTGCCCGACAGGCTGCCGTCTTCAGCAATCTTGTAGCGGGCGATGTTCCGACCACAGGTCTGGACGACATAAAGCCATTCTTCGTTCGCATCGAGCTTGCACTCGTTGGAGAAGTGCACGTCGTCGGCAACGATCCGAACGCCCTTGCCCTCTTCATAGAGCAGGATGCGGCCGTCGACGATGTCGGGGCTGATGGCTTTCGGCCAATCATGGAGCATGGTCGAGATCGTGATCCAGATGCGGTTCTTACTGTCACGGGCGACGAAATTGACCTTGCCGATTTCTTCGCCGTCGACGCTGTCGAACATGACTTCGGTTTCGCCGGTGCGCGTCATGCGCTCCAGGCAATCGGTGCCGAAATTCGAAATCAGAATGTCGCCATTGCTGGCGAAGGCCAGGCCATTGGGCAACGTGCCATCGATGAACTTGGAGCCTTCATCGTTCGTGGTCTCGAAGGCCTCAGCGTCGTGGGACTGGGTGATGATCGACTGGCTGCCATCAGCGGCAATCCGGACCACGCCGCCGCGCGCATCGGCGGACCACAATGTGCCGTCTTTCTCCGCGAGGATGCATTCCGGGCGCTGAAGATCAGAACCGATGAATTTGAAATCGTCTTTGGTGAGGGTAAATCCGTCAATTGGGTTGGCTGACATTTGTCTCGTCCCCGCTTGTTATTGTGTTCGTTTGAGTCGGCTGCGCCGCACGGTCGTAACCGCGCGGCGCTTTTGCTTTTATGTCCGGCTTTAGGTGGATTCTGGCTTGGGCCTAGAACTTCACCATGTCGCCGCCCTTGAGATCGAGGATCTCACGGGCTTCATCCGGTGTCGCAACTTCGAGTGAGAGGTCTTCGACGATCCGGCGGATCTTGGCGACCTGCTGTGCGTTTGATGTCGCCAACTCGCCTTTGCCGATGAAGAGTGAATCTTCCAGACCAACACGCACGCTGCCGCCCATCAGGGCAGACTGGGTGGTGAAGTTCATCTGGTGACGACCGGCGGCCAGAACGGAGAAGACATAGTCATCACCGAACAGCTTGTCGGCTGTCGACTTCATGTGCATCAGATGCTCAAGGTCGGCGCCAATGCCGCCCATGATGCCGAAGATGAACTGGAGGAAGATCGGGCCCTTCAGGCGACCGGTCGAGTAGAAGTAATGCGTGTTGTAGAGATGGCTGACGTCGTAGCACTCATGCTCGAACTTCACACCGCGCTTATCGTGCAGCTCGGTGATGATGTATTCCATCTGCTTGAAGGTGTTGGTGAAGATGAAATCATCGGTCATCTCCAGCATGGGTTTTTCCCAATCGTACTTCCAGTTGTCATAACGATCGGCGAGACCGAAAATCCCGAAGTTCATGGACCCCATGTTGAACGAGGTCACTTCTGGCTCTGCGCGAACGGCTGCAGCAATACGCTCTTCAACAGCCATGCCCAGACCACCGCCGGTGGTGATGTTCACAACAGCATCGGTGTTTTGCTTGATGCGCGGCAGGAACTGCATGAACACGTCCGGATCGCCAGTCGGCTTGCCGTTCTCCGGGTCACGTGCGTGAAGATGGATGATCGAAGCACCGGCTTCGGCCGCCTCGATTGACGCCTGGGCGATCTCATCCGGCGTGATCGGAAGATTGTCCGACATGGTCGGTGTGTGGATCGCGCCTGTGATTGCGCACGAGATAATGACTTTGGTTTGTTTCGCCATGTGTTTTCCCCCTGAGGAACTAGTTGTTTTCGTTGCCCCGATACTGGATCGGGATGGAGTTGGCTGTCCACCGGCAAACGTTGAGTTCATTCATGTGAATTGCTGCCAGAGGAGGATCGCCAACCCTCCTTTCTAAGATACGACAAAAGTACTAGCGGACCCGGGTCAAGTCCAGAACCTGAAACCAATATATCCGAGCTCGAAGCTGGTAATTTCGAATGTCATGTCGAGCGGAAGAGCCGGTGCCGGTCCGCGATACATGCGGGCGGTTTCGAAGACCGGTTCAAGACCATGCCGGGAACAGAGATCAACCGCCGCGCTGTTGAGCTCGGGTGAGTCAAGAAACATTGGTTTGCCGGCGCTATGGGGCCCGAGAGCGTCGAGCAGGCGTGCTGCTGTCTCTGCATTTTCCGCAAACAAAGGTCCGATTTTGTAACCGTCCCGGCAGGGTCGGATGATCCCGTAACCGGTGATTGCGCCGTCGACGTGGTGCATATAGCCGACATGTCCGGTCGCGCCGAGCCAGGATGCTAGGAACGCAGTGCGTGGTGCGGCAAAGAATGTTTGATCGTAGGTCGCGATAGCACCGAGGTGCTCGGAGCTGATTTGCACCAATCCGTTGGGCTTTTCGACCCCCGATCGCGGTATACTCCCGTAGCGGATATTGCGGTGCGCCAGGGTGAACCCGGATTTTTGATAATTCTCTTGTTGGTCGATGACCCCGTCGAGGCCGACGGTCGTCGCGGGGCAGGCGGCCAGTGAGTGTTTCCAGAGTGCGTGACCGATCCCCTGGCGGCGGAAATCCGGGTGCGCGATGTAGAACCCCAGAAAAGCAAACGCCGGGCTGTAGCTCACGAGGGATATGCAGGCTGCGAGTTCGCCTTCCTGACGTGCGATCCAGAAGCCTTCCGGGTCGGCGGCGTGAAAACACGCAGCATCATGCAAGCTGGAGTTCCAGCCTTCCCGGGCGGCCCATTCGATCATCACATGGAGATCGCCCCGGTCGGCGCGGCGAATATCCAGACCCTTTGGCATTCCAGCCTATTTTCCCCAGGAAAGGGCGAGCGGGTTCAGTTCCTGCGCGAGGGCCAGCAACGTCGTGCGTATTTCAGGCGACATCTTGGCGATGGGATGGCGGCAGAAGTCTGAGCTGATCACGCCGCCTTCTTTCAGGCTCTCTATCTCACTCTCGCTGAGTCCCAACCAATC
>MEHZ011587123.1_pt1 | contig 44382 bp, 42 predicted proteins | sample 897221 | NCBI WGS metagenome assembly MEHZ01 (sample SAMN05514161, study PRJNA337945) | marine metagenome | isolation source: marine surface water | place: Arctic Ocean | collected 2007-12-13 | reverse complement strand
TATTTTTTTTCTCCAATATTCGGTCGAGCAATGTCGTCTCTTATATAAAGTACAATTGGCTCAAAAAACCGCCCAACTCCTTCTGGCAATCTGCCATTTACTGAATATGATTTTGCTAAACCTTTAAACAAAAAAAACATCAAAAAAGCGATTAGTAACATGCTAACAACAGCTTTCGTAATTGAAAAATCTAGGGGAATTAAATTAGTGGGGTGATGACTTTTGTCATAATCAATTGTTCCAGCTGCATCTGTTCGATAAATTTTCGAATGTTCTAGTTTGTAATAATAGTCTCCTGATGAAACTACGTCCTGTCCGTGATTTAACTTGGTAGAAGAGAAAAAATGAAAGCCATTGTCCCATAAAATTACAGGAAGCGGAATTCCAACATAAATGTGTTTCCCTTGATCATTGCTATAAGAAAATAAACTAAAATCATATGCGTCTTTAAGGTGATGCGAAATATATTCCTTAATTTCTGTCTTTAAATCTACTGGTGTTTCACTCTCTTTAGCCGTGAGAGATAAGGGTGCTGAAAACAACGCTATGGTAAGTGTAAAAATATGATAAAAATTATTAAGCGATGTCGGCATAAAACTTGTTAATAAAGAGTGCTTTTAGCGCTGCAAATGTATGGCTTTCGAATAAATAAAGAAATAAATAAAAGCTTTTTTAGTCTTCTTTTTTTAGCGATCAGAAAAAAGGATGCGTTCCAGACAAAGAAAGATACTATTTAAGATATAATAATTAGTTATATCTCCTTGCTAAAAATACTATTTCTAATAAAAGGCCTATTGCATATGGGACAAAAAAAACGAAAAACTCTGAGCGTGTTAAAATTCCATCCATCTCAAATTTAGGATGAAAATAAAAAAAGTAAACCACTAGTTTTAACGCAACTGAAATTAAATATAGTGTTGCTAAATTTTCTTTTTTATTATTTATTCCCCAGCTTAATAAAAAAAGTGAAGTAGTAGCTAAAATAAAATTAACCCCATAACTGTAGATTAAAAACTGAATACTTTCAGGGAATAATTTCATTTGAATGAATAACCCCAGAGGGATTAGAATCAAAAGAAAAGCCATGAAAAGGCTATTTTTTTTTATGGTTTTTTCCAAAAGCTTTTGCTTTGTTTGTATATAAGATATAATATTATAATTAACCCTAACGAACTTATCGATATAGTGAAAATACTAGTATCGAACTTTTGATCTAAAAATCTACCCAATTTTGTAGAACAATACATAATGATTCCAATTTGAAAGGCTAGGCTAGAAAAGATCAGCCAATCATTAGGCTGTTTTTTCACGAGTGGTAGTTAACTTTTTAACTCCATCTTCTTCTGAATGCATAGAACAATTCGCATTAAAAATTGCGCCAGAGTCAACTATTAGTTTTTGGATAAAAACTTCACCTTCAACATTACTTCCCGTTTTTAGAGAAAGGGTTCCAGATACAGTTAAACTTCCTTTAAAAACTCCTTCAATATCAGCGTTTGAACATAAAACTTTCCCTGTCACAGTGGCCTCTTTCCCAACAATAACCCTTCCAGCTGTTTCTACATCTCCATCGAGTATTCCATCAATCCGAATATCTGTTTTGGCTTTGATAGAGCCTTTTAACAATGTATTTTTATCTATTTTACTATACTGCCCGCTTGAGTCAATTGTTTTCATCTTGATTTGTTTTTCCAGGTTTTATTTTTTAAGTAAGCCCTATAATCGGACGCTAAAGTTACAAAATTATCTAACGCCTCAAGTGCTAATGCGGTTCTGATAGTCTTATTTGCCTTTAGATGTTCTATTTCTTGAGAATCTCTTATGCCGTGAACTACAACAAAAGAATAATTTTCGTCGTAAACGTCTTTACTTACTGTCCATTTTTTTTTGGTTGAGGACAAAACGTTTTTTATTTGCTTATAAAAAACTAAAGCTTGTTTTTCATCACTGTTTAAAAAGGGGAAAATCCATTTATAATTCTTATAAATGACTCCATTTTCTGCAAGATTATTATTGGCTTCAATCTGTCGCAAAAGTTTTTCTGAACTTATACCTTCATCAACAGCGCTAAAGTTTATAGCCACTTCTTTAAGAGCTTTTTTCCAAGTCTCTACACCATAAAGACGCCCTTTGGTGTGTGCTTTTAAAAGGGCGATTTTAGGTTCCATTTGACTGCCGCTAGTCACTACTTCCAGCGCTTCAATTTCATTTAAAACTTTTTTAAAATCTTGTTTTTTAAATAACGCTAACACATTTGCGTATAACTTTTCGGGGGTAACAACTCCAGAGGCATCATAATTGTCTGTATCTGAAATAAGTCGTGCAAAAGCAGTTTCAGGATAGCCCTCTATTAAAGCTTTTTTATTTTGACTAGCGCTTTCAGAAAACTCCTTTTCATTCATACGATATAAATGATATAAAGCTTGTACCGCTAAATCTTCAGGTGGTTTTAATTTAAGCAATTTATTTAAACGTTTGCGCGCCAAGGGGAAATCATTAAACTTTTCCTTATATATCATCCCCAATTTTAAATACGTTTTTTGATTTAATGTAACAATACTGTCTTTGACATTTTCTTTTTTAGATAATGCAGTAGCATAACTCTCAGGTGTTTGTTGAATAAAAACTGGCTTTTTAATGTTAAGTTCTGAATTTTGGCGTAATGAACCCATTTGTATGGAACCGGTAAGCCTCCAGTTATCGACATTCGGTCGATTTCCCCAATTCGCCTTATAAGTTTGACTCCCTTTCAAAACTAATTTTGGGTTATAAAAATAAAATGTGTTTTGTGATTTCCTCTTAGATAAGAATTGATTCTTTCTTGCGTTAGATACAAGTGCTTTTTCTGCTTTAGACTGTTCTTCGTCAATATAATTTTGAAAAAACCGCAATTGATCTTTCTTGCTTAAAGAAAACAAAAAAAGGATACTATCTGTTTTTTGGATTGTTTTTTCATAAATAACAACTTCATTAAGATTATCTCTTTGTCTTTTTATCTTTTTATGCTCCAAAGAAGTTTCGTCAAAAAAGAGAAGTAGTTTTTCTAAATATTCTCCTGTTTTTAAGTAGTTTCCTTTGATAAAATAATAGTCCACTAAATCTTTATAATTTTCAATTTGTGAATAGAAGTCAATTGAAGAAGCTTCTGAAGAGCGTTTAAAATAAACCAGAGCTAAGCTATCCTGCTTTTCTGCTAAATACAAGGTGCCCAATGTTCTATTAAGGATATGTTGATAGGGCTCATTTTCATAGTTTTTTAGAAGTTTATTAACGTATTCAACTCTATCCTTAAAAAGGATTCCATTATCCAATAAGGCTTTTTTAACATTAGCGTTGATAAAAAATTTTCGTTCTGCTCTTCTTTTTAAATCACTAATCGCTCCATAGGCCCAAAGAGCAGAATCTTTTTTTCCTATTGATTCAAAAATCTGACCTGTAATAAATAAATATCTCGCTTTCTCTTTTCTTTTAGGAGCGGCAATTCCGGCTCTCTTTATATAATATGCAGCAGAATCTGTTTCCTTTAAATTAATAAAAGCTTCTGCAACTGTTGCGTTAGCTAACGGATAATATTTGTTTTTAAAGTTTAATGAGCGTGCAATTGGCTTTAAATTCTGTATTGCTAATTCATTGTTTTGTAGACGAATATTTGTTTTTTCTCGCCAAATTTTACCTTCTATAAAAGCGTTTTGATTTGTCCTGCTTTTTAACAAAAAATTAAATGCCTCCAGTGCTGGGAAAAAACGTCGGTCAAAATAACGTGCTTTCCCCAGCAGTAAATAAGCCTCGCCTATTTGACGATTATATTGATTTCCCTTAATGTTCATTGAGTGCTTTTGAATAGCTTTTACTGCTTTTTCTTCAGCTCGGTCAAAGCCCGGGATTATGGAGGATTTATTTATGTTTTCCCCTCTCAAATTTATGGGCTCTACTGAAATTAATTGATGAAAATTATCTTCATAGGCTTGCTCCAAAATTTGTTGTCCAATAGCAAATGCTTCCTTACCATTAAAAAGGACGTTGTATTTAGTTATAAGGGTGTGGTATTCTTGATTTATTAATCCTTTTTTTGATGTGCTGCAAGAAAAGGTTAAAAAAAAGAAAAAAGGATAAATCCAAAAAGAGAGAGTTGCTCTTAACATTTCAATAACTTGTATGATAATAACATGAAAACTAGCGTTTTAGTATATTAAGGATCAATATTAATTTGAAAAATAGTTTACTAACTCTTCCAAGGTTGTGACTTATGTTATAATTACCATTAAGTTGACCTGAAAAATTTCTATCTATAGAAAAAGAAAAAAATATGAAATGAACATATTAGTGTGTTTTTTAGCTCTTCCAAACCCAAGAATGATAATCATTTTTTTAAATTTGCATAAAAAAAATGTCTTCATTTCATTCTCTAAAAATTTCTAATATTGATCGAATAACGTCAAAAGCCGTAGTTGTGTCTTTTGAAATTCCTGATTCATTAAAAGCAAAATTTAATTTCCTTGCAGGACAATATATTAGCTTACAGTCTGAAATTAATGGTGAAAAAGTTCGGCGATCTTATTCTGTGTGTTCAGCGCCTCAATCGGGAAAACTTCAGGTGGGAATCAAAGAAGTTACTAAGGGCGTTTTTTCTAGTTATGCGAACCAACAACTTTCTGTGGGAGATTCAATAGAGGTTGGTATTCCCGAAGGTCGTTTTACTTTGACGCCAGAGCTAAATGAAAGTACACTAATCGGTATTGCTGCAGGAAGTGGAATTACTCCCATAATGGCAATGATTAAATCGGTCCTTTCTGATGAGGCTGATTCTCGATTTATTCTAATGTATGGGAATAAAACTCCCAAAGAAACCATGTTTTATGAAGAACTTATAGTGCTCGAAAAGGAGAATCCAAAACGATTAAAAATTCATTGGGTCTTTAGTCAAGCCAATTTAAAGGAAACTCATTTTGGTCGAATAGATACTTCTCTTGTAAATTATCTTTTAAAACAAATTGAAAACAAAGATCCAAAAGCCTTTTATTTATGTGGCCCTGAAAGCATGATCAATATAGCTTCAGATCAGCTAATAGAAAAAGGAATTGCTAAAGATCAAATCTTTTTTGAGCTATTCACCTCAGCTAAAGAAAGGTTGGGTGTCGCCGCAGCAGCAGACAAGGGTGTCTTAACTTTGACTTATGACGAGATAACACACTCTCTTGAATTAATACCCGAAAAAACTATTCTAGAAATTGCGCTTCAGGCGAAGCTAGATGTTCCTTATTCGTGTCAGGGTGGCGTTTGTAGCAGTTGTATTGCGCGTGTAACAAGTGGAAAGGCTGGTATGAAAAGTAATCAAATCTTAACCGATGCAGAAATTGAAGATGGGCTTATCCTTAGTTGTCAGGCAATTGCACAAACGCAAGAAATTAATATTGATTTTGATGATGTCTAAAAAGCTTTTCCCTTTTTTAAAAGGGAATTAAATTGAATTGATAAAGGTTAAAAAAGATAGCGAAGATTATAATTGCTATAATGATTAACTCTTTTGTAAGCTTATTCTTAATATAATCCAGTCCGAGACCAATAAAAAATGCTGTTGGAATAAAACTCAAAGCCCACTTTTCGTTCCCTTGATATAAATTTAGGTATCTAAAAAGAATGCTAATTATTAACCATACCAACATAAATTGAAGCGATCTAAAAACCTTATTTTTACCCGCTATATATCTATATTGTGCCGGTCTAAAAAAAACCGCAATTAATAAGCTTATAATTACTACAGAAACCCAAAGAAACTCTGCTTTTCTATTACTTAATGTCTCCGGAAAATTACTTTGGGCTAAGCTGATATTTTCATAGAGAAAATTTCCTGTGAAGAATTTAGATCCTATCATTAAAAATTGAGTGGTAAACAATATGGCGGTTAACAGAATAATTACATTTCTTAATCTTCGATATTGTGGCTCAATAAAAAATAATGCTGGAACGATATAAAAGAGTGCGAAATTGTAGTTGAAAAAGCTAATGGTTGAAATAATAACTCCGAGTATAAAAATCTCTTTAGTAGGCTGTTTTTGTTTAAACTCTCTAGTGTAAATATTTAATGCAAATAATAAAGCGATTCCATACATAATCTTTTGGGTATTAAGACCTCCTTCGTTACTATAGAGAAGGATTATTAAAGGAAAAGAAAGCAAATGAATCGCAACAAATACAGTATTCAGCTTTTTAGCCTCTAAAAGGGCTATAAAAACAGCAAATCCCATAAATAAAAAAGTCGTCCAAATTGTCCTGAAGACCAATTCTTGAGATATTGCTCCGAAACTTATGCAATAATTAATAAATAAGCTTGCAAAAAAGACCAAAAAAAAAGAAGTAATTACCGTTTGAATATTTACTCTTTTAAATATCTTTACAAACATGTTTATGTGAATTTTAAATCAATTTATAAATAAATCTCTTATGAAAGCTTTTTTTGAAGGAATTGCGTGGCTGTTTGAAGAAATTCTTTTCCTTCCTTATGCCTTTTTACGCCAACTCGAAAATAGTAGTTGGACCCTTGCTAACTCAGTAAACTGGGTCTTTTTAATTATCGGGTTTTTAGCTTTAATTTATTGGGTTTTTCAACTTAATTTATTTAACAAAAACGGAGAAGAAAAAAAAGAAACCTCTGCGCATTCTTTTTTATAAATCAAACCCAATATCTTTTCGATAGTTTATTCCCTCAAAATTAATTTTAGATAAAACTTCATATGCTTTTTTTACAGCGTTTTGATGATCCTTGCCAAAAGATGTTATGGCCATAACTCGACCTCCTGAAGTTTTTATTTGATCCCCCTCTTGTTTAGTTCCTGCATGAAAAATCATGTTTTTTCCCTGCTGATCTAAACCTTTAATAATTTTCCCTTTTTCATAGGCCTCCGGATAGCCGCCAGAAACAGCAACAACAGTTGCGGCAAAAGAAGAATCAATTTCCAAATTTACCTCATTGAGGCGCTCTTCATTTACCGCTTGTAAAATAGTTAAAAAATCATTTTTTATTCGTGGGATAACCACTTCTGTTTCAGGGTCTCCCAAGCGAACATTATATTCAATCACTTTAGGCTCACTACCTACTTTAATCAAACCAATAAAAATAAAACCTTTATAGTGAAGCTTATCTTTCTTTAAGCCTTCAATTGTAGGTTTTATAATTTGTTTTTCGATTTTTTCTTTAAATTCCTCCGTAACAAATGGAACTGGCGATATCGCTCCCATTCCCCCAGTATTTAATCCCCTGTCTCCTTCTCCAATCCTTTTGTAATCTTTTGCCATAGGAAGTGTTAGGTGTGAAGTTCCGTCAGTCAAGACAAAACACGATAATTCTATTCCAGCTAAAAACTCTTCAATTACCACTTTACTAGATGCTACTCCAAATTTATTTTCCAAAAGCATTTCGCGTAATTCTTTTTTCGCGGTTATTAAATCCTCAATAATAAGAACTCCCTTTCCTGCGGCAAGACCATCTGCTTTTAATACATAGGGCGAATTACTTTGTTCTAAAAATGCCAACCCTTCCGCAAGTGTTTCAGAAGTAAATTCTGCGTAGGATGCAGTAGGAATATTATGTCGCATCATAAAGGCTTTGGCGTATGCTTTACTCCCCTCTAGGGTTGCTGCTTCTTTTTGAGGCCCAATAACTCCAACTGAAGAGAGTTCTGGATCATTTATGAAAAAATCGTGTATTCCATTTACTAAAGGGTCCTCAGGGCCGACAATTACCATCTGAATACGATGCTTTATGACTGCCTTTTTTATTTCTTTAAAATCATTTACTTCTATAGAAAGATTCTTCGCGCAGATTGACGTTCCTGCATTTCCAGGAGCCGCATAAAGGTTTTCACAATCTTTACTCTGTTTAATCTTCCAGCAAAGCGTGTGTTCTCGACCACCTCCGCCTAATACCAATACATTCATTTAAAATAGTTTTATCAAAGATAATCACTAATCATTGATCTCAATTTCTTCGCCCTTTTTAATCTTCAAAAAATGTGCTTATTTCTTTTCGGAATTTTTTAACATAAGGTAAATGTGCTTTTCTGGTTTTGGGAAGTTTTGGATCTAGTTGAGATAGTTCTCTTGAATTAATAATTGGGAAAAATTCTTCAAGGCCCTCTAAGCGGCTTTTTTGATTTAGATGTTCAAGCCCATCAGAAAGAAATAGAACCGGGGTTTCAAAAGCAACACAGGGAAGTGCAGAGTGAATCCTTGAAGTAATCACTAATCGTGCATTTGCCATTATCTCTAGTTGTATAATTGATGCTGCAATTCTTTCTTTTTCAGAAAACTTTTTTCGATCTATCAACTGAGAAAGCCAAACTACTTGATCTTCTTGATGGTCCAAATATCTCTTTAATCGAGAAATCGCTTTTCTGTAATAAAAATATTTTAAAGGAAATTTAAGTATTTGAATCAAAATATTGGAAAGGCCATTTGATTTAGTTATTGAAAGTGTTTGAAGTTCTGGTAATAAACGCTCCATTGGGCTAATTACCACAACCCCTTTTCTCTTTTTTTTAAGATTAACAAAATCTGCTCTTTTTAAACTTAAGGTCAAACAGGCTGAAAAATAAGTTTTTATTCCTTTGGATTCCAATATTCTTTGTGTGTGTAGATCTCTACAGCCTATTGGTTCGTGTGCTTTAAAATAAGCAATTCCTTTTTGGGTTAACATTCCTTTTTCTGCAGTGGGATTAAGGTGAAAAGAAATAAATAACGGTGTAATTTGATTGGATGGGGGCCAATGGGTCGAAGATTCCATAAACCATCCGTTCATTAATAGTTTTACGCGTTCTCCAAAATAAATGTTCAGATGATCTCGATCTAATCTAATTATATCCTCTTTACAAATCAATTGCTTTGCTGCAATGCTTTGGATATAATCTCCCAAATTATTGGAATTTGGATAAGCTAAAACGGCTGCTTTTCTAGTCATTGATTTTACTTAACATCTTAATAAATGCTTTTTCTCTTCTTTTCAATGGGTAAGCTTTTTGAATTCGTTTTCTTGCTTCACATCCCATCCTTTGTGGATTTTTATTTAAAAAACCTGTTAAAATATCTATACTCGTTTCTTTAACAAAAAGCAATCCCGTTTTTCCAATTGCGTCTGGAATACCAAAAACAGCGTTCCCAATTGGAACACACTCACAAAGCATGGCTTCGCACAAGACATTAGGTAAACCTTCGATTTTGGACCCTTGAAAATAAAATTGGTTTTGGCTATAAAGAGCCTTTAACTCCCTTCTTGTTTGCGTTTCCAAAAGGTGAATATTTTTAGGGAGATTATCAAGCTTTAGATTAAGCGGTTTAATCCCTGCTATCGTAAACCGATGGAAGGGAAGTGCTCTCGCTAAAGAAATAAATAAAGGAATTCCTTTGCGTTTAAAAGTTCGCTCATCATAAATATTAGCAACGGTGAGTACGGTCTTTTTCTGTTTTAACTCCTCTAATTTCCAAAAAGTACTGTCATATGCTGTGGGGACTTCAAGTATTGGTGTTTTAAGATTTGGGATGAAAGTTAAAATTCCTGAATATGTTTTTGAATCGGCTTTTGCTTTTTCACACCCTTTTGCTAAAGTTTTATTTACAACCCAAATATGATCAGAAAGCCTATAGTTTAAGCGGACAAGTTTTTGTCTAAAATTATTTTTATAAAAAATCCCGTATTCCAATTCTGAACTTGAAACGGCATCATATCCTCCAACAATAATTGTGCTTATTTTACCAAAAAGTTTTGCCCATAATAAAGGGAAAAAGGTATGATAATCATTAAACCAACTTATTATTGCTTGAGATTGAAAAGCATAAAAAAAACATAATACAAATTCTCTAATGCGATTATAAAAAAAACGGAAGGGATCTTTATGTGGAGGAGAATGAATTAAAAGGACTGAATATCCCAATGACTTTAATAAAGCTATATCTTTTAAGACAAAAGTATTTTTAATAGTAAATACCAAGGTTACCTTCTTGATTTTCATCTCTTATTTGCTTTCTGAACAAAAATAGTTTCTAGTTGATTTACGATTTTTCTGTTATCAGAAACCCTAGGAATTTTATTTTGCCCGCCTAGTTTTCCAATGCTTTTCATATAACTTTTAAATCCTCCCAAAACAACTGGTCGTATTTCTAGGGGTCTTAAAACTTTTCCAACAATTAGATCTTTATAATAAATATTTTTCTCTTGCATTGCTTTGTCAATTTCTAAAGCAAAAGATTCGAGGGCTTTGGGAACAATATCAAATTCAATATACCACTCGTGAAAGGGTAATCCTTTAATTGGATTAATTTGTGGGGCCACTGTAAATTCTCTTATTTGTGCTTTACCCTTCTGTTTTTCAACGGCCAATTGAAGTGCCTGTTCAACTTCACTTACAATTACATGTTCCCCAAAAGCCGAAATAAAATGTTTAATTCGTCCACTTACAATTATTTTATAAGGTGAAAGGTTTGTGAACATTATTGTATCACCTATATTATATCTCCACAGCCCGGCAGTAGTTGAAATAATCATTACATAATTTACTCCTAACTTTACCCCTTTAAGAGAAATGGGAATTGGCTTTTCAACAAAAAAATGATCTGCTTCTATAAATTCGTAAAAAATTCCATGATCAACTAAAAGCAATAAACCCTTATCATCTTGATCGTCTTGGTAAGCAAAAAATCCCTCAGAGGCTGGATAAAACTCAATGCTATCAGGAGTGCGTCCAATCAGTTTATTAAAAATTCCTCGATATGGTTCAAAGTTTACTCCTCCATAAACAAAAAGCGAGAAGTTGGGAAATAATTGGCCAATATTCTTTCCTGTTTTGTCTATCAATCGCTCAAAATACATTTGTACCCAAGAGGGAATGCCTCCAATTATCGTCATGTTTTCTGATTGAGTTTCGCCAACTACTGCATCTACTTTTGTTTCCCAATCTTCGATGCAGTTAGTTTCCCAACTTGGCAGGCGGTTTTTTTGTAAATAATTGGGTACATAATGAGCTACAATTCCTGATAATCGCCCTAAAGCAACACCTTTTTCATTCTCTAAAACGGGACTTCCTTGAAGAAAAATATGCTTCCCATTCATAGAACTGGCATTACCAGTTTTGAAAATATAATTCAAAATTGCTTCTTTTGCGGCTCTAATATGTTGCGGTAATGATTCTTTAGTAATTGGGATATACTTTGCTCCTGATGTCGTTCCGCTTGATTTGGCAAAATATAGAGGCCTCTCAGGCCAAAGCACGTTGGTTTCTCCTTCCAAAACTTTATCGATATATTTTTTTAGCCCTTCATAATCTCTAACTGGAATAAATGCTTGAAAGTCTTTTTCTGTTTTGATTTTTATAAAATCATGTTCTTTTCCAAAACGCGTTTTTGTCCCTTCACTTATTAATCGCTCAAATACTTTTTTTTGAGCTTCAATCGGGTTTTTAATCCATTTCAGGTTTTTTCGATGCACTACAGTGGCATATATTTTGGCTCCTATAGATTTTATCATTAATCAGAAAAATTAAAAAAATTAGCTGGATTTAGTGCATAACCGTCCATCCATAATTCAAAATGTAAATGAAATCCAGTGCTAAATTCTCCTGTGTTTCCAGCACTGGCAATAACTTCCCCCCCAAGAACTGAATCTCCTTGTGATTTAGTAAGTGCGGCATTATGTTTATAAACAGAGAGAAATCCTGAGGCATGTTCTAGGATAATTACAAACCCTGTTTGAGCTGTCCATTCAGCAAAAATCACTGTCCCGTCTGCGATTGCTTTTATTGGTGTATTTTTATCTAAAACAATGTCAACCGCAAAATGAGATTCCTCTTGGTTAAACACTTGGGAAATCGGCCCTTTTGCTGGGGGGAACAAAAGTGCGTTTAACTCAGAAGAACTATTATTACTCTTTGGATTGTATTTATCTTCATTTGCAACAAACGCTCTCAATAATGAATCTTCTATAATGGCAGGAACTAGACTTGAATTCTGTTCTGAGGAGTTTAATAAAGTCTCGTTTAAAGGCTCTTCGTCTTTAAAAGATATCTCCTCCGAAATTACGGCTCGAACAGCATTTAAATATTGAATGTTTTGATTGTAAAGTGTAATTAATGAGTCTGTTGTAAATAAATTTTGAGTTGCTTTTTTTCTTAATTCTGAAGAATCATATCCAGGAATATATTCTTTAATAGAAGTCTGTGAAATAGTAATAAAAATTACAAGACCAAGAGTAGCGATAAGTGTGACCCCACCAAAAATTACACTAAACCTTGAGATCTGGAGCTGTGCCTTCTCCTCAAATGTCTCCTCATTGATAATAACCATCCTATATGAACTGAATAGTTTTTTAAGAAAAAGTCTGATTTTAGGTTCCTGTTTTGACATAATAGATTACAAAGATACGGAATCATTTATCTGAGAAAATATCCTCATTTCATTTTGATGTAAATCAAACTAAATATTTCTGTACATTTGTTTAAAATAAGATAAATGCTAACGGCTTTAACATTTTTAGGTATGATTGGAGGACCACAAATAATCTTAATAATCGCAGTAGTTTTGTTGCTTTTTGGCGGACGAAAAATTCCTGAACTAATGAAAGGATTGGGAAGCGGAATTAAAGAATTTAAAAACGCAACCAAAGAGGAAGAAACTGCTGGTGGCGACGAAAAAAAAGATTAATCTACTTGTTTTAGTGTATTAATTATCGTGTTTAATTCAAACATATAGTCTCTTTTTTTTGCTGTTGGGGCAAATACAAACCCTTCTATCGCTAATATTTTCCTGTTAATTGTGTCTTGAATCATATAATTTACAAAAGGACCAGCCATAAAATCATTGGCAACTTCCCATGTGCCTTTTGTTAAATATGTTTGTTTACCATCCAATTCTGTGCGATAATAATAGGGCCTAAAAGCTCTTTCTGTAATTAGATAACTTCCCTTTAGTCTTCCCGGCACATATGCTTTCCCGATTGAGTCTCGAATATTTAAAATTCGTTTATTTAGAATTCCCTCTAATGCCTTTTCATCCAGTGTGTAAGCAATAATATTTAAATGTCCTTTTTGAACCTCCTTTTGTATCCAAACAAAATTAGTTGTGTCTTTGAAAGTTTTGTAGGCAGAGGGATAGATTAATTCAATCCCTAAACGATTTAGTAATGTTTTTTCAGTTGTGGGGGATTTCATAATTCTTCTTAACTTCTCTTTGCGTTCGTTTTCAATTATCGTACGTTTAAGAAGGTCTGTGTTTTCTTTAAAATAAAAGGCCTGCCTTTCAACGTCAATACCTGTTATTGTTGCTAATATCTGAGGTTTCGCAAACTGATTTTGACTGATCCGAAATCCTTCAAGAGAATCTTTTCTAAACCAAACTATATTTCTATTTTGTCTGGCAAAGCCTGAAAATGAATTAGGGTTCATATAAACTAATGAAAACTGGGGCTCATCTAGAGGAAGGCCCTCATAAATTTTTTGCAAACCCTCTTTTACTTTTTCACCCAAAGTAGAATTCCAATCTCTTTGGGACATAACAACAGTAACATAATTAATGTTTCCACTTGATTCTGGAACATAAGACCTGTTTTTATTAGCCTCATTTTTACAAGAAAAAGAAAGCCAAACTAGAAAAAGTAAAAAAGCACGTTTCATTTTATTCATTAAGAGCTGCAATTCCAGGGAGAGTTTTTCCTTCCAAGCTTTCTAGCATAGCCCCTCCTCCTGTACTAATATAGCTCATTTTATTTTCAAAACCGAACTGCTTTACTGCTGCAACTGAGTCACCTCCTCCAACAAGTGAGAAAGCACCTTCATGTGTTGCTTTAGCAATAGAATTCCCGACGGCTATTGTTCCTTTTGAAAAATTTGAAAATTCAAAAACTCCCATTGGTCCGTTCCATAGAATAGTTTTACAAGTTATTATAAGTTCATGGAATATCGTTTGGCTTTCAGGTCCTGAATCCATTGCTTCCCAACCTTCAGGAATATTCATAACATCAAAGGTTTGTTGATTAGCATTATTGCTAAAATCATTTCCAGCCAAAACATCAACGGGTAAATGAATTTGAACCCCTTTTTCTTTAGCTTTTTCTAATAATTCAAGTGCATAATCGCAATATTCGGGTTCGCAAATTGAATTTCCTACCTTACCTCCAAGTGCTTTTGTGAAGGTATACACCATGCCACCGCCAATAATCAAATGATCCACTGTTTCTAAAAGACTTTCAATGATCGTGATTTTTGAGGATACTTTTGCGCCTCCCAATATAGCTAAAATGGGCTTCTCTCCTTGATCCATAACTTTTTCTATCGCTAATACTTCTTTTTCTAAAAGGCTTCCAAAGCATTTGTTTTTTTGAAAAAAACGGGCAATGATAGTAGTTGAAGCATGGGCTCTGTGTGCTGTTCCAAAAGCATCATTTACATATACTGTTCCCAAGCGTGCTAATTTTTCTGAAAAGATGACATCCCCAGAAGTCTCTTCTTTATGAAACCTTAAGTTTTCCATCAATAAAACTTCCCCTTGATCTAATCCGTTAGATGCTGCTTCTGCTTCTGTCCCAACAGATGTGGAGCAAAACTTAACGGGCCTATCTAAAACTTCTGCTACTGTTTTTACAATATGAGATAATGATAATTTAGGGTCACAGCCATCTGGACGCCCTAAATGAGAAAGTAAAACGCAACTTCCTCCTTTATTTAAAATATAATCAATCGTGGATTTGGCTGCCTCAATTCGTGTTCGATCAGTGACTTCAAATTTTTCATTTAAAGGAACATTGAAGTCGACCCGAACAATAGCTCTTTGGTTCTTGAAGTTCTGTTGATTTAAAATGCGCATTTTATAAAATTTTATCAAAAATACAATAATGACGTTCGTTCCTTAGATTATTTTGTAAAGATCTGATAAGAGAATTTAAAAAAAACAGGAGTAAGTGTATCTTTATCCCATGATTTGGACTAATATAGTTGGACAGGAAAATATTAAACGGCAGTTAGAGCAACTGATCTCCACAAATCAAGTTCCTCATGCTCAGCTATTTGTGGGGTTATCTGGTCATGGTTCACTCCCCTTAAGCTTAGAATTTGCATTAACCCTTCTGGGTGCTACAACAGAGACTTCCTCAATGCATTCTTTGGGGAAAAAAACACAGCATCCTGACTTACATTTTGTTTATCCAGTAGTTAAAAGGGATACCAAAAAAGTGGCCTATTCAAGCGATTATAGTTCTGAATGGTTTGCCTTTTTAAATGAAGTGCCTTATGGTAATTATACCGATTGGTTTGAAGCTATTAATGTTGTTAATAAACAAGGTGTTATAGGTGTCGGCGAAATTGAAAAGCTGCATAGAAAAATGTTTTTAAAACCTTATTTAGGAGAGAATAAAGTTTGTGTTTTGTGGGGCGTTGACAAAATGAATAAAGAAGCCTCAAATGCCTTTTTGAAACTTCTGGAAGAACCTCCTAAAAAGACCTTTTTTATTTTACTTGCAGAAGACCGTGAATTGCTTTTGCCTACTCTTATTTCTCGTTGCCAACAAATAAATTTTCCTCCTATTCTAAATAAAGATTTAGAGGCTTCATTACCAGATGAAATCAATGATAAAAACCTATTAATCTCTCAATCAGAAGGAGACTATGGCCGTCTTCAAAAACTATTGTTTGACACGGATGTTCAAGAACACGAAGCTATTCTTATAAAAGGTTTGCGAACGGCTTTTAAAGCTAAGGGAAATAAAAGTATTGTTATCGATTTAATGAAATGGTCTAATGAATTAAGTGTTTTAGGAAGGGAAAACCAAATGAGCTTTTTGAATTATGGAACCCAATTTTTTAGAGATGCCTTTCTGTTAAATTATTCTTTGAAAAATCTTGTGCATTATCGCTCTAAAAATAATTTTGATTTAAAAAATATTGCCCCGTTCGTTAATAGTGAAAATATCCAGAATCTAGTTTCTTTATTTGAAACAAGCCATTACCATATATCAAGAAACGCAAACCCAAAAATGGTCTTTGCAGAACTAGGATTACAATTAACCCGTTTAATAAACAAAGCTTCTAGCTAATTTGTTTTTTTAAAAACATATATTTTTGAAGAGTATTGACCATTATTAATCGCCTTAAGGTTAGACCAAAAGCCCACCATCAATCCTTTTAAAAAAGGAAATGAACTTCTTTTTTGTGCTTCAGACTTATAAGAAATATAGAATGCGTCAAACCATAACGGATGATTTGATATATGAATAAAGCCGGATTTCTCAACCAATTTAATTATACCTGAATCAGTAAAGTGCCATAAGTGCCGGGGGACGTCAAGCGCTGCCCAGTCAGATTTATAGTGTTTAGCATCATAACTATTTAAATTAGGAACCGCTATAATTAAATCTCCTTCTTGCTGAAGCTTCGAATAGAGCTTTACAAGGACTCTTTTTAAGTCTGGTATATGCTCTAGAACATGCCACAAGGTTATTGCTGAATAAAACCTTTCTTTAGGAAGGTAATCAATTGATTTATAGCATTCTAACTCTTTTTTTAAACATTCATTTCTTGCGCCTTTGTTTGGCTCAACTGTTTTAATAGAAAAACCCCTTTTTTTTAAAAAATTTGCAAAAACGCCAACACCTGAACCATAGTCGAGCACGTAATAGTCCTGTCTTTTTACTATAAAGCTTTTTTTATAATATAACATAAGCTTTTGAACAAGGGCATATATAAAATCAAGCGGAGATTTCTTGAGAATTTTATGGGAGCTATATTTCTCTGATTTGTAATAGTTCTCTAGTATCGTGCTTTTGGGGAGCTCAGTGACAGCATAGTCATTATCTTTACTCCAATAGATATTAAACTCTTCTTTGGAGACTAACTCGTCTTTTGCCTTAAACAGAAAATCATGTTGTTCCACGTGAAACCATTTAACGTCCCATTGATACCAAGAGAACACTAATGTCGCTTGGGTTAATTCCGCTAATCCTAGATGCTTGTGCAATGGTGTCGGGACGGATTTTGTTTAACTTCTCTTTCGCCTCGTGAGACAACGAAGCTAAAACATCAAAATTGAAACCTCTAGGAATGGAAATTCCTTCTAAACGTTTTAATTTATCGGCATTACGCTTTTCTTTTTCTATATAACCTGCATATTTAATATGGATTTCTGCCTGCTCAAACACAGCGTCATCAATTTCAAAATCGCAAAGGTAAGATGCAACAGAATCAAAACAAAGAAGATCCTTTCTTGTTATTGATGGCCTTGAAAGCAATTTATATATCTTATCAGTTTGATTAACGGTTTCAGATTTTTTTTCAGACAATATGGTATTTGCTGTATTTAACTCATAACTAGTGCTCTTAAGGAACCCTATTAAATCCTCTTTCTTTTTCTGCTTGTATTCAACTTTTTTTAATCGGTCGCCTCCCAAAAGTCCTAGGGAAAAGGCTTTGGGTGTTAAACGCTCGTCAGCGTTATCCTGTCGCAAAAGTGTTCTATACTCGGCTCTTGAAGTAAACATCCTATATGGTTCTTCAGTGCCTTTTAATATTAAATCATCAATGAGCACGCCCATGTAAGCTTCTTCACGACCCAACACAAAAGGTGGCTTATCGTGAACTTTTAAGTGAGCGTTAATTCCTGCCATTAATCCTTGAGCGGCTGCCTCTTCATAACCTGTGGTTCCATTAATTTGGCCAGCAAAAAAGAGATTTTGAATATTCTTTGTTTCTAAACTGTGGAATAGCTGTGTGGGAGGAAAATAGTCGTATTCAATTGCGTATCCAGGACGGAAGAATTTTACGTTTTCAAAGCCTGCAACAAGTTTTAGGGCCTTAAATTGAATATCATCTGGGAGAGATGTTGAAAAGCCGTTTACATACACTTCAACCGTGTTCCACCCTTCTGGTTCGACAAAGATCTGGTGTTGCGACTTATCGCTAAAACGATCAATCTTATCTTCAATAGATGGGCAATAACGTGGTCCCTTGCTCTGGATGGACCCGTTAAACATTGGTGAACGGTCAAAACCTGAGCGTAGGATGTCGTGAACATCAATATTAGTGTGGGTGATATGGCAACTTAATTGGCGTGTCAATGGTTTTGTTAGATCTGAATACGAAAACTTTGAGGGATTAACATCGCCAGGCTGTTCTTTCATTTTTGAATAATCTAGGGAACGTCCGTCAACACGCGGGGGAGTGCCAGTCTTCATTCTACCGGAACGAAAACCTACTTTCTCAAGTGCTGCGGTTAGTCCTGTTGATGCATTTTCACCTGCACGGCCACCGCCAAAATTTTTCTCTCCAATGTGAATTAGCCCATTTAAAAAAGTACCATTGGTTAACACAACACTTTTAGAATAAATTTTTAACCCTAGAGCGGTGACTACTCCTTTAATTTGATCTTGTTCTATTATTAAGTCAACTATCATTTCTTGATAGAAATCAAGATTAGGAGTTTGCTCTAACATTGACCTCCATTCCAAACTAAACAAGCTTCTGTCTGACTGTGCGCGTGGACTCCACATTGCTGGGCCCTTAGATTGGTTTAGCATTTTGTACTGAATCGCTGTACGATCGGTTATGATACCACTGTAACCTCCCAAAGCATCGATCTCTCTGACTATTTGACCCTTAGCAATTCCACCCATAGCTGGGTTACAGGACATTTGACCCGTGGTTTGTAAGTTCATTGTGACCAAAAGGGTTTTCGAGCCAAGGTTAGCTGAAGAGGCGGCGGCTTCACATCCAGCATGGCCAGCGCCAACAATAATTACATCATAGGTCGTGTCAAACATGTTGTCTTTGTTTCACGTGGAACATTCTTATAAAATCATCTTCGAGAATTCGCATTTCTTTTTTTTTGTCTGGAGATGTGTCATTATACCCCATACAGTGCAAGGGACCGTGTATTAAAACTCTAATACACTCATTTTCAATGCTTTGGCTTTCTTCTTCTGCTGAACGCTCTATTGCCCATAAAGAAATAAAAAATTCGGCTTTAAGCGATTCTGCATCAGTATAATTAAAAGAAATTATATCGGTGTGTGTAGAATGATTTAAAAATTTTTTGTTCATCTCTAACATCTCTTTCTGTGTTACAAAATTATAGACCAACTTATCAATAGAATAATTAGACTTAACAATATAGTCTCTAATAACATTTGAGATTAATGTGGCGTCTAAAAATGAGGGTATGTTGTTAAATCGGATGATATATATCTGTTTTTTGCAAATATACAGGTTTTGTCCGGCTCGGTAATGAATATCAAAGAGAAGCCTTTATCTTTGAAAAAAAAAATATGAAATCACGAGTTCGTTTTGCTCCAAGCCCAACTGGTCCCTTACACATTGGCGGCCTTCGAACCGCACTTTTTAACTACCTGTATGCCCGGAAGGAAAAAGGAATATTTATTCTTCGTATAGAAGATACAGATCAAAAGCGATATGCTAAGGGTAGCGAAGAATATATACAAGAAGCATTAGAGTGGTGTGAAATGATTCCAGACGAGGGTCCGTTTAACGGAGGAGATTATGGCCCTTATCGTCAAAGCGAACGTAAAAGTATTTACAAAAAATATATTAGCCAACTTATAGAAAAAGGCGAAGCATACTTTGCTTTTGATTCTAGCGAAAGCTTAAATAAGGCGAGGAATAATTCGGAAAATCAAGGTAACTCTTTTAAGTATGGAGCTCAAAATAGAATGTCTTTTAGAAACAGTTTATCATTAAATAAAGAGGAAACTAATTTAGCTTTAAAAGGTAATTATGTGATTCGGCTAAAAATTAATTCGGGGCAAAAAGTAAATGTATACGATGAAATTCGAGGAACTATCAATGTTGTAACAGATGAATTAGACGATAAAATTTTAATGAAAAGCGACGGAATGCCAACGTATCATTTTGCAAATGTTGTTGACGATCATTTAATGAAAATTAGCTGTGTTATTCGTGGCGAAGAATGGTTGCCTTCCTTACCATTGCATAAATTAATTTATGATGCATTTGGTTGGGATAGTCCTAAATTCATGCACCTGCCCTTAATTTTAAAGCCAAATGGCAAAGGAAAGTTGTCCAAAAGGGATGGTGAAAAAGATAGCTTTCCTGTGTTTCCACTTAATTGGAAAGAACAAACACTAGGATTCAAAGAAATGGGGTTTTTACCTGAAGCAATGGTAAATTATTTAGCTCTTTTGGGATGGAACGATGGAACTGAAAAAGAATTATTTACCCTTAGAGAGCTAGAACGTAAATTTTCCCTCTCTGGAATTCAAAAAGGGGGAGCTCGTTTTGATTATGAAAAAGCCAAATGGATTAACCATAAAAAAATAAATTTGCTTGAAACCAAAGAATTAGTCGACTTAGACTATGTTAAAGAAGAGCTAAAAAAATATTCCTCAAAAAATCATCAAGGTCTTGTTAGTCTTGTAAAAGAGCGCCTGTTTACTCTTAATGATTTAAGTAAAGAGTTGGCTTTTGTCAAAAAACCACATACTTATGACATAAAGGTTATAGATAAATTAAAAAATAAAAATCCTGTCTCTATTTTAAATAAAATAAAGGAGGAAATAAAAAAACAAAACAAAACTGAAGAGTTTAGAGAAAATCTAAAAATTTGGGCTAAAGAAAATTCTTTGCCCTTTGGTTCTATAATGCAGAGCTTCAGGGTGGCTTTAGTGGGAAAACTTAGTGGGCCTGATTTATTTGAGATTTGTAGCCTTCTTGGGAAAGAAGTATCTTTAAAAAGAGTAAACGATTTAATTGACTATATAAATATTAAAAAATAAAATGATCGAAAATATGAATACATTCATAATAATAGGGCTTGGGGTACTGATTTTACTTGGTGGTTTATTTGTTGTTAAACAACAGACAGCAGCTATCGTTGAGCGCTTTGGTAAATTCTTGTCAATCCGTCAGTCCGGACTTCACTTTAAGATTCCACTAATTGATAGAATAGCTGGGAGAATTAGTCTTCGTATTTTACAACTAGACGTTATTGTTGAAACTAAAACAAAAGACGATGTTTTTGTAAAACTGAAGGTTTCTGTTCAGTACAAGATCATTCAAGAAAAGGTGTATGAAGCTTTTTATAAGCTGGATTATCCTCAAGATCAGATTACATCATATGTTTTTGATGTAGTTAGGGCGGTAGTACCTAAAATGAAATTAGATGATGTTTTTGAGAAAAAAAATGAAATTGCAGATGCCGTTAAAGGAGAGCTAAATGATGCTATGATAAACTATGGTTATGACATCATTAAAGCTCTTGTAACAGACATTGATCCTGATGCAGAGGTAAAGGCTGCTATGAATAAAATTAATGCTGCGGAGCGTAAAAAAGTAGCCGCTCAGTATGAAGGAGATGCAGAAAGAATTCTTATTGTTGAAAAGGCAAAGGCTGAGGCACAAAGCAAAAGATTACAAGGGCAGGGAATTGCCGACCAGCGAAGAGAAATTGCACGAGGCCTTGAAGAGTCTGTTGATGTATTAAACAAGGTTGGAATAAACTCTCAAGAGGCCTCGGCTTTAATTGTGGTAACACAACATTATGATACGCTTCAATCAATTGGGGGTGAAACCAACAGCAACTTAATATTATTGCCAAATTCACCTCAAGCAGGAAGTGAAATGTTAAACAATATGGTTGCATCTTTTACGGCCAGTAATCAAATCGGGGAGGCAATGAAAAAACAACAGCTAAAAGAAAATAAAGAAAAAAAGTAGAACTACTGGTTTGATTTCGACCAAGTATCCCTGAGGCCAACTGTTTTATTAAAAACTAATTTATTTTTTTCTGTATCAGGATCTACCAAGAAGTATCCTAACCGCTGAAATTGAAAATTCTCAAACGGTTTGGCCGTTCTTAGACTGGGTTCTACATAAGCCCTAACGATACTTAGGGCTTCAGGATTAATATGATGTTTAAAGTCATGCTCTTTATCTTGATCAGGAGCTGGAACTTGAAATAAACGATCATAAAGCCTAACTTCTGCTGGTAGAGCGTGGGCTTCAGAAACCCAATGAAGCGTGCCTTTTACCTTGCGAGCGCTTGCCTCTGTTCCGCTACCACTTTTACTGTCAGAGTCATAAGTACAGAAGATCTCCGTTATTTTCCCTGACTCATCTTTAACAACAGACTCGCCTTTAATGATATATCCATTCTTTAAACGGACTTCTTTATCAATTGTTAGCCTAAAAAACTTGCGATTCGCTTCTTCTTTAAAATCTTCTCGCTCTATCAAAAGGTTTTTTGAAAACGGAATCGTTCGCTGGCCTAATTCAGGATGTTCGGGGTTTATTTCTGCCTCTAGAAGCTCTTCTTTATCGTCAGGATAATTAGAAATAGTCAATTTAACTGGGTTTAAAACAGCCATCACACGGGCCGCTTTGGTGTTTAAATCTTCTCGGACAGAGTATTCCAATAATGACATGTCTATTATGTTATCTCGTTTTGCAACCCCTGCAGCATCTACAAAATTTCGTAATGAGGTTGGCGTATATCCTCTTCTTCTGAGTCCAGCAATAGTGGGCATTCTTGGGTCGTCCCAACCTTTTACAAAACCTTCTTTGATTAATTCTAAAAGCTTTCGCTTACTTGTTACTGTATAAGATAAGTTCATGCGCGCAAACTCTCTTTGTTTAGGAGTTTGCTTGACCAAGGGGCTTAGTGCGCCTAAAAACCACTCGTAAAGATCTCTGTGCGGTTTAAATTCTAGGGAGCACAAGGAATGTGAAACTTGTTCTATATAATCTGACTCACCGTGGGTCCAGTCGTAAAGTGGGTAAACACACCAAGCGTCACCTGTTCTATGATGTGTTTTATAGAGAATGCGATACATAACTGGGTCACGCATGAGCATATTAGGGGAGGACATATCGATTTTGGCGCGTAATACATAAGCGCCTTCAAGGTGTTTACCCGCCTTCATTTCAATGAATAGCTGTTGGTTTTCTAAAATTGAGCGATCCCTAAAAGGGCTGTTTATCCCTGGTTTTGTTGGTGTCCCTTTTTGTAAGGCAATTGTTTCTGCATTTTGTGAATCAACATAAGCCAAACCTTTGGAAATTAAATATTGAGCCCAGTCATACAATTGATCAAAATAATCCGAAGCATAACATTCTGAATCCCACTGATAACCAAGCCAATTAATATTTTCCTTAATAACGTCTACATAGTGCTGTTCTTCCTTTGCCGGATTAGTGTCATCAAAACGAAGGTTTACGGGGGCATTATAACGAGCTCCTAAATTAAAATTTAAACATATTGCTTTAACGTGCCCTATGTGTAAATATCCATTTGGTTCTGGGGGAAAACGAAAGCGTAGATTTTCTTTTGGAAAACCTTCGGCTAAATCTTCTTCAATAATATGTTCAATAAAGTGTAGGGGACGCTCCATTCCTTTTTTTATTTTTACAAAGATAATGAATGGATGCTTTGCAGGGTATCAAGAAAACAGTCTTTATATTTGCTAAAATTATGGGAAAGATATATTTAAAAAACATCCGTTTGTACGCATTTCACGGATGTATGGATGAGGAAAAAAAAATTGGTAGCGATTATTTAATAAACGTGACCGTAGAGACAAACTTAGCCTCTTCTTCAAAGAGCGACCGCCTAGAAGAAACTATCGACTATGTTTCCCTTCACTCTATAGTGAAGACAGAAATGGAACAGCGGTCAAAATTGCTAGAACATGTTGTTGACCGAATTCTAAAAAAAATTTTAGAGGAACACCCTAAAGTAGAAAAAGCAAAAGTAAAAGTGGCAAAAATAAATCCCCCGATTGGGGGAAATGTAGAGGAAGTTGCGGTAAAACGAGAACTAGTAAGATCTGCATTTAAATTCGATTAAATATTAGTACTTTTGCCAAAAGGCATCGTGGCCGAGTGGCTAGGCAGAGCTCTGCAAAAGCTCGTACAGCGGTTCGAATCCGCTCGATGCCTCTTTTTATTGTTCAATCACTATTTTTCCTGTAAATTTAATATCAGTAATCTGTTTTTGTGGGTTTCCATATACGCGCAAAACGCCACCTCCCACAACTTTAGCATCAACAAGTTCGGTTGCAGTAACATGTGCATAGCCTCCAGCATAAATTTTTATTTCGCTTTGTTCGGTTACCAGCTCTTCAGCCTCACAGCTTCCCCCTGTATTTATTGATAATCTAAAGCTTGTAGCCTTCCCTTCAAGGATAACTCTTCCCCCCGTATTGGTTGTCACGTCTAGGCGATCTACAGTTGTGTTCAGGGTAATAGCGGCTCCGCTTCTTGCCTCAACCTTTAGGCTTGTTTGCTCTATTGGCTCGCCTGATAATGTCACTCCTTGGTGTGCCACGATTTGATGCAACGGTTCGCTATGATGCAATTCTATAAACGTATATCCAGGGTCTAAAAAGCTTTTTGATGATAACTTGATTTTAATTATATTATTCTTAACAGAAAGCACAACCTCGTCTTTATGGTCGCCATAAATAACAGCCTTGTTAAATTCAGAAGGAATTAGTTTAATGTCTAACTTAGAGAAGACTTTAACCCCATAAAAGGGACTCATTGTGAGTGTTCTTTTTTCAATATCTTGAGAGAAAACGCTTAGAAAGGTTAAGAAATAAAGGGGAGATAAATATCTCTTGTTAATCATAAAAAATTTATTAAACTGGAACAAAATCAAGAAAACGACGAAGGATGTTCACTTTCTTTACTTTAATGTTAATCATATCTCCTAATTGATAGGTTTTTTTTGTTCGCTCTCCTATTAACAAATGTTGGCGATCATCATAACGATAAAAGTCGCCTTTAATATCAATTACGCGGATCATTCCTTCGCATTTATTATCAATTAACTCTACATATAGACCACGTTCTGTTACACCAGAAATAACACCTTGAAATTGCTGTCCGACCTTATCTTCCATAAAAACCATTTGCATATATTTTATAGAATCTCGTTCTGCTCTTGTGGCTAATTGTTCTCTTTGAGACGCATGTTGGCAAGCCTCTTCAATTATGTGTTTTGGGGGAGGTGGTTTTTTTTCTAAGTAGGTTTGTAAAAGCCGATGAACCATAACATCAGGATATCTTCGAATGGGTGATGTAAAGTGGGTATAATAAGAAAAGGCTAAGCCATAATGACCTATGTTATCTGTTGAATACTTTGCCTTAGACATACATCGCAGCGTTAAAGTGTCTATTAAATTTTGCTCTTTTTTTCCATTACAAGAAAGGAGTAGGTTATTAATTTCTGAGCTTACCTTTTTTTTGTCTAGGTTAAAAGAATACCCAAACGGAGAAATGGTTTGTTTTAAATTAAATAATTTTTGTTCATCTGGATCGTCATGTATCCTATAAACAAATGGCGGCAAGGGTTTTGTTTTATTTATAAAAGCAGCCACCCTCTTGTTTGCTAGAAGCATAAATTCTTCTATTAATTTGTTAGCGTCTTTTGAAGTTTTGAAATAAACGGACTCTGGTTTATTTTTTTTATCCAAATTAAAATTGACTTCGACTCTGTCAAAAGAAATAGCACCATTTTTCATTCGCTGACTACGCAATTTTTTTGCTTGATAATTTAAAGTCGTTATCGCATGTGCAACTGTCTCGGGTAAATTGTAAGTTTTGCCTGTTAAAGAAACGTTTGAATCAACTATAGTGTTGTTGTTATCTAAAAGGTTTTGAACCTCTTCATATGAAAATCGATAGTCAGAATTTATTACTGTTCTTCCGTACCATTCGTCAAGAATAGTTCCTTCTTTATCTAAAGTAAATACGGCTGAAAAAGTAAACTTATCTTCTTTAGGTCGTAAAGAACATAAGCCGTTAGACAAAACTTCAGGTAACATTGGCACAACCCTATCAACTAAATAAACTGATGTTGCACGATCATAAGCTTCTTGATCTAAAATTGTATTTGGTTTAACATAAAAAGAAACATCAGCAATATGAACTCCAACTTCAAATAAACCGTTTTTTAATTCTTTAAATGACAGAGCATCATCAAAGTCTTTGGCTGTTATCGGATCAATTGTAAAGGTTAGAATATCTCTGAAATCTCTTCTTTTATTTATCTCTTTTTTGTCTAATTCTTTTTTAATTTTTTCCGCTTCTTCTTCTATTTCTTTTGGAAACTCATAAGGTAATCCGTAATCATGAAGAATAGCGTGTATTTCTGTCTCATTCTCTCCTGGTAAACCTAAGCTCTTAATTATCTTTCCCGAAGGTGAATCTCTATTTTCTTTCCACTCTTTAAAAACAGCAACAACCTTTTCCCCGTTTTTAAAATTTTTTAGTTCACATTTATCAATAAAAATATCTGTATACATTCTTGCATTTCTACAGAGAACAAAACCATATTCATTTTGACGATCAAAAACACCTACATATTCTTTATTGTTCCTTTTTGAAACGGATTCAACATGAGCTTCTATTGCTTTATTATATTTATGGATACTTATTTCAACGATATCTCCATGTAAACCTCTGTTTAAAAATTTTTTGGGTATAACTAACTCGTTGTCATATCCATCTATATTAACAACACCTTTGCCTGATGGTATAATAATTAACTCAGTTGATATATGTTTTGTGGTAGCTTTTTTTAGTTGATATTGCCCAGGTTTAATACATAGAAGTTTTTCTTGATTATGTAGTGTTTTTAAAGTGCTGATAATATTATTTCTTCCTTTTGTATCTTTAATGTCAAGCACTGTGGCAATTTGCTTGTAATTAAAGTTTGCCTTTGGGTGGTTTGTAAAATGATACAATATTTTTAATTCTAAACGATTCCTTTTTTTTTTGTTTTCAGACATTTATTTTAATAAGATAAAACAAAGGTACAATATTCGTTTATGTCACTTTATTAACATGATTAACATTATAATAATATTTTTTTTTTTAAAATTTAAATTAATGGTGATGTATATAGTATGTTAATAGACACTATAAATAAAAAGGAAAATGTGTGGGTGTTTTAAAGAAACAAAGAAACAAACAATTTATACTTCGTTATAAACAGTTCAATATGCTTTAAATGAATAATTTAGTGTTTTTTTTAAAGGGAGTTAATAAAAACTATTATTAATAAATAAAATAAAACACACACAAAATTAAGTTTATAAAGTGCCGTTTTTTGTTTATTTAGAAGTAATAAAAAAGCATAACCTTTTTTGTTTAAATATCTTTATTTTTCAATTACAATAATAGTTCATATAACAATAGCCAACTTATATTAATTGTCAACAAATAATGAATAAACTAATAAACATCCTTTAAACAAAATAAACCTCTTTTTTTACTTTTATAAAAAACAAATTATGCAAATAAGCATCGGAAATGATCATGCAGGACCAGAATACAAAAAAGCAATAAGTGATTTTTTAAAAAAAGAGGCACACGATACGGTTAATCATGGAACTGATTCTTATTCAAGCGTTGATTATCCTGATTTTATTCATCCAGTTGCCAAAGATGTTTCAGAAGGAAGAGCTTTTTTTGGTATTATCATTTGTGGTAGCGGAAATGGAGCAAATATGACCGCAAATAAACATCAAAAAATAAGATCAGCCCTCTGTTGGAACAGAGAGATCGTTATACTAGCAAGAAAACACAACGACGCTAACATTTTAAGTATACCGGCACGTTTTGTTTCTATTCCACAAGCCGTAGAGATGGTGAAAACTTTTATAAACACAAACTTTGAAGGAGGAAGACACAAGGGAAGGATTGATAAAATTCCATACAAATAATGCTTTTGTTTGAATGCAAAAATTTTAACGCCCTTACCCTAAATGAGCTCCATGACTTATATGCTTTGCGATCAGCGGTTTTTGTTGTTGAGCAGAACTGTGTTTATCAAGACATTGACGGAAAAGATCCCTTAGCTCTTCATTTGATTGGAAAAAAGAAAGATAAAATTGTCGCTTATGCAAGAATTGTTTCGCCGGGCGTTTCTTATACCTCTTTTGTCTCTATTGGAAGGGTAGTTGTTTCCGCTATAAGGAGAGGGGAAAAACAAGGGCATCAACTAATGACGTTTTGTTTAAAACAAACGAAAAAGCATTATCCAAAAGAAAGGATTAAAATATCAGCACAAGCACACCTAGAAAAATTTTATAATGAGCATAATTTCGTGGCTACTGGTAAGGCTTATCTGGAAGATGGCATTCCTCACATAGCGATGGTTTTAAAAGAGTAAAAAAGTTATTTTTGTTTGAGTAAAAAAGCTATTTCTCTAATAATTATATGCGTCTTAACTTGTTTTTTACCAGTAAAAACAAGCATACAATTGCCTGGGAATAAGCTTAAAGATTGAGTTTGTTTAAAACCTTCTCGTAATTGTCTTTTAATACGATTTCGATCCACTGCTTTACTGAAATTTCTTTTTGAAACGGATACACCCGCGAATAATACCCTCTGATTTTCAACTTCAAGATATCTTAACAAAAGGAGCTGTGAGCGAACAACATCCCCTTTTTCAAAAAGATTGTCAATCACGCTTTTACTCTTTAACCGGTTGAGTGTGATATTAGTTTTCTGGCGCAACATAATAATTGTCGTTTTTATCAACATCGGCCATTAAATTACTCGGGTCTATTACAATAATTTGAATATCCTGTTTTGGTTTATTTATAATTAAAGAATACTCAGGACTTGCCCAATTCCAGTCTTTTTCAACGGTCCAGCCTATTGCATATGGGTTTTCTTTTTCTCCCCGCATTAAAGAAATAGGGATATAATGCAGCTCGGTTTCACCATTTTTGTATTGAACTAAAATTTCTAATGGCATAGGCATTAATTCTTTTCGCTTAAGAAGAATTTTTGTAACACCATCAACCTCATTTACCTCTGAAATAGCGTAATCAATTTTGTTTGTTGTTTGCGTCCAATCTGTAAGAAACCATTGGAGTTGAAGCCCAGACACACGTTCGGCAATTTGTCGTAAATCATTTGGAAGAGGGTGTTTAAATTTCCACTCGTCATAGTAGGTTTGTAAAATAACGTAGAGCTTTTCTTTTCCGACAATATAACCGAGCTGACCTAGGAAAACCGCTCCTTTACTATAAGCAGTACTTTCATAAGCATAATTATGGCTGTAGCGGTTTGCGTTTGTGCTTTGAGGCATTTCCACACCAGACTCAGCCAAATTAAAATATCCACTGTAGGATCTTTCTAGCGGAAAGTCTTTGTTCTCCTCTAAAATTTGATCCTCAGCTAGTGTAGAGATAAAGGACGTAAACCCTTCGTCCATCCATTCATGTTTTGTCTCGTTTGTAGCTAAAATGTGTTGAAACCAGGAATGAGCTAATTCATGTGCCGTTACACCAAAAAGCGACCCATATTTTCGCCCCCCGGTAATGAGGGTCAGCATGGCGTATTCCATACCACCGTCACCTCCTTGAACAACTGAGTATTGTTTGTAAGGATAAGCACCCACTTTTTCGTTATAAAATTTCATTAATTTAACCGTATCTGGCTGAAGCTTTTTCCAATTCTCTATAATTTCAGGATTGTTTTTATAGAAAAAATGAAGGGTAACATTGTTAGGCCCGGGATAAGTATCATGAATATATTCTGGGTCTGCAGCCCATGTGAAATCATGTACCTGAGGAGCAACAAAATGCCAAGTAACATTTCCTTTTTTTGATTTTGGTTTTTTCCTATCAGAATAACCCATTCCAATATCGTCTGCATTTTGTAAGTAACCACTTCCAGCGACAACAAACTTTTTGTTTAAAGTAATTTTCACATCAAAATCTCCCCAAACACCATGAAACTCTCTTCCCGTATAAGGATCTGCGTTCCAGCCCTCTCGGTCATATTCTGCCATTTTGGGGTACCATTGTGCCATAGAAAAGGCAACACCCTCTTTAGAGTTTTTCCCCGCACGTCGGACAACATCAGGAACATGGCCCTTAAAAGACAATTCGAATGTTGTACTTTCTCCCGGTAAGATGGGTTTATGTAAAGGCACTTCTAGGATAGTTTCAGAATCTATAGGAGACAATAAAACACCGTCTTGCATGAGTCCACTTACTTTCAAATATCCTTGCTGATCAAGCGTTAAAGAATCTAAATCTACCTTAAAACGAGTGTTTTTATCACCACCGCTCTTTTGGCGTACAGCCATTTCGCTTCCTGGCTTAAAGGCGTTAAAATACAAATGGTAAAAAACTTTGTGTAAAGTTTCAGGCGAATTATTAGTGTATACTAGCTTCTGAGTACCGCCATACAGAGCAGTTTCTGTGTCTAGACTAACGTCAATAGTATAATCTACTGCCTGTTGCCAGTACTGAGCCGAGCCAATCTGGAAGATTAATAAGTTAATTAAAAAGGGAAAAATGCGTTTCATAATTCTTTTTTTTAAAGGGATAAATATAAGACTACTTAGGAATTAAAATAAGAAGCAAAGTTAAAATCAGCATCGGTACGAACACCTCTTTCCGTTTGTTTTAAAGAAATTAACTGATGATGCGGATCATGTTCTAAAACCAGCAAAGCATCTTCCAAAAGAGCATAATCTAAAAAAGCCTTTTTTTCTTTAAGCGTCAATAAAGGGCGTGTGTCATATCCCATTATATAGGGAATTGGAATATGTCCAGCAGTTGGAATAAGGTCAGCAGCATAAATGACCTTCTTTTTTTTGTAGTTTATTATAGGAAGCATTTGTTTTTCTGTATGTCCATCAACTAACAAAATAGAAAAAGGAAAGGGGGTTTGCTCAAGCAGAGGCCCCTTTCCTTTTATAAAGTTTAATTGACCGCTTTCCTGAATTGGGAGAATATTTTCTGGTAAAAACGAAGCTTTTTCTCTTGTATTGGAATTTATGGCCCAATCCCAATGGGATTTATGGACCCAAAAGGTTGCGTTTTTAAAAGCAGGCTCAAGGAGTCCATTTTTTGAACGCTGAACAGCTCCACCACAATGATCAAAATGTAAATGCGTAAAAAAAACATCAGTAATATCGTCTTTGTGAAACCCCGCCTTCTTTAAAGATTGATTTAAAGAATGATTTCCAAACAAACCATAATGGCCAAAGAATTTATCACTTTGTTTATTGCCCATTCCAGTATCAATTAATATCAAGCGCTCCCCTTCTTCTATCAGAAGGCAGCGAGTTGACATTTCAATCCGGTTTTTATTATCAGCAGGATTGGTTCGTTCCCATAGTGGCTTGGGAACAACGCCAAACATGGCACCTCCATCTAATTTGAAATCCCCGGCTTCAATTACGTAAAGCTTCATTTACTTTAATTTTATACGTGCTAGTATGTCAGATGAGGTTAGGTATAGATATTTTTCATCAGCATCAAAGGCACAATTTGCAGTAGCTTTCCCTGGACGAATAGTTCCTAGATGTTTTCCTTCAGTGTTAAGAATTAAGACCCCTCCAGGACCTGATGTGAAAATCACCCCTGAAGAATGAACTTTAAGTCCATCAAAAAGGCCGCGCTCTTTTCTTTTTAAAGTTTTAGCGTCAAAAAATATCCTCTGGTTAACTAAGTTCCCATCAACTAAATCAAAAGCAGCTATAATAGCATTTTTAATGTCTGAATTTCCAACATACACTGTTTTCTCGTCCTTGGAAAGAGCAATACCGTTTGGCCTTGAAAGACTTTTATTTAAAAGGGTAACCCCAGAGGAAAAGGACCATTTATAAATTCCATTAAACGAAAGTTCTTTGAGGGTGTCTTCACCTTGTTGTTTCATGCCATAAGGAGGGTCAGTGAAAAATAAATCTCCATTTTTATTAAATGTTAAATCATTTGGGCTGTTCAACCATTTACCGTCATAATGATCTACTAAGGTTTCATACTCAGGCTTATCAAATTGCCATTTTTTTAGGCGCGCAACTCGACGATCACCGTGCTGGCAAAGCACTAAATTTCCTTTTGGATCTAGCGCGAGTCCATTAGCACCCTCATTTTGACTATGGGGAGCATGGCCAGTCATTCCACTGGGGTTTAAAAACTCAACAAGACCTTCTTTATCAGTCCATAAATAAGCTGTGTTTTTTGGAACGTCAGTAAATAAAAGACCATTTAGCCTAGGAACCCAAAGGGGACCTTCCGCCCAAACAAAACCTTTAGCAAGCACCTCTATAGAAGCATTCTTGGGAATAAACAGGTCTAACTGAGGATCTAAACGCTCTATTTCTCCAAGAGTATCTTGGCCTTTTAGGGTCAAAAAAGTGATGAAAATAAACAAGGACAACAAACTTTTTGACATATTTTTTTATACAAAGTACAAAATCTAGAACATTCTTTAAATATTTACTTTTTTCTGGAATTTTCAAGTAAGGTAAGTAGATCCTTTGCAAAAGCAAGCATAATTTTAATTTCTTGAAGGCCCGAGAGCCGGTCTTTCCCTTTTATTAATAAGTGTGTACCGTTAGATTCAATATGAAAAATGGGGTGGCTTTCAAAAAAATATATCAATTCCGAATGAAAGAGCTTTCTGATTGACTCTTTGTCATTTCCGCTCAAATGAAAACGTTTTGAAAAGTCAGGATGTTTTTTAAAATTGATGTCATCAAAGCCAGCCCACTGATATAGCGTAGTCTTGAAATCTTCTTTATCCAACACAAAAACAGGAAGTTTTTCAGGACTTTTGAAGAGTAAAAAAGTAGCTTTTAGATCTTCTTTAGTTATAAAAGCTCCTTCAGAAAAGGAAAGATCAAAAAGAGTAAATTCAGAATTATTTAGGGAATTAACACTATAATTTACCACTTTAGATTCAAAAAAAAGGAAACTTTCTATCCCCCGTGGATCACTTTCAATTTTAGGGGCATAGTTCCATTTTAATTGCTCAGCCAACTGCTGTAGATTTTTCTGTCTATTAGATAAGGCATTTTGTAATCCCATTAAAGCATTAATGGGTAAGCTTTTTCTTACAGCGAAAGGATGTTGCGTTTCTGATGCATGTATATCCAAGCCAATGGTTTCAAAAATGCCATTTTTTCGCGCGAAAGAACGCTGGTAGTCATGAAGTCCTTCCATAACTGTATGGTCCACAAAATCGCATAAAGAAAAGTCTACTATGGCATGTTCGCTCTCGGGAATTTGATCTAACTTCATTTTTAAGCGATAGAAATTTAAAAAACTACAGAAATTCTTTACACTCACATAATAGTTTCCGCTCTGTTCTTCAAGGAACATAAGCACATTAGGCTTAAAAATATTGAGCGAAAAAAGAAAGAAACTTTTTCGCAGCACGAGGTGAACAATAAAAGTAGAGAGAATACCCACCGCAACACCAACAATTAAACTTGTAAACAAAGTGGTAATTAAAGTAATGATAAAAATTAAGGCTTGTTCTGGACCAATTTTATAAATTCGGATTAAGTTTTCTGGGGACGCGAGCTTATATCCTGTGAAAACTAAAATTGCCGCCAAGGCAGTAAGTGGAATTCGTTGAATCTGATCTCCCAGCAAAACGATAAAGAGCACCAAGAAAGCGGAATGGAAAAAGTTTGCTGAGCGATTTGTTCCCCCATTATTTGCATTAACAGAACTTCGAGCAATTACCGTTACGACATTTAACCCTCCCAAAAAGCCACTCACAATACTCGCTAAACCAAGGGCACGAAGGTCTTTATTGACATTGGAGCGTCTCTTTTTCGGGTCCAATTTATCTACAGCTTTTATACTTAATAAAGATTCAATAACGGCAATTAAAGTGATGGAAAACACCACTCCTATAAAGTTTATGTCAAGGAGCTTTTCAAAATTAGGACGAGGTAGATTTGAGAACAGCTGGGCAGGAATTTTAATTAATAATTCAGGGGCTATAGGGACTTCACTATTTAAAATGAGGGTGTAATAATAACCTATTGCTATGGAACCTACAACTACCCACATGGGCGCCGGGATTAAATGAAAATAAGGATTTCTAATTCTGCTGTAAAGAAAAAGGAAAAGCAAACTTCCCGCTCCTAAAATACCAGCAAAAGGATGGAGTCCTAAGAAGAGCAACAAAGAATTTGGAATACGTAATAATTGTTCAACGGTTCCTCCGGGAACTGATGTGATTCCTAACATGACATGAAATTGCTTGGCTAAAATTCCAATTCCAATTGCGGCAAGCATCCCCTGTAGGGCAGATGCAGGAAAAAATTCGCTCATGGCGCCCAAGCGTAAAACACCAAAAAGGAAAAGCAAACCACCAGATAAGATTATAGCAGCAAGAGTAAATAGATACCCCTCATAAAGATTTCCCTCCCCTAAAGTAGTTATGGCAGCTAAAAGGACAATGACTAGTCCGTTTCCAGGACCAGCAATAGTTACATGTGAACCGCCAAAGAGAGCAACAACAATTCCACCAGTCACTGCGGCAATAATACCAGACAAGGGAGGAGCTTCCGAGGCTATAGCAAGACCTAAACCCAAGGGTAAAGCAATGAGTGAAACGACAAAACCAGCAAAAATATTTTGAGGTAATTCCTTTGCAAAAGCTAATATTGGTCTTTTTTTAGCCATTTTTTTTTGAATGAATAATTAATACGTCTGTGGGTAGTTCGGCTAAAATGTGCTCTAAGTCTCTTGGAAAAAAACGATGGTAAAAACGCTGTTCTTCTTGAGCATTCATAACCAATAAATCAGCTCTCACAACCTTGGCGTAATGACCGATAGAATATCCCCTTCGGCCAAAAATACTTTGTGTTTCATACTTTAACCCGTCAGTAACAGAATTAGGAATTTTTTTAATAATATCTGTAACACGTATTTTTTCTTTTCTGTCAATTTTTTCTTTACGAAGGGTTGCTAATCGTAAACTTCGATCATCATTTACCGATACAGCAACACGAGACTCACTAATTTCTTCTACAACTGTAATTTTGTCTGAAGCCAGGGCTTTGCCTACATGAAAAGCAGCTTCCACTGTTTCTTGCGTTTGGGGACTGTCAAAACCATTGACAACGATATGTTTACAAGGACTCCGATCAATAGAAGGTTTTAACATTAGCAACACAGAGCAAGGCGCTTGACGAGTCAGTTTTCGAGCAATGGAACCAAGGTAATATTTAACAACATTTTCTCTTTTAAGTGCCCCCAAAAGCAATAAATCAACATCAAATTCTTTACACGCCCCTGCTAAAGTTGTTATGGGGTCTCCCTCTTTCCAATAGGTTTGGACTTGATCTGATTTTGTTTGACACGCCCCTAAGAGCTGCTGAAATTCAACTTCTTTCTTTGGTGTTTTTTGACCCACGTGCACAAAAATGAGAGCTGCGTTAAAATATTGAGCTAAGCGTGTTGCCTCATAGACATTTGCCCTGAGAGACGGGGAAAACGCAAAGCCAAACAATAGTGTTTTAAAGGGCTGAAACAACATAATATTATTGTCAATTACATTTTTTGAACGAACTGTGTTCGTTAAACAATGCTTTTTTTTTGATTTTATATTCGATTTCCTTTGAACCGTTAGTAACACGAATGTTCTTGACAACGGCCCCTCTTTTTAATGTTATTCCTGCACCCTTGACTTTTAAGTCTTTAGTGAGTTTTACAGAATCACCATCCAGAAGGGAATTTCCATTGACATAGGTTACATTTATCCGGCACATTTTCTCAAATATACACTGAAAAAGAGAAAGGACAAAGAAGCAGGAAACCTAACTTTTTATGTTTAAAAACAAGAATCGTTATTGCTTTTGAATCAGCGATATTGTTACTTGCTCTTCAAGTAGTTTGGCCAAAGTGAATGCAGAAGTGCTTATAATTTGATTCATGTTTTCCATGTTTAACTTTTCAGCCTCATCTCCAGCTTTATGATAGAAATCAAAATTTTTAAAGTCAAAAGAAGAAAGCGTTTGAGCGGGTACGTTAAAAACTTCATGAAAAGCATAATTATCAGAACGTTTAAATAAATTTAATTCTTTGGCTTGAGGGAGGAATTGAACAAAATCAGATGAAATCTTGTTCATTTCATCTGCCATATTTGAGCGTTTATACCCCGTCAGATACACTTGGTTTTCTCCTGAAGTTAATGTCGTCCCAATCATCTCAAAGTTGACCATATAAGCCAAGTCTACCCCTTCTTCTATTATGCGCTCTGCCAAATGATATGCTCCTTTTAAACCTTTTTCTTCATCTGCAAAAAGCGCGATGATAATATTTTGTTTCCATTTGTACTGAGCTAAAAAACGAGCAATTTGAATGACCGCAGTCGATCCTGCGGCATTATCATTGGCACCATTGTAAATAATATCTTCTTCAGTTTCTTTGATACCCAGGTGGTCTAAATGCGCACCAATCATAACTGTTTTTTGTTTTGGGTTATAATTTCCAATGTTCCCGACAATATTATAAGACAGAACACCCTGTGTGACCAACGAATCTTTATACTCAGGATAAAATGGCGTAATACGGTTTTCTTTAAAATAGGCTATCACAAAATCAGCAGCTTTGAAATATCCACCTGTATTGGAATCTCGCCCTTTCATCTCATTACTGGAAAGAGTAAATAAAATGGATTTTGTTTCTTCAAGGGTAATTTGGGAGCGAATTTTTTTTTGATCAAAAACAATAGGATCATTACAATTATAGAGTGTTAAGGAAAAGAGGGATAGTAGGATTAATTTCTTCATAGACAAAAAGCGGAAGGGTTAAAATCTCATTTTTAATAAGTCAGGCTTGAAGCCAAATTTTTCATAGGCCTTTACGGCACTTTCATTTTTGGCATAGACATCCAATTGTATTTCAAGTATATTTTTGTTGTGTGCCCACTCCAATAGTTTTTTGATTAATGAGCCATTAATTCCCTTGCCACGATGTTCTGGGATAACATACATAAAACCCAAATAAGCATACCGCTCCGGTTTTTTATACGCAATAGATTTTTTAATTTGCGCATAGCCAGACCCTACGATATTCCCTTTAAATTCAGCTACATAAAGCATTGCGTCAAGACTTTCTATGAAATGTTTGATGTCATAATAAGAAATTAAACCTTCCTTTAAGTTTGAAGCAAAAGGGCGTTCATATTTTATAAGCGCCTGTTCAAATTCCATCAAAACAGGGAGATCACTATGGACAGCTTTTCTTATGCTGAGAGCGTTTTTTTGTAACATAGAAAAAGTTTTTAAAGCCAATTCTTTTTTTTGAAAAGGCTTTTAAGTTTAAAAATAAGCAATAATGGTCTAATCGTTTAATTTCAAAACGGCCATAAATGCTTGTTGAGGAATTTCTACATTTCCAATTTGACGCATTTTCTTTTTCCCCTTTTTCTGTTTTTCAAGGAGCTTTCTTTTTCGTGAAATATCACCACCATAACATTTGGCAGTTACATCCTTTCGTAAGGCCTTAATGGTTTCTCTAGAAATAATTTTAGCTCCAATAGCCGCTTGAATAGGAATATCAAACTGTTGTCTGGGAATTAGTTGACGTAATTTTTCACACATCTTTTTCCCAATATTATAGGCATTGTCTGTATGAATTAATGCAGACAATGCGTCTACAGGACTTGCATTTAATAAGATATCGACTTTAACTAATTTTGACGGGCGTAAACCTGTCGGAGCATAATCAAATGAGGCATAGCCTTTGGAAACAGTCTTGAGGCGATCATAAAAATCAAAAACAATTTCAGCTAAAGGCATATCAAAACTTAACTCTACTCTTTCGGGTGTTAGATAAGTTTGATTTGTTATTTGCCCTCTTTTTTCAATGCAAAGGGACATCACATTTCCAACAAATTCAGATTTGGTAATTATAGTTGCCTTGATATAGGGCTCTTCGACACGATCCAAAAAAGAGGGATCAGGTAGATCAGAAGGGTTATTCACCATCAAAATTTCATTCGGGCTTTTTTTGGTAAACGCATGATATGAAACATTAGGAACAGTTGTAATTACTGTCATGTCAAACTCTCGCTCTAAGCGCTCTTGAATAATTTCTAAATGAAGCATTCCCAAAAAGCCACATCTGAATCCAAAGCCTAAAGCGGCAGAACTCTCGGGCGAAAAAACTAATGAAGCATCGTTGAGCTGTAACTTTTCCATGGAGGCGCGAAGCTCTTCATATTCTTCGGTATCGACAGGGTAGATTCCAGCAAAGACCATTGGCTTTACTTCTTCAAACCCGGAGACAGCTTCAGTGGTCGGGTATTCTGGATCTGTAATCGTATCTCCTACTTTTATCTCTTTGGCTTCTTTTATGCCAGTAATAAGGTATCCCACATCTCCTGCGTTAATTTTGTTCTTGGGCTCTTGAGTTAATTTTAAAGTTCCAATTTCGTCGGCATTATAGGTTTTTCCTGTTGCCATAAATTGAATTTTTTGACCCTTTCTAATGGAACCGTTCAAGATTCTAAAGTAGGTTTCAACTCCTCGAAAAGGATTGTATACAGAGTCAAATATTAATGCTTGTAATGGCGCTTCGACACTCCCTTGTGGAGATGGAACACGTGAGATAATGGCCGTTAATATTTCTTGAATTCCCAGGCCAGTTTTTGCTGAGGCTGGAATAATTTCATCGGGATTACATCCTAATAAATCAACAATGTCATCAGTCACTTCTTCAATATTTGCAGAGGGAAGATCGACTTTGTTGAGAACAGGAATGATTTCTAAATCATTCTCTAAGGCCAAATATAAATTTGAAATGGTTTGCGCCTGGATACTTTGAGCTGCATCAACCACTAAAAGGGCCCCTTCACAAGCGGCAATGGATCGGGAAACTTCATAGGAAAAATCAACATGTCCAGGAGTATCAATCAGATTGAGCACATATGATTCCCCCATATGGATATACTCCATTTGTATGGCGTGTGACTTTATAGTAATTCCGCGTTCACGCTCTAAATCCATATTATCCAGAAGCTGATTTTGCTTTTCGCGTTCGGTTACAGTCCCGGTAAAGTCTAACAGGCGATCGGCTAATGTGCTTTTCCCATGATCAATATGGGCTATAATACAGAAGTTTCGAATATTTTTCATTTCGGCAATTTCTTTGCTGGGCGCAAATATACGGCTTTGGTTAGTCTGTTTATGGGATATTTTTCAAGTTTTATAATTAAAACTGTCATGATGTTTATTCAAGTCTTCTGTTTTGGAAGTTTTTTGCAGCCCTCTTTCTTTTTAGCCATCAACAATAAAGTTTAACGAAACTCCTTCAATTAACCAAGGCCCAAGAAAAGACTGGTACTATTAACATTTAATCCACTTTATAAATCTTGAACAGCGACTGAAGTTGTTTTTTATAAAAAAGACGTTTAATTGAGGCGTGCCTACTTCAACTCAAAAGGAGAATGATTTTGAAAAAAGGACCAATGAAATGAAGTAATTAGTCTAAAATGATTCCTTTTCTTTATTTTTGGCAAAAATATATATTTGATTAAAATCGGCGATATAGAATTAAGCGACTTCCCCCTTTTGCTAGCACCAATGGAAGACGTAAGCGACCCCCCTTTTAGAGCTCTTTGCAAGGAGCTAGGGGCAGATGTAGTTTACACAGAATTTATTTCATCAGAAGGACTGATAAGAGATGCCGCTAAAAGTGTTCAAAAATTAGATATTTATGAAAAAGAGAGGCCCGTAGGAATTCAAATTTTTGGAGCTAATCTAGATTCCATGTTGCGCTCAGTTGAAATTGTAGAAGCTTCAAAACCAGATATCATTGATATTAATTTTGGATGTCCAGTGAAAAAGGTTGTTAGCAAAGGAGCTGGTGCAGGGATTTTAAAGGACATTCCGCTTATGGTTAAACTTACTGAATCAATGGCAAAACATACTCATTTACCCATAACGGTTAAAACACGATTGGGTTGGGACGATGACTCTATTAAAATTGTTGAAGTAGCAGAACGTCTTCAAGATGCTGGTGCAAAAGCAATTTCTATTCATGGCAGAACTCGAGCCCAGATGTATAAGGGAGAGGCTAATTGGCATCCAATTGCTGAAGTTAAGAACAACCAAAGAATGCAGATACCTATTTTTGGAAATGGTGATGTTGATTCTCCGGAAAAGGCAAAATTAATGCGAGATGAATATGGTCTTGATGGTGCAATGATTGGAAGAGCAAGTATTGGGAACCCTTGGTTTTTTAATGAAGTTAAATATTTTTTTGAAACGGGGAAATACGCGGAACCCCCCTCCATTGAGGATCGTGTTGAAGTAGCCAGAAGGCACTTAGAAATGTCTATTGATTGGAAAGGAGAAACTCAAGGCGTCCTTGAAACACGACGTCACTATACTAACTATTTTAAAGGAATTCCAAATTTTAAGCCATTAAGAACACGCATGGTTACGTCCAATGACTCTGCAGGTGTTTTTGAAGTTTTTGACGAAATTCTTGAGCTTTTTTCGGCTCAAGAAATAGCATAAGCCTGGACCTTTTTTATAAGCCCTCTTGTTGCCCAAGCAGTACTGATTGTCCCAAGTATAATTAGAGTTCCAAGAACAAGAGCGATATTTTTTAAGTCAAATAAGACAGGATACGCTAAGGAAGTACCTGGGACATATATAAAAGGAAATTGGGCCTGAATTACAACAATAAGGCTACCCAACAGCAGGCCACCAACTCCACCAACGCCACAAATTAATAAACCAATCGTGAAAAATATTTTATAAATTCCTTTAGGCTGTGCGCCCATGGCTAATAAGATTTTAATCTGCCCCTGTTTATCTAAAATCATCATTATTAATGCCCCTACCACATTAAATAAAGCAATAATCATAACTAGGGTAAAAATGAAATAGATTGCCAGGTTTTCTACATTAAGCATTTTATAAAGGGCTGCATTTTGTTCTGATCTAGAGACCAATCGAATGGGTTCATTAAAAAAGGGAGTCAATAACGGAAGCAAATCAGCTTTAGTTACATATTTTTTTGTTTTTAAAACTACTGACGAATATTGATTGGCCTCCAATTCCAGGAGGTCTTGACCAAATTCAAGGCTAGAAAAAACATATTTTTTATCTAAATCTTCACTAATTTGATATAAACCTACGACCATACTAGACTTGGAGCGAAATGGATCTTGCCCTAGAAGTGTTTTTTGATTTTTTGCAGGAACAGTAATATTTAAAAAGGTGTTGTAATCAAAAACACCAACGCTTAAATTGCTAGCAATTCCAAAACCTATAACCGCCTCTGAACCTGAAAAAGACAACCAATCCCCTATTGCGATAAGGTCATTTACTTGCACTACATTTATATAGTTCTGGTCTACGGATTTAAGATAAGCAACCTGATTTTTTTCTTTAAAAGAGAGAAATACTTTTTCTTCAATCTCAAAAGCAGCTGCGTTGATTTGCTCTATGGATTCAATCTGATGTAAAGCATCATTACTAAGGGTTAGGTATTTTCCCTTTTCACTTTGGATTTCAAAATCAGGATCAAAGGAATTGGTAAATGAAAGGCCAAAATCTTTTAGTCCAGCAAAAGCACTTAAAACAATAAATAATGCAGTCGTTGCTATCACCACCATAAATAGCGCAAAGAAGTTAATTCGGTTGATGACCGTTTGTTTACTTTTAGAAAAAAAATAACGCAATGCGATTTTAAGTGAATACGTCATGCTTGATTTTAGCTTTTAAAAGCTACTTATATTTTTTGTCTAGGCTCTAGTATTTCAGTATTCTTTATTGGATCTCCCCCTTCTTTTAATTCATTTTCGATGGATTCTATATAATCTAGAGAATCGTCTAAAAAGAAGAGAAGGTCAGGAATTCTCCTCAATTGATTTTTCATTCTTTGCGATAAATCGTGGCGAAGTTGAAAACGGTTTTCTTTTAGATTTTTAAAGTGAATTTGCGCATCTTGTGTAGGGAAAATACTAAGGTATATTTTGGCTGAGGTTAAATCGGCAGTAACATGAACTTTAGTAACGGAAATCATAAGATTGCTTACGTTTTCTTGCCGGATTGCACCTTGTAAAAGCGTTGCAACTTCTTGTTGTAAAACTTTATTTATTTTTTTTTGCCTAGGCGTTTCTTGTTTGTCCATTTAACAAAAATACGGATAAATATGAGTTTATAAACGTTCCCACTTATAATCTCCGTTTAGGCGGAAGCTTCCTAAATGTTCTTTACCCCAATGTTCAGGGGGTATTAGCGAAAGAAAAGACTCTTTTACACCCTTGTATAAGTGATAGGTTTCACCCACTATAGGTTCAAACTTGAAATGAGCAGAATAGACCTCTTGGGTGTCAGTAGCAAGAGAGACAAATGATTTGATTTTTTCATTTAAATCGCTTAATTCGGCTTGAAATTGTTTAGAAACTTTATCTACCCCCTTTTTTTTAAAAGCGTCGACATTAGGCACTTCAATTATAGGGCCACTTATGTTACTGGCGTAGGGCAGGAGTTTGGCAATATAATTTTCTTGGGTATCGTCCCAAACAACGCTATCAGGCTTATTTTTTTTCAAAGAAATAATTTTTTTAAATATAACCAAAAAGCTTTTTAATACTTTTAATTAAAAAGATCAAAAAGGGAATAAACCTTATTTCCCCCGACCTGTTTTTCTTACTGCAGTTGTTCTCTTAGTAGCTCTTGGAGTAGCTATTTTTTTATTTTTTTCGCCTTGAGTTGATTTAACTTTACTGTTTCCAAAAAATTTGCTGCTCATAATATTTGTTTTTATAAAGATAATCTATTTGACTTTGACTGAAAAGGAAAAAAATAAAAGGGCAGGTCCAGCCAACCATAGCCTTACTACCCTTTTACAAAAACAGGGTGTGAAGCCCTGAACAACAAATGTAGTTAATATACTTACATAATAAGGTCCTGTGCCCTTATTGTTCATGCTCATATAACGCAAGGATTTAATGTGCTTTGAGGTAAAGCAAAAAACAATAGTCAAGAATAGGTTGTCAACTGCTTACAGGTTACAGTAAAACTATTTATATTTGTCCCACAATTATTGTAATCTTAAAGAGTATGTTTTTGTTCATATTATGTTTTTTATAATGACCTCAAAAATAAAAAAAGTAAAATATTTTTAAAGTATTATAAACATTGTTAAAGGTCCTATAGCTCAGTTGGTTAGAGTAGCTGACTCATAATCAGTTGGTCCCTGGTTCGAGCCCAGGTGGGACCACCAGTAAAATCAGGCCTTCACGCAAGTGAGGGTCTTTTTTTATTTTTAAAAGTCATAAAAAAGTCATATCAGCACTATATTTTGAATGAAGATTTTCCCCACTATTTTCAAGAAATAGCATCAAAAACGTCAATAAATAAAAAACGTTATTTTTTTATTATGAAAGAATTTTTCTCAAGACCTGTAATTTTATTTGCTGTTCTTTTCATTTTCATTTTTTATTGCTTCATAGTTTTTAAATGATTGAAGTAAAAGAAAACGCCCCTAAAATTAATTAGTGAAGGTAATCACACAAACAAACGCAAGTCTTCACTTACTTCATTAGTAGCTTGTTTCATCTTGGTAGAGTGTGTTTTAGAACTTACTGAAGATGATATGCCTTTAGTTCAAAAGAAAACGTCACTATAATTAATTAGTAACGTTATTACTTTTTTAAATAATCAGATTAACAAGTGGCTAAACAAGACTTATTTTTAAATCATAAGCCTATTATGTTTTTTAATTTTAAAAATTCTTTTTCAGACGATTCTTTTATTTTTTTAATACTTTAGGGAAAAATATTTTTGTGGAAAAATCTGGATTGACTTATCGTTTTGCTTTTGTAATGGTCCTAATTTTTTATCTAGTCACAATAGGGATTGGCTATGTTCATTTTAATAATTTAGTAACAAATGAACAAACGGAAATATTAATTGGAAAACGCCTAGTTCACTTAGTCTTAATCAAATTTAAAAAAGATATTTTACCTGATGACTTTCAGAAAATAACAGATGGAGCTTATAGTTTGCAAGAAATCGAAGGAGTTTTTGACTTAAATTTTCGAGAGAATGTTTCACCAGAAGGATTAGAGCAAGGATTTTCGCATAGTTTAACAATGAAATTCCCTACAGCTAAAGATAGAGATAGTATATATCTCCCACATCCTGTACATCAAAAGTTTGTTAAATTATTTGTTCCCTTTACTACCGATGTGCTGGTTTATGACTATTGGGAATAATTTATCCGCCAATAATTTTAGAAATTTTAATTTGCTCTTCTTTTGCGAGTTCAGCGTCAATTAAAATTCGTCCAGAATGCTCATCCATTATAATTTTGTTTCTTGAAAGAATTTCTAACTGAATTTGTGGGGGAATTGTAAAATATGATCCTCCAGAAGCACCACGTTCCACGGGCACTATTGCTAGGCCATTTCTAACACTTCCTCTAATGCGTTTATAAGCAGTAATTAAGCGTTCTTCAATTTTAGTTTCAAATTCTGCAGATTTCTTTTGAAGTAAATCTTCTTCTTTTTGAGTTTCCTTTAAAATGGTATCAAGCTCTTCTTTTTTTGCTTTAAGATGTGCATTACGTTCTTCAAGTTTTTC
>MEHZ011480198.1_pt1 | contig 44495 bp, 41 predicted proteins | sample 897221 | NCBI WGS metagenome assembly MEHZ01 (sample SAMN05514161, study PRJNA337945) | marine metagenome | isolation source: marine surface water | place: Arctic Ocean | collected 2007-12-13 | reverse complement strand
CTCAAATAGTCCGGATGGGACAGGCTACATCATGCCGCCCATGCCACCCATTCCACCCATGCCACCCATGTCCGGCATGGCCGGTCCACCGGCACCAGCCGGCTCCGCCTTGTCGGCGATCATAGCTTCGGTCGTGATCAACAGACCCGCAACCGATGAGGCGTCCTGAAGCGCGGCGCGCACGACCTTCGTCGGGTCGATGATGCCGGCTTTAACCAGGTTGGTGTAAACGCCATCCTGAGCGTCGAACCCGAAATCGGTGTCCTTCTGCTCAAGCAGCTTGCCGGCGACAACCGCACCGTCGAAGCCCGCATTTTCAGCGATCTGACGAACCGGGGCCTGGAGAGCCTTGCGGACGATGTTGATGCCGACAGTCTGGTCGTCATTTTCGCCTTCGAGCTTGGCCAGGGCCTTGGTCGCATAGAGAAGCGCAGTACCGCCACCGGCAACAATGCCTTCTTCGACGGCTGCACGGGTTGCGTGCATGGCGTCTTCAACGCGGTCCTTCTTCTCTTTCACTTCGATCTCGGTCGCACCACCAACGCTGATGACGGCAACACCGCCGGCGAGCTTCGCCAGACGTTCCTGCAGCTTCTCGCGATCGTAATCCGAAGTGGTTTCCTCGATCTGAGCGCGGATCTGATTGACCCGACCTTCGAGCTCTGACTTCTTACCAGCGCCATCAACGAGCACGGTCTCTTCCTTGGAGATCGAAACGCGCTTGCAGGTGCCGAGCATGTCGAGAGTAACGTTCTCGAGCTTGATGCCGAGATCCTCGGAGATGACCTGACCCTTGGTCAGGATCGCGAGATCCTCCAGCATCGCCTTGCGACGATCACCAAAGCCCGGTGCCTTGACGGCGGAGATCTTCAGACCACCGCGCAGCTTGTTGACCACGAGGGTGGCCAGCGCTTCGCCTTCAATGTCTTCGGCAATAATCAAGAGCGGACGGCTCGACTGAACCACGGCCTCGAGAATCGGGAGCATGGTCTGCAGGCTCGAGAGCTTCTTCTCGTGCAGCAGGATGTACGGGTTGTCCAACTCGCAGATCATTTTTTCAGCGTTGGTAATGAAGTACGGCGAAAGATAACCGCGATCGAACTGCATGCCTTCGACGACTTCCAGTTCGGTGGTCAGGCTCTTGGCCTCTTCAACCGTGATGACGCCTTCATTGCCGACCCGCTGCATCGCTTCAGCGATATAGCCACCGACTTCGGTGTCACCGTTCGCCGAAATGCGGCCAACCTGGGCGATCTCGTCGGAGCTACGGATCTTCTTCGAACGCTTGACGATGTCCTTAACGACAGCTGCGACCGCAAGGTCGATGCCGCGCTTGAGATCCATCGGGTTCATGCCGGCAGCAACTGCCTTGGAACCTTCACGAACGATCGACTGGGCGAGTACGGTCGCCGTCGTCGTGCCGTCACCGGCGATGTCATTGGTCTTGGAAGCAACTTCCTTGACCATCTGCGCGCCCATGTTCTCGAACTTGTCTTCAAGCTCGATTTCCTTGGCAACCGAAACACCATCCTTGGTGATACGCGGTGCGCCAAAGGCTTTGTCGATGATGACGTTGCGGCCCTTGGGACCCAGCGTTACCTTGACGGCATCGGCCAGCGTGTCGACGCCCTTGAGCATCTTGTCACGGGCCTGTGTTGAAAATTTGACTTCTTTAGCAGCCATTGTCTTTTTCCTTCCTCGAAATTCGAGCTAAGCGGCCTTTTTGGCCTTCTTATTGGGGGCTTCGATCACGCCCATGATGTCGGACTCCTTCATAATCAGGAGCTCCTCGCCATCGATGGACACTTCCGTACCCGACCATTTGCCGAACAGAACGCGGTCGCCCGCCTTCACATCCATGGCAATGGACTTGCCGTCTTCGCTGCGGCCACCGGGGCCCACGGAAACGATTTGGCCTTCGGAAGGCTTTTCCTGCGCCGTGTCAGGGATGATGATCCCGCCGGCAGTCTTTTCGTCAGAACCGACGCGGCGTACTACCACTCGGTCGTGCAAAGGGCGAAAACCCATCGCTTTATCCTCCTGTTAAATCAGAATATTACGTGCCCAGAGCCTAGTTTGCTAGCACTCCTCTAGCACGAGTGCCAGACAGGTAGTGATCCGGACTTCCGGTGTCAACCGGTGGCGCAGGGGGGAGACGCATTTATTTCCCGGCCGAATTGTTGAAACCCCAACTCGAACACGCCTAAGTCATTGTTATAAAAAACTATTACTCGCCGGCAACAGTAGACCGGCTGGCAATTGACCACGGACCAAATCCACTAGGGCGTGAGATAGGCGTCGCGCACCGCGTCATCAGCGGCGATCTCGTGCATCGGTCCGGAAACCAGAATCCGGCCCCGCTCGATGACCGCGGCACGGTCGGCCACATGGGTGGCAAACCGGACATTCTGTTCCGAGAGCAACACCGTCAGTCCCTCACCTGCGAGGGTTTTGATGGTCGCGGCGATCTGCTGGACGATCACCGGTGCCAGGCCCTCGGAAGGCTCATCCAGCAGGATGATGTCCGGATTTCCCATCAGGGTGCGCGCGATCGTGAGCATCTGCTGCTCGCCACCTGAGAGCTGTCCCGCAAGCCGGTCGCGCATCCCCGCCAGGGAGGGAAACAACTCAAAAACCCGCGCAGCCGTCCACCGGGTATCCGCTTCGCGCCCGGCGCGGGTCCCGACCACCAGGTTTTCATCGACGCTGAGTCCGGCAAAGACCCGACGGTCCTCGGGGACATAACCAACCCCGGCGCGGTTGACCGCATAGGCTGGCCAGCCCGTGACCTGCTGATCACGCACCATGACGGACCCGGCGCCGATATCGACCAATCCCATGACTGCTTTCAGGGTGGTGGACTTGCCCGCGCCGTTGCGGCCCAACAGCACCGTCACGGAGCCGGCAGGAACTTCGAGATCGAGGCCAAACAGTGCCTGCGCGGCGCCATAGGAGGCATCCAGACCCGCAATCTGCAGCGCCGTCCCGGTCATGACGCACCCTCGTCAAAATCACCGAGATAGACCGCACGAACCGTTTCATCCCGACGTACCGTCTCCGGGTCGCCCTGCGCGATCACCCGGCCCCGGTCGAGCACGATCACCCGATCCGCATGCCCGAAGACCACGTCCATATCGTGTTCGGTGAACAACACCGCGACCCCTTCCCGGGCTACCAAATCATCGACCAGCGCCATCATCGCACCGCGGCCATCGCCGGCCATGCCCGCGGTCGGTTCATCCATCAACAAAAGCGCGGGCGCATTGGTCATGGCGACAGCGACCTCGAGCCGCTTGAGGTCGCCATAGGCCAGCGCAGCGGTGGCGTGGTCGGCGGCATCGGCGAGCCCGACCCGGGCGACCAGCCGTGACGCCTCGTCTCGGAACCGGTGGCGCAGGGCACGCCCAAACCCAATGGCGTTGCGATGATGACTGGCGAGCGCAACCTGCACATTCTCGAGCACGGTCATACTGGCAAAGGTCGCAGTAATCTGGAATGTCCGCCCCACGCCTTGCGCCCAGACAAGGTGCGGCGCGCGACCGGTCACGTCCTGTCCGGCAATTTGCACCGTGCCCACATCGGGGCGAATCTGGCCGTTGATCGAGTTGAAAAGGGTCGTCTTACCGGCACCGTTGGGCCCGATCAGGGCCACCCGCTCGCCGCCATCGACATGGAACGAAACCCCGTCGACAGCTCGCACCCCGCCAAAAGCTTTGGCCAGATTGGTGACCGAGAGAATACTCATTTTGCGCGCCCCCGCGAAAAGCGGGTCGAAAGCCCTGCGAGGCCTCGCGGCAGCAGGACCACCAGGGCAATGATCAAAAGCCCCATCACCAATTGCCACAGATCGGTTAGCCGGGTGAGCTCCGTCTGAAGCTCGGTGAACACAAACGCCCCCAGGATCGGGCCCACCAGCGATTGCATGCCGCCGAGCAGAACCATCACCAGCCCATCGACCGAGGTTGAGACGAACAGCACATCCGGAAACACGCTGCCCTTGGCGAAGGCGAAGAACCCGCCCGCAACACCGGCCGCCGCCCCCGCCAAAGTGAAGGCCAGCCAGCGATGCCGGGTGACATCGACACCGATCGCAGCGGCGCGCAGGGCGGAATCCCGCGTCGCCCGCAACGTGTAGCCGAAGGGACTGAACATCACGTGACGCAGGGCCCAGATCATCGCCGCACAAACGATGAAGGCAAGATAGTAAAAGACCACCGGATCGGCCGCCCAGGCGCTCGGCCATACACCGAGGATGCCATTATCGCCCCCGGTCACATCAACCCACTGGAAGGCCGCCGACCACGCAATCTGGGCAAAGGCGAGTGTCAGCATGGCCATATAGATGCCGGTCAGACGCACGCAGAACCAGCCGAACAGCAACGCCCCCAGCGCGCCCGCCACCGGGGCCAGCAGCAACGCCGGTGCCATCCCGGCCGACAGGTGAAACACCGCAAGCCCGGCGCCATAGGCCCCGAGCCCGAAATAGGCAGCGTGGCCGAAACTGATCAGCCCACCACCCCAAAGCAGAAAGTGCAGGCTCGCGGCAAACAAGGCGAGGATGGCGATTTCAGTGAGCACGACCGTGACGAAGTCACCGACCACAACCGGCGCGACCAGTCCGGCCAGCAGAAGCGCGACCCAACCCGCCCGGGCGATTTTGCCAGACGGGCGCAACGGCGGGTCGGGATTGCGGACGGCTTCGGCAGTGGCAATTTCAGGTTTGCCGAACAACCCACTCGGCTTGAGCACCAGGGTCACAGCCATCACCAGAAAAATCAGCACAAGCGTGATTTGCGGAAAGATCACCAGACCAAAGGCCAGCAGAAGGCTGATCAGGACCGCGGCGACAAACGCCCCGAAGATCGAACCCATTCCCCCAACCACGACGACAACAAAGGCGTCCACGATGATATTCAAATCCATCGACAGACTGGCGGCCTGCCGTGGCAACTGCAGTGCGCCACCCAGTCCAGCAAGAGCCGATCCCAAAACAAAGGCCGCCGTGAACAGCCAGCGCTGATCGATCCCCAGCGCCGCCACCATTTTGCGGTCCTCAGTCGCCGCCCGGATCAACACCCCAAACCGGGTCTTGCGAAACAGCAGCCACAAGCCGCCGAGCACGGCAAAAGCGACGCCAATCAGGAATAGATCGTAGCTCGGAATGGCGTGGCCCAGAATATCGACAGCCCCATCGAGGCCGGGCATGCGGGGGGCAAACAAATCATCGGGACCCCACACCGCCCGAGTCAGATCCTGCACCACGAGGACCACACCAAAGGTTGCGAGCAATTGAAACAGCTCGGGCGCTTTGTAAATACGACGCAACAGGGAGGTTTCGATCACCGCACCGATCACCCCAACCGCCAGCGCGGCCAGCAGCAAGGCGAGCAGATAACCGACAAAACTATCACCCATCACGCTCACAAGGCTGAACGCGATATACGCGCCCAGCATATAAAGCGAGCCATGGGCGAAGTTCACAACCCGGGTCACGCCAAACACAATCGACAAGCCAACCGAGATCAGAAACAGCGAGGCTGCACTGGCAAGTCCGGTGATCGCTTGGGCGACGATGAAGCTCATAACATCCTCCAACGTCAAATTGCGGCCTTAACGCCGCATGACGCTATCCGTTGGGACGCAGCTTCTTAACCGTTTCATCGTCCGGCAGGTAGTCCGCACCCGGGGCATAACGAAAATCAACCATCACGCCACGTCCGTCCCGTTTGGCGGTGCGCCCGACATAGGCTCCCATGGTGGACTGGTGATCAAGGGCCCGGAAAGTGATCGGCCCGAACGGGGTATCGACATCCAGCCCCTTCATCGCAGCGACCATGGCTGGCGTGTCGGTGGATCCGGCTTTCACGAGCATCGCGGCAATCGTCAGGATTGTGTTGTAGCCAACAATCGAACCGGCCCGCGGATAGTCATCAAAGCGCTTTTGATAAGCACCCAGAAATGCAGCGTGACGGGGCGCGGCAATGGACTGCCAGGGATACCCGGTCACGATCCAGCCCTCGGGCGTCTCGCCCTTGAGAGTGTCGAGGTATTCAGGTTCACCGGTCAGAAGGCTCGCCACTTCGCGATCCTTGAACAGGCCACGAAGCTGACCCTCGCGAACGAATTTCGCCAGATCGATGGAGAAGGTGACATTGAAAATCGCATCCGGCTTGTCGCGCTCGAGAGCCTGCACAGTGGCGCCGGCATCGAGCTTGAACAGCGCGGGCCATTGTTCCCCGACAAACTCCACATCCGGGCGCAACGCAGACAGAACGTCCTTGAAGGCCTTCACCGCTGACTGTCCGTATTCATAATTCGGTGCGACGGTCACCCAGCGCTTGGCCGGCAGCTTGGCGGCTTCTTCGGCCAGCATGGCGGCCTGCATATAGGTAGAGGGGCGCAAACGGAACGTATAAGCGTTGCCCTTGGACCAGACGACGGCATCCGAGAGGGGTTCGGACGCAATGAAAAGCGTCTTATTGCGGTTGGCGAAATCCGCCACGGCCAGTCCTATGTTTGAGAGAAACGTGCCCGCGAGCAGATGGACGTTTTCGCGCCGGAGCAATTCTTCGGCAAACTTGACCGCGTTGGCGGGCTTGCCACCATCATCACGTGACACGACCTCAAGCTTGCGCCCGAGCACACCGCCCTTGGCGTTGATTTCCTCGACGGCGAGCTGCCATCCGTTGCGATACGGCACCGTGAACGCGGCCAGCGGACCGGTATAGCTGTTGATCTCACCAATTCGGATCGGTCCGTCCTGAGCCGCGGCGCTACCAAATGAAAGAATGGTGAAAATGGCCCCCAAAAGGGCAGGAAAATGCTTACAAACATTCATGCTAAGCATGATCGCTTCTCCTTTTTATCGATGTCTTATGGCGTGTTGACCACGCTCATCCGTTCCCAATTCGGCGAAAAACGATTCGCCGTCGGCCATCATATGGGCAGTCATACGCAAACGTCGAATCCCATTGAAAGAAGATTACGAAAACGTGGCTTCTGTGGGTTGGAAGCAGCTCCATACAATGTCTATAGTCCGTGAGTTTCAGGGGGGAATTTATGCCAATAAACGTTGCCGTAATCGGCTCGGGACCAAGCGGATTCTACACGGTCGATGCTCTTCGCAAGAGCGACAAGGATGTACGCGTCGATATTATCGAACGCCTGCCCACGCCTTTCGGTCTTATTCGCGGCGGCGTTGCCCCCGATCATCAGACCACCAAGAAAGTCGCGCGCGTCTACGAGAAGACCGCCCTGGCCGATGGCGTCGCCTATTACGGCAATGTCGAAGTCGGTCGGGATGTCTCGCTCGAGGAACTCAAGGAGATGTACGACGCCATCGTTCTGGCCGTCGGCGCACCACGCGACCGCAAGCTCGGCATTCCCGGTGAGGACAAGATCGGCGTCTTTGGATCGGCTGATTTTGTCGGTTGGTATAACGGCCATCCCGACTTCACCGACCTCGAGCCCGATCTGAACACGGATACGGTGGTGGTCATCGGCAACGGCAATGTAGCGGTCGACGCCGCGCGCGTGCTGGTCAAGACCGAAGAAGAGATGACCGACACGGACATCGCCGATCATGCCGCCGACGCGATCCAGGCCTCACCGATCTCAGATGTCTACATGGTGGGCCGCCGCGGACCGATTGAAGCCAAGTTCACCAATGTCGAACTTCGCGAGATGGGCAAGCTCGATAATTGCACGCCCGTGATCGACCCCAGCATTCTGCCCGAAACGGTCGAAGGGGAGTGGTCGGATCGTGATCAGCGGCTCAAGGATCGAAACCTCGCAACCATGAAGGAGTTCCCCGCAGTGGACCCCTCGGGCAAGGCGAAGCGCTGTCACTTCACTTTTTACGCCAAGCCCATTGAAATTCTCGGCGGCGACAAGGTTGAAGGCATACGAATGGAGCACACCAAGGTCGAAGACGGCCGCTCGGTGGGCACCGGCGAGTTCTTCGACATCGAATGCGGGCTGGTAATTCCGGCGATCGGGTATTTCTCCGAGCCCTTCCCGGGCGTCCCTTTCAACGAAGATTGGGGAATCGTCGAACACGAGGAAGGTCGCGTTGGCGATGGCGTCTATGCGGTCGGCTGGATCAAGCGCGGTCCGACCGGTGTCATCGGCTCCAACAAGCCCGACGGCGACACCGCGGCAACACAAATTCTTGAGGATGTCGGCGACGGCACGAAGCTCGGGCGCGAGGCCCTTGATGCCCTGCTGGCCGAACGCAACGTGCGCGTTGTCACCTATCAGGACTGGCAAGCCATCAATGATACTGAAATTGCCAATGCCAAACCAGGCGCCCCGCGCCGTAAATTCGTCACGGTCGACGCGATGGTGGCGGCTCTTGACTGAAAGTCAAAAGACCTTGGCTGTTGAGTGGCGGGGTGAGTTTGTGCTTGATACACATATGCAAGCGAACGACTGTGACGCACCCAACCGACGAGACTGATGGTTCGGCGACAATTCTGAAATTTCATGAAGTTTTACGGGAAGGAAATGCCCGATGTCTGACGTAGCGGCCATCGACCGGCCGAGAGAAGACCGGCAGGAAGTAGAATCAGCGGTTGTCCGTTTTGCGGGCGATTCCGGTGACGGAATGCAGCTGACCGGAGGCCATTTCACGATGACCGCCGCAATCGAGGGGAACGATCTCGCGACGTTTCCGGATTTCCCCGCTGAAATTCGTGCCCCCGCGGGCACCACCTTTGGTGTCTCGGCGTTCCAGATCAATTTCGGGGCCCGCAAAATCATGACCTCGGGCGATCAGCTCGATGTTCTGGTGGCGATGAACCCTGCCGCGCTGATCACCAACCTGGCCGATGTGAAGCCGGGTGGGATCGTGATCGCCGATAGCGGCGCGTTTTCCGATCGCAACCTGTCGAAAGCCGGGTACGCGCAAAACCCCCTCGACGACAACAGCCTCGAAGGCTACCGCCTCGTCAAGATCGACATGTCACGCCTGACCGTCGAAGCGGTCAAGGAATTCGGGCTGTCGAACAAGGAAGGGTTGCGATCCAAGAACATGTGGGCGCTCGGCCTAGTCTACTGGATGTACGGCCGCAAGCGCCAGGCATCGGTGGACTGGCTGAACAAGAAGTTCGCCTCCAAACCAGATATTGCCAACTCTAATATCGCTGCCCTCAACGCCGGGCATGCGTTTGGCGAGACGGCCGAGATGCCCGCCGAGCTGGGCACTTTCGAAGTCGAAAAAGCCGCAATCGCACCCGGTGTTTATCGCACGATTACCGGTGCTGAATCGGTCTCCCTGGGCATGCTGGCGGGCTCTCAGCTCGCGGGCTTGAACATCTCGTTCTGCTCCTATCCGATCACCCCTGCCTCGGCGCTGTTGCACCATCTGGCGCGGATGAAGGATTTCGGTGTCATGACCTTCCAGGCCGAGGACGAAATCGCCGCGGTCTCCGCCGCTCTGGGCGCGTCCTACGCCGGGGCGCTGGGCGTCACATCGAGCTCCGGCCCGGGTATTGCTCTGAAGATGGAAGCCATTGGCCTCGCCATTGCGACCGAACTGCCCATGATCATCGTCAACTCGCAGCGCGCCGGACCGTCGACCGGCTTGCCAACCAAAACCGAGCAATCGGATTTGTATCAGGCCGTCTACGGCCGGAACGCAGATGCCCCGATGCCGGTTATCTCCGTCTCGACCCCGTCGGACGGCTACGATGTCGCCATCGAAGCGGTTCGCATTGCGACCAAATACATGACACCAGTCATGTTGCTGACCGATGGTTACATCACCAACGCCTCCGAACCGTGGCTTATCCCTGATCCGTCCACCTATGAGCGTTTCGACGTCGAGTTCCGAACGGATCCGGAAGACTTCCACCCCTTCGTGCGTAACGACGACACGCTAGCACGTCCCTGGGTCAAGCCGGGCACACCGGAACTGATGCATCGCATCGGCGGTATCGAACGCTCCTATGACAGCGGCCATATTTCCTACGACCCGGACAATCATCAGAAGATGACTGATGTGCGGGCAGCCAAAATCAATGGCATTGCCAACGATATCCCCGAACAGGACGTCGAAATCGGCGAAGCCGGCGGCAAGCTGGCGGTTGTCGGCTGGGGGTCAACCTACGGCCCGATCAACCGGGCCGTGAGCAACATGCGTGATGACGGCTACGACGTCTCGCAGATTCATCTGCGTTACATCTGGCCGTTGCCGCGCAACATCGAAGCATTGTTGAAAAGCTACGATCAGGTCCTGGTCGCAGAAATGAACACCGGTCAGCTGCGCACCGTTTTGCGGGCGGAGTATCTGGTGCCTGCCGAAGGCTTGAACAAGGTCAACGGCAAGCCCTTCCTGATCGGCGAAATCGAAGACGCCATTCGCGCCCGGCTGGAGAAATAAGATGAACGTCCAAAGTCCCCCGGAAAAACTCACGGCGCGCGATTTCGCGACCGATCAGGAAGTCCGCTGGTGTCCTGGCTGTGGTGATTACGCCATCCTGAAAGCCGTACAAAACACACTGGCTCAGCTTGAGGCTGACCCCAAGAACACCGTATTCGTCTCGGGTATCGGCTGTGCCGCACGTTTCCCCTACTACATGGAAACCTACGGCTTCCACACCATCCATGGCCGCTCACCGGCTGTGGCAACCGGGGTGAAGCTTTCCAACCCGGACCTCGATGTCTGGGTGGTTGGCGGCGATGGCGACATGCTCTCGATCGGCGGCAATCACACGATGCACGCCATCCGGCGCAACGTCGATGTGCAGTTGCTCCTGTTCAACAACCAGATTTACGGGCTGACCAAGGGTCAGTACTCACCGACCTCGAAAATCGGCACAAAGTCACCTTCGACGCCGATGGGGTCGGTCGACAATCCGGTATCTGCTGCCCAGTTTGCGCTCGGCGTGGGGGGCACCTTTATCGCCCGCTCTTCGGACATCCTGATGAAGCACCTGACCGGGATGCTCAAGCGCGCCCACGGGCATCGGGGCACGTCCTTCCTGGAAATCTTCCAGAATTGCATCGTCTACAATGACGGCGCCTTCAAGCACTTCACCGAGAAGGCCGTGCAGGATGAGATGCAGATCCACGTCGAACACGGCGAACCGCTCCTGTTCGGCGAGGACAAGTCCAAGGGCCTGATCCTCAACACGGAAGAGATGCGCCTCGAGGCGGTCACCCTGGGCGAAAACGGCATCACCGAAGCCGACATCGCGATCCATGACGAAACCAACCGCTCCCTCGCTACGATGCTGGCGCAGATGGACCCGCCGGAGATGCCCGTTGCGCTCGGCGTCCTCTATTGCGAGCCGGCCCCCACCTATGAAGGCTCCGTGCACGCGCAAATCGCACAGGCCCGCAAGGATAAGGGCGAAGGCGACCTGACCAAGCTGCTCCATCAGGGACAGACCTGGACCGTCGAATAGACGCTTAGAAGAGACAAAAATTTCTGAAGGGGCGAGTTTCAAACCCGCCCCTTCTCTTTTCGGCCTGCGACCGAGTGGCGCGCCGTCTTGTGCATATGAGCAAAGGATTCCAGTTTGTCTCCGGAAACGGAATCCAAAGCATGACAGCCACTACAGCCAACACACATACTGCCGCCCACCGCACCATCGGACGCTGGCTGCTGCTTTGCGCCGCCATGGTGCTGGCCATGGTCGTAATCGGCGGCATTACCCGGCTGACCGGGTCGGGGCTTTCGATCGTCGAATGGCGCCCTGTCTTCGGCTTCCTGCCCCCGCTGTCGGAAGCGGCGTGGCAACGGGTGTTCGATCTTTACCGGGCAACGCCACAATATCTCGCGGTCAATGCGGGCATGACCCTGCCGGAGTTTCGCGGCATCTTCTGGTGGGAGTATGTGCACCGCCTGTGGGGCCGCGTGATCGGGCTGGTGTTTTTCCTGCCTTTTCTCTGGTTCATCCTTCGCGGCCATATACGCGGCCTATTTGCCTGGAAGCTACTCGGCATCTTCGCTCTTGGTGGGGCCCAAGGCGCGCTTGGCTGGTACATGGTCAAAAGCGGGCTGGTCGATGTCCCCGAAGTCAGCCAGTACCGTCTGGCCGCGCATCTGACCCTGGCTTTCCTAATCTACGGGTTGCTGGTCTGGACCGCACTCTCGGTGCTGATTCCAAATCCTGACGCCATTAGCGATACAAGGCATCGGCAGACCCGCAACCTCGCCATCACGGCCCTCAGCCTGGTTTCGATCACCGTAGTGTCCGGCGCGTTTGTCGCCGGCACCGATGCAGGGCTGATCTTCAACACCTTCCCGCTGATGGACGGCCAGCTTGTCCCGCCGGGCTATTTTGACAGCCCCACAGCCCCGTTCGAAGATCACGCCACGATCCAGTTCCACCATCGGGTGCTCGCCCTGGTGAGCTTCGCCCTGATCGTCTGGGTTTGGTGGCAAAGCCGGTGGCTGGCTCTGGTGCTGCGTGCGCGGCGGGCCGCAAACGTTTTGCTCGCCGCCGCCCTACTCCAGGTCACACTCGGGATCAGCACGCTTTTACTTGTGGTGCCGGTACATCTGGCCGCCAGCCATCAGGCCGGGGCCATGATCCTGTTCACCGCAACCCTGTGGTTCGTGTTCGAACTGCGCCCGCCACGAAGTCCGGTTTTCAACCCCCAATAATACCGCCGTCCTTTTTGGTGATCGCGACCACCGAGGGACGCGGCGGCATCGCTTTGTCGAAATCCGGCCAGCGCGTGGCGGGATCCTCGAACGTCGAATCTTTTCCGAACGGCACATAATCCTTCGCGCCGTCGACAGCGACATGCTGAACCGCCACGAACAGGGTCTTGTCATCGGGCGCGAATGCCGGCCCGCACATCTCCGCCCCCACAGGCACCCGGAAGAACATCCGGCCGCTACCGCGGCCCGACCCCTGGGTCTCCAGCGCCCAGATACCGTCTGCCGTGCCGGACTTCTTCCATCCCACGCCCTGATCCGTGGACACCCACAAGCGCCCCTGCCCGTCGATCGCACAATTATCCCGGGAGCCAAACCAACCATTTACGGAAGTTTCGGGACCCCAATGTGCGCCAGATTCAGGTTTTTCGGGATCGCCGCACATCACCAGAATGTCCCAGCGGTACCGCAAAGCGCCATGGTCGCCGCCCGGGGGTGTCAGCTCGACGATATGGCCAAACGCATTCTTCGCGCGCGGGTTAGCGGCATTCTCGGCCCCGGCCTTGCGCCGGGTGTTGTTGGTCAGCATCACATAGACCGTGTTGGTGACCGGGTTCGGCTCCACATCTTCGGGCCGGTCCATCGGCGTGGCCTCGAGCAGGTCTGCCGCGCGCCTTGTCTCGATCAGCACATCCGCCTGGCTGGCAAATCCGTTCGCCGCATTCAACGGCCCCGTGCCGTACACCAGCGGCAGCCATGTCAGAAAACCATCCGCGTCAAACCGAGCGACATAAAGGACACCTGTGTCGAGAAAATCACGATTGGCCACCCGATCGTCCGGGTTGTAGCGGCCCTCGGGGACGAATTTATAAAGATAGTCAAAACACTGATCGTCACCCTGATAGACCACAACCCGGCCATCGGAATTGACGATCGAATGCGCCCCTTCATGCTTGAAGCGGCCCATCGCGGTGCGCTTCACCGGTGCCATAGCCGGGTCATAGGGGTCCACTTCGACGACCCAGCCGAACCGGTTGACCTCATGGGGTTCTTTTTCGATATCGAAACGGTCGTGAAACTTGCCCCAAGCGTACCAGTTGCTGGGCAGACCATAACGTTTGTAGTTCCGGGCCTCGGGATGGGTGTCGGAGAGCTTGCCCCAGAAGTAGCCGTTGAAATTCTCCTCGGCCATCAGATAGGTGCCCCAGGGGGTCATGCCACCGGCGCAATTGTTGAAGGTCCCGAGCACACGCGTCCCGGTCGGATCAGACGATGTCTTCAGGCGGTCATGACCGGCCGCCGGGCCAGACAAACGCATCCTTGTGTTGGCCGTGATACGGCGATTGAGGGAGCGGTCACCTGAAGGGGGCCATTTCCCGTCTGTTTTCTCGATCAGCACCACCGAGGCGCCATGGGCCGCCATCTCGATGTCCACCAGCTCGGCCGTCATATCCGAAAACCCGGTCTTCTCCTGGCGCCCAATACCGGGAAACATCACCTCTTCATTGGTGTATTCGTGATTGACGCAGAGGAGCGCACGCTCCGGGTTGTTTGACCCAAAGGGCATCGGCGCGTAGCCGATGAAATCATTGTTGTAGCCAAACTGCATCGACTGGGCCGCCGCACTCTGTTCCATCGGCGCAAAGTCCGGCGCCCCGGTCAGCACCGGGTCTCCCCAGCGGATCAGGACATCCCCGGTATAGCCTTCGGCCACGTGATGGGCCTCATCAACGCCGTGGGAAATTTCGGGAAAATCAAACCTCCGGGTCGCCGCCTGGGCCGCGCGCGAGACTAGGGTCTCCAGCGGCGCGCAATAGCGGTGATCGCGGCTACAGCGATCATGCCCCGCAGGACAGACCGGCGGTTCACATAACGGGACCGCACAATATCCCCGAAGCTTTCCCCCACAGACGGATTACTCGGGCTGTCTTCGGAGGCCTCAAAAGCTTCGGCACGAGAGGTAAATTTGTCGAACTCAGTGCCCATCATAAGTCCGGCTTGGCGCGCGTTGAGGATCGGGAATCAGCTGATTTTTCTGAAAGCAGAACAACCCCTTTCGCCCTATCATGTAGGCCTGAAAATCACCGGACAGCAGATCTGCGATAGCCGGCTCGCGCGCGTTCAGACCGCCGGCAAAAGCGCCAAAGGCAGGCAAGATCAGCAATCGCCCGTCCGTCGCAAAACAACGCCCGGAGATCCGCCGTCCCCGTGACCGCACCGCCGCCTTGGGGTGGTAATGCCCGATCACCTCCCCGGCCGGGATAACTCCGTCGGGGCCGGTTTCCACATCGTGATGCAGCAGCAAATTGCCGACACGAATTTCCTCAGCCGCCGTACCGCCATAGCCTTCCGGCGGGGCGGGATCATGATTGCCCGCAATCCATAACCAGTCCTGGGCCCCGACCATCCGCTCCAGACGCTTGCGGTCGGTCTCGGCCATCCGCACCTCACCGGCCAGGTCGTGCAGCGTGTCGCCCAAGCAAATCACCCGCCTCGGGCGCACCCGGGCAATCACCCGTTCGAGGCGGCGCAGCGTGTCAGCCGTGTCATAGGGGGGCAGCAAAGCCTGGCCCCGCTGGGCAAAGGCCGAGCCTTTCTCGAAATGCAAATCCGAAACCAGCAAGTCATCGCTCTCGGGCAAGAAGGCTGCGCCCGAATGATCGAGCACAATCGACTGCCCCGCGACCGCGATCGGGATAGTAGTGCGCGACGCGTCACTTTCAGGCGGCATCGAATCCGAGTTCCCTGGTGCCAGAATTGTCCATGGCCTCATGGATAAGCTCATCGGCCGATTCGCCCAGCAGTTCATCGATGGCTGCGCCGTAGACGCTTTCCCGACCAATTTCCAGTAGGATCGGCACCGCCAAGGGTGAGACCCGGTCGAGAGGTTTGTGGCGGATGCGGCCTTTGATACGAGCCAGCATTTGCGCGAGCCGTCGCACATCGGTCAGGCCCGAGGCCGCATCGGCCCGGGTTGCCCGCAGCAGGACATGGTTGGGCTCGTGAGAGCGCAATACGTCATAGATCAAATCCGAATTGAAGGTGACCTGCCGCCGGGTTTTCTCCTCCCCCGGCTGGCGGCGCTGGATCAGGCCCGCGATCACCGCGACATTGCGGAAGGTGCGTTTGAGCATCGAGGATTCGGCCATCCAGGCTTCGAGATCATCGCCGAGCATGTCTTCGGAGAACAGCGCGTCCATGTCCGCATGTTCGAACGGTTTCGTACCCCACACACCAATCACATAATCGGTGGCGACAAACCCCAGCGGGTTGAGTCCGGCCCGCTCCATGCGCTTGGTCAAAAGCATCCCCAAGGTCTGATGGGCGTTGCGTCCCTCGAAGCTGTAAGCGACCAGATAGTGTTTGTTGCCTCGCGGAAAGCTCTCCACCAGCAAGCCTTCACGGCTCGGCAACAGTGAACGCCAGCGCTGCACTTCGAGCCATTCAGCAACCTGTTTGGGCAAATCGACCCAGGTCTTCGGATCCGACAGGATCGTGCGCACCCGTTCGGCCAGATGGGTCGAAAGCGGCAAACGCCCCCCGACATAAGCCGGCACCGCGGGGGCATCGCCCTTGCCCGGCCGAGTGATGACGCTCATGTCTCGCAGCTCAATGAACTCGAGCAGCCGCCCGGCAAAGATGAAGGTGTCCCCTCTGGTCAGGTGATTAACGAAGCTTTCCTCGACCTCGCCAAGCACCCGGCCCTGGCCGAACCGCACCTTGAGGGTCGGTGCCTCGACAATCGTGCCGACATTCATGCGGTAGTCGCGGATAACCGTTTTGCCCGAAATCTCGTAGAGCCCGTCAGCGTTTTCGCGGAGACGCTTGAACCGGTCATAGGACCCCAGCGCATAGCCACCCGTGGCCACAAAAGAAAACACATCGTCGTAATCGTCCCGCGTCAGACCCGCATAGGGGCCCGCGGTGCGGATTTGTTCATACAGCGCATCCCGGTCCACCGGCCCCCCACAGGCCGCCCCCAGCAGATGCTGGGCCAACACATCCAGGCCGCCGGGGCGTTCGGGAATACCATCGAGGGTCTTGGCATGGACCGCATCCACCGCAGCCCGACACTCCAGCACTTCAAACCTGTTGGCCGGGACCAACACCGCGCGACTGGGATTGTCGATCTGGTGATTGGCCCGACCGATCCGTTGCAACAGCCGCGTAGAGCCTTTCGGGGCGCCTACCTGCACCACCAGATTCACCGCCGCCCAGTCGACCCCCAGATCAAGGGACGACGTCGCCACCACCGCGTCCAGATCGCCGCGCACCATGGCCGCTTCGACCTTGCGGCGTTGCTCGGCGGCCAGGCTGCCGTGATGCAAGGCAATCCGAAGTCTATCGTCGTTGCGCCGCCAGAGTTCCTGAAACACGATCTCGGCCTGGGCGCGCGTATTTACGAACACCAGGGTCGTGCCGCCGCCTTTCAGCAGCTCGTAAATCTCGGGAATCGCGTGAGCCCCCATATGGCCTGACCAGGGCAAATCGACCTGGGTGCGCAGCACATCGATCACCGGTTCGGCCCCGTCCTCGCCAAGCACCAGGCGAACATCGTCTGCGCGGCCTGTGGTGGAGAGCCAGCGCCGCAGCCGGTCCGGTTCGGCGACCGTGGCGCTCAACCCGACCCGGCGCACCCCTGGGGCGAGCCCCTGCAGTCGGGACAGACCCAGAGACAGCAAATCCCCGCGCTTGTTGTCTTCAAGGGCGTGGAGTTCGTCGATAATCACACAGCGCAGGCTCGCAAAGATTTCGGCGGCATCCTCATAGGAGAGCAGCAGCGCCAAGCTTTCCGGTGTCGTCATCAGCATATGCGGCGGCTTCTTGCGCTGACGGGCGCGTTTCGACTGCGGCGTATCGCCGGTCCGTGTTTCGGCTCGGATCGCCAATTCCATCTCGGCAATCGGAAGTTCCAGATTGCGGTGAATATCCACCGCCAGCGCCTTCAGGGGCGAGATATAAAGGGTATGCAGGCCGTCTGCAGGCGGTTCGGTGGCAATCAATTCGGTCAAGCTGGGCAAAAACCCTGCCAGGGTCTTACCGCCCCCGGTCGGGGCGATCAGCAGTGCTGATTCACCTTGCGTGGCGGCCGTCAGCATCTCCAGCTGATGGACATGGGGGATCCATCCGCGTCCGGCGAACCAGGCTTGCAGAATATCGGGAAGTGCGGCCGTCACGACGCCGCGAACGCGTCCTGCAGCACCACAAGCCGCGCGTCCAGCGCCGCGGGCGCATAAGCCTGGGCTGGTGCCACACCCCAGACCGGCTGGGGCCAGGCGGCATCATTGGTAAAGCGCGCAATCACATGGATATGCAGCTGAGGCACCATATTGCCGAGTGCGGCCACGTTGATCTTGTCCGGATCGAATACGGAGGTGAGCGCCTCGCTGACGCGCACGATCTCTGCTGTCGCCTGTGCCATGTCGTCTGGCGCCAGATCATGAAAGTCGCGCAAATCCTCACGCGCCGGAACCAGAACCAGCCAGGGATAGTTCGCGTCATCGATCAGCAGCACCTGGCATAATGGCCACTCAGCAATCAGGACAGTATCAGCAGCGAGCTGGGGATGGAGTTCGAAAGCAGCCATGGGAAAATCCAATTTGTTAGAGGACAGACTTTACCCGTCCCGACCCGCAGCTCACAGGCCGAAACGTAGCCCATTTTGCAGGCGACAGAATCCCCCGAACGCGCAAACATCGTGGCTCTCCTGACCTACAAGCGAGCCCCCCCATGAAAGCAGTTTGGTACGAGGAACTTGGACCGGCCGACGACGTCATGAAAACCGGCAAAATCGATACCCCCGAAGCAGGTCCCGGCGAAGTCCGCGTGAAGCTCGCTGCCTCAGGGGTCAACCCGGCAGACGTCAAGCGACGCGGGCTGGGTACTTATGGCCTGGAACACCCGCGTATCATTCCCAACAGCGACGGGGCAGGAATTGTCGACCAGATCGGCGACGGGGTTTCACCAGACCTGCTCGGCCAGCGGGTCTGGCTTTTCAACGGTCAGCGCGGCGGACGGGCTTTCGGCACGGCGGCCGAGTATATCGCGCTCGATGCCTGGCTGGTCGCGCCTCTTCCTGATGATCTGAGCTTTGCCGAAGGCGCTTGTCTGGGCATTCCGTGCATGACCGCGCACCACAATGTTTTCTCCGATGGCCCCGTCGACGAAAAGACCGTGCTGGTCACCGGCGGTGCCGGGGCGGTGGGTCACTATACCGTGCAGTGGGCGCGGCGCGGCGGCGCCACCGTGATCGCCACGGTTAGTTCGGACACCAAGGCCGAATATGCAAAGGCCGGAGGCGCCCATCACACGGTGAATTATCGCGACCCCGATGCCGCGACCCAGATCCTGGATCTGACCCATGGCGCCGGGGTGGACCGGATCGTCGAAGTTGATCTGGCGGCAAACCTCGACATCACCAGCACCGTGATCAAATCCGGTGGCACGATCTCCGTTTATGCTTCCACCGGTGACCCGAAAAACCTGATGCTGCGTATGGCCCTCAGGAACGCCCGGCTCCGCTTCATGGTGCTCCACAGCGTACCCCGTGATGCCATCGACCACGCGCGGTCCGACATCGCAGTATGGCTGGCCGAAGGCAGCGCTATCCACAGCGTGGCAGCGACTTTCCCACTGGCAGATTGTGCCGAGGCACATAAGTTTGTCGAAGGCGGCAGCAAACTTGGCACGGTGGTGGTGGAATCAGGCAAGTAGCCACCTGCCCCTCAATCCCCCGGCGGGCGCCGACGCAGCGCCTTGGTACGGCCACGCTGTTCCTTGGACTGGAGGCGCCGTTCTTTTGACGCCCGGGTCGGGCGGGTAGGCCTGCGCTTGCGCGGCACGATCGCCGCCTTCTTGATCAGATCAAGCAAACGGGTGCGGGCATCGGCCCGGTTGCGCTCCTGGGTGCGGAACCGCTCTGCACGAATAACCAGCACACCATCATTGGTCAGGCGAGTCCCGGCGAGCTTGCACAAGCGAGCTTTGAGGTCGGCCGGCAGGCTGGGCGAGGCTCCGACATCAAAGCGCAACTCAACTGCCGTCGAGACTTTGTTGACGTTCTGGCCGCCCGGACCGCTAGCGCGGGTGAAACTCTCGTCGAGCTCGGACTCAGGCACGTGGATGTTCCGGGATACGCGCAGGCCTTCAAACTCGCTCATCGAACAGACATCCTGGTCGCCACTCCTGTGACCGAGATCATAGCAGCGCTCCGTGAAAATGCGGCAGGATCAGCACCGAAATCGGGTTCGAAGCCTCCCACGGGTCCCTGCTGTCATAAACAATCGGGCGATCGCCGTCATCTTCCGTCTGGAGCAACAGGAATGCTTGCCAAAACGGTCCAAGTTTGTGGCATAACAATGACGTTTGGGGAGACTTCAGGGGCAAGGGTCAGACAATGACTCGCATCCTTTTGGGAGGCCTATGTTGAGTATGGTTTTAAAGGGGGATGCCGTCGCCATCACCGGGGACGGCACCAAGCGGGGCCTTGTTGTTCAGCTTTTAACGATGGTGCTATGGCCCACTATTCTGGGCCTGTGCATCTACGTGACCACGTTGGGTCTGGCCGCCGACCACGCCGCGCTTTATTTCAACATCACCTACATCACGCTCGCGCTCAGCATCTGTGCGCTGGAGCGCTTGCTGCCCCATGAACGCAGCTGGCTGAAACATGACAAGCAGATGGGGGCCGATCTGGCTCACACATTGCTGAGCAAGGGCATGGCCCAAATCTTGATTGTGGTCGGGGTTGCGATCGGTATCGCCGAGGTCGCCGCGACCAAGGGTGGTGCATGGTGGCCGACCCACTGGCCGATGGCACTTCAGGTCATCGCGGGACTTTTGATCGCCGAAGCCGGGCTTTATATCGCCCATCGGGTTGCCCATGAATGGCCGTTGCTGTGGCGTTTCCACGCGGTTCATCATTCGGCGCCGCGGCTCTGGTTTTTCAACACCGGCCGGTTTCACATCGTCGACACGGTCGCAAGCATCATGCTGAGCCAGCCATTGCTCTTCCTGGCCGGCGCGCCATCGGAAATCTTCATCTGGGTGACCTCGATTACCGCGTTCATCGGGATGCTGACCCACTGCAATATCGAGATGCGGTTCGGCCCGCTGAACTACATCTTCAACACCCCGGCAGTTCATCGCTGGCACCATTCGCGTAACCCGGCCGAGGGCAACAGCAATTACGGCGAAAACCTGATGATTTACGATCTGCTGTTCAAGACCTTCTACTGCCCGAAACGTCGCCCGCCAGCGGATATCGGGATTGATGGGCCGATGCCGACACATTTCTTCGGCCAACTCGCGCAGCCCTTCCGGCAGCAACAGCAATCGCTGCCCATCGCCCAGGCCGAACGCGACTAGTTCTCCGATAAAGCGCCTATTCCGCGTCGTGGAAAATCAGCCCAAGGGTTGTTCGCTTCCCGGTATGCAGCTGACTGACCCCGTGGCGCATGGTCGCCCGATAGGCCCCGCGCTGACCCTCTGCCGGACGGTCGCGAACCGGAAAGATCACACAATCACCAATTGAAAGCGGCACCACATCGACCCGGCTTTGCTGGCGCGGACGCTGTTCGGTGAGCACGAACTCGCCGCCCGTAAAATCATCCTGCGGAGAGGACAGTAGGATCGTTGCCTGCAGGGGGAATACGTATTCCCCATAAAGGTCCTGATGCAGCCGGTTGTAGTCCCCGGGGCCATATCGCAGCAGCAGCGGGGTCGCGCGCTCCTGCCCGGCCCGATGGCACACCCGCAAATAGGTGGCGTGATCCTCAGGAAAGCGGAAACCAACCCCGAGGCGTTCATTCCAGTCATTCGCGATTCCAGCCAGAACCGGATAGAGCGCACTGCGCATACCCTCCACAAGATCGGGGAGCGGATAGTCGAAATACTTGTATTCTCCCTGCCCGTAACCGTGATGCTGCATGATCACATGACTGCGAAAACCGGCATCACCGTCGTAACACTGGGCGAGCACCCGGCATTGATCCGGTGACAACACCGCCTTGAGAACTACGTGCCCGCGCGTATCGAGATTTCGAGTCAGGCCCGCCGGATCGAGGGCCGTCAGGCTGGGAAGTATCTCTGTCATCGGGCTATTTCAGAGACAGCGGGACGCATTATCCACCCGTTTCTTGCGCTAACCACGCTTGCGCTCGCGACCGTGCAGCAACCAGGCGAAGGCGATGACTTGCAGAACCAGCGCACAGCCGAACGCGGCACGATATCCCGCAGCGGCGTAGCTGCCATCCACCCCGGTCGGCCAGATGTTGATGATCTCCCCCATGCCCCATTGCAGAATAAAGGCCATGGCGAAAATCAGCAGGTTCAAAGCCGTGTTTGCGCGTCCGGCCAGCTCGTTGGAAAAAGTCCGCGCGAGGACGGCAAAGGCCAGGACACCGGTGGTGCCAAAACCGCCAAAGACCAGCCACAGAAAAATCGGGGCCTCGGTCCATTCGGCGAGCACAAGCAGCTGCACCACCATGAATCCGGCCATGCCGAACCCGGCCACAATGATTGGGGGCACCCCGCGGCGGGCGAGCCGGTCCGCGATCAAGCCCGCGCCAATATTGCCCAGCACGAAGCCTCCGGCCCCGGCGAGCAGCACAAAACTGACCGCGCGTGAATCCAATCCGGCAGTGTCACGGAGCCAGGGCCCCGCCCACAGAGTCTGGATCGCCAGGAAACTGCCCTGGGAAAAAGCCGAGAGCGGTGCGATCCGCCAGAAGGCACGGCTGGTGAAAATACCGCGTAGGCCGCCGATCCGAACCGATAAGGGATCGGACGATCCAGCTCGCGTGCGTTCGGGCACAACGAACCAGATCACCCCCGCAACACAAAGGGTCGCAATCGACAGCGCGACGAAGCCGTAGCGCCAGCCCACTTCTGCGACCAGGGCTTCGGTCGGCGCCGTGGCAACCATGGCGCCCAGGCCGCCAAAGGCAACGATCAGACCGTTCATCAGGGGCAGTCGCTCGGCCGGGAACCATTCCGACATGGCCTTGAACGATCCCATCAGGCAGGCCGCGACACCGAGCCCGATCAACCCCCGCCCCAGCACCAGCGCCCACAAGCCTTCGCCGATGGAAAACAGGAATGCCCCCAGGGCGGCGATCACCAGCAGAATGGTCTCCACCCGGCGCGGACCATGACTGTCGAGGAAGACACCAATCGGAATTTGCGCCACAGCAAAGGTAATGAAATAGGCGCTGCTCAGCATGCCGAGCTGGCCTGCCGAAAGCCCGACCTCGACCGCCAGATCGGCGCCGATCACCGCGTTGACAGTGCGATAGAGGTAGGAAAAGAAATAGCCGACCGCGAAAGGCAGGCACACCACAGCGATCAGGCGGGGAAGCGGAAGTTCGAGGCCTGAACCGGCATCGGTGTGGGGGGCGGTCATAACATGCCGCGCTATCGACCCTGAAATTTCGGCTTTTCGCGATTTTTAAAGGCGTTGTAGCCGGTCATGTAGTCCTCACTGTCGGCATAGTCATGCTCGGAATCGAGCTCAACCTTGCTCAGGGGACGGGGATCAGCCAACCGCGTAAGCGCCTTGCGGTGAAAACGATGGGACAGCGGCGCGCCGTCGGCAATCCGCCGTGCCGCCTTCATCACTTCTTCCTCCAGCTCCGCATCCGGGACCACCCGGGTCACCAGGTTTTTCGATGCCGCCTCATCCGCCGGCATGATGCGTCCCTCGAGCATAATCTCGTTGGCCACCGCACGACCACCGGCATCGACGATGAACTGGACCAGATCGTGGGACAGAAACAGCCCGATCGCCTTGGCCGGAATGCCAAAGCGGCCAGATTCACCGGAAATCCTCATATCAGCAGCCAGGGCGAGCTCAAACCCACCGCCGATGCAGAAACCGTGGATCATCGCGATCACCGGGTGGCGGCAATTGCGGACCCCGAAAAAGGCGCGGTCGGTGGCAATCCCGTAGGCTTTGACTTTTTTGCGATCGGAACGCTCTTCCTCGAAACCGGAGATATCGGCCCCGGCGCAAAAAGCTTCATCCCCCGCACCGCGCAGCACGATGCAACGGATGTCATCATCCTCCCCCAGCGCGTCGAGGGTATCCCCGACGGCAACCCAGTCTTTCTGACGCAACGCGTTGCGCTTTTCGGTGCGATGAAGGGAAACAATCGCGATATCGTCGCGGCGTTCGACCTGAACAGTGTCCGTCATGATGTTCTCGTTTTGCTTTTAAATTGATTTCGGCCCCTGAGGGTTCCTCTGGGGCGGTGCAGTATTGCGCAAATGATGCGGGGTGGCGAGCCGGTCAAACCGCGCCGGTCGGCGGTGACGGGTTTACCTGCAGCCGGCTGTCGGAGAACCATTTCAGCGTGTCCTCGATCGTCGCCCGGTCCACGTCCCTCGTGATGAACACGATTCGCGTTCGCCGGTCATCCGAGGGCCAGGCATCCAGCACAGCAGGCGGGTGGAAGACGTGCTGCACCCCGTGAACCACCACCGGCCTGTCCATCCCAGCGACGTTGACGATCCCTTTGATACGCAGCAAATCGGGGCCTTTGAGCATCATGATGGTATCGAACCATTGCTCCAGCGCGTCGAGGCGGAGGGGTTCGTCATAAATCACGCAAAAAGAACTGATGTGGTCGTCATGCCGGTTCACGTCGTGACCGTGATCGCCACCGTGATCATGTCCATGCCCATCGCCGTGATCGTCCGCCTGATCATCCGCATAGGCCTCGTCCTGCAGCCACCGCTCCACATCCGGCCCTTTATTGGCCGGGTTGAACAGGCCTGCATTGAACAGGATGTCGGGTTCGACTTCGCCATTGGTTACATGCTGGCGCGGGGCGGCGGGATTGATCGTGGCCAAACGGGCTTCGAGTGAGGCCACGATCCCGGGTTCCACCAGATCGGTTTTGGTCACCAGAATGCGGTCCGCCACAGCGGCCTGTTTTACAGATTCAAACTGCCGGTCCAGGGTGTCTTCGCCGTTGACAGCATCGACCGTCGCGATCACCCCATCGAGGCGGAAATAATTGGTCACCAGCTGATCCGACATCAGCGTGTGCAAGATCGGCGCCGGATCCGCCAGGCCCGTGGTTTCGATTAGAATTCTCTCAAAAGACGGCACGTCCTCGCGCAGGCGCAACATCATCAAATCACGCAGGGTGTTCACCAGATCACCGCGTACCGTGCAGCACAGGCAGCCGCTGTTGAGCAGCACCATGTCCTCGGCCCCGGTTACGGTCAGCTCGTGATCGAGCCCGACCTCGCCAAATTCATTGACGATTACGGCGGATTTCTCCATCGCCGGATGATGCAGCACATGGTTGAGCACCGTGGTTTTACCGCTGCCCAGAAAACCGGTCAGCAGGGATACGGGGATCAATTCGGTTACGCTTTCAGGGGTTTTACCGCTCATTACCTTCACTCGATTATCAACGCCCGCTTGACATCAAGCGCAGGCAAACCGTTATAACACGCCAAACCGGGCGCAACATGTGCGCTCCTTATGGAAAGCAGTGAAAATGACCGAAACCGGCAACCCCATGTTCGCCCCGCGCCAAACGATCGAACAGGTCGAAGAAGGCCACGAGCTCGCTCCTAAGTTCGACGCGGACGGCCTGATGCCCGTGGTGACCACCGACGCCGAGAGCGGCGAAGTGCTGATGCATGGCTACATGAACGCCGAAGCCCTGACCAAGACCATCGAAACCGGCGAGGCCCATTACTGGTCGCGCTCCCGTCAGGTGCTCTGGCACAAGGGCGCGACGTCGGGCCTGGTGCAGAAGGTCCAGGAAATCCGGATCGATGACGATCAGGACGCGGCCTGGCTGCTGGTCGATGTTCAGGGCGGTGCAAGCTGCCACGTGGGTTACCGCTCGTGCTTCTACCGCTCTGTCCCGGTTGGGGCCGCACAAGACGCGCCCGTGACCCTGAACTACGAAGAAACCGAGAAAGTCTTCGACCCGGTCGAGGTCTACGGCGACGCGCCGAACCCGACGAAACTCTAGACCAGCTTCGCCACAAACCCTGCCATCGCATAGAGGACGGCTTCCGGCTGATCTCGCTGAGGGGAATGACGGCATTCGGGGATCAGCAAGGTCTCGGCCGGGCCGCTCACCTGCGCGGCAATCGCCTCGAGCTGCGCCCCGGTCCCGTATTCATCTCCTTCGCCCTGAATCACTAGCACCGGCGCGTTCACGTCGGACAGGTAATCCTCGATATTCCAGTCCCGGAAAGCCGGGTCGAGCCATATATCGTTCCAGCCCCGGAAAGTGGCCTCACCATCCGTGTGACGCCGTCCAATCCGTGCGGGAAGGTCCGTGGTCTTGTAGGCGGTTTTCGCATCCTCGATCCCGGCAATCGTGACGTCTTCGACGAAGACATGCGGGGCCATGAGCATCAGTCCAAGCACCGGCCGCTTGGCTGCACCGGCATGGATCAACGAGATCGAGCCGCCATCGCTGTGACCGACCAGGATCACATCGTCGAGGTCGAGGGCGGTGCGCAAGTCAGGCAGCGCGTCGAGCGCTTCCCGGTGCATGTAGTCGACCCCGCGCGGGCCAACAAGCGCGTCAGAGCCGCCATAGCCGTACCGTGAATAGACCACGGCCGGCAGGTTCGCACGTGCGGCGAGTTGTTCGGGAAAATCGCGCCACAAACCGGCCGAGCCCAAACCTTCGTGCAGAAAAATCAACACCGGCTCACCCCCCTCACGCGGTCGGGTCCAGTAATACTCCAGCCGGTGGCCGGTCACGTGCAGATGCTCGATCGTCGGGGACGTCATCTCGTTTATCGGCTTTCCGTCAGCACTATCTAATAAAGTGGCTGAAAATGGCCTTCTGCGGGTCCACATTCGGCAACACACGGCCTATTCTTCCACCTGCAATACCAGCACTCTAGCCGGAAACAAGCGAGCATTGCGGTCCATGAACCCAAACACTGTCACTGTTGATAATTCCACCACCCCGGCAGGTCTGACCTTCGCCGACCAGTTCAACGTGGCTGTACCCTTCATTGACCGTCACATGGGGGAAGGCCGCGGCGACAAGATCGCGATCCGGACCCGTGAGGGCGATACGACCTATGCCCAGCTGCGCAACAATGTGAACCGCGCGGGCAATGCGTTTATCGATCTCGGGCTGAGCCCGGGCGACCGGGTACTCATGGTGGTGAAAGACTGCCCGGCCTTTCCTTTCCTGTTCTGGGGCGCGATCAAGGCCGGCTTCGTCCCGGTGCCGGTAAACACCCTGCTCGCCGCCAAGGACTACAAGTTCATCGCCGAGGATTCCGAGACCGCCTGCATCGTCTGGTCGCCGGAATTCGCCAAGGAAGTCATCGCGGCGATCGCCAGCATGGCGACGGGGCCACAGCACCAGATCCCCACCGAAGGCGAATTCACTTCTCTGGCCTCCCTGATGGAGAACGCTGCGTCCGAACTCGATCCAGTCGTGACCCGGGCGCAGGACGATTGTTTCTGGCTTTACACATCAGGCTCGACCGGTGAGCCCAAAGGCGCGGTCCACGCCCATAAAGACATGGTGGTCACCAGCCAGTATTACGGGGTTGAGACCCTCGGCATGACCGAAGACGACGTCTTTCTGTCAGCCGCAAAGCTGTTCTTCGCTTACGGGCTGGGCAACGCCATGACCTTCCCGTTCTGGATCGGCGGGCAGGCCGTTCTCTGGGGCGGGCGTTCAACGCCAGACACCATGTTCGAGCAGATCGCAGCCTTCAAACCGACAATATATTTCGGTGTACCGACCCTGTTTGCCACCCAGCTACAGACCCTCGGGAATACCTCGCCGGATCTTTCGAGCCTGCGCCTGTGCGTGTCGGCAGGGGAACCCCTACCCGCCAATATCTTCGAACGCTGGGAAGCCCGTACGGGCCTACAAATTCTCGACGGGATCGGCACCACGGAAAACCTGCACATCTTCATCAGCAACCGCCCCGACGATGCCCGCCTCGGCGTCAGCGGACGGGAAGTGCCCGGTTACACCGCCAAGATCGTTGACGACGACAACAACCCGGTCGCGCGCGGGGAAATCGGTGAGTTGATGGTGCTGGGTCAGTCGGTCACGTCACGCTACTGGAACCTGCCCGAGCGCAGTGCTTCCACTTTGGTGGATGGCTGGCTGCGGACCGGAGATTCCTACTACCAGGATGAAGATGGCTACTTCATCTGCTGTGGACGCAGCGACGACATGCTCAAGGTCGGGGGCATCTGGGTCTCCCCGGTAGAGATCGAATCGCGGCTGGTCTCCCATGAGGCGGTGCTCGAAGCCGCGGTGGTCGGCCTCACCGATGATGACGATCTGGTCAAACCTGAGGCCTTCATCGTTTTGGCCGAGGGACATACCGGTTCTGACGCCCTGATCGCTGAGCTACAGGCCCACTGCAAGGCCGGCCTGGCGCGCTACAAATTCCCCCACCAGATCTATTTCGCCGATGATTTGCCCAAGACGGCGACAGGAAAAATCCAGCGGTTCCGCTTACGAACCCGGTAACCGCGCGGGCCTGATTCTACTTACCGCTCACTTCTCGCGGATCAGGTTCTCCGCGCCATCCGCGCCCATGAACACCACGAGAATACGAACTGGAACATCGCCGTCATTGGTGCCGTCATGGGTCACCGTTTCGGCCTCCATGAATGCCTCGCCCTTGCGATAGGTCCGCTTGCCGTCCGAGCCGTAATACACGGTCACCTGGCTTTCCAGGATATAGCCATAGGTCGGCACACCGTGCCGGTGCGCCCCGGTCGTCTCACCAGGCTTCATGGTCACGATGAGACTGGTGACCTTCGCGGGGCCGGTTGTGGGATAAGCAAGACTCTCCCCGACGATGTTCTTAGTGCCATCAAACAACGGCACGACGCGGGCGTAGTCGTCTGCAGCCATGCCCGGCGCAACAACGAGGCTGAACAACAGCGCGAGTGGCAATGAGTATTTGAAACACATGGATGGAAGCCGCCGGCTATACCGCGGGGGGAAACCGCGGAACGGAAAAACTAAACCCCCAGATATCGCTCCTGCAGCGTCTTGTCGGCGCGCAATTCGTCGGATGTGCCGTTCCAGACGACCCGTCCCTTTTCGACGATGTGGTGGCGGTCGGCGATTTTTGTCAGGGCAGCTACGTTTTTGTCGATGACGAGAATGGATTGTTTCGCGGTTTTCAAATCGGCGAGGCAGGACCAGATTTCCTGACGCACCAGTGGCGCCAAACCTTCAGTGGCTTCGTCGAGCACCAGCAGTTTGGGGTTGGTCATCAGGGCCCGGCCCACCGCCAGCATCTGTTGCTCCCCGCCAGAAAGTTGATTGCCCGCGCTTTCGAGACGCGGCGCGAGCGCGGGAAATAAATCGAGGACCTTGTCAAAAGTCCAGTTCTCGCCCTCACCCTGACGCGCCCGTGCCGTCGCGATCAGGTTTTCGCGCACAGACAGGTTCGGGAAAATCTGACGGCCCTCGGGAACCAGACCGATCCCGGCCTGTGCCACCTTATAGGAAGGCAAACCCTGGATCCCCGCGCCCTCAAACATGATCCTGCCACTCTGTGGGCGAAGGATACCCAGGATCGTGTGGACCGTGGTGGTCTTGCCCATGCCGTTGCGACCCAACAGCGTGACGACCTCACCGGCACCGATCGAGATATCCATCCCGAACAACACCTGGCTGTCGCCGTATGAGGTCTCAAGACCGAGGATTTCGAGCATCAGGCTGTCCCCGCGTCACTGTCGTCTTCGGTGCCTAGATATGCCTCACGCACCGCCGGGTCATTGCGAATCTCGTCCGGGGTGCCGGTCGCGATCACCCGGCCATAGACCAGCACCGTGATCCGGTCGGCGAGCGCGAAGACCGCATCCATATCGTGCTCAACCAGCAACATGGTGTAGTCGCCCTTCAGCGCCCGCAAAAATTCGATCATGCCTTGGCTTTCCTCGGGGCCCATCCCGGCCATCGGCTCGTCGAGCAGCAACAGGGACGGCCCGGTGGCCAGCGAAATCGCGATCTCGAGCTGGCGTTGTTCGCCATAGGCCAGATTACCCGCGCGAATATCGATCCGCTCGCCCAACCCGACCCGCTCAAGCAGTTCGCGCGCCGGGGCGATCAGGCTTTCGTCCTGCGCAGCCTTCTTCCAGAACTTGAAGCTGTGCCCCTGGCGGGCCTGCACCGGCAGCATCACGTTCTCCAGGGTGGTGAATTCACGGAACACGCTGGTTATTTGAAACGACCGTGCGAGGCCGGCTCTGACCCGAGCGGGTGCCGACAAGCGCGTAATGTCGCGGTCCTGAAACAGGATATGTCCAGCATCCTGGCGCAGCAGACCCGAGAGTATATTGACCAACGTTGTCTTGCCGGCACCGTTGGGTCCGATCACCGCATGCAATTCCCCTGTCGACACTGACAAAGACAAATCATCGGTCGCGGTGAGCCCTCCGAAGGCCTTCACCAGATGGCGCGCCTCGAGGGCGGGGCTGGTATTCACGTCACTCACGGGACGATCTCGGAGATAACAGCCCGGCGATACCACCGCGGGCAAACAGCACCACCAGCACTAGGAAAGGTCCAAAGATGATGTGCCAGTGGATGGTCCAGGAGGCGAGAATTTCCGACAGCATCAGGAACACAAATGCCCCGGTGACCGGGCCAAACAAAGTCGACATGCCCCCCAGCACAACCATGAAGATCAGCTCGCCCGAGCGTGGCCAGTTCATCATGTCCGGCGAAACAAAGCGTTCCAGATTGGCCTGCAACAGACCGGCAATCCCGCACATGACCCCGGCGATCACGAAAGCAGTAAGCCGGTAGCGATAGGTCGACACGCCGACAGCCTGAACCCGGGTCTCGTTCGATTTAGACGCGCGCATCACCACGCCGAAGCGCGAATGGACCAGCCGCCAGCTGATCAGCACGCAGGCCAGTAGCACCGCAAAGATCGTGTAGTACATGGTCATCTTGTCTTCGAGGGAGAAGAAGCCGACCCCGAAATCACTACGTGCCAGCACGTTCAGGCCGTCATCGCTGCCATAGCGCTCGGCGCTGACCGACAGGAAGAAGATCATCTGCGCCAGGGCCAGGGTGATCATGATGAAATAGACGCCGCGGGTCCGCAGGCTGATAGCCCCAAACACGAACGCGATGGCCCCGCTTAACCCGATGGCGAGCGGCCACTGAATCCAGGCGCTGGTCACCCCGTGGAAAGCCAGAATACCCACCGTGTAGCCGCCAATGCCGAGATACACCGCATGGCCAAAGCTGATCAGCCCGCCATAGCCCATGATCAGATTGAGACTGACCGCTGCGATGCCCCAGATCATGATCCGGGCAAACACCGTGACGTAGAACGTCTCGTCGATGATGGGCGCCACAAATGGCGTGATGGCGAACACCACCATCACCAGCAGGGTGAAAATGTTCGCCGGATTGCGCAGCGCGTTCATCGCGCGCCAGCCTGTTTCCGAAGCGCGCTCATCGCGCGCCTCGTGGGGGAAACAGCCCCTGTGGCTTGAAGAACAAAATGATGGCCATCAACAGATAAATCATCATTGAGGACAATGCCGGCCCGGCAGATTCCGCCGCATTCGCGGGCAGGAACAGCAGCAGGAAAAGATCGAGAAAGGAGCGCCCCAGCGTATCGATGACGCCGATCACGATCGAGGCGATGAACGCCCCGCGGATCGAACCGATACCGCCTATCACGATCACCACAAAGGCCAGAATCAACACGTCTTCGCCCATGCCAATCGCGGCCTGGGTAATCGGCGTGATGATCAGACCGGCAAGGCCAGCCAGCACGGCCCCGATGCCAAACACGACCGAAAACAGCTTGGGAATATTGACCCCCAGCGCCCCGGCCATGGTCCGGTTCGAGGCCCCGGCCCGGATCAGCATGCCGATCTTTGTCTTACCAACCATCAGATAAAGGCCGAAGGCAACCAGGAGCCCGATCACGATGATGAAAATTCGGTACACCGGGTAGGTGATCCCGAAGCCCAGGGAGACGGTCCCGTCGAGATAGGCCGGCAACGGCACCACCAGACCCTCCGGGCCCCAGATCAGCCGCGTTGCCTCGTTGAAAAACAGGATTAGTCCAAACGTCGCGAGCACCTGATCAAGGTGATCGCGGGGATAGAGCGTCCGTAAGGTCGTCATCTCCACAACGATCCCGATCACCAACATGGCCGGCACCATCAGGATCAAACCCAACACGAAGGAGCCGGTCAGCAGCGCGATCGTCCCGCCGACAAAGGCCCCGATCATGAACATCGAGCCATGGGCTAAATTAACGAGATCCATGATCCCAAACACCAGCGTCAGACCTGCCGCCATCAGGAACAGTATGATGCCGAGTTGAAACCCGTTCAGAAATTGTTCGGCAAAAAGGACGAAGTCCATCGGCTTAGGGCAATCACTTGGTTGCAGACACGCAAGCGGGGATGCCGAAGCATCCCCGCTCACACGTCAGTTTTGAGAAGGCCTATCCGGCCATCTTACACTGGCTGGCATAGGGATCCTGATGATCCTTCAGAACCGCACGGCCAACAGCGGTCGTCCAGTTGCCATCGGCATCCTTGACCACGGTGCGCTCGTAGAAGTTCTGGATCGGGAAATGGTTGTTCCCCATCCTGAAATCACCCCGGATCGACGGGAAATCCGCCTTTTCGAGGGCGGCGCGCATGCCGTCAATATTCTTGACGTCACCGTTGACCGCCTCGACCGCAGACTTGATGTACATGATCGTGTCATAGCTTTGTGCCGCGTAGAAGGACGGATAGCGGCCGTATTTGGCACGGAAATCAGCCACGAATTTCTTGTTCGGAGCATTGTCCAGATCGGGCGCCCAGAACTGGGTCATCTTGGTACCAAGCACGGTTTCCATCTTGGCCTTCTGGAACAGCGGCAGGCTGATTGAATCCAGTGTGTAGACCGAATAGAGCGGCACATCGCTGGCCAGACCGGCCTGCTGATACTGCTTGATGAACGCAGGACCGGCGGGTCCCGGGTAGAAGGTGAACACGCCCTGAGGCTTGGCGGCCTTGACCTTCGTCAGTTCGGCCGACCAGTCCCGCTGAGACGGCCAGACGGTCATGTCCTTGCCAACAACCTTGCCTTTGAAGGTGCGCTCCACGCCCGCGACCATGTTTTGACCGGCGGCATAGTTCGGGGCCACCAGATAGAGAGATTCGACACCCTGCTGGTTGAGCAACTCACCCAGGGCCATCGGGGTCTGGTCGTTCTGCCAGGCGATGTTGAAGAAGTTCTTGTGGCACTGGGCACCGGCGAGCGGCGACGGGCCCGCATTCGCGCTGATCAGGATCTTACCTTCGTTCAGCACCACCGGCGCGGAAGCCAGCAGCACGTTCGACCAGATATACCCGGCGACAATGTCGACCTTGTCTTTGAGCACCAAACGCTCGGTGGCCTGCTTGCCCTTCTGTGAATTGAATTCGTCATCGGCGTAGACGATCTCGACATTGAGGTCGCCCATCTTGCCGCCAATATGCTCGACCGCCAGATCAACCGCGTCGCGCATATCCTTGCCGATCACAGCCACCGGGGTGGTGAGCGTGGTAATGAAGCCGATCTTAACGCTGTCGGCGGCCGCGGGACTTGCCAGGAGGGTCAGCAATGCCGCTGATCCCATAAGTTTTTTCAACATTTTCAGTCTCCTCCGTGAGAACTTTACACTATCGGACCATAACAACGTGCAGAAGAAAAGCCGCACGGGCGTCCGCCTTTCGATTGAGCATTTTCCAACGCCTCAACGTGTGAAGGCGCCACCCTCTTCTGCCAGTCGTGCGAGCAATGGTGACGGCTCCCAAAGCTTGCCATGTTCGGCGTGAAATTCTTTCACCCGACCATGGATTTTCGTCAGGCCAATTTCGTCGGCTGTGGCCATGATGCCGCCCCGCCAGCGCGGATAGCCGAAACCGTAGAGCCACATGATATCGATATCAGAGGCGCGGGCCGCGATCCCCTCATCGACGATCTTGGCGCCTTCGTTGATCGCCGCATAAAGACAGCGTTCAAAAATTTCATCGTCAGAGATGTCGCGACGTTGCGTACCGTGAGCTTTCGCAACTTCGATGGCCACGGTTTCGGTCTCCGGATCAGGCGTCGGGCGTCGGCCGCCTTCGTCATAGCTGTACCAGCCCTTGCCGGCCTTGATCCCGAAACGCCCCAGCTCACACATCCGGTCCGCCAAATGCATGTAGCGTTCCTCGGGGTCGTGCTGATCAGCAAGTGACTGCCGCATCCGCCAGCTCACATCCAGACCCGACATATCGCTCACGGCGAGGGGGCCCATAGGCATGCCAAGGCCGGTCAAAACCGCATCAACCTGGGATGGTGAGGCACCCTCCTCAACCAGGAACGTGGCTTCCCGCACCAGCGGAAGCCGGGACCGATTAGCGATGAAACCGTGACAAACCCCGGCCAAAACACCGATTTTGCCAGTTTTCTTGGCCAGCGCCATGCCGGTCGCAATGGCGTCCGGCGCGGCCTTGGTGGGCCGCACCACCTCCAGCATCCGCATGGCATTGGCGGGCACGAAATAGTGCAGTCCGATCACATCCTGCGGTCGGGAGGTTGTCGCGGCGATCGCATCGATATCCAGATAGGAGGTGTTGGTCGCGAGGAGCGCGCCGAGTTTGGCGATTTTGTCCAGCTCCCCGAAGATCTGCTTTTTGACGTCGAGGTCCTCAAAGGCCGCCTCGATCACCAAATCTACGTCCGATAGCGCCGCCAGACCCACCGCCCCGGTGACCCTAGCAAGGCGTTTGGCTTTCTCGTCCGCATCGATCCGGCCGCGCTGGACCATGCCCTCATAAAGCTTTTCGAGCTCGCCCATGCCGTTGTCCAGCGCGTCCTGGCTGGTTTCCACAAGTGTGACCGGCAGGCCAGAATCCGCCAGGCTGGCCGCGATGCCGCGACCCATGGTGCCCGCGCCGATAACCCCTGTATCCGCGATCTCCCGTGGCGCTACATCCTTGCCAATATCGGGAATTTTCGAGGCCTGACGCTCCGCAAAGAATGCATAGCGCAAAGCTTCGGACTGGCCGCTGTTCTTACAGATCTCGAAACGTTTCCGGTCTGCAACAACCGCTTCGGCATAGGGCATCGTCAGCCCGTCGATCACGCTGTCCATGGCCTGATGGGGTGAATCCTGCCCGCGCATGCGCCGGTTCGCGAGATCGCGATACTTCGCGATGGTCTCCGCGTGGTCTTCGGGTGACCCAATACCTTCACGCGGTTCGCTGGAAATCCGCCGTGGTGTGCCATCTGCGACAATCTTTTCGGCAAAGGCGATCGCACCGTCGCGCAGATCACCCTCGATGATTTCGTCAACGATCCCGTATTCCAGTGCCGTGGCCGCGTCGATAGGTTTGCCAAGAACAATCAGCTCCAGCGCATGGTCGAGCCCCGCCACTCGGGGCAAACGCTGGGTGCCGGCCGCGCCGGGGAAAATTCCCAGATTGACCTCCGGCGTGCCCATCCGTGCGCTCGGCACCGCCACCCGGAAATGGCACCCGAGGCAGAGCTCCAGCCCCCCGCCCAGCGCCGTCCCGTGGATCGCTGCCACAAGAGGTTTCTCGATCGTGTCGAAATGATCAACGACCGCGATCAGATGGGGCTCACGGGTGGGTTGATCAAACTCCCGAATATCTGCCCCGGCTGGAAAGGTGCGCCCCACGCCGATGAGCACGATCGCGTCCACGCCGTCATCGGAGGCCGCCCGGTCCACCTGGGCCATAAGTCCTTCGCGAACACCCAATCCCAGCGCGTTGACCGGTGGGTTATCGATGGGCAGAATTGCGATACGGCCTTCGATTTCGTATCCGACGAGATCATTCATTTTTCATTCCCCATCCGGGCGCCGGTTCATCAGTTATTCCGCCAGCACCGCTGTGGCGGCCATGATGCTAAACCCCGTCCACCCGGTCAATTGGAGCAAAATCTTGGCAAAATATCCCCATCCCGATGCGTTTCTTGATCTTGTCGGACAGGAGATCGTTGTCAGCGACTGGCGCACGATCACCCAGGACCAGATCAACAATTTTGCCGACGCGACCGGCGATCATCAGTGGCTGCATGTGGACCCGGAACGGGCCGCCCGGGAGCTGCCCGACGGCAAGACCATCGCCCATGGCTTTTTGATTATGTCGCTGATTCCCGACATGGCCGCCGAGTTGTTCGATGTGGACCATCTGAACAACACCATCAATTACGGCCTGAACAAGCTGCGCTTCACCGCCATGGTGCCGGTGGATTCACGCGTGCGCCTGCGCCAGACTCTCAAATCCGCCGAAAAACGCGCCGATGGCAGCGTCCATCTGGTTTTCGACGGCACCATGGAACTGGAAGGTAGCGAGCGCCCGGCCATGGTCGCCGAAACCATCCGGCGGCTTTACCCGACCCCTGACGCACCCGCATGAGCCCAGCCGACCGCACATTTTCGCGCACCGATCAGGTGGTGCCTGTCCTCGAACAACACCAGTTCGACACCACGCTTCTGGTTGCCTGGATGGACGCCAACATCGACGGCTTTGCCGGACCCCTCGAGATCGCGCAATTCCAGGGCGGGATGTCGAATCCGACATTCCTGATGACCGACGCCAGCCAGCGCCGCTACGTGTTGCGTAAAAAACCTCCGGGGAAATTGCTGCCTTCGGCCCATGCTGTCGACCGGGAGCACCGGATCACCACCGCGCTCGGCCCCACGTCGGTGCCCGTGGTCCGGACCCTGGCGCTTTGCGAAGACATATCCATCGTCGGCACCGAATTTTTCCTGATGGACCACGCCAACGGCCGGGTCTTTCACGACCCGTCTTTACCTGAATCCACGCCCGAAGAACGCGGCGCGATCTATACCTCGATGATCGAGACCCTGGCCGCGCTGCACCAGGTCGATTTTGACGCGGTGGACCTGGGAGATTACGGACGGGTTGGCGGCTATATGGGCCGTCAGGTCGCCCGCTGGTCGAAGCAATACGAAGCCAGCAAGACCGATGATCTGCCCGCGATGGACAAGCTCATGGTCTGGTTGCCGGAAAACATGCCCGATGACAGTGAGACAACGATCGTGCACGGAGATTTCCGGCTGGAGAATCTAGTCGTCGCCCACGACAGCTCCGATGTAATTGCGGTGCTCGATTGGGAGCTTTCGACCCTGGGCCACCCGCTATCGGACCTCGCCTATAACTGCCTGCCCTATCATTGGCCCGAGGAATCCTTTGGCGATATGCGCGGGCTCGACCCGACAACACCGGGTATCCCTTCCGAAGAAGACTATGTGGCCGCCTATTGCCGTCATGCCGGCCGAGGGGGGATAGAGAACTGGAACTTCTATCTGGTGCTTTCGCTGTTCCGTCTCGCCGCGATCATTCAGGGTGTTTACTACCGCGGCCTGCAGGGCAACGCGTCATCACCCGAAGCCCTGCTGCGCCGGGATCTGACGCGACAGCTTTCCACCCGCGCATGGAGCCTCGTGCAAAAGGGATAAGACCGAAATGGCGGACGAATTCGATTACATCATCATTGGTGCCGGTTCCGCTGGTTCGGTCCTGGCAAACCGGCTGTCCGCCGGGGATGCCACCGTGTGCGTGCTCGAAGCCGGCCCGCGGGACCTCAACCCGATGATCCACATTCCCGCCGGGTTCATGAAAACCCTGACCGACAAGCGGGTGAACTGGCTTTTCCAAAGCGAACCAAGCGAAGGCACGGCCGGGCGACGGATTCATGCGCCGCGCGGCAAGGTCCTTGGTGGGTCCAGCTCCATCAACGGGCATGTCTACAATCGCGGCCCCAGCACGGATTTCAACACCTGGGCGCAAATGGGCAATCGCGGCTGGAGCTATGCGGATGTGCTGCCCTATTTCAAACGCAGCGAGAATCGCGTCGGGGGTGACGATAAGAATTATCACGGCCGCGACGGTGAACTCGCCGTCACGGATATCGACGCGCATGATCCGGTCTGCGACGCCTTTATCGACGGCGTGGCCAATATGGGGATCCCTCGCAACCCGGACTACAACGGCGCCACCCATGCCGGGGTCGGCTACTTCCAGCGCACGATCAAAAACGGCCGCCGCATGAGTGCAGCGGTGTCGTTCCTGAATCCGGCACGCCACCGCAAGAACCTCGATATCCGGACCGGTGCCCATGTCGAACGCATTCTGTTCGAAGGCCGGCGCGCGGTCGCCGTTCGCTATCGCCGTGGCGGAAAAACAATCGATCTGCGGGCCCGCCGGGAGATCATTCTTTCCGGCGGCTCCGTCGCCTCTCCCCAGATACTGCAGGTCTCTGGTGTGGGTCCGGCAAACCTGCTTACGGACATCGGTGTGCCGGTCATCCATGACCTACCTGCGGTTGGCAAAAATCTGAGCGACCACTACGCCGTGCGCATCGCAAACCGCATCGAGGGACTGCCCACGATCAATGAACGCTCACGGGGGCTCCCCCTGGGCCGCGAAATCGCCAAATGGCTGCTGACCCGAAAAGGCATTTTGTCCCTGTCGCCCTCACTGGCCTATGTGTTCTGGAAATCACACGAAGGCCTTGATGATCCCGATCTGCAATTCATTTTTACCCCGGCAAGCTACATGCAGGGCGTGCCGTCCCAGCTTGAGACCTATCCAGGCATCACCATTGCCTGCTGGACCATGCGCCCCCAGAGCCGTGGCTATGTGCGGGCAAAATCCGCCCAGACCCAAGACGCCCCCGCGATCCAGCCGAATTACCTTTCCCACGAATACGATCAGCAGGTCCTGCTGGCTGGCCTGCGTCTGTGTCGGGACATGATGCAAACACCCGAGATGGCCGCGGTGTTCGATCACGAGACCACCCCCGGTAAAGACTTGCAAAGCGATGACGAAATTCTGAACTACGCCCGGAACATGGGCACGACAGTCTTCCACCTGATGGGGTCCTGTCGCATGGGACCAGAAACAGACAATAACAGCGTGGTCGATGACCAGTTGCGGGTCCATGGAATTGAGGGCCTACGCGTGGTGGATGCCTCGGTCATGCCGACCGCGCACTCGACCAATACCAATGCGGCAACGATCATGATCGCCGAAAAAGCTGCAGACATGATCCTCGGAAATACACCACTGCCTGCTGCGACCGTTTAACTGCAAACGCCACCGACATTGCTAGGGGAACTGCTATTAAAATCACCGAAATCATCACGTCCACGATGACCGTGCCCAATGGGCCCCCGGTCAACGCGTATTATGGTGCCAACACCTATGTCGTTGCCCGCATCCGCACTGATACGGGCCTTGAAGGGCTGGGCTACACGATGCTCGTTGGCGGGATGGGCGCGAATGCCGTGCGGGCTTATCTCGAAGAGAGCCTTGTCCCCCTGGTGACCGGGCGCGATCCGGTACAGATCGGTGCGATCTGGCGCGGTATGTACGAAAACGACCGGGGCCTGCGAAAAAAGGGCATCCCCGTCTATGCCATGAGCGCCATCGATATCGGGCTTTGGGATTTGCTCGGCAAGTCGGTCGACCGTCCGGTCTGGCACCTGTTTGGCGCCCATACTGACAAAATTCCTGTCTATGGCAGTGGCGGCTTCCTGCCCTACACCGTGGACCAGATCGTCGAGGAAGCCGAGGGTTTCCGGGCGCAAGGCTGCCGTCACTACAAGTTCAAACTGGGGCGTGAGGATGTGATGGAAAACGTCGAGCGCGTGCGCCAAGTCCGCGCGGCACTCGGCGACGACATGGAAATACTGGTCGACGCCAACCAGCGCTGGGACGTGGCCACCAACATCCGCGTCGGGCGCGCCCTCGAGGAGTGCAATCTGTTCTGGTACGAGGAGCCTGTGCTCGCTGACAACATCAAGCAATGCGCTGAAGTGGCCGCCGCCATCTCGATCCCTGTCGCCACGGGCGAAAACGAATACACCCGCTACGGTTTCCGCGACCTGATCGATGCGGGTGCCGCGCAATACCTCAACCCGGACATCCATCGCTGCGGTGGTTTCACCGAAATGATGCGGATCGCGCATCTCGCCGCGGCCTACGACATCAAAATTGCGCCCCATCTGGTGCCGGAATTATCGATCTCTGTGCTGGCCGCAATTCCGAATGCGTCACTGGTCGAAGTGCTGGCAGGATCACCGGACAATTTGTGGGAGGTTGGCCCGGAAATCGTCGACGGCCACATGTCCCCGCCGGATCGGCACGGGCACGGGATGACGTTCAGCGCCGAAGCGGTCCGGGACTACACAGAAGACGCCTAGTCAGAAAAAATCAGGCCGTCATCGCGAGTTCCAGCAACGCGCCCAGCAACACCTGACCGCCCGCCGTGGACCACTCGGTCGAGATGTCTTCGGCCTCGTTGTGGCTGATGCCATCGACGCAGGGAATGAAGATCATGGAGGTGGGCGCAACGGCAGCGATGTAGCAGGCGTCGTGGCCCGCACCTGAAACCATCTCGCGCGCGGCAAGGCCACGGATCTCAGCGGCATTCCGCACAGCGGACACACAGCGTTCATGAAACACGATCGGCTCGATGTAAAAAATCTGCTCGAACGCGGATTCGAGGCCAATAGTGTCGGCGATCTTGACCAGACCATCGCGCAGTTTGGCATCCATTTCAGCCAATACAGCATCATCCGGGTGGCGGAATTCTGACGTAAGGAAGACTTGCCCCGGAATCACGTTGCGTGAGTTCGGATAGGACTCAATCATACCCACCGTCGAGCGTGCGTATGGTGCGTGCTCCATACCTATCGCGTTGACCAGTTCGATGACCCGGGCTGCGCCCAACAGCGCATCCTTGCGGCGCTCCATGGGGGTGCTTCCCGCGTGAGATTCCTGACCCGTCAGTGTGAGCTCATACCAACGCTGCCCTTGCGCATTGGTCACAATGCCAATGGGCGCATCTTCCTCTTCGAGAATCGGCCCTTGCTCGATATGAGCTTCGACATAAGCATGGAACTCCCGGCCCCCCACAGGCATGTCTCCTGCATAACCAATTCGCTCCAGTTCAGCCCCCAGCGTCACCCCATCCACATCTACTTTGGCGTGAGCTTCCTCCAGCGTGAAGGCACCCGCAAAAACACCCGAAGAAATCATGGCCGGCGCAAAACGGCTGCCTTCTTCGTTCGTCCAGCAGACCACTTCGATGGGGTGGTCTGTCTCGTATTCCATGTCGTTGAGACTTCGGATTACTTCCAGCCCGGCGAGGACCCCATACACGCCATCGAACTTGCCTCCGGTCGGCTGAGTGTCGAGATGGCTGCCGGTGACCACCGGCGGCAGGCTGTCGTCCTTGCCAGCACGGCGCGCAAAGATATTACCCATGGCATCAACCCGAATGCTGCATTCGGCGTCTTTGCACCAGCCCACAAACAGATCACGGCCTTCCCGATCCAGATCGGTCAGCGCAAGACGTCGGCTGCCACCTTTTTCGGTGGCACCGATCACGGCCATATCCATCAGGCTCTGCCAAAGGCGATCGCCATCAATCGCGAGGTTGCGTGGTTCGCTCATAATCTCTTCTCCAATAGGGGTCGTCGCCAGCGGCGAGCCTGCGGGCAAGGAGATACCGTAGTCCTCCCCGCCACGATTTACAGACGCGCCCATGCTCGAACAAACCGGCCGCCCCGTCACCCTGGCTCCCAACGCTATGGTTACCTCGCCCCATTACCTCGCCTCTGCCGCGGGCATCGATGTGCTGCGTGCCGGCGGATCGGCCGTTGATGCCGCGCTGGCCACAAGCGCGGCCCTGACCACGCTTTACCCTCATATGAGGTCGCTCGTCGGTGATGCGTTCTAGCTAATCCACGACACCAAAACCGGGGAGATAAAATATCTCAACGGCGGCGGACGCGCGGTAGCAGCGGCAACTCTCGAGGAGACGCAGACGCGCAAGCTCGAGGCGATCCCGTTCCGCGGTATCGGGCCGGCGACAATCACGATCCCCGGCGCATTGGCGAGCTGGGTCGAGGCCCACAACGCCTATGGCAAGTTGCCGATGAGCCAGATCGTGGAGAGCGCGGCTGGCAATGCACGGCACGGCATTCCTGTAACCGAGCGACTGGCCGGACATATTGACCAGAACCGCAACCTCCTCAGCCAGGTCGCCGAGACCGCAGCGATCTTCCTGCCCGACGGCGAAACCCCTAACCCGGTGAGAAAATCACCAACCCAAATCTGTCGCGCACCCGACCGAAACGAACCCATCGATTTGATCCAGCTCCGCCCGCAACTCATGGGCGAGATTGAGATAGTCGTTCTTCCGGCCTTCGGCAGGCCGAACCTCGAAGATCACGGCGACCATGGCCCTAGGCCACCCCGCGATTACGCGGCCAGTCATCAACCTGGCGGCGCAATTCGAGCCGTGCAATCTGGCGACGGTGAACCTCGTCAGGACCATCGAACAGGCGCATGGCACGAGTACGTGCGTACATGGCTGCCAGCGGGAAATCATCCGACATACCGCCGCCGCCATGGAGCTGCAGCGCCCGGTCGATAACCCCGAGCGCCATGTTCGGCGCCGCCACCTTGATCATGGCGATTTCCTGCCGGGCTTCCTTGGTGCCGACCTTGTCGATCATCCAGGCCGCCTTCATCACCAGCAGGCGACACATTTCGATCTCGATCCGGGATTGCGCAATCCGTTCTTCGGTGATGCCACGTTCGGCGAGCAATTTGCCCCAGGTTTCACGCTCGGTGGCGCGTTTGCACATCGCCTCCAGCGCGCGTTCGGCGACACCGATAACCCGCATGCAATGATGGATACGCCCCGGCCCGAGCCGACCTTGAGCGATCTCGAAACCACGACCCTCGCCGAGCAGAAGATTCTCGGCGGGCACCCGCACATTGTCGAAGGTTACCTCCGCATGGCCGTGGGGCGCATCGTCATAGCCCATGACATTTAGAGTTCGCTCGATCGTAACTCCCGGTGTGTCCCGGGGCACCAGGATCTGGGATTGCTGTTTGTGGCGATCTGCCGTGGGATCGGTCTTTCCCATCACGATCATTATCTGGCAGCGCGGATTGCCCGCATTCGACGTCCACCATTTGCGCCCGTTGACGACATATTCGTCGCCGTCCCGGGTGATCGAGCATTCAACATTGGTCGCGTCTGAGGAGGCCACATCCGGTTCGGTCATGGCAAAGGCCGAGCGGATTTCGCCGTTGAGAAGAGGCTTGAGCCAGGCGTCCTGCTGGGCTGGCGTGCCATACATGTGCAGCACCTCCATATTGCCCGTGTCCGGCGCATTGCAGTTGAAGACTTCGGGGGCCCAATCGACCCGACCCATAATTTCGCAAAGCGGGGCGTATTCGGCATTTTTCAGGCCGGCGCCGTGATGAGCATCGGGCAGGAATAGATTCCAGAGACCGCGATCGCGCGCCTTCACCTTCAGATCGTCCATGATCTGCGGTGTTTGCCAGCGGGTGCTTTGCGTATCGAGCTGCTCGTCGTAGGTTTTCTCGTTGGGATAGATGAACTCATCCATAAAGGCGAGGAGCTCCGCCCTCATCTCCTCGCAGCGCGCAGTCAGCTCAAAATCCATAATCTACTCCTCGACAATAAATTCGATTGTTGTGCGGGTGTTCCACCGCAAGACTTGTCCTAGGATACCGCTTAAGTGTCCGCAGGGGGAGTTGCTATGACCGTTTCCAGAAATTCACCGTTCGATCTGTCCAGAAAGACCGCCATTGTGACCGGTTCCACCAAAGGAATCGGGCGCGCCATTGCCGTGGCTCTGGCCGAAGCCGGTGCTCAGGTCACGGTGTCGAGCCGCGACGAAGGACGGGTTGCGGAAACCACCCAGACCCTCAGCGATGCGGGCCATACGGTGCTGGGCGTGCCGTGCAATGTGGGCCGCAAGGATGAACTGCAGAACCTGGTCGATGAAACGAAATCCGCCTTCGGTCCGGTGGATATCCTGATCTGCAACGCCGCGATCAACCCCTATTACGGGCCGGCGATGGAAATCCCCGACGATATCTTCGCCAAAATCATGCACACCAATATTCAGGCCCAGCTCTGGCTGACACAGATGGTGGTGCCGGACATGAAGACCCGCAAGGACGGCGCGATTGTCCTGGTGTCTTCCATTGGCGGCATGCGGGGCAGCGATGTGATCGGGGCCTATAATATTTCCAAAGCCGCCGACATTCAGCTGGCCAAGAACCTCGCCGTCGAGCTGGGGCCCGATAATATCCGGGTCAACGCCATCGCCCCGGGTCTGGTGAAAACCGATTTCGCCCGCGCGCTCTGGGAGGATCCCGAATTCGCAGACCCGCGAATTGCCGTAACGCCGCTGCGGCGGCTGGGAGAACCCGAAGATATCGCCGGGGCAGCCGTGTTCCTGGGGTCAGATGCCGGGCGCTGGATGACCGGTCAGACCATCATCATCGATGGTGGTGCGACTGTACCGGTCTAGCTCAGGCGGGACTTGTCCCATTCCCTGAAGGACGACCCAGCCTCGGCGAGTTCGCGCAGCAAGCCCGCAGGTTCCCATTTGTCGCCCCATTCGGCGTGGAAGCCGTCCAGGGTCGCCACCACGTCAGCCAACCCAACCGTATCAGCATAGAACATCGGTCCCCCGCGCCAGCGCGGGAAGCCATAGCCATGCTGCCAGATTACATCGATATCGGAAGCCCGGATCGCCAGATCCTCTTCAAGAATCTTCGCGCCTTCGTTGATCAGTGAGTACATGCAGCGCTGCAGAATCTCCGCGTCGGATATATCCCGACGGTTGATGCCCATCTCGGAAGATCGCTCGGTCAGCATGGCCTCGACCATCGGATCGGGCACCGCCGTGCGACCATCCTCATAGACGTACCAGCCTGCGCCGGTTTTCTGACCATAGCGGCCCTGCTCACAAATCCGCTCGAGGAGTGGCGAAAAGCGCTCATCGGCTGGTCGGGTTT
>MEHZ011425635.1_pt1 | contig 44818 bp, 40 predicted proteins | sample 897221 | NCBI WGS metagenome assembly MEHZ01 (sample SAMN05514161, study PRJNA337945) | marine metagenome | isolation source: marine surface water | place: Arctic Ocean | collected 2007-12-13 | reverse complement strand
CACGCTTAGACACGGCAGTAGCAACATTGAGTGGAGGAAATAAACAAAAATTAATTGTGGGGCGCGAATTTAGCGGAGAAATTAAATTTTTGATCGCCGCCCAACCTACTCGCGGAATAGATATCGGTGCGATTGAGTTCATACATAGGAGCATTGTCAAAAAACGCGATGAAGGAGCGGCGGTTCTTCTAGTATCTGCTGAGCTTGATGAGATAATAGGGCTGGCTGATCGCATTGCAGTACTTTTTGAAGGCAAAATCGTAGCTACCCTTGACGCAGCTGAGGCAGACCGAGAGCAGATAGGTCTGTTAATGGCCGGAGTTGGCGTGAGCTAACTCATCATACGAGCGCATCTAAACCTATCTAATATTTATGTATCAATAATTGTTGAACAATAGTCGGGCGTTTTCTCTGCCACATTTCTGTTCTCATTGAAATAGGCAGAGAGTTTTTCGATTGCACTGGGAGCCGTATCGAAAAGCCGTTGGAGTAGCTGACTCTGCTCAGGCGTTCGAGATGACTCTCCGCTGAGACCGCTGAAGCCATCGAGGCGAGCAAGAGAAAGCCAGGTTTTGAGCTCGGGATCGCTGTTCCATTTAATCGTGTTGAGTGTATTTTCTATAGTTGTTCGTACCCAATCGAGTGTGTCATCAGGGTGAGGGACAACGGTGCAAAGTTCATTTTTTGTGTCTTCGTTTTCATAGGCGGCATCAACGTGGGCAATGAAAGCGGCACTAAATACTTGCTGACAGGTCCGCACCGTTTGTAAGGTCAAATGGTTGCCTTCGAAGATCGGCCGAACAGGGCGACGAGCTAAACCATTTGAGGTGCAATCGATATAGATGGTGCCAGGGCTCGTGGACTGAATAGAATTATTAAGTATTAGGTTGTCAAGTTCTATTCTTTCAACTCGATGACCATGAATTACATTCCGGATCTGACGCAGCTGATCTAATTCCTGTGCGGTAACCGTGCAGCATCGAAACATTGTCGGCTGGATGGCAGCGTCTAGCTGAAGCAGAATACCTTGTGTAACTAGTTGATTGAACATTTGATTCAACGATGTCGATGCTGCAGCTATCTCAAAAGTTTCGACTTGGCGCAGCAATATACGATCTGCGAACTCTGGTCCAGGTTGGATATATGCCCGGTCTAAAATCCATTGATCGCGAGGTCTTATCCATAGAATTTTTTCTTGGTTTACATTGTTATTAAGCAACCAAAGACAGGCATCTATGGCTGTCTTCCCTCCGCCAATAACTACGTAACCATCAGGGGCATTGGTTAGGTTCGGAAGTTCGTTTGGGGGAATGCATTGAACTCCTTGCTCGATCTCGTAGCTAGGTGCTGTAACAGCCGGAACCGTGACATTCATATATGTCGCGTCGACAGTTTTTTGGTTTTCTACCCTGGTCTTGACACCAGAAGTAATATCTCGGATTAACCCATCAGCTATGTATTCCGAATTTGGTAAGTAGCAAACTCGACCGCTTGGCAGAAACTGTTCATTCATTACGCGATTAAAGTAGGTAACTAGCTCAGTTTTCGATGCTAGTTCATATAAGCCAGCGTTTGGCCCTGTGGTGTCTTTGGTGTTCTTTCCGAGGGCTCGTGAATTCACTCCATAAAATGATGAGGGTTGGTGAAGTCGTACGAATGGGTAAGCGTCATTCCAGTGACCGCCAGGAGCAAAGTGTTTATCGACGATTGTTACAGTTGCGTCGGTTTCAGTGATGAGAACATCGGTGAATGCCATACCCATGGCGCCTGCTCCTATGACTAAGTAGTCGCTAACGACCTTTTTGACCATCTGAATATGATATCTCCTAGACCTCTTTTGGCGAAGACGACGTGGCCAGGCGATACTTCTCTCTAGCTATTCAAACTCAGTTAGTACAGTTTCTGTTAACTCAGATGTAATGACTTTCATCTGGGGATTGTTTTCTTATTCTGACCGCAAACGCGGTATCACGTCCTGAGCGAATTTGGTCAGGGAATCATTCATAACTGAGGGAGCTAAGCCAGGAGGGCCGCCCCAAGTTACTAGGTCAGTTATGCCATTACTAATAATGAGTTCTTGCAACTCAGCTACACAATGGTCTGCATTGCCGACTGTCCATACAAGGGGATTCAACGGGATTGGAGTATCTGCAACAAGACTGGGACGTCTCGCTTTTGACGATTCTGATCTGCTTGCTATTTCTGATTTGTGATCTTGACTGGCTTTTATGAGTCCCACGTAAACATCTCGTCGATACCGTTCTGCAGCAGCTATGGGTGCCCATTCTCGCTCTGGATCATCAGTAACGAATACCCCTCTGATTAAGCCAACTCGACGATCGCTGATGTCTCCGACTTCTTCTCTCCAGGGATCGATAGTCAATGACTTAGGTCCCTGTGGAAGTAGGTGGGTTCCAAACGTAGCTGCCCTTTTGGCTCCGGCGGGGCTGGTAGCGGCTAGCCAAAGTGGCGGTCCTCCTTCTTGAACTGGATCTGGAGTGACCCGGAGGTTTGAGAATCGATAGCGTTTACCTTCGAAATTAAAGGCTTCGCCGCCCCATGCCAGCTGGAGAACCTGCAGGGCTTCTTCAGTTAGTGAAACCCGACGACTTATTGGGATATCAAATCCTTGGAATTCATGCGTCGCATAACCCATGCCCACTCCCAGCTCCATTCGACCATTAGAGATGTTGTCGAGAATTGCGAGGTCCTCAGCGAGACGAATGGGATGTCTAAACGGCAAAAGGCAGATATCTGTTGAAAATCGCATAGTGGTGGTTCTTGATGCTGCCGCCGCTGCAACAGGAACGAAGTTAGGTAAATATCCGTCGTCAATGAAGTGATGTTCGGTGAACCAGCAGAGATCGAGCCCAAGTTGCTCAGCGTGTTCGATCTGTTCGAAGGTCTCGCTGTATACCTGCGGCATCGAAATCTCGCTTCCCGGAGGGCAGCGAAAGTCATGAACGATGCCGAAGCGTAACGGTGGAGTCATGACAGCAAGTTAACTGTGTCGCTGTGTCACGTGCAGGAAATTTTGTATGTTGTTAGCAAGTACTAAATTCATTTTCCGATTAGACGGAGCGAATTCTCCTTTCGGGAAAAGTTCATAAACCATTTCTTACCCTCTAAAATAGCATTGTGTATAAGCATGCTCAGAGCAGTCCTCGATGAAAGATGCAGATGAAGAAGAAAAGTTGTTTACCGTTCCAGTAGATGAGGTGGTAATAACAGATTCTGGGTTGACTGTGCTACTCGGGGAGACGCATCCTGAAGCAGACGAACTTCTTGCCGCTAACAATGGTGCAGAAATGTCAATTGGTTTTTATCCAGAGCATCGGTGTTTTGTAGCGATTGACGTTGAGGCTGAATCTGGAATGTGGAGCGATTCGAACTTAGAGTTTGGTTTAGTAGTTGAGGAGACGATGGCGTTCATCTTGATGCGCTCCCAAAATGATTTAGAGTTTGAGAAAAAGTACGGGAAAATATCAGTCTCATGCCCAATCGCAAATGTAGACGAATCGGAACTGACTCCTGTAGATGAAGCCTTTGTGAGTCCCTTGACGGTGTTCCTGTGTGTAATGAATCTTGATGGGCTTGTGCAGAACTTACGGACGCTGACTACTAATGAAAACTTTACGAAAATGTATGTACAAACAATTCGAAGACTCTCTGAGCGTCACTCCTTAAACGAAGAAGAATTTATCCATAGTGTTTCAACTGCTTACAGTAAGTATCTCAAAGACGCTGATCTTTGGGAGGTAGCTTCGGCTGTTTGTGGGGCTGAAGACAGTTGAGCGTTTAACCAGGCGAGCCAAATTCTATTACTATGACCTGATCTAGAATTTGACCCGTTAGCTAAATTACGCGGTCGCTTCCTCCATCAACTGCTATTTGGGCACCAGTAATTTTTGAAAACGTGGGGCTACTGAGAGCTGTTACCAAGGCACCGATATCTGCACTAGTAATTTCTCGTCCCAAGAGATTCCTGGTTCGATATTCTTCAGATGTCAATCCATAGTTGGCTGCCCGTTCTTTGATTAGTTGGTCATTCCACAAACCCGTATCGAAGACTCCATCTGGATGAATTGTGTTTACAATGATGCCGTCATCGGCCCATTCAAGAGCAGCGACGCGTCCGAGCTGAGTTACCGCTGCCTTAGAAGCTGAATAGGCTCCAGCGCTTTTCCCAGGAGCAATAACATTCTTAGAACCAATTAGAACGACTCGGCCACCGTTATAAGAAAGTTTCAGAAAAGGATGACAGGCTCTAAGTAAGTTTAGGACTCCGTCAAGGTTGATGCTGATTGTGTTATTCCATTCATCATCATTAATCGATGCTATTGGAGCTGATTCACCAAATATTCCTGCGGCATTTACTAATACGTCTATGCCTCCAAACTTTTGCACCGCTTTGTCTATAGCTCTCTTGATTGAGTCTGGATCAGTGATATTTCCGGTTAAGCCTAGCCAGGCGTCACCACTAAATATAGAGTCAACATCTGAGTTTAAATCAAACCCGATTACAGCTGCTCCCTGATCCAACAAGGATTTACAGCAGGCTCGACCTATACCTGATGCCGCCCCTGTGACTAAGGCAACCTCACCTGTCAGGGTTAATGCTGCTCCTGCTTTTTTTAACTTAGCTTGTTCAAGTTCCCAATATTCAACCTCAAATAGATCTGCTTCGTTAAGGGCAACAAAGCCACCTAGCCCCTCAGCGGCAGTGATTACGTCAATAGTGTGGAGGTATATGTCGGAAGCTATTTGGCAATCTGTTGCACGATTGCCAGCTGTCAATAAGCCAAGACTCGAATCTAAAATGACCCTGGGTCCCGGATCAAGTTCATTTACCGATGGGAAGCGAGCAGCATTTCTCAAAAAATATTCGTGGTATTTTTCCGCAAATTTTTGAACGTCTTGCCCGATCATCGGGAACTGTTTTGTTCTAATAATATGATCTGGGGTGGCGGGTCCTCGCTCAGCGATTTTGTGGAGGTCAGTTCGCTGAGCGAAAGCATCGGATGCTTCGTTATCAGTGCGTGCTAGGAGTAGGGCCTTACCAGCAGCAACTGAAATCTTTGACCTTAGCTCAGCATGAGCTTGGGCATCAGTTAGTCGATTCGTGGGAAGTTTGTGAGCTACAGATGCTGTGATGTCGATCGAAGAATTTTGAAGTAGGTACTCCTCGGCTTCAGTGATCAGGTTAATCATGTTGGCATATGCCTCTTTAGTCGTTGAGGCGAAAGTAAATATTCCGTGGTTCATAAGGACCATGGCGATGGTTTCATTATTTACTTGACGTTGGAATTCTCTGGCGCAGACTTTTGCTAAATCGAAGCCAGGCATTACGTAAGGAACTACCACAGCCTTTTCGCCCCAGAGGTCTTGAATTATTTGTTCGCTACGCGCGTTGTTGGTGAGGGCAAGGACTGCATCTGCATGAGTGTGCTGGACAGCTGTGTAAGGAAGTGAGGCGTGCAAAATTGCTTCCACCGAAGGGTTCGGTGCTGAGGCATCCAGGAGATTTATTCTGAGTTGGTTGACCATCTCAAGATCTGTAAGCGAATTAAGTTCAGCTAGTTTCTGTACCGGCTGAAGTCGAAGGGGTGCAAAGCCAGCTTCTTCGATAGTTGCAAGATCCCAGCCACTTCCTTTGACATGAAGAATTTCGATATTTTCCCCATGAATATCAACTCCGGTGGTTTTTACCGAGGTGTTGCCACCTCCGTGTAGAACGAGGGCTGGGTCTGATCCAAGTAACCGAGAGCCATAGACACACTTACCTAAATCTCCAGTCCATAATTCGGCACTTGTGTCATCCCAAAGATTTTTCATTTTTGCCTTCTAGCTAGATTAATAGCGTTCGTAATAGAGTCCTTGTATGGAGGCAGTAACACACCTACTTCAGTGATAATTGCTGTGATAAGTTGACTGGGTGTTACATCGAACGCCGGGTTTAAAGCACTAACGCCGAGAGGGGTGAATCGTTGTCCATTGATAGCGTGCACCTCAGTAGGGCTTCGTTGTTCAATCTCGATTTCTGATCCGGTCTCTATAGAAAAATCAATCGTCGAGGTGGGCGCTGCGACATAGAATGGTATTCCTGCTTCTTTCGCAGCTAGAGCATGACTGACGGTCCCGATCTTGTTCGCTGAATCACCATTGGATGCGATTCGATCTGCTCCGACGATAAAAGCATCTAGTTGGTTTGACAAAATTATCGATGCCATAGCTCCATCTGGAACAACCGTTACGTTTATCCCAGCTTCTTGCAGTTCCCAAGCTGTTAGACGTGCCCCTTGCAGCAGCGGTCGAGTTTCTGCTGCGAAAGCAGATATCGGTTTGCCGGCTTTTTTCTTGGTGTAAAAGGGCGCTAAGGCAGTTCCGATACCTGCAGTAGCTAAACGCCCTGCATTGCAATGGGTTCCGATTTTTTCAAGTCCGTTAAGTAGTTCTGCTCCGAATAGTCCGATAGCTGCGCATGCCGCCATATCTTCCGAGGCCACTCTATGAGCTTCAGCGAGGATTGATTCCCTAATCTCGGTGACACCTCCGGTGGATTTCAGCCCAAAATCAATGACGCGATCAACAGCCCAACGTAGGTTGACGGCTGTGGGTCGAGCATCGCCGATTGCAACTCTGAGCTCGGATAGTCGTGCTTCTGCATCTTTGCGGTTAGTTGACTTGATCTCGTCCAGTCCGACCACAACGGCTAGGGCGCCGAAAGCTCCTAGCGCTGGTGCACCACGTATAGCAAGACGCTTGATTGCTTGTATGGCTGATTCGCTATCGGTAATTTTTAGTAGTTTTAGTTCTTCAGGTAGACAGGTTTGGTCAATTATCTGAATATGGTCATGCAGCCACTCGAAAGGTGGAGTGATTTTCATCATTGGGTTATTCGGTTCCATATATGCGGTCACCTGCATCTCCTAAACCTGGCAAGATGTAGCCTTTTTCATTCAGTTTATTATCAATTGCTGCGGTGACAATACGAATATCTGGATGGTGGTATTGAATTTTAGCTAACCCTTCTGGTGCAGCAACGAGGCACATAAGAGTAGTTGACGCTGGGTTGAATGAACTGACGCTGTTTAACGCTGCATTGGCGCTGTTGCCGGTTGCGAGCATGGGGTCCACAACAATTACATGTCGGTTTGCGAGAATCGGTAATTTAACCAAATATTCTAAGGGCTGAAGGGTTTCTTCATCTCTTGCTAGTCCTATGTGACCCACATCAGCTGCAGGGATACTCTTTAGTACACCATCGAGCAGAGCGTTACCGGCTCTCATAATCGATACGACTACAGGATTTCCACCCTCCAGCGATACCCCAGTAGTTGTCATTAACGGTGTTTTCACTTCAACTGGGGTGAGCGGTAAATGGTCTGTCGCGTATAACGTTAGCAACATACCGAGTTCTGTAACTAGTGCACGAAACTCTGGAGTGGGAGTATTAATATCGCGAAGCCGAGTGATTTTTTCCAGGATAAGCGGATGGTTCACTTCAATTAGCATTTACACAGAGTAGAAGGTCTTTGTTCTTTTAGTGTCCGACCTGGAAGACTTAGAGCTATTAGTTAAATTAAAAGGATTAGTTTGAAGTACCAAGTAAAGACTAGTGAAGAAGTGCAAGACGCTTTAGATACAGGAACGGCTGTTGTCGCACTCGAATCGACGATATTCAGCAATCTTGGACTCCCATCTCCGTCAAATGAAGAAGCTTTGAATCGTTGTATCAGGGCGGTGCGTAAAGAGGGGGCAGTTCCAGCACTGACTGCTGTTTTAGATGGCGATTTATGTGCTGGTGTAAATCCTGATACTCACGAAAGAATTTTAGAATCGACAACAAAAGTAGCAGCGAGGGACCTTTCCACTTCAGTAGCAAAAAAATTGAGTGTTGGAGCTACGACTGTTTCGGCGAGTCTGGTTATAGCAAGTGCCATCGGAATTGAGGTTTTTGCGACTGGAGGAATTGGTGGTGTGCATAGGGGAGCGGACATTACCGGAGATATCTCTGCAGATCTTTTGGCTATCTCTAATTATCCGGTTTTAGTTGTCAGCGCCGGGGCTAAATCATTTCTCGATCTTCCTAAAACACTTGAATATTTAGAGACATTATCGGTGCCAGTCCTAGGTTGGCAGACTAATTTTTTCCCCGCGTTTTATTTGCGAAGTTCGGGTTTAAGTGTGTCTAGCCGGCTAGATGATGTAACTGAAGTAGCGGTAGTTCATCGAACCAGAACAAATTTAGGGCAAGGAGGCACGTTATTGGGAGTGCCTATCCCAGCTGATGCAGAAATAGATCCAAGTTTGGTGGCTGAAGCATTGGAAGCTGCTTTAGATGATGTTGAAAAGCTTAATTTAAAAGGTCCTGAGATCACTCCAGTAGTTCTTGCTTCGATTGCTAAGGCAACCGGTGGCCAAAGTATTCCAGCAAACCTCGCTCTAGCAGAAAATAACGCGACGGTAGCTGCACAAGTCGCTGTCGCGTTGCTATCTGTATGAACGGTAGTGAATATTTGATTGTTGCGGTTGCTGTAGCTGTTGGCGCAGCAGTAAAAGGAATAACTGGCTTAGGACTGCCATTGATAGCTGTTCCGGTGATCACTATTTTTGTGGGGATTGAAGAAGCGGTGCTAGTGATGGCGTTCCCGACAGTTCTGAGCAATGCGGCGCTCGTATATGAGCATCGGTCAGCTAAGAAACCTGAAAATTTATTATCGTTCATAATAGTCGGGTGTGGAGGTGCTGCTGCTGGTGCGTGGGCTTTGTCGAAAATCGATGAAAGATGGTTACTTTTAATTTTGGCCGTTCTCTTGTTGTGTTTTCTTAGTCGCCGGTTCACCGGTAGGGAAGCAATAATTTGGGAGCGACAGACCAGAAAGCGATTGTTTGTTTTAGTCGCAGCCATGTGTGGTTTCAGCCAAGGAGCTATAGGAATCTCAGGACCAGTTGTAGCGGCTTGGTTCCAAGGATATGGGCTTGATAGGCAAGGCTTTATTTTTTCAACGTCCTCAGTTTTTTTACCTGCGGCCGTGACACAGATAATAACTATTACGTTGACAGGTAATTGGACAGTAAGTCGGTTAATTGGAGGTGCGCTCGCTTCAACTATTGTTGGCGTAGTTCTTCCGATGGGTGCTTATGTCGGCCGCCGAATAAAACCTGCAGGGTTCGATTATTTGATAACAGTGCTGATAGCAGTTTCAACGGTAATTCTGATTGCACGCGCTTTCTGATAACCAGATAGCTTCGAAAGCATGAATCGCCTTATTGCCATAGCTCTTCCGGGTGGGCCTGAGTTCGTGAAAGAGTTAAGTCGAGCTTGGGATGACGGCGATGCGGTATTCCCTGTAGATTTACGACTTCCGTTGAAGATGCAGAGGCACTTGATATCGGAAATGGGTGCGTCGAAAATTATTGATATTTCTGGAGAAACTAGCATGCAAGGCCATCCAGTCGAACTGGGAGATGCTCTTGTTGTAGCTACTAGTGGCAGCACAGGTAATCCAAAGGGTGCTGTCTTAACGCATGAAGCTGTTGTGGCAAGCGCAGAGGCTACGAGCGCTTTTTTGAAAGTTGATCCAACTCGAGACAAGTGGCTTTCGTGCCTTCCGGTTTCTCATGTCGGCGGTTTATCAGTCATTTGTCGAGCGCTACACACGGGCACTCCTGTTGAAGCTCATGGAGCCTTCGACAAGGATCGTGTGGTTGCTGCTGCTGAACGCGGCGCTACGTTAACTTCACTTGTTCCAACTGCGATGGCGCGCATCGATAGCAACCTTTTCCGACGAGTTCTAGTAGGTGGTTCAGCAGTACCAGCCGACCGGCCGATAAACGTTGTGACTACCTATGGGATGACTGAAACAGGTAGCGGAGTTGTGTATGACGGGTTGCCTTTAAATCAAGTAGAGCTTCGGATAATTGACAACGAGGTTCAGCTTCGGTGCCCAATGCTTATGCGCGGCTATCGAGATGGCTCGGTACCGATTACTCCTGAGGGATGGTATGGAACCGGAGATGGTGGAGCGATCGGCCCTGATGGAATTTTAGAAATTTTTGGTCGTAATAGTGAAATGATTATCACTGGCGGAGAAAACGTGTGGCCGTTATCTGTTGAAAAAGCTTTGGCCAGTTTTCATGCTTTCGAAGAATGTGTGGTGGTAGGAAGGACTGACTCGGAATGGGGTCAGCAAGTTTCAGTCGTAGCAGTTCTTGCTAAGGGTGTAACAATTCCATCGCTCGATGAAGTGCGCGACCACGTTAAAGCTACCTTGCCAGCTTTTTGTGCTCCCAGGCAGATAGAGATAAGGAAGAGTTTACCGAAAACCGCTCTCGGCAAAGTAAAAAAATCTTTGCTCTGAGGTTTTGCTTCGTAGTTACTCAAGTTTAATTAGTGGCACAGGAGTCTGGGAAGAAATCCGATCTAGTAGAGCGGTACAAAAGATCTGTGTCTAATTAGAAGAGCTTAGAAAGCCATGTTGAGGAAGCACATCTGAAGGCATTGTGTCAGAGAACAAAGCCCCGGTTCCCACTCCGTGGGTTTCAGCGGGAGCTATTGCTAGTGCTAGGTCTCTAGCTGCTCGTAGGCCGACAGGTCCATCTATAAAAGATGACACAACGCATCGAATATTATGTTCTTGAGCAATTTTTGAAAGGTCGTAGGCGGCTTGTGGGCCACCTAACACTGTTGGTTTAATAACGGCAACTTGGATAAGCCCAGACCCTATAACCTCATTAGCGGTACTTATTTCTGATAAGTGTTCATCCGCGGCGAGGTTAGCTCCAGATACTGATCGGAGTTGTTTGTAGTCTGACAAGTTGGTCGTTGGTTCTTCAACATAATCAATATTTAGGTGGCCGATAGCCTTTAAAACTCTCTTAGCGCTCGAAAAGTTCCAACCTTGATTGGCATCTAGACGCAGGTGAACTTGGTCAGGGATAGCATTGCGGGCCGCTGTTATCCGAGCTATGTCTGATACTTCCGAGAGTGCACCGACTTTTAGTTTGATTGCTTTGTGTCCATTAGCTAAAGCAATTTGAGTCATATTTTCTACGTCGTCAATAGTTTCCGCTCCTATCAGCGATTGAACTGACAGATTTCTATTTGAAAGAATTCGAGAACTGAGAAAAATATCGAGAGACACACCTTCAAGTGCTGCCTTCAGTTGGGTGATGGCGCACGAAGCGGCTCCTGCAGCACCAGTAAATAAGGGGAAAGGTCCATCTTCTACCCAAGCTTGCAATGAGTCAGAAGCCTCCTTGAGGCTTTCTAAACCGAATCCCGGCAGTGGGGCTATCTCTCCGCTACCAGAAACGTTGTCTTGAGTTGCAGTCACAACTAATATGTCGCGTTTCTTAATTTCTCCGTGAGCAGTAAGTATTGGTGTTCGAAGGTGAAGCTCATCACTAGTAAGACTGAGCTTCACTTCAGAGCCTTTATGATTAATTCAGACACAAATTTTGGTTGTTCAAGATGAGCTGCGTGTCCGGCATTCGGAACTAAGTGCACTTGTCCATTTGGGAGAAGTCGATTCATTTTTTCGGCTAAGCGAGAAAACTTCTGGTCCTCTTGTCCTGCTATTAAATGCACGGGGTTAGTGATTAGGTGAAGGAAATTATGTAACGGTGGCATTGAGCCAACTCCGCTTCCCCGAAGACTATTGGCTAAACCTACCGACGAGTTTCCCAGTCGTTGCTCTCTGCTCTCTTTCCATTTAGCAGGTCCGATTCGCTCTTGAAGACTTTTCCAAATTGGTAGCTGCATCCATTGATCTACAAAAATTTCAAGACCATCGCCTTCGATCAAAGAAGCTAAATTGGAATCAGAAATTTTTCGGATCGTTGCTTCATTACTATTTATGCCAGGACTAGTCCCTATCAAAAACAAGGATTCAACCGTATTTGAAAACGCATGAGCGAAGGAGAGCGCTATTCTGCCGCCGAGCGAATAGCCAACGAGATCAGCTTTTTTAGCACCTGCATGATTCAAGATGCCTTGTAGGTGACGAATGTTGCTTTCTGTTGAGTAGCTGTCTACCTGTTCAGGAGAATCAGACTTCCCGTGCCCAATTAAATCGATACTTAAAACTGTTCTGTAGGGAGCAAGTGCTTCACATAAATAACTCATGGTAGATGAGCTCCCGGTGAAGCCGTGGACCAACATAAGAAATGGACCTGTCCCAGTTGATTCATAGGCCAATGAAATGTTGTCGATGTTTATTTTGTGTTTCATAAACAATCGGTTGCTGTGATTACCGAAGATGTAATCTGATGGTGTTGTTCGAGGTTTGCATCTCGATCTACCATAACTTCAATAATTCGCAAGCCTTTGGTCGAACGCCTTAAGGCAGCCCTCAGTTCGGATAATGAAGAGATCGCGTTGTAGTCAGCTTGTACGGCTTTTGACAAGTCTTCGACTGAATGCTTTTGTGGTGTTGTAAATAATTTTTCAAAATTTTGGGCGTCAAGGTTCTGTGCTATGGGTAAGAAAGAGAAAATACCTCCGCCGTTGTTATTAGACACCACGATCGTGAGGTCGATATTGTGCTGTGAAGCAGCTAACAACCCGCTGATGTCATGAATAAATGCGAGGTCGCCTATGAATAGAGTGGTGGTCCTTCCGGTTGAAGCTACTCCAGCAGCCGAAGAAATAAGTCCGTCAATTCCGCTTGCCCCTCGATTACCAAAACACGTCAAGTTAGATGAGTTGGCCTCGAAAAAAGAATCGATATCTCGAACTGGCATCGAGTTAGACACGTATAGAACTGTCATGTCAGGAAGACTCCGCCCAAATTCTCGAGCTATCGAGGCTTCAAGTAATGGTCCAGCATCTAGAACTTCATTAATTGCGACCCTTGCGGTGTTATCAGCTGCGACCCATTTTTTGGACCAATCTTGCGAGCCTCCGGTCCCAGATATTTGTCCTAAAATTTCTGGGCTTGTGTCTAATAACGCCGTTGCAGTTGTACTTGCGTCAGTCCAAGCAACTCCGTCACCAATTAGTAAATGTTGAGGACGGTGCTGCTCTAGCCAAAGTCTCAGCGGTTTAGAAGTCATTGGCTGGCCTATTCGTACTACGGCCGTTGGTGCGTGACGTTCTACCCACGGCGTTCGCAATAAGTGATCATAATTTGAAATAACATCGACTCCTGGAAGCTGACGCCGCAACTGAGAGAGTGGTTCTGCTAAAAGAGGCCATCCGGTTTTGCTGCAAAAACTAGCGACAGCTTCTGACAGGTCCTTAGACATCGGACCTGCTAACAGTAACCCATTTTCATGATTCGCAACGTTTTGAAGAACCTCTAAAGCCTGCGGGTTAATCACACTTGCATGTCGAGTTAACATAATTGGCTTACTCGAAACTTTGGGTGAAGCTTGATTAATTGGTTCGAGTGGCTCTCGCAATGGCCAATTCAAGTGAACTGGACCAGGACGAGATCCTGTCGCGATCTGAAGTGATCGGGCGGCGGTTGATTGAAACCATTCAGGAGCTACGTCATTAGCGATAGGAAGTTCACAGGACCAACGAACATGGGCGCCGTAAATCCCCGATTGATTGATTGTTTGTCCAGCTCCTCGATCCTGAAGTTCTGGAGGGCGGTCGGCAGTTATGACAATTAAGGGGATCTCACTGAAGTGAGCTTCGGCCACAGCGGGCAAATAATTTGCGGCTGCTGTTCCTGAAGTGCAAATTAAAACTACGGGTCGGTTTGAAGCCTTAGCAATACCGAGGGCCCAAAAACCAGCAGATCGTTCATCTAAGTGAACCATTACCTTAAGGCCAATAGTTTTTTGGGCACTTATTGCAAGTGCAGTAGATCGAGAACCGGGGGATACCAATATGTCGGTTAATCCTTGGTTAAGGAGCTCTGTGAAGAAAGCTGTAGTCGCTAGATATGGGTCGCGCGTCATTCGGAAAGTCCTAGTACCCCGAGCAGGGCTTCAAATTTTATGCTTGTTTCGGCTAACTCATGAGAAGGAACTGATCCTTCAATTATCCCACCACCAGCGAACAACATAATTTTGTCTTTGTGCATTAGCCCTGATCTCAACGCAACTCGAAATTCGCAAGCACCATTAAGGGTTAGCCACCCAACTGGTCCTGCGTACCAGCCGCGATCGAAACTCTCGTGATGGTTAATCCAGTCTTGCGAAGAACGTCTTGGTAAGCCGGCAACCGCTGGAGTTGGGTGCAGGTCTGAAACTAAATCGAGTGTGCTAGTAAAGGCTGTTAGCTCACCGCCTATTGGTGTCGATAGATGTTGATTTCTTTTGAGTTGAAGAACCCCGGTGCTGCTGTGGCCATCAAGTAGAACGCCTGCGTTACGCAGAGTCGCCCGTATATCATCTACCACTATCTGATGTTCGCGACGTTCTTTTGAACTAGCAATAAGTTCTTCACGAAGCTGGGCATCAATATTTGAGTCTTGGTCGCGTGGCCGGCTGCCTGCTAAGGCCATGGTATCTACTCTTAACCCATTTCGAGATATGAGAAGTTCAGGACTGGCGCCTAAAAAAATAGGGCCCCCATAGTCGAAAGCGAAGGTGGCGCAACTAGGGAATCTTTTACACAGACGTTCAAGAATGACAGTTTCATCTAAAGTGCCTGAAATGCTAAGTGACCTTGCTGCGACAACCTTGTCCAGCTCACCTGACGCGATTGTTTCTAATGCGACAGCAACTAACGCTTCATAGTTGGGATCCTCGTGATGGTTTACCTCTGTGACTTCTCCTAGGGCTGAAGGTAGATAGGTAGAATGAAGTAAATATTCGTAGTCGCCTTCTGTACATCGAGTGGCGAATGTGCCATCAGGAGTTTCAGCTATAAGTAATGCTGGAAGTATTAAACGTCCTGCTCCGAAGGAGTCCCAATCGGGAGGACGGCCAGTTTGCTGATCGGAAAAAGCAATGCCACCGATCAGTAGTGGCCCGCTTTCCTGTGGCCCATCTACACCAGTGACCTCCAGATTAAGTTTGCCGATATCTGCAGAGATATCTGAGAATCGTTCCTGGTGACTTGTGGAGGAAGCTGCGAAAACTTCACCAATAGCGGTCATAGTGATTCTTGATTCAGGAATCGACCAAAACGCGCGTGGTAAGCCCTTTGCTGCATTGAAAACTGCTAATGCGTTGCACCCTGGGACAAGCTCTCTTATGAATTTGAAGCTCGTGTGAATACGTTCTGGAGTTCCCGAGTTATCTATCTGCGATTCTTCCCCACGTTCAAAAACAGGGTCTGTTCTTAAGAGACGGGCGCTTGCTTGGTTTATTAATGTCTGGCGAAAGTGACCTCCCACAAGGTCGCTAACGAGAGGAACAAGATTGGCAACGATTTCAGAGCGTTGGTCTCTATCGTTCGGTTTCAGGTAATTCTGAAAAAGACGAATTGCATCATCGACCGTTTCTTCCACATTTTCTGCGTGGCGTGTTGCTAACTGGAGTAGCTCATCTAGAGGCAAACCAGCTGCTAGAAGTGCTGAACCAGCAGACAACATGTCGCGTGTTTCTGAATTGAATCTGGTTGGGTCATTTGGTAACGAGGTGATTAAGCCTGCATCGACTGCTAACTCAACGATTTCTTGCGGAAATCCAGAAATCTCCACTAATTGTTGCAATGAAAGTGTTGTGTCTGCGGATTGTAGGGCACCGAATAACGGGTCTTTGTCAGTGTCTACTAGGCGTTCTATTTGATTTAGTGAAAATCCTGCTTTGGAAAGCTCCCGAATCTTGGCTAACCGTACTAGATGAATATTGCGGTAGATAGCTATTCTGCCAACGCGCTCAGGCGGCTGCAATATCCCTATTTTTTGGTAGTAACGGATTGTATCGACACTTATTTCAGCCTCGGCCGCAAGAGATTCAACTCTCCATTGCACGGCTAGTTCGCGTTCGGGGAGTTGTCGAGTATCTTCTACCGCCATTATTTTAAGTCTAAGAGCATCAACTCTAAGAGTTGATGCTCTTAGAGAATTTGTTTTCTTATATAAACCTTGGCATTTAGAAAATTGTTAGTTGATTTGCTTCGACATCCCATCCCAATAAGGTGCTCTGAGCTTGAATTTTTGAAGTTTTCCTGTGGCTGTTCGAGCAAGTTCATCTCGTACTTCGATTGATGTGGGGCATTTGTAATGTGCCATTTTTTCTCGACAATATTCAATTAGTTCTTGTTCGCTTACAGATTCACCCTCGGCGATAACCACTAGGGCCTTAACAGTTTCTCCCCATTTTTCATGCGGAACACCGATAACAGCTGCTTCAGCTATACAAGGATGACCAAAAAGAACGTCTTCAACCTCTATAGAAGAGACATTTTCTCCGCCGGAAATAATTACGTCTTTTTTTCTATCGGAAATAGTTAAGTGATGCTCGTTATCTAAGGTCCCGCCATCGCCTGTGTGGAACCAGCCATCGACAATAGCTTCTGCGGTTGCTTTGGGCTGCTCCCAATAACCTTCAAGCACGACGTTTGACCTGGCAAGAATTTCTCCTTGGTCATCAATCTTTATTTTTACGCCAACTGCGGGAGCACCGGCGCGGCTTAGCTTTCGCGCCCTCTCCTCTGAATCTAAGTGGTCCCACTCGGCGCGGGTCCTGTTCATGGTCAGTAACGGCGCTGTTTCCGTAAGGCCATAAATTTGAATAAATTCCCATCCAAGTTCATCTTGCATTCTGGCAATAGTTTGGGTGGGTGGCGGAGCACCTGCTACTACCATTCGAACACGACCCTTACCAGGTATCTCTCCGGGCCAGTTTTGTGCTGCTTCAAGAACCGCAGAGACTACGGCGGGCGCGCCGCACATAAGAGTAATATTGTGCTCTTCAACACGTTTCAGTATGTCTTCGCCACGCACCTCACGAAGAACAACGTGTTTGCCACCCATCCCCGTGATGGCATAAGGCATTCCCCAGCCGTTGCAATGAAACATAGGCAGGGTATGCAGATAGTTATCACGATCGCTGACACCGGCATGCCAGCCAAAAGTCGTTGCGTTTACCCATAAAGCGCGGTGAGTTTGTTGCACTCCTTTTGGGCGTGCTGTCGTTCCAGAGGTGTAATTAATTGTCGCTGTAGCATCCTCATCGGGTTCCCAAATTATGGGTTCTACTCCATCGAGATACATTTGGTCATCTGAGTCAGTTCCCATGACGACGAAGCGGTCAACATCGATATCTTTGCAAATATCCTCCATCGAGGGATCAACCAAAAGCATCGATGCTCCGCAATGATCAATTATGTATTCGATTTCATCGTGACTCAGGCGAAAATTGATGGGAACGAAAACACGGCCATAGCCCGAAACTCCATAAAAAGAAGTCATTAATCTGCCCGAGTTTTGCGAAACCATTGCGACTCGCTCACCTGGGCCGATCCCTAGTTGATCTAGCTTGGCCGCTTGGCTACGAGCTTTTTGAGCGAATTGACTCCAAGTTAATTCACCTAGATCGCCTCCGGGAGCTCCTGGCTCATCGACCAAGGCGACTCGGTCAGAGTAGGCGTTCTCAGCTCGATACAAGAAATCTGCGATTGTGAACGGCACCTTCATGGTGAGTCCCCCTATAAAAGTTATTAAGTCTGCTACAGGTTAGACGGCTAAGGTCAGGTTAAGTCCATTCAAATGCAGATGAGGTAACATGGATGTTCATCTTATTGATGGAACGTATGAGCTATTTAGATATTTCTATGCCGTACCTTCGAAAAAATCTCTAAGTGGAATTGAGGTAGGAGCGCTCAGAGGTGTGCTTGGAAACGTAGTTAGTCTCCTTGAGAACGGAGCGACACATATAGCGGTAGCAACAGATCATGTAATTACCTCATTTCGCAATGAGCTTTGGGATGACTATAAAGATGGCTCGGCTGTTGACCCAGAAATTTTGTGCCAGTTCTTACCTCTAGAAGAGTCATTATTAGCTTTAGGGATTCCAGTTTGGCCGATGGTCGAGTTTGAGGCTGATGATGGATTAGCTGCCGGTGCCTTGATGGCGCAAAGAGATTTGCGAGTTGACAAAATTTTTATTTGCACTGTGGACAAGGACCTAGGGCAATGTGTCGGTGGCAACATAGTGCAATGGGATAGACGTAAAGATGTTGTCTTAGATGAGTTAGCAATCAAAAATAAATTTGGTGTTGCCCCTCGTTCGATCCCTGATTACTTGGCACTTGTTGGAGACAGCGCTGATGGTTTTCCGGGCATCCAAGGCTGGGGGTCTAAATCGAGTGCTCTGGTTTTGAGCCAATATGAGACTATTGAGCAAATCCCTGCGAATCATAGTGACTGGGTTATAGCTGTGCGCGGAGGAGAGAAGCTAGCTAACGTTTTGGCTAGCAATAAAAAATTAGCACTTCTTTTCAAGAAAATAGCTACTGTTCGGACAGATGCTCCGGTCAGTAAAACCGTTGATGAGCTGCGATGGGAAAGGCCAAAGAGAAACTTTGCCGATATTTGTGAAAGTATCTCTGCACCGAGTTTATTCGAACGAGTTACGAAGCTTGTTTCTGAAAAGCCTAAGGGGTTGAAATGGAACTAGGAACAGTTCACCATGTGTCTATAAATGTTGCAGACGTTGAGGGCACAGCCCCTTTCTATACGGATGTTCTGGGTATGGAAGTCCTTGATAGGCCTGAGTTCGGTTTCAACGGCCGTTGGCTGCGAACTTCAGGAGGAGCTGAAGTGCATTTGATCGAAGTTGAAAATTGGGAACCTCCGAAAGGTCAGCATTGGGCCTTTCGGGTGGATGATATTAATGCGACTGTTGCGAAGCTAAGAGAAAAGGGGGTCAAAGTTCGAGACCCGAAACCACTTCCAGGTACCTCTGCGAAACAGACTTTTTTTTTCGATCCAGCGGGAAACATGATTGAACTTAATCAACCTCACTAAAATTTTAAAAAGCAACCATTTTCCGAATTGAGCGGATGAGAATGGGACGATCCTGAATAGGACGCTACGATCAGACCTCGTGGCTAATCTAAATATGTCTGAACGTTTGCTTGATCTTGAAAATCGTCGGAGCGCAGCTTTGAGCGCAGGGTCAGAAAGGTCTGTCCAACGTCAAAAAGACAAAGGAAAGATGCTTGCTCGAGAACGTATCGAGTACTTACTTGATGATGGTTCTTTTCATGAGTTGGATATGTTGGCACGCCACCGTGCTCACGATGTTGGTCTGGATGAACGGCCCTACACCGATGGCATCATTACAGGGTGGGGCACAATAGACGGCCGAAAGGTTTTTGTGTCAAGCCAAGACTTCACGGTGTTCGGTGGGGCTTTGGGAGAAGTTTTTGCCGAAAAAACTCACAAAGTGATGGACCTAGCAGAATCTGTGGGTGCACCGATGATTGGTTTAAATGATGGTGCTGGTGCGCGAATCCAAGAAGGTGTTGTTTCACTCGCTGGTTATGGCGGCATTTTCCGGCGTAATGTGCGAGCTTCGGGAGTGATTCCTCAAATCAGTGTGGTTATGGGACCATGCGCCGGCGGCGCCGTTTATTCGCCGGCGATGACGGATTTTATTTTCATGGTGCGCGATACCAGTCATATGTTCATAACAGGGCCCGATGTTGTGAAAACGGTTACCGGAGAAGATGTGACGCTAGAAGAGCTCGGGGGTGCAGGATCTCACAGTACGAAATCTGGCGTTGCTTCATTTGTGTCTCCCGACGAAGAGACAGTTTTGGATGATGTGAAGTACTTGCTGTCTTTCCTCCCATCGAACAATATTGATGGTCCACCTCTATCGGACTGCAGCGATGACCCCGACCGTGACTGCCCTTCGCTAAGAGATGTTCTTCCAGAAAATGCCAACGTCCCCTACGACATTAAGAGCGTAATCACTGAAGTTGTAGACGACGGCGATTTCATGGAATACCACGCAGGTTGGGCCGGTTCTATTTTTTGTGGATTCGCTCGAATCGATGGACGTTCAATAGGGGTCGTGGGTAATCAGCCGATGATAATGGCTGGCGTGTTAGATATTGAATCTTCAGAAAAAGCTGCCCGGTTTGTTCGCTTCTGCGATGCCTTCAATATTCCACTTCTAACTTTCGTAGATGTGCCAGGATTTTTGCCTGGCGTTGACCAAGAACATGGTGGAATTATCCGTCATGGTGCCAAACTCTTGTATGCCTATTGCGAAGCTACGGTGCCAAGAGTACAAGTCATAACTCGAAAGGCGTATGGCGGTGCGTACGTTGTGATGGATTCGAAATCTGTTGGTTGCGACGTCTCATATGCTTGGCCAACAGCAGAACTGGCAGTAATGGGACCGCAAGGAGCTGTTGAAATATTGAATCGTCGTGAACTGCAGCAATCCGCAGACCCGGTCGCGAGGAAAGCAGAACTTGTAAATGATTACACAGAGAAATATGCAAACCCGTACGTGGCCGCTGAGCGAGGAATCATTGACGCTGTAATCGACCCGGTGGAAACTCGCCGTAAAGTAATTGCCGCTTTTCGAATGATCGCAACAAAGCGTGAAGATCTTCCGAAACGCAAGCACGGAAACATTCCATTATGAATCTAATTTCTATTGACGACATGACTCCTGCCCCTACAGACGAAGAGGCAGCAGCAATCGGTGCAGCACTCGAAATTTTATGGCCGAAACCAAGAACGCTTGATTCTGTTTCCGACGCGTCGCAATGGAAATTCAGCGCTCGATGGTGGAATGAAACAAGTACTTGGCCGATCAAAAACTATTAAATTCCAGTTCCAACTATTCTTCGGTTGTGTTTGAACCTTAATACCGGTTTGACGCGCTAACTGTTTGCGCGACAGTCTCTAACTAATGCCACTCGCCGATCTTAAAGTTATTGACCTCTCAACAGTTTTTGCAGGTCCTCATTGTGCACGCTATTTAGCTGATTTTGGTGCTGATGTAGTAAAAGTTGAGCGCCCATCGGGAGATACAGTGCGAAATATTGGATGGCGTGCATCCGATGGTGAAACTCTCTGGTGGAAGCTAGTTAATCGTGGTAAGAGAGCGGTAACTTTAGACTTAAAGAAAGAAGATGATTTAACGACGCTGCGAAAAATGTTGAGTGTTGCTGACGTTCTTATCGAGAACCTTCGACCAGGTAAATTAGAAGCCCTTGGACTGATCCCCGACGAGTTAATTGCGATAAACCCGAAACTAGTAATCACTCGTTTGACTGGTTTTGGTCAAACTGGCCCATACCGAGACCGAGCTGGATTTGCGACGTTAGCAGAAGCAATGAGTGGTTTCGCAGCTATAAACGGTGATCCTGAAGGAGGTCCGCTTCTTCCTCCAATAGCTTTAACTGATGAGTTAGCTGGCCTAGCTGCAGCTTTCGCGACGTTGGTAGCAATTCATGGTGGTGGAGGGCAGAGCGTAGACGTCAACCTGTTAGAAACAATGATGCAAATAATGGGACCACTGATGAGCGCTTGGCACAGCGAACAATATTTGCAAGAACGATTAGGTTCCGGCATTGCATACAGCGTGCCAAGGGGAACTTACCAAGCATCGGATGGTGGATGGCTAGCAGTAAGCACTTCGAGTGATTCAGTAGCCGCCCGAGTAATGGATTTGATTGGAGCTGCTGATGATACAAGATTTACGAGTTTTGATGGCCGGATAGCCCATCGGGACGAATTAGATTTATTAATGTCCAATTGGGTTGCCCGACGTACTTTGTCAGAAGCACTTAATGAGTTTCAAAATGCCGAGGCTGCTGCAGCACCGGTAATGAATATGCAACAGATAGCGGAAGATCCTCACATTCTTGACCGAGGTTCACTAATTGAACTTGATGGTATAAAAATGCAGGGACTAATTGCTCGGCTATCTAGAACGCCAGGCCAAATTAGATGGCCGGGTAAAGTCATCGGCGCGGATAACCAGGATTTGCCCGTAGGAAATGAGTGCTGGTTTGATGATAGTGAATCAGGCTGAAATTTCTCGAGCCTCAATGACGAGTTGAGCTATATCATTCATGATCTGTGCAAGCTCATAGTCTTTTGGCGTGTAAATACGTGATACACCTGCTTTAAGGAGCACTTTCTGGTCTTCTAGAGGGATAATTCCGCCGACGACTACCGGGGCAGTAACTCCCTGCTTACGTAAGGCCTCGAGAACCTCAGGTACCAGATGTAGGTGGCTTCCTGAGAGAATAGATAAACCAATAATATCGACATCTTCATCGCGCGCTGCTGCTGCTATATGTTCGGGAGTAACGCGAATACCATCATAAATAACTTCCATACCCGCATCACGGGCTGCGACTGCAATTTGTTCTGCACCATTGGAGTGACCGTCAAGGCCAGGTTTAGCAACCAGCAGTCTGGGCGGGCCTTGGGGTAAGCCTGATATTCGTTGTGCAACATCTCTAAGAGTGCTTGAGCTCCCTCGTGCGCTCGACACGCCAGTTGGTGCTCTGTACTCACCAAAAACATCTCTTAAGACTTGAGACCACTCACCGGTTGTAACTCCGACCTTGGCTGCAGCAATAGTTGGCAACATGATGTTGGTATCGCTTGAAGCGGCCAGTCGAAGCTCATTGAGTGCAGCTTTGACTTTTTCGTCGTCCCTTTTTAGTTTCCAATCAGCTACGTCAGCGCGTATTTCTGTTTCGACAGCTGGGTCAACCCGCAGAATACTCTCTTCACTAGTCAAAGGGGATTCTGCGCTGTCAATGAATTGATTCACGCCGACTACGGTGAGGTCTCCTTCTTCAATCTTTCGCATCCGTTCAGTATGGCTGGCGACTAGGCGACCCTTGAGTTCGTTAATTGCTGCAAAAGCACCACCTAATGACATGACTTCGTCGAGCTCTGTTTGAGCTTCTGAAATTAGTTTGGACGTTAGGCCTTCTATAACTTTTGAACCATCAAAAATATCTTCATATTCCAAAAGATCGGTTTCATGAGCTAAGACTTGTTGTATCCGAAGCGACCATTGTTGGTCCCAAGGTTTGGGAAGGCCTAGGGCTTCGTTCCAAGCAGGTAACTGTAATGAACGCGCACGTGCTCCCTTGGATAAAGTGACCCCGAGAGCTTCGAGAACTATACGTTGGACATTGTTTTCTGGTTGAGCCTCTGTGAGTCCCAAAGAATTTACTTGAACCCCGTATCTGAATCTTCGCATTTTCGGATCTTTAACACCGTAGCGGTCTTGACAAATCTGGTCCCACATAGAAGTAAACGCACGCATTTTGCAGACTTCTTCGACGAATCGAATCCCAGAGTTCACAAAGAATGAAAGGCTGCCTACTACTTGCTCGAATCGCTCTTCAGGTACTTGACCCGAGTCTCGCACTGCGTCAAGGATGTCAATCGCGTTGGCCAAAGCATATGCAATTTCCTGGACTGGAGTCGCCCCAGCTTCCTGAAGGTGGTAGCTGCAAATATTGATCGGGTTCCAAAAAGGAATGTGCTCTGAACAAAATGCGATCATGTCAACAATTAATCGACGGCTTGCTTCTGGTGGAAATATGTAAGTCCCGCGACTTAAGTATTCCTTGACAATGTCATTTTGAGTAGTTCCGCGCAGGTTGGTAGAACTAATGCCTTGCTTCTCCGCATTGGCGACGTATAAACCCAGTAACCAAGCTGCCGTAGCGTTAATTGTCATTGACGTGTTCATTTCCCCGACGGGAATGTTATCTAGAAGAGTTTTCATGTGTCCCAGGTGGCAAACGGGAACACCAACCTTGCCTATCTCGCCTGCTGCGAGTGGGTGGTCCGGGTCGTATCCGGTCTGTGTAGGCAAATCAAATGCTATGGAAAGACCAGTTTGACCTTTGGCTAGGTTGCTCCGGTACAACTCGTTTGATGCCTTAGCCGTTGAATGTCCTGAATACGTCCTCATCATCCAGGGACGATCGCGCTCGTTTCTGGTTGAGTCAGTCACTAAAACTCCTTTGAGATGTTTGCCTTATAGGAGCTTAGGAGTCAATCATCTTAAAGTTCATTGGCTGACACCAAACATCTGCCATAGGTCGCTGAGTCGCCTCGGCGAGCATTTCGATATAATTGTCTCGCTCGATTTCAATAGCTCCGAGGCTTTCCAGATGTGGTGTGTTCCATTGAATATCTATTAATGCGCCACCAGTCATTTTCATTGCATCTACTAAAGCTACTAAGGCTACTTTGGAGGCGTTGGGTGCTGAATGAAACATCGATTCTCCGGCAAAAAAAGCTCCAATAGCTACTCCATAGAGCCCTCCACAAAGCTCACCATTCTGCCAAGTTTCAACGCTGTGGGCCCATCCGAGTTCATGCAGTTTTAAGTAGGCTTCCCGAATTTCGGTATTGATCCACCCATGAGGGCGAGATGGATTAGCACAAAGATCAATTACTTTGTCAAAGCTATGATCGATCCGAATTTCGAATTCTTTGCATGATCTTCGGAGCGATTTACCTACTTTCAAGTAGGAGAGAGGTAAAACTCCACGCGGGTCTGGTGACCACCAGCCGAGTGTGTCCCCCAACGGCATTGGGAATAAACCGTTCTTGTAGGCCATTAATAATGTGCCGGGCTCTAGATCAGCTCCCGCACCTACTAGACCATTGTCGTCGGCAGTATGAGCCGGCGGAAATGACCATCGGCTATCTACTGGTTCTATTGCTTGAGTCATTGTGTCACCAGGCATCAACAAGATCATACAAATCAATGGGACCGCGCACCTTGGCGAATGGGATTTACTTTATATCTGTGTAAATTACTATTCGAGACTTCGGTAGCTTTTGGTTTCGTCTTGGGAAGCTAATCTTGTTGTTATTGATTTAATAATAACATCTTCAACCGGAACGTTTGAAGATGTTATTCCCGCAACTTCCTTGGTGCTTGTCGGGACCTTTTGGATAGCTAGAGCTATATCAAGACCAGCGATTACAGAACCCATCAGTGAATAATCAGCAGGTAAGTTGACGCCACTAGAGCCAGTAATTATAAAGAATTGTGAACCGTTACTTGAGGGTGTTCCTGCATTGGCCATCGCTAATGAGCCAATTCGATAAGAACCTTGAGGGGCATATGAACCGTTGAACTGATAACCAGGACCGCCAGTTCCGAAATTGTTTTCTACATCTCCGCCTTGGATTACAAATTCATCTATAACACGATGAAAAAGAGTTCCGTCGTAGGCGTGATATTGAGCTAAGACGATGAAGTTGTTGACGCTTTTAATATCAAGTTTTGGATTAAGAACTGCAGAAAAATTACCGTTACTGGTAACAAAATCGGCTGCGTAGAGCTTCTCGGGGTTAATACAGAGCTTTGGTGGACTCTCAAATTTACTGACTATTGGAGATGAGCCATCATTTTTAGGGCAGTCTCCAATTCCTAATGCAATAGCGCCAGCCGAAAGTATTTGGTCAGAGATCTCTTCATTGGTTGTTTCAGCGGAGTCTTCACCTGCAAGCACGCTGTAAGCAAACGCCACAATTAGAACAGCAACGATAATCCCGACCCATCGCGCTCCTAGTCGAAGTTTTCGACTGCTCTTGGCGGCTTGTGCCTCTTGCTGAAGACGTTCTTCACGTTGGGCTCTTTGACGCGCCCGCTTTTCGTTGCTCATGACGATGTTTATGCTCCTAGCGATTTGCGTTAGATCCTTATGTGTGACGGTAGCAATGCGATTGCTATTACACGACTTCTTGATAGTAGATGTGGAACTTCTTTCTGGTTTGGGTAAACGACAAGTACCCTAAAAGGTCGTGGCACTCTTAGTTCAAAAGTTTGGCGGTACATCGGTAGCGGACCCTGTTCGCATGCGTGAGGTGGCTGATCATGTCAAAAAGACTCGGAGTCGCGGAGATCAGGTCGTTCTTGTAGTTAGCGCTATGGGCAAAGAGACTGATGAGCTATTGCGATTGGCGAATGATGTAACGAGTACCCCACCGGGTCGTGAGATGGACATGCTGATTACTGCTGGTGAAAGAAAAGCAATCGCCCTAATGTGCATGGCTCTAAATGAGGCTGGTGTGCCGGCGGATTCTTTTACCGGTAGCCAGGCAGGTTTTGTTACTGATAGGAATCATAGAAACGCAAAAATTTTGTCGGTGGACCCACATCGAGTGCGTGACTCTGTCGATAAGGGGCGCGTTGCGGTAGTTGCCGGGGCTCAAGGCATGTCTACAGACAGCAATGTCACGTTTCTTGGACGTGGTGGATCGGATACTACTGCAGTGGCTTTGGCCCACGGTTTAGGCGCTGATGCTTGCGAACTGTATACCGACGTTTCGGGAGTTTTTACCACTGACCCAAGAGTTTGCCCGTCAGCAAAGCGAATGGAATCAATTTCGTTTGATGAACTTTTAGAAATGACTGCAGTTGGATGTCCCAAGCCGGTTATGCGGTCGGTTGAAGTCGCAAGGTCTTTTGGCGTGCCGTTGCACGTTAGATCTGCGTTTACTTGGGAGCCAGGAACATGGGTAGTTGAGGAGGTTCCAGACATGGAGCACGCAGTAATTAAAGGCATTGTCCCAGATGTGTCACAAGCAAAGTTAACTATCTCTGGCGTGCGTGATGAACCGGGGCTGGCTGCCAGAGTTTTCAGGACTTTGGCCGATGCGGGCGTACTCGTTGACATGATTGTGCAGAACGTTGGAGATCACTCGAAAACCGATATTTCTTTTACTGTCCCTCTCGATCACTTTGATGTCGCTCACTCAACCTGTGAAGAGATGGCAAAGTCCATGGGGTTCTCATCAGTTACTGGAGATAAAAGTTTGGCTCGGGTTTCTGTAGTCGGTGCCGGAATGGCGTCTAACCCAGGTGTGGCCGCCACGATGTTTGAAACGCTCGCTAGTAACAGCATTAATATTGAAATGATCTCGACATCACCGATTCGAATTAGTTGTGTTGTAGCTGAGAAAGATGTAGATCGAGCTACGGTGGCGCTGCATGAAGCCTATGGTTTAGGCAATTAAAAAATCTGGATGCGGGTAGCCGTAAAATACGCATACAAGCTGTGTAACCTCGAACTATGCGCATAGGAATAGTGGGAGCTACAGGCCAAGTTGGAACTGTAATGATGCGGTTATTAGCTGAACGCGACTTTCCAGTAACTGACCTTCGTTTGTTTGCCTCGGCACGGTCTGCTGGAAGCTCCCTTGAGTGGTTTGGAAATAATATCACCGTTGAAGATGCTGCTAATGCTGATTTTGTTGGTTTAGATATTGTTCTTTTTTCGGCGGGTAAAACCACTTCGCTGGAAATTGCTGAGAAGGTTGCTTCACAAGGAGCGATTGTTATTGACAATTCTTCTGCTTGGAGGATGCACCCAGAGGTGCCACTCGTTGTGCCTGAGGTGAATGCAGATCAGGCGATGAATACACCTAAGGGAATTATTGCTAACCCTAACTGCACAACGATGGCCGCTATGCCGGTTCTCTTTCCTCTGCATAAAGAAGCTGAGTTAGTGTCTGTTGTTGCATCGACTTATCAGGCCGTGTCCGGAGCGGGCCTTGCCGGTGTGTCTGAGCTTGCTGATCAGCTCCGCGCCACTCTAGAAGGCGTAGAAAATTTAACCCATAATGGGGATGCTGTTAGTTACCCTCCTTCAGGTTCTTTTCCTCAGCCAATAGCCCATAACGTTGTAGCTCATGCTGGAAATTTTGTTGATGATGGTTCAGGGGAGACTGATGAAGAACAAAAACTCAGAAATGAGAGCAGAAAAATACTTGATATTCCAGATTTGAAGGTTTCGGGAACCTGTGTCCGTGTACCAGTTTTCACTGGTCATTCGATTGCTTTAAATTTACGATTTAAATCAATGCTAAGCCCCAAACGAGCTACGGAGATCCTGGATGGAGCCCCCGGCGTCATTCTGACTGAAGTGCCTACACCTTTGATGGCGGCCGGCCAAGACCCATCATATGTGGGTCGAATCCGAGAAGATTCAACTTCGGAAAATGGGCTTTCCTTGTTTGTTTCCGGGGATAATTTACGCAAAGGCGCTGCACTAAACACAATTCAAATAGCTGAAGTCCTAGCCGAAAAAATTTAGCCAGATTCAGTAGTTAGTTCTTAATTGATTTGTCGACACAATCGCATGGTTTCGCGTGGCAAGCAGGACAACCATCGCTAAATCGCTGAACAGCATCTTCCATAGATAAATCCAACTGTGCTGCAAGCGAAGCCAACCAAGCCAAAACATCTCCTAGCTCATGAAGTTGTTGTTCTTTGGTACCTTTGCGAATTGCTTGAGAGAGTTCGCCCAATTCTTCGGTTAGCCAGGCGATGGTTGCTGCGACTCCTCGTTGGGTATCGCGACTCCCGTAGGTCTGGACCATTAGGGCTTGAAGGTCGTTAAGATTCACTACTTGAGAGTATTGCTTTGTACGTTACTCGCGACAGAGTCGCAAAAAATCATTTCCCAGGCCACTTCAAATCTAAGGTTCAATGTGAACATCTCTGTTCCTAGATGAGTGTGCTGAGCTGACGCATGACCCTATGTTCATTAAATGGTTGCGCTTCTCTTCGATGAATTGTGCCAATCGTGTCGAACAATACGAGGTCGTTCTCCTGCCATACATGCTTATACGTGCGCTCGGGCGCGGCGGCCTCAAGAAAAAGTTCACTCAGTAGCGCTTCACTTTCAGAGTTGTTCATATCGGCAAAACCACAAGTTAAAGAATTTATGTACAACGCAGTTCTATTGTGAAGTGGATGCTTGTATGCCGCAGGATGTTCAACGGGATCCCGGCTCCCCGGGTAGTTAAAGTTTGAATTTTTTTGAGTCCGGCGATCCTCATAGGTTTTAGTTTCTACAGCTGCCTGGTGACGATTTGAACCTTCTAACTTGTGAAGGCCTGATAATCCATCAACTCTTTGTTTTAGGCTCTTAGACAGCGATTCGTAGGCTAAGTAGGTGTTGGCAAACCACGTAGTGCCACATTCGGTAGATGGAATCACCACAGCATTCAGAAAGCTTTCTCGACTTGGTCTAGGAAGATAACAATAATCTGTATGCCATGGAAGTGGAGTAGCTGAAGATACTAATTTTTCACTTCCCCCTTCGTCTAGCTCAGTCGAAAGTTCAAGAATTTCAGGGGTGGTTGAATTCACGCCGAATAGCTCTCCACCATTAAATAGATCACCAAAATTTGAGGCGAATTCAATAAGCTCCGAATCAGTTAGTTGACGTTGACCACGAAAAATTATTAAAGGGTCTTCGCTCAACGCTTCTTTAATTTGTGAAAAAATTTTAGTTTCACCAATAAACTCAGGTTTCCAGTTAGTGATGATCAAGCCGAAAGCTGCATCAACTTTCTCTATAACTAGTCTGGACATGATTAAACCCTAGTCATAATTTTTTAACTGAGTTGGCTGAAATGAAGTCAACCTTATTGTAAATAATGGAAACAAGATGCCTATTAAGGAGCAGTTTAGGTCCTTAGATTACCAAACTTGGTTTTGATATTTCTTTGAAGCGATGCATAGGAATCTTTCGCAAGATGTCTCGCAAACTCTAAAAATAAAACTATCTTCTGTCTATAATAATTTATACCAGGGCGCGAAAAATTCTCAGCGATTATATTCCCTGCTAAAGCTTTAATTAACAAACGAACCGGTCAGTAGAGCCAGATTAAATTTGGTGCTACTGACCGCATCCGTAGTTAGTTTTCGTTCAGGTCAAACAGCTCGTACGTTCTGAGCTTCATCACCTTTGCGTCCAGGACCAACATCAAAAGAAACGGCCTGGCCTTCGTCAAGGGAACGGTAACCGTCACCCTCAATATTTGAATAATGCAGGAAAAGATCTTCGCCGCCATCGCTAGGAGAGATGAAGCCGAAACCTTTCTCTGAGTTGAAAAATTTAACAGTACCTTGGGCCACTGGGCCCTCCTCATTTAAAAATTGAAGCCGCTTTCGACTTCATCAATCTCAAGGCTACGGCAAGAAGAGGCAGATGACTGAATTGAAACGGCTCTGCAACATAATAACTTGAGATGGAAATACTAGCGTAAGCCCTGCCTAGGCCTTAAAAGCCATATTCTCCTTGTAAAAATTAATAGAAAACTAGTCGATATAGAAGAAAATTATGTTCGGGAAATGCGTGATAATTAAAGTAGAGCCCTGTAGAAAATCCTTTTTTGCGCAGTGAAGCGCATGAAATAGCGCCTGCTGCTTAGCGATACCAATGAACTTTAAACAATCGCATCTGATGTAATTACAATTTTACCGAAAAAGCGCCGCTCCTCTATTGCTTTGTGTGCAGCGACTCCATCTTCCAGAGGCACACGAGAGTCAATCACAGGAATGAACTCTCCGCTTTCGGTGAGCTGCAGCAACCGATCAAGATCATCGCGTTTCCAACCATTAGACCCGCGGATATCCATTTCTGCAGTCCAAATAAAACGAAGATCAGTTTGTGGATTGAATCCTGCAGTTGCCCCACATGTCAAAAGTTTTCCTCCGAGTTTCACACAACGTAAGGATTCGGCCCAAGTATCTCCACCGGTGAAATTAACCACAACATCGTATCCACCGCCGGCAAATAGGCTTCCAGTGCTAGCTCGGCAGTGTTTAACGAAATTTTGGGTCGAATAATTAATGGTTTCGTCAGCACCAAGTTTTTTAAGCTGACGGCATTTTTCGTCTGAGCCCGCAGCCGCAATAACGTAAGCCCCCTTCATTTTTGCTAACAGTAAGGCGCTGGTGCCCACACCACCGCTAGCCCCGAGGATTAGGACGCTGTCACCTCGTTTAATCTCGCCGCGCGTAAGCATCATGCGGTGAGCTGTTCCGTATGCGACAGGTAAACAAGCAGCATCCTCGAACGAAACGCTGTCAGGGAGATGGATCAGTTGGCTAGCTTTGACCACTACGTATTCAGCATAAGCGCCCCACCAAGTATCGCCAATCATCCACATCTTGCCAGTCTCTAAATCCCAGAAAACAGGATCTACCAGAACGCGATCACCTACGTTCCAATCAGTAACGTCGCCAGCGACTTCCGAAACTTGGCCAGCACAATCACAGCCGGGTATCCCAGGAAGTGGAACTTTTATTCCTGGCATTCCCTGACGAGTAAATACGTCATGATAATTTAGCGAACAGGCACGGACGGCTACTCGAACTTCACCTTCCTGAAGAGCCGGGGCTTCAATGTCTCTATATTTCAATACGTCTAAAGAACCATGTTCGTCAAAAACAATTGCTTTCATTTTATTTCTTTCTTGTCACTAATTCTGATGCGTTGATACTCAGGAAATTACGATCCACTTTTGCTGTAGAAGCGAGAGGAATTTCATCTAGAAACCACACCTGACGCGGGTGGGCATAAGCAGGTCCATGAGCAAGCGCATAAGTTTTTACTTCCTCAACTGAAAGAGAATGCCCATCCTCAAGCCGAATAAACGCAACAGGTAGTTGTCCTTTTAAATTATCTGATATGGAGACCACCACTGCTTGGTGGACCGAGGGATGTTTTTCTAGCATCTGCTCAACCGCATCAGGGTAAATATTTTCTCCAGCACAGACAAACATGTCATCGACCCTCCCTATGAAAAAAAACCAACCATCTTGATCTCGTCTCATTAAGTCACCAGTGTGGTACCAACCATCGGTGAGTTTCTCTTTGTTAACTTCGGGCAAATCGTGATACCCGGTCATGACTCCTGGAGACCGTACTAAGAGTTCTCCATTGTCGCCTGGCTCACCTGTTTCTGGATTTATCAATTTTAGCTCTACTTCTTGGTGCTGGTATCCTAAAGAAATTTTTGGTCGAGGGAGATCTTGTGGATGAGGACCGAATTCGAGAACAGCTTCAGTTGTCCCATACCCGTTAGTTATAAATGCACTTGGAAATAGCTTCTGAACATCGTCGAAAAGCGCCTCAGTCAGTGGGGCCGATCCGATGAATACGCGCTGCACTGTTGCAAGATTAAAAATTTTATCTGTTCTTTCGATTTCTGCGGTAACGAGTGCGTACATAGTTGGCACACCCGAGCACATCGTCACACCGTGAGCTTCTATTGCGTCTAAGTAGTCGAGCGCATCAAATTTAGGCAGTAATACGACGGTGCCTCCGCTGGTAAAAGCTAATTTTGATGACATGGATGCGTTCTTATGGTAGAGCGGTGCCGAGACGAGCATGACTTCTCCAGGCAATGTTGCCCCGAAATTAAGAACCGTAAACGTTATGTTCTGGTGGCTGAGCAAAACGCCCTTAGGGCGACCGGTGGAACCTGAAGTGTAAATTTGAATGGCGATTTGATCGGGGTCTACAGCCTCAGGTTCGATTTGCGGCTCGCCACTAATTAATAGTTGCCAGTCCGAAGAGCCAATAACAATTTGCGTAACGTTCGTAGGCAGGTCAGATGCATGTTCCTCGTCAACAATTAATAGTTTAAGATTCGCATCATCAACAATGTATTGAAGTGTCTCTGCCGGCAGGCGAGTGTTAATAGGAACAAAGACCAAACCTGCTGAAGGAGCACCGAACATAATTTCGTAATACTGAACACAATTACCTGCAAGCAGCCCGATACGATCTTGGGGCTGTAAACCGAAGTTGAGAAGACCATTGGCTAAGGTACGAACTTTATTTTGTAGGTCAGCCATTGAATAAAATTGTGGCGGACTTTGAGACCTGTCTATAAGAGCAACACCACTTTGTTGAGTCTCTTGATTTAGTAAATCAGCAATGTTCATACTCTCTCCCAGCTCTTCGAATAACCAAAATTTAGAATTACCCGAGAACTTCAGGCTCGCAAGTCATAAGAATCTCTGCAACCGCAGCTGTGTTTGGGAGCCTTACGAGAGTTGCGACTGTTTCGGCTAGATCATCAGGGTCAATCATAATCGAGGCATCCACTCCAAACTGAGCAGTCATATCGGTCGCCACGTAACCTGGGCAAATAGCGGTCACTCTTATACCGTTATCAAACTCAGAATGTCTAACTGCATGATGAAGCGCTAATGCAGCATGCTTACTCATTGCATACCCTGGCCCAAAAGTTCCCTTTACACGTTTACCAGATAGTGAAACTACATTAACGATTCTGCCTGTCCCACACGAACGAAGAAATGGGAGGCTTGCTTGTATTATTCGCAGAGGTGCTTTGACGTTCACCGACCACATTTCATCTAACTGTTCTTCTGTTACCTCACTCAGTGGTTCAGGATGACAAACCCCAGCGTTGTTAACGAGTGCATTAATAGAACCATGTTGCTGGATGGTTTCAGAAACCCATTGCTCGTCTGTGTTTCTGTCACTCGTGTCATACCGGTGACAAGAAACCCGTTCATCTTTAAAATCTGCGACGCTTGACTGGAGTTCGGAAAGGTTACGACCTCCTAAACTGACTACCCAACCTTCCTTGTGGAAACGGCGTGCAAAGGATGCTCCAATCCCTCGATTGGCGCCATTGATCATGATTACTTTTCCGCGTGGATCAAGCATTCTTGAACCCTTCCATACTTTTTGCTGTTGATGAGAGGGCGATGTTAATTTTCTCCGCAGCAGCAAGGCCAGACCGAAATGCTCCCTCAACTTTCGGACCGGCGAAAGCTTCACCGGCTAGAGCAATTATTGGCTTAGATCCCCATACAAGCGTTGGCTCAGCCCAAACATCTGCCGGCCCAGCATAACGCCAGCGTTGAATCTGGTAATCAGTAATCCCTGCACCACTTAAATAGTCTCCAATTAAAGTAGTTGTCGCAGCTAAAACTTCCTGGTCAGAATGTTCCCATAAAGAGTTACTCAAAATGTTAGACAAATGAACCGTGATAGCTGGCTCGTCACTCACTCCTTTCCTTTGATTATCACTTATAAAAGCTAAATCTGGATGATCCTGGAATTGAATACCCCCATGCTCGGGAAACAATGACGGTGACTGGTCCAGCCGAAGAAGAATAGCGATAGTTGGCTTGTAGCTGATTGAGGATAACTGAATATGAGTTCCTGGGTTCGGCAACATCTGACTAAAAGAGAGAATGGCTAAACATTGGGGAACAGGAGCTGTGAGAACATAAGCATTTGAAGGCATATCACGCAAATCATTAATTGTAGTTCCGGTACGCACGTTGATGTTCGCTTCAGTAACCATCCATTTCACTAAAGAAGTCATCCCGGATGAGCCACACCACCGTGTATAGCCATCTGGATCATCAGAGAAACCGTTAGTCCATTTCTTCACAGCTCCCTGTTGGCTTGCAGTCTCGATTAATTTTGCGAAATCGGAGCCTCGAGAAGTGAAGAACTGTGCGCCATGATCAAATCTAGCCCCTGCGAATCGCCTAGTCGCCATGCGACCGCCAACTCCACGCCCTTTCTCGAAGACCTCCACAACATGTCCATAAGATTGAAGCTTTCGGGCTGCTGTGATTCCAGAAATCCCGGCGCCAACGATAATCACATCAGGATGATCTTTGTTCATGTAATACGAAGGTACTTGTGTGAATACTTTCTTACATAGTGCGATTAGGTTGTTTAATTGAAAGTTAATTTCGAAGAGTGCGTTTGAACTATGTGAAAAGAGATTAAAAGTGAAATTATTTTTGCTGCTACTCGTATCGCTTACTTTAATTTTTAGTAGCTGCGGTGGAGCACCTGAATGGAGAGATGAGCAGAAGGCCAATTTTTTGCGTTCTTGTCGTCGAGAAGCTGGCTATGAACAAAAAGATAAATGCACGCCACTAGCCGTAGAAATTACAGAACGTATTGCCTCAGGATCTTCACAATCTTGCTTGCTTAACGAAGCCTTTAAGATAGCAATAGCAATAGGTGAGAGCGAAGAAGTACTTGCCAGGCAAAATTTTGACAAGTGCTAATTGTGATCTTGTTAGTGTGAAAATTAGTCGGTCGAAAATAAATCTGACGAGAATGTATCCGCTAGTTTGAGCTAGTTTTTTTGACTATGAACGTGTTTTTGCAAGAGCTGCAGCGGCTGCGGGAGCGGTTAACTGAAGGAGAAGATGCTCCGCAGTACGGACAGAAAAGTATGTCCAGTGCTAGCGGTGCTCGATAAAAATACTTTGATTGGATAATAACGATTAAGAGAGCAGCGCAGAGAACTATTACTAGAGACGCAGCTAGCTGGCCTGGGAAAAGAAAAATTTCCCAAACGGCTGAAAAAGATATGAGAAAAAGAGCTGTGCATACTGAGATGGTGACGCGAAGAACCAGCTTCGATGGTCTGGCTAGAAATACTGATGAAACTATTAGACCCAAAATTGAAGTAATCGCTAAGCTAACGGCAACTTTTTCTGGGATGAATGAAATCTGATCGACACCCCAAATTAAGCAAAGTAGGTACAGTTCTATTCCGGCTGAGCCGATAACTGCCATGAAACCCCATACCCGCACACCTGCATTGCTCCAGGCAGAAGTCCCTATGTAATGGTTAATTGTTGCCAGAACCAGAATAATACTCGTCGCAATAATACGAAGAATTACCGAAGACCCGTTTCCGAAAATAATCGCGATGGTTGCGAGTAGTGCATTTACGCATACCAAACCTATGAGAAATTTCGGATTTGTGAACCATCGACGATTCATTAAAGAAAATATTCCGAGCATTAAAATTTAATCCTCCACGATTTTCGCATGTATCAACGGCCCAAGAGCATGATCACTAAGAATGGGTACAAGAATAGCACCCTAGTTCTGGTGCTAAAAGTTGGGATGCGAGGGCAAAAGCTTATCCAATCAAATAACGTTGGTCCGTCATTTGATTGCTGCGGCAACAATTCCATTATCATGAAGTTTGCCAACCTCGGGCGATGTCATCCCTAGTACTTCCATAAGTATTTCATCTGTATGTTGACCAAGGAGAGGTGCCGGCGCAGGGTCTCCCCGATCAATTTCTGAAAATGATAGAGGGGAACGAGGGGCGAGAACGCGTCCCACTCCGGGTTGATCAATAGTTGCGAACATAGGATTTTCTTCGCTACAGCGGCGATCCTCGTTCACGAGTTGAACAAAAGTTTGGTAGGGCCCCCAGCAAACTCCTTTGGCATCAAAGATTGCGCCAATTTCTTCGAGAGTATGGGATTGTATAAATGGTGTAATAAATGATGCAATTGCATCGCGGGCATCCCAACGGTCGCCTTCTTTACTTAGATCGACTCCCAAAGCGTTCTCGATAGCGGGTAAATGATCAATAATATTTGTCGCTTCAGCTAGGCTTTTCCACTGGCGTCTACTGATAGCAACGACCATGACCCGCCGCTCGTCTTTAGTAGCAAAGTCTCTGCCAAAGGCTCCATACAGATCATTACCTACAGGAACTCGATCCCGGTTCGTTAATTGTGCCTGAGCCATGTAACCGAGATTTGCGACCATAGCGAAGGCCACATCTGTAAGAGAAATTTTAGAGAGTTGACCGATTCCAGTGCGGGTCCGATGCCGCTCCGCCGCTAATAATCCAACAGCGGCAGTCAACCCAGTAGCTGTATCCCAGGCAGGGAGGACATGATTTGTCGGCATACTAGACCCAGTCGGTCCTGTAGCCATAGCAAAACCCGATGAGGGGTTTACTGTGTAGTCCACGGCAGTTGATTCATCTGGGTTGCCAATGATATTTATGTAAATTAGATCTTCTCTAAGGGAACGAAGGTTACTGTCGGCTAGCCACCCAGTCTCAGGAAAGTTCGATAAAAATATTCCGTTATCAGGACCGGGTTCGGTTATCAGACGAGTGACTATTTCTCTTCCTTCGTCACTACGGAGGTCAATTTGTATTGACTTTTTGCCCTTATTGAGACCTGCCCAAAATAGGCTTACTCCCTCTTTGGTTACTGGCCAACGCTGATAGTCAAGGCCACCTCCAATAGCATCAAATCGGATTACTTCGGCGCCTAGTTGCGCCAGCGTCATTCCTCCGAGAGGAGCAGCCACGAACGCTGATCCTTCGATGATTCTTAATCCTTCTAGAACTGGTGTCATTGGTACTCCCTAGCGACTCGAGCAAGCCCAATCATGAAAGCAGGGGCTTATAGCTAACCGCACTTATCATTTTTGAGTTATTTCAAGGAGCGAAAACAATCGGTGTCCATACCAGGATGTCACTCCCAGCGGCTCCTGTCTCGTCGACTACAGCGGCACGAACTTCGAATCGTAATAGTCGACTGCCATTCACAGCTAAAACTTCTTTGAGTTCATGCCTAAATTCAAGCAGGTCACCTTCAAACGCTGGACCAATATGATCACAGCCATCCCAAGCAACAACTGCAGCTAAACCCGGGAGAACTCTGGTCAGAGATGCTTGGGCGAGGCCCTGTACATGGCCGCCATAGACAAGTCTTTTCCCGTAAATGCTGGCTAACCCGTCTCTGTGAACAAAGGCTTGGTTGAAAGTCATGCGAGCAAGAGAAGGCGCAAGGTCTATATGATCTCGCATGGCATCTGATCGGATTTCATTAAGTTCCCAAGGAGTGACTGGAGAACTACTCATATCCCAGCTTGGGGTGAGTGGAGCCAGATCTTCGAGAGGCGCCGGGTCAGAAGGGCCGGGAATTTGGGCTGAATGTCCAGGTGAGCCAGCTCTGCTAGCTACCAACGCACATCTTTCATACTGAGCAATTAAGCCATTGTCACCTGATGTCTCAATGCCTAACCAAACTTTTCCACGATGCTGATCACCTTTTGGTTTTGAATCAGCTAATCCTAAAACCGTTGTGGCTGTTTTAATGGTTTCACCCACTTCTACGGCTCTGAGAATACGCACGGACCGGTAGTAAAGGTTGGCTATAGCTTTCCGAGTTGCATTTGTAGTTTGACCTATGGCGTATTGCATCACTAGGCCTGGATTTACTAGAGCTCCCTTAGAACCGGTCATTTGTTTGTAAGCATCGCTGTCTGCCGATGCTAGATGTTGGTCACCGGTGATCATCCGATACGCAACGTTGTCAGCTTCAGTCACAGTGACCGCTGGCAATGGCGGAATAGTCATTCCTTGAGTGAAATCGTCGTAGTAGGGTCCGTCGTTGTCCACGATTGTTCTTTCTTTGCAGAATCTTATGGTTAGAGGCTATTGCAAGTCTTCTTTAAAAAAACCTAAGGATATGAAGCCACGATGTGGCCGTCAATTACCTGTGGGTGTGTTATCGATAAGTGCGCCTTTTTGAAGTAGTTCTTCTATCCGAGCTTTGTCGATCCCAAGTTGGCTAAACACTTCTATATTGTGTTCTCCTTGGAAAGGAGCAAGTCCGGGTCCAGGGAGCTCAGACTTGCTAAATTTCCAGGGCGGACTCGGGACTCGTGCTGTTCCCCCTGATCGATCGTCTATCTCGCGAATTGCTCCTCTGTGCTTAGCCCACTCTGATTCTGCAATTTCGGACACAGTTCTGATCACACCGACAGCCAATCCCGACTCGCTAACTTGTGCTTCTAATTCTTCGAGTGTTCTAAACGTAAGTATCCAAGCTCTGATTTCTGCATGGAGGTCATTCCAATTATCACGTCTAAATTCTGCAGTGATGAAGCGAGGGTCCAAAAGCAGGTCGTTCCGGCGCATCATTGCGCAATATCGAATGAAAACAGCTGATGATACAGGACTTGCAGCAATTGTTATTGAACGGCCATCTGGTAGCTCAAATACCGGGGACTCAGGCGCGCTTAGCGCAAGTGGTTCGCCTTCGACATCAATTCCGGATAGTTCGTAACTGACGCGGTCGTTTACATAAAGCATGGATGAAACCATTGCAACGTCTACATGTTGTCCTTCACCTGTCTTGTTTCTATGAGCAATTGCCGCAAGGGTGGCTATGACTGCCTGAAGGCCACTGTAAACATCGGCGTGGTTGTATGCGTCGTTTTCGGTCCTCGTCAGAACATCGCCGTAGTGTCTTTTGATTATTTCTGTGAAACCAGATTCTGCTTGTACCGTTGGCGCGTATGCAGGTCTATTTTTCCAGGGGCCTGTTTGGCCGTAGCCGCTTATTGAGACATAGATTACAGAAGGGTTGGTTAGCACAACGTCCTGATAGCTGAATCCGAAACGATCAAGGGTTCCTGGACGAAAGTTCTCGACAATCACATCTGCATCTGCACAAAGCTGACCCAGTAATTCTTGTATTTCGTGATGATTCAGATCCATGCTGATGGCTTTTTTCCCTGCATTTTGTTGAGCAAAATATAGGGACATTGGACCAACGTGAGGTTGTCCGGATCTGCCTGTGTCACTTTCAGGCGGTTCTATTTTAATTACCTCAGCTCCTAAATCTCTTAAAGTTTTGGTGCAGTGTGGTCCGGCTAAAACGCGCGTGAAATCTACGACTTTAAGGCCTTCTAAAGGAGCAGTCATCGGCCCTCAAATATTGCTGTACCTGGCCCAGATTCCGCATAAGCCTGTAAACCATTTTTGGCATCTTCAGAGTTCCAGATATCTTGAACAAGTTTATCTTGGAGTAGATCAGCTGAGCGAACCCCATCATTCGCACAGACTGCGGCAAGTTTTTTAATTACTCGATGAGCAACTGTTGGACCTGAAGCTAATTGACGGGCCCAAGACATGGATGCTGTAAGTAATTCTTCTTCCTCAACAACAACATTGATTACTCCCCAGGTTTCAAGAGTAGCTGGGTCGTGTCGCCGACCGAACATTGCTATTTCTTTACCCCGAGCAGTTCCACTGCGTTGCACGACTCTTTGTACCCCGCCGAGAAGCGGAGCTAATCCTAGAGAAGTTTCGACTAAACCAAGACTTGCTGAATTGGCAGCGATAATGAAATCACATGCGAGCGCAAGTTCAAAACCGCCTCCAAGAGCAAGCCCATGGACGGCTGCGATAGTGGGTAGACCAATTCCTTCGAGCCGGTCCAAGACTTCATCTGCAGGCATGTTCTGATTAGTTTCTGAACCGAACCCATCGATATCTGCGCCAGCGCTAAAGTGCTTCATTTCGCTTCGCAATAATATGGATCGGGCGCCTTGAGTTTCAGCACTTTCGAAAGCACTAATAAGTTCTTGAAGGAAATTACCGTTAATAAGATTATGTGGCGGTTTTGCCATGGTTACAAGCGCCACGGAGCCATCAAGCTTAAGTTGAATATTCTCTGCCATTGATTGACAATAACTCGTCTTCAGATCTGAGGGTGAAGTGAGTTGAAGTTATTAGTTAGGAAAATTTTACCTTAAGACGGGTAAACTCAGTAGATCGATTAAATTTTCGAGCACATAATCGACATTGATAATTGGTAAATGCGATTGCTTTCGGTTTCGTAGCCAGGCAGTTTTACATCCCACCGAAGCTGCTCCGGCCATATCGCTTTTAAGGTCATCTCCAATAAACAAGACGTTAGATGGATCGACTTGTAATTTTTCCATTGCTAGTTGAAACGGCAGAGGATGTGGTTTCATCCATCCAACCTCAGCTGACACAATAATTGAGTCGAAAAAGTTAATTAAAGAGTATTTATCTAACGTCTGCTTTACGAACTGAGGTTCGGGAAAATTTGAGACAACAGCCAGTTTAAACTGGTTGTGCATAGCAGATAAAACTTGAAGGGCCCCAGGCATAGGAATAGTTGCGTTGGCTAATTCGTCTAGTAATCTTTGTAGATAAGTCTGCTCGAGCCCTTCAGTTATTTTGCAGTTGCAGCCAGATTGTCGTAATGCTTGAACTAGACGAGCTCCCATCGGCTGGTCTCGCCCAGAAATCTTCATGACAGCGAATTGGGCTTGAGCTGATATCTGGTATTCGTTGACAAAGTTACGTGTCGTACGATTGTTAGGCGTAAGGCAACGACATTTAGATGTCTGTTGAAACCATAGAAAGAATTTTTCTACAGCTTCTAAGTGACCGGTGCCATCGGTACTAAAACCTGGGTATTGAACTAAAGTGTCGCCCCAATCGAATAAGACTGCTTTGATAGGGCGAAGTTCTAATTCAGGCTTAGTTCTCATTTGTTAGAAGAGCCAGGCGAAAGGCATTGATGATATCTACTAGAGCTCGTTGAACGTCTTCGCTAATTGCCAGTGACCGCATGAAACCATGCGGTAAGCGGTGAACGTGTTTTAAGACAACGGGAGTTCCATCAGCCTCAAGTCGAGAAGCATAATTGATTCCGTCATCGCGTAAAGGATCGTATTCTGCAAAGATGATGAAGGCGGGGGCCAAGTTACTTAGGTCTGATGCGATCAGTGGGACTGCTCTCGGATTTAATTGATCAAGTTCTGTTCCTAAGTACTGCTGCCAGAAGTACTTCATCTCGGCTGCAGAGAGAACCGGTGCGCATTTATTTTGGTTGTAGGATTCAGTGTCAAAGTCAGTCCCCAGAGCTGGATAGTTCAGCATCTGTAATTTGAGTTCAGGTCCATTTTGGTTCCGAGTTTCGAGAGCACATGCTGCAGCAAGATTTCCGCCAGAGCTTTCTCCAGCTACTGCCAGTCGAGAGGAATCAATGCCAAGATACGTAGCTTGGTTGAAGGACCAACACAATGTTTCGTAGCAGTCATCAAAACCGGCTGGGAAAGGATCCTCTGGGCTGAGTCGATAATCAGGACTTATGATTACTGCTCCAGTGCCACGGCAGTAAGCAACGCAAATAGGATCAGATTGTTCAGCGCTACCATACATCCAGCCTCCCCCGTGGAAATAAATGATGGCTGGTAGTAATGAATCTTGATTTACGTTGCTAGGTCGATACAAGCGGATAGGTATATCGTGGTCGCCACTTCGAATATATGTGCTTGTAATTCTGACATCATGATAGATTTCCGCATTTATAGCTTTTCGCTCTTTCGCGACTCTTGATCGCCGGAGTCCTACGTTTTCTAGATGCGTTGGAATTTTTTTCCCTGAAATTAATTTTTTAAGGTAGGGAATGTAGGTAGGGTCCAAATCCATTGGGCGCATGTCATTGGTTGTAAACAACATAATAGCCTCTTTATGGCTGAGCTAGGCCGGGCAGTTCTTCTATAAAACAACTCCGATACCCGTGGCCGCAAATAGCTATATCTGTTGTTGTTTCGAATATTACGGTGTCTTGGTCGCAGTCGATTCGGACCCTAGTAATTGGGATGAGATTGCCATCTTCTTCTCCCATAGTCCAAACTCGTTGCAAAGTTCTTCGGTACATTGTAAGAATTCCGGTGTTGCAGCAGATTTCCCACGCTTCTTCATTAAGGAAGCCGACCATGAGGATTTCCTTTGAAAACTCATCTTGCAGAACAAACGGAGCGAGTCCATCGAGTTTAGAAAAGTCAAGGGCTGTGGACTTAACGATCAAGCCCCTTTGTGAGGAATTAGATTCTCTAATCGGCATCTAACATCTCCTGATAAAATTGTGTGGCCGCAAGGGCTGGTTCTGCAGCATTGCAAATTCGTCTTCCAATGACCGCTCTTCTCACAGGCATTCCCTTGGACGCCTTAAACGATTCAGTAATAGTTCCACCCAGCGGACCAATGCCTGTTAGGTATAGTGCCGGGCGCGATACTTCTCTTAGAAGCCATTCTGAGAGGCGTTTGATTCGAGATGGATCGTTGGCGGGTAAAACGAATCTACTCGCCCCGTTCTCGTTAGCTTTTACCATGATGCGTTCAAGAGCGTCATTATCGATGTAGCCACCACCGTTAATATCGTAGTCTGCTACTGGGATGTGACCTCCGACGACTGGTTGCAGACCAGCAGCTAGTGTGTTACCAACGAATTCGTTTACGGCAGTCGGTCCTGCTACTGGAAAAAGAATTAAGCCGTCGATATCAGTTTGAGCGCAAATCTTCACGAACCCTGCTGCACTATCCGGCATGTCTGCTCCGGCTTTTTGGTGGTCATAGATAATTGGCAAATCAGTCAATTCACGTACTACCTCGACTGCTTTAAATAAGCCAATGTGCAAAATAGCCTGGAGCCCTAGTTTGTATTCAACGATTCCTTCAACATTAGAAGTTTCGCCAACTACCTTGCGTAAATCCTCGATGGAGTCTAGATCTAGCGCTGGTACGATCCCAATTTCTGGCTGTGGAGAGTCTAATCGGTTCACAACTGGTCTTTGGCTCTTTCGATATCACGTAAAGCGCTATCTTTCAGGCCGCCGATGTCTATGCTGATGTCAAGAACGTTTCCGCTATGAACGATGCCGCCAATAGCGATGTGCCCGACCCCTGTTTTCGCAATATCTATGACCGTTGATTCAGTTACTCCACCGGTTGCAACCATGTAAGCTCGACCTTTGGTTATTGCTACGGCTTGCTCTAAAACATTCAAGTCCATATTGTCGAACATGATGCATTCACAGCCACATTCGAGTGCTTCCTCAACATCTTTTAGGGTTTCACATTCGACTTCAATTTTTAGAGTGTGTTGAATTCTTGGTCGTAATCTGTCTACAGCGGATTTAATTCCACCTGCCATTTTGATGTGATTGTCTTTAATTAAAATAGCATTGTGCAAACTGTACATATGAGATCTCGCTCCACCGACTGCGACTGCATACTTCTGGAGGTATCTGATTACTGGTATACCTTTGCGAGCGTCCGTAATAACGCAATTAAAGGGCTGCACTAATTTTACATAGTGATGCGCACGGGTGGCGATCCCAGACAAGTGTTGCAAATAATCAAGGGCTAAACGTTCGCCTGCTCCAAATATCCATGCCTCACCTGTGACCTTCATGATTACATCACCTGGCATGACTTCGTCACCGTCCTCTGCAAGAAGCTCAACTTGGCAGTCAGGATCTAGTAATTTCCAGGTCAGGTTTGCGACCGGCAGACCAGCAATAATTCCCTGTTGTTTGGCGTAGACCTGTGCTGTCGCTATCTCACCGGGTGCCCAAAGGTTCTGTCCCGTATGGTCACCGTGCATCAGTTCTTCGCGAATTCCCCATTCGACTATGGGTTTGAAAATACTTTCAATTAGTTTCATGAAGCTTCAATCTCCTATCTGGCAAAATCTACAACAAATTTAAGTTTGGCTGTCGAGTCACGAGCCTTGAAACTTTTCACAAGGCTGAATCTTTGTTTTGTAGCCATACAAAGCAAGTTATGCGGTGCGATCTATATTCAGAGCTAACGCGAAATAGTGACGAGTAAAATACTTGTTGTCTGTCACACTTCTTAAGTGAGTCATTTTAGCAATGAAATATTATTGGTGATAAACGATGACGTGGCATCAGCTATTACTGAGCTTGACGTAGTTGGTTTTTGTAGATGAGAAAAATTGCTCCTGCGTTTATTCTCACTACCTTTGTTGGCGCTCATGTAGTCAACGATTTTTATGTGACAGTTCTACCCGCATTTCTTCCAGCGTTGTCAGATGAATTCAATCTGGACTATGGGGAATTAGGAGTGCTTTCTCTAACTTTCACTTTGCTTTCGGGTGTTCTTCAGCCTATTTTTGGCCATAGAGCGGATCGGTATGGTCAGCGCCGATTAATGCTATGGGCTGGATTTTTTGCGGGCGCCGTTGGATTTGTTGCTATGGCAGTAGCTCCAAGCTTCTGGTTTCTGTTGATAGTTAGCCTTTTTTGCGGTCTTGGGGGAGCTTCGTATCATCCCCAGGCAACGGCTTTCATCGTAAGTAGTTACCCCGATGATCGAGGCCGGATGTTGGGCATCCATGGTTGGGGCGGATCAGTGGGCCATTTCCTGGCGCCAGCTGCGGTAACTATTTCTGTGGCAGCATTTAGCTGGCGATTTTCTATGCTTGTAATTGCGCTACCGCTAGCTCTCATGGCTCTATTTTTGCGGTTTAGTCTGGAAGAATCTGAACCGAGTCCGTCGGCAACTTTAACGGGGGCGATGACGAAAGAACTTGTTCGGGTAGCTGTGGCATTTGGCCTATTGAGTGTGGTGATGCGAAGTTTTCTTACTTTTGCGGTGAAAATGTTGGTGGATGAGGGCTGGACTGGACAAAGAGCTGGCTTGGCGCTTTCTTCTGTATTGTTGGTAGGAACTTTAGC